>BNJU01000296.1_pt1 | contig 349436 bp, 520 predicted proteins | sample 8539281 | NCBI WGS metagenome assembly BNJU01 (sample SAMD00202456, study PRJDB9452) | human saliva metagenome | isolation source: human saliva | place: Japan
CAGTCAATGCAGTATATAGTCCCAAAATTATCCTAGGATATTTTGTTGCAACAATAGGATATCTCTCTTCCTTAAAGAAGTCATAGTAACACCAGAGGCAACAGTTTAAAGCTGCAACTGCTGGTTGGATAAATTCTTATGACCTGTTAGATTATCTAAAATGTGGAATATAAGAAATATACATCATAACGGACATAAAAGCAAATCAACCAACGATTTTCATTTGTTTTTCAGACATTTATTCTCCTTTTCTCTGTCTAACTATATCTTTTAACATATTTGACTTGCTTTTTTTCAATCGGTGCAACACTGGCCAAAAGTTTTTTGAGACCGACTTCTGGGAAATTGATTTTCAATTCCTGAGTTGATCCGCTACCTGAAACTTCAAGTACAGTTCCTTCACCCCATTTTTTATGAAGGGCAATATCACCGATAGACCAGCTAGTTTCACTAGAAGACAATTTACTAGTAGATGCAAATTGTCCAAATGGTAAACCACTTGATTGGATAGATGTAGGCGCAGTATTGCGTTTTCGTACTTGAAGTGCCTGTGCCAGACTCATTCCTTGACCAAATGTAGTGTTTCCACTTGTGTAAGAAGCTTTAAAACTTGTATTAGCTGGACGAGCCAAACCTTGATAGGTCAACAAATCTGAACTAATCTCGTTGATAAAACGGGTCGGACGATTGTAACTTGTACGCCCGAAAAGCAAGCGAGAGTTGGCGTTGGTTAGATAGAGAATTTTCTCGGCGCGTGATTCCTACATAGGCCAAACGACGTTCTTCTTCCAATTCATCTGGATCTTCATAGGCTCGACTAAGAGGAAAGACATTCTCCTCCATACCGATAATAAAGACAACTGGAAACTCGAGTCCTTTGGCAGCGTGTAAGGTCATTAAGGTTACTTCTGACGTCTCCTGACTACCAGAGTCCGTATCTGCAATCAAAGCAAGATCATTCAAGAAACGACTGAGTTTATCTAGTCCTGTTTCCTCTTCCTGGCTTTGAGGATTGTCATCGAAGTTTTTGGTAACAGATAAGAATTCCTCGATATTTTCAACCCGAGCCTTACTCTCCAAGGTAGCTTGGGCATTTAGAATATCCACGTAGCCCGTTTTTTCAAGGACAGCCTCAACCAACTCTGTAATTGTTAATTGGTCCAGTTGCTCCCTCAAATCTAGAATCATATTTGCAAAGTCCCAAATAGACTGGGCTGCCTTACCCTTAATTCCTGATAACATGATATTGGCTGAAGCATCCAGCATGGACATTTCTTGCAAATTAGCAAAGTCGCGAATCTTCTCAACAGTTCCTGGTCCAATACCACGCTTTGGTTCATTAATGATACGCTCAAAACTAATATTATCACTTAGGTTGGCAATGAGATTGAGGTAAGCAATGATATCACGGATTTCCTTACGGCTGTAGAACTTGGTACCACCAACCATAGTATAAGGAATATTAGACTTGAGCAGAGCTTCCTCAATAGTACGTGATTGGGCATTGGTACGGTAAAGGACTGCAAAGTCTTTATGTAGGAAGTTTTGACTTCGACCAAGTTCATCGATGGTTTTGGCTACAAAAACAGCCTCGTCTTGTTCATCGTTAGCTCGGTAGTAAATAATCTGTTCGCCATCTGCGTTCTGTGTCCAGAGATTCTTAGGACGACGATTTTTATTGTTTTTAATAACATCATTAGCTGCTTGGAGAATGGTTTTGGTTGAACGGTAATTTTCTTCTAGTAAAACCACCTTAGCATCAGGATAATCCTTTTCAAAATCGAGGATATTCTGCATATCAGCACCACGCCATCCGTAGATAGACTGGTCCGCATCCCCAACAACACAGATATTTTTAAAACGAGAAGCCAACAGTTTGACCAGTTGGTACTGGGCATGGTTGGTATCTTGGTACTCATCGACATGGATATATTGGAACTTTTGCTGATAGTAAGTCAAGACATCAGGATTTTGATCAAAGAGACGCAAGGTCAACATAATCAAATCATCAAAGTCAACTGACTCAGATTGACGGAGTTCCTTTTGATAGGCCTCATAACACTTAGCGACAATGTTTGTATATAAATCTCCTGCTTGAGCAGCATAAGCAACATCGTCAATCAGATCATTCTTAGCATTAGAAATGGTCCCTAAAATAGAGCGTTCATTCCATTTTTTTTGGATCCAAATTCAACTGCTTGAGAATGCGTTTCATCAGTGTTCGTTGCTCACCTGGATCGATAATGGTAAAGTTACGATTGTAACCAATATGATCCGCATCACGACGTAAGATACGAACGCACATAGAGTGAAAGGTCGCTATCAAACAGTCCTGTGTAGCTGGATTGAGCCCATAGGCACGTTCTTTCATTTCACGTGCAGCCTTATTAGTAAAGGTAATGGCTAAAATATTCCAGGGATTAACCATCTTTTCATCAATTAAGTAGGCAATACGATGGGTCAAAACTCGAGTCTTACCAGAACCAGCCCCCGCCATGATCAGCAGTGGACCTTCTGTTGTTTGGACCGCTTCAGCCTGTCGGTCATTCATACCGTTTAATAAAGGGTTCATTTTCTCTTCCTATTTCTATTCTTCAAATCAATGTTTCTATTATATCAAAAAGACTGAAAATAACTCTATCAGAGACAAGCTTCCTTTTTCTAAAAAGAACACTAACAAGTGTTCTTTTTATATTAATCATGAATAGATTGTAAAAGTGTCAACAAGGCTTGAGCCGATCTGCGTCCTGCTTCTATGATAAATTCATCAAATGAAATAGAAGCTTCGTGGTTAGCATTATCACTCATGGCACGGACAACTAAGAAAAGGTAGATTAAGCGCGTGAGCTGCTTGAGCGATAGCCGCTCCTTCCATCTCCACAGCAAGCACCTGGGGAAAATGTTCTTTTTATAGCTTTAATCTTATCTTCACCCGCAATAAAACTATCACCGGTCGTAATCAAACCCTAAATACCATTTTTGGTTAAGTTTGACAAACTCTCTTGAATCAAACTGACAAATTTCTCGTCAGATTCGAAGATAGAAGTGGTTGTTGAGCCCATCTGACCGTATTCATAACCAAAAAGCAGTCACATCAACATCATGATAAGCTAGCTTATCAGCAATCACTACATCTCAACTTCGATTCCTTCTGCTAAAGCACCAGCTGAACCAGTGTTGATAACAGCATCTACTTTAAAGTGGTTAGTTAAGATTGCTACACTCATAGCAGACATAACTTTACCAATTCCACTCTCGACCAAGACAAGCTCGACTGAACCAATTTTACCTGTATGATACTTATTTCCTAATACCGTCTCTTCTGAGCATTTTCTAAATGTTGAATTAGATAAACTAGCTCTTCTGGCATAGCTGCTATAATTCCTATTTTCATGACATTCCCCTTAAATAAATCTCATTGCTAAAACTAGCAAAAATCAAGAAGAATAACAGCAAATAGAATCTTATTCAGTTTTGAGTTAAAAACATTTCTCTTAGTATTTTCAATTCGACGACTTTTTATGGATTTGTGGTTCAACCTCAATCGTTAGGGTATCTTGACTAAAAACCATGGTCACTTGAACGTGAAGCACTATAATGTTGAGATGAAGTCGATAATATCTTTGTTTCTTGATCATCTACTAAAGTAGGACCAGAGATATCTTCACCACGATTTGCACGCTCGATTATTTCGTCTGTTAATAAAGGTTTTCCCATAGGTTCCTCCCCTATTTTTCTTGTAATTCCCAGTACTGGATAGCCATAAAGTCTTGGCATCACAGATATCACCAGACTGGATCAGTTGTTTAGCTTCTTCAAGACTAACTTCAAGTAATTCTAAAGTTTCATCTTCATCCTGTGGACGTGGATTATTAACCTTTGTCAAATCACTTGCCAAATAAAGTTTTAATCGTTCATTACAGAAACCAATAGCAGAATAGAAATCATACAAAAGAGTTAGTTTTCCAGTGTACGCAGCTTCTTCTTCCAATTCACGAAGGGCTGCTGCTTCAGGATCAGCGTTTTCTCCAATTTCTAGTTTTCCTGCAGGAATTTCAACAGAAACTTTTTCAATCGCCTTGCGATATTGCTTGACTAGAACAATCTTATTGTCTGGAGTAACAGCGAGAATACATACCGCACCGTTATGGAAAATTAAATCTCGCTGAGCAGTTCCCTTTCCAGCAGGCAATTCAACCTGGTCTTGAACTAGCTGGAAAATAGGCCCGGTATAGATTTCTTTACGGCTAAGTGTTTTTTCTTCAAATTCCATCGTAAGCTCCTATTTGTTTTTAGGATGGTGAGGGAGATGAGTTGCATATTCGTCTTTGTTAACTTGGCGGCCACGACCGATGGCAATAGCATCAGCAGGCACGTCTTTAGTAATGGTTGAACCTGCGCCAACAAGAGAGTTATCTCCTAGTTCAACAGGAGCAATGATGGTTGAATTAGAACCAACAAAGACATTGTTGCCGATGACTGTCTTGAATTTATTTTTCCCATCATAGTTCACTGTTATAGTACCAGCACCAAAGTTGACGTCACTGCCAACTTCACAGTTACCAATGTATGTCAAATGGCCAGCTTTTGTATTTTCTCCAATGCTAGAACCTTTCACCTCAACAAAGTTTCCAATATGAACATCTTTTGCCAAGCTAGAACCTGGACGAATATGAGCGTAAGGTCCGACTGTAACACCATCAGCAACTGTGCTCTCCTCAATCATAGAGTTGGTAATCACTGCACCTGAACCGATAGTACTATCGACAACATAAGTTCCATTCGTCAAAATAGTCTCAGCACCAATCTTACTAGAACCTTTTATGGTTACATTAGCTTCAATTTGTACATCTGGAGCAATTTCAACATCAATATCAATATAAGTTGCTTCTGGATTTACAAAACTAACACCATTTACCATATGGGCTTGGTTAATACGACGACGCATAACAGCTTCTGCTGTGGCGAGCGCTACACGGTCATTTACTCCGAGACTTTCATCAAAATCTTTGAGAGTATAAGCTCCGACTTTTTCTCCTGCTTCACGGAAAATACCAATCACATCCGTGATATAGTATTCACCTTGAGCGTTATTGGTATTGATGTTTTTAAGAGCTTCAAAGAGTCGAGCATTATCAAAAACATAAGTACCTGTATTGATTTCTTTAATTTGTTTCTCGAAATCAGTCGCATCCTTTTGTTCTACGATACGTAGCACTTCAGCATTTTCATTACGGACTATACGACCATAACCAAATGGATCTTCAGCTTCTGCAGTAAGAATTGTAGCTACGTTCTTGTGATTCACATGAAAATCAATCAAGTTTTTCAAACTTTCACCCGTGATTAGCGGTGTGTCGTCTGCAATCACCAATGTTTGTCCAGAAAGACCCTCAAGAATTGGCTCGGCCATCATAACCGCATGACCAGTACCTAGTTGCTCAGATTGTCTCACAAAATCAGTCTGTCCTGCTAACACTTGCTCAACCAACTCTGCTTTATGACCAACAACTGTAACAGTTTTTTCAGGATTAATTGCACCTACGCTACGAAAAACATGCTCAAGCATAGAAATTCCTGCAACCTTGTGCATAACTTTAGGTAGATCTGATTTCATACGGGTACCTTTACCCGCTGCCAAAATAATTGCATAATTTGCCATATTTTTCTCTTTTCTATAGAAATTCTTTATTATTATACCACAATTTACTTCACGATACACAAATTTGTTGACCTCAACATAACGCTAATGACTGTCACTACTCCGTTTTGAGTAAATTTTTTGATTTTTTATAAATTACGATAAACTATAGGAGTATGAGATTCGTCCAGCTTTTATAGTTATTATATTTGCTGCTTTTATAGGGACTCTTGATTCTCAATCGTCCACGATTCGAAGAACATCCTGTAAAAACCAAACAAAATCCAGTTCAAATAGAAACACAAGCTCTACATAACTTGGATAAGCCTATCATCGATATCTCTGGTTGGCAAAGACCGTCAGAGATTAACTATGATATTTTATCTAAAAAAATATCTCTGGTGCTATTGTTCGAGTCACGGAGAAATCAGATTACCACTGAGAACGATGCATCTTATACAAACGGTATTGATAAAGCTTATAAAAGTCATATCGCTGAGTTTCAAAAGAGAAATGTTCCAGTTGCTGTATATGCCTATGTATCTGGAAAAAATGTAGAGGATATGGAAAAGGCTGCTGAATCATTTTATAATTCAGCTTCCCCATACAATCCAAGTTACTATTGGTTAGATGTCGAAGAAAAAACCATGTCAGACATGAATAAAGGGGTTGAAGCTTTCCGTGCTAAACTAGAATCTCTAGGTGCTAAAAACATTGGTATTTACATCGGAGTTTACTTCATGGAGGAGCATAGCGTCAGCACAGATAAGTTTTCAGCTATTTGGATTCCATCCTACGGACTTGACTCAGGCTACTTTGAAAGTTCACCAAATACAGACCTTGACTTTGATCTTCATCAATACACCTCAAAGGGTAAACTGGTTGGATTCGAACACCATCTAGACCTAAATCTTATTTCTTTGTCAAAAAGATAAGCAAAGAGACGTTTAGAAAATTATTCTTAAAACCTTAAATTTATTTAGTAAAGCCAGATATTACTTCTGCTTGCTTTTTATTCTCTTACTTTGTGATATAATACAAGAAGAGAATTTTAGAGAATAAATACGGAGAGAGTTTATGTTATCTTGGATTTCAAAAATAATTAAAGGTATTGTTATCGCACTTGGTTTTATTTTACCAGGTATTTCTGGTGGTGTTCTAGCGGCTATTTTGGGTATCTATGAGAGAATGATTCGTTTTCTTGCCCATCCATTTAAAAACCTAAAAGAAGATGTTCTTTATTTCTTACCTGTTGCTATCGGTATGTTACTAGGTATTGGGCTATTTTCTTATCCAATTGAGTACTTACTAGAGCATTATCAAGTTTATGTTTTATGGAGTTTTGCGGGTGCTATTATTGTACAGTCCCAAGTCTTGTAAAGGAAGCTACACAAGATTCAGAAAGAGACAAAGTCGATCTTATCTGGTTTTGGGTGACCTTTATTGTTTCTGGAATTGGTCTTTACGCTTTAAACTTTGTAGTTGGTTCACTAAACGCAAGTTTCACAAGTTTTATCCTAGCTGGTGCACTTCTTGCTCTAGGTATTTTAGTTCCAGGATTAAGCCCCTCAAATCTTCTCTTGATTTTAGGTCTCTATACCCCAATGTTAACCGGATTTAAAACTTTTGATTTATTTGGTACCTTCCTTCCGATAGGAATTGGAGCTGCTGCTACTCTTGTTATTTTTTCAAAATTGATGGACTACGCTCTTCGAGAGTATCACTCTCGTGTTTATCACTTTATCATTGCAATCGTTCTTTCAAGTACACTCTTGATATTGATTCCAAATGCGGGTAATGCTGAAAGCATTAACTACAGTGGTTTATCTCTTGTGTCTTATGTGATTGCTGCCTTCTTTTTTGCTCTTGGCATTTGGTTAGGTATCTGGATGAGTCAGTTGGAGGATAAATACAAATAATGGTTAAGAAAGTTAAAGTTAAAAAAACCTTAGTAGAGCAAATTTTGACTAAGGCAGGTGTTGACCATCAAGGCATTCAAATCAATGCTTTAGAAAAGGAGAACTTCCTTCTGGTTATGATAGAAATCATATCTTTAAGACCTTAGCATTATTGGGTGATAAGACTGGTCCGGTAATAGGAATTGTTCCTATCACCGAACACCTTTCTGAAAAGAAATTAGCAAAGATCTCTGGAAATAAAAAAGTGGCCATGATTCCTCAAAAGGATTTAGAGAAAACGACTGGATATATCCATGGAGCTAATAACCCTGTAGGTATCCGTCAAAAACACAACTACCCTATTTTTATTGATGAAACAGCTTTAGAATTGGAAAAATTGATTGTCTCTGCTGGCGAGGTCGGACACAGTATCATCATCGCACCTAAAGATCTGGCAAACTTTGTAAAAGCTAGATTTGTAGATATCTTGGAGGAAAGTAACTCATGAAACTTTACTTTGTCCGTCACGGTCGAACAGTCTGGAATCTAGAAGGTCGCTTTCAAGGGGCTGGCGGAGATTCACCACTTCTTCCTGAATCTATTGAAACTTTAAAAGACCTGGGCCAGTATCTTAAAGATATCCCTTTTGACAAGATCTATTCGAGTGATTTACCAAGAGCGGTAAAATCAGCTGAAATTATCCAAAGTCAGCTGAAAAATCCTTGTCCTTTAGAAAGTGTTCCCGAACTCAGAGAATGGCACCTCGGTAAACTGGAAGGTCTAAAAATTGCGACTTTAAATGCTATCTACCCTCAGCAAATTCAAGCCTTTAAAACTAACTTAGCTAAGTTTGATACTCGCATGTTTGAAGCTGAATCACTCTACACTACAACTCAGCGTACTATCCAATTTATCAAGTCCTTAAAAAATTCTAAGGCTGAGCACCTATTACTAGTCGGTCATGGAGCGAACCTTACTGCTAGTCTTCGAACTCTTATAGGCTATCAGGAAGCTCTGCTTCGTAAAGATGGAGGTTTGGCTAATGCAAGTCTAACAATTTTAGAGACTGACGACTTTGAAAAATTTACTCTTAAGACTTGGAACGATACCTCTTATTAAAAAAATAATTGAACTTGATCTATTACGTCAAGTTCTTTTTAGTTTTTATAGAATATCCGTGAATTTCTTAACTTTTTATGATAAAATGGGAGTACCGTGAAAAAAATTGATTTATTATTTCAAAATTTGAATTTCATTAGGAGAACACATGTCAACAGAACATATGGAAGAATTGAATGACCAGCAGATCGTTCGCCGTGAAAAAATGGCTGCGCTCCGTGAACAAGGAATTGATCCATTCGGTAAACGTTTTGAACGTACTGCTAACTCTCAAGAACTAAAAGATAAATTTGCTGACCTTGATAAAGAACAACTACACGAACTAAACGAAACTGCTACTATTGCGGGTCGTCTTGTTACCAAACGTGGTAAAGGTAAGGTTGGATTTGCCCACCTTCAAGACCGTGAAGGTCAAATCCAAATCTACGTTCGTAAAGATGAAGTTGGTGAAGAAAACTACGAAATCTTCAAAAAAGCTGACCTCGGAGACTTCCTTGGTGTCGAAGGTGAAGTTATGCGTACTGATATGGGAGAACTCTCTATCAAGGCTACACACATCACTCACTTGTCTAAAGCCCTTCGTCCGCTTCCAGAAAAATTCCACGGTTTAACAGACGTTGAAACCATTTATCGTAAACGTTACTTGGATTTGATTTCTAATCGCGAAAGCTTTGAACGCTTTGTTACTCGTTCAAAAATCATTTCTGAAATCCGTCGTTACTTAGACCAAAATGGATTCCTTGAAGTTGAAACACCTGTTCTTCACAATGAAGCTGGTGGTGCTGCTGCTCGTCCGTTTATCACTCACCACAATGCACAGAACATTGATATGGTGCTTCGTATCGCGACTGAGCTTCACTTGAAACGCCTTATCGTTGGTGGTATGGAACGTGTTTATGAGATCGGTCGTATCTTCCGTAACGAAGGAATGGACGCTACACACAATCCTGAGTTCACTTCTATCGAGGTTTACCAAGCTTATGCAGACTTCCAAGATATCATGGACTTGACTGAAGGTATTATCCAACACGTTGCAAAAGCTGTTAAAGGCGACGCTCCAGTTATCTATCAAGGAACTGAGATTAAACTTAACGAACCATTCAAACGTGTACACATGGTTGACGCTATCAAGGAAATTACAGGTGTTGATTTCTGGCAAGACATGGCCTTCGAAGAAGCTAAAGCCATCGCTGCTGAGAAGAAAGTTCCAGTTGAAAAACACTACACTGAAGTTGGTCATATCATCAATGCTTTCTTTGAAGAATTTGTTGAAGAAACATTGATTCAACCAACCTTTGTCTATGGACATCCAGTAGCAGTATCTCCACTTGCTAAGAAGAACCCTGAAGACGAACGCTTTACTGACCGTTTCGAACTCTTTATCATGACCAAAGAATACGGAAATGCTTTCACTGAGCTCAACGATCCAATCGATCAGCTTAGCCGTTTCGAAGCCCAAGCCAAAGCCAAAGAACTTGGTGACGATGAAGCAACTGGCATTGACTACGACTACATCGAAGCCCTTGAATATGGTATGCCACCAACAGGTGGTTTGGGAATCGGTATCGACCGTCTTTGCATGCTACTCACTGATACTACTACTATCCGTGATGTACTTCTTTTCCCAACTATGAAATAAAAACTAAACTCCTAGATGATTTCTAGGAGTTTTTTTGTAGTTAAAAAGACAACCTTATCAAAGAGATTGTCTTTTGTGTTTGAATTAGAATAATCCAAGAACAGTTCCATCGCTTTCAACATCCATATTGAGAGCGGCAGGACGTTTTGGAAGTCCAGGCATAGTCATGACATCACCAGTTAAAGCAACGATGAAGCCTGCACCAAGTTTTGGTACCAATTCACGAATGGTAATTTCAAAGTTTTCAGGTGCTCCAAGTGCATTTGGATTATCTGAGAAACTGTATTGAGTTTTGGCCATACAGATTGGTAATTTGTCCCAACCATTTTGGACAATTTGAGCGATTTGAGTTTGGGCTTTCTTCTCAAAGTTAACCTTGCTACCACGGTAGATTTCAGTAACAATCTTTTCGATTTTCTCTTGAACAGAAAGATCGTTGTCATAGAGACGTGTGTAGTTGGCTGGATTTTCGTCGATTGTTTTTACGAGAGTTTCAGCTAGAGCAACTCCTCCTTCAGCTCCATCAGCCCATACGCTAGCCAATTCAACTGGAACTTCAATTGAAGCACATAGTTCTTTCAAAGCTGCAATTTCAGCTTCTGTATCAGAAACAAATTCATTGATAGCAACAACCGCTGGAATACCGAATTTACGAATATTTTCAACGTGGCGTTTCAAGTTTGCAAATCCAGAACATACTGCTTCCACATTTTCCTCTGTCAGAGCGTCCTTTGCAACTCCACCATTCATTTTAAGGGCACGAAGAGTCGCTACAATGACTACTGCACTTGGAGCTGTTGGCAAGTTTGGAGTCTTGATATCCAGGAACTTCTCAGCACCAAGGTCGGCACCAAAGCCAGCTTCTGTTACAGTATAATCAGCTAAACGAAGAGCTGTTTTTGTCGCCAATACAGAGTTACATCCGTGAGCAATATTGGCAAATGGTCCACCGTGTACGAAGGCAGGTGTACCATAGATTGTTTGCACAAGGTTTGGTTTGATAGCATCTTTCAAAATCAATGCCAAGGCACCCTCAACCTGTAAATCACCAACTGAAACTGGTGTGCGGTCATAACGGTAGCCGATGACGATATTAGCCAAACGACGTTTCAAATCTTCAATATCAGTTGCCAAGCAAAGGATAGCCATGATTTCTGAAGCAACTGTGATATCAAAACCATCTTCACGTGGAATACCATTAAGTGGACCACCAAGACCAACAGTTACGTGACGAAGAGCACGGTCGTTCAAGTCAACAACACGTTTCCAGAGAATACGACGTTGATCGATTCCTAGCTCATTTCCTTGGTGCAAATGATTGTCAATCAAGGCAGAGAGAGCATTGTTTGCAGTTGTGATTGCGTGCATATCACCAGTAAAGTGAAGGTTGATGTCTTCCATTGGTAACACTTGGGCATAACCACCCCCAGCAGCTCCACCTTTAATACCCATAACAGGGCCAAGTGAAGGTTCGCGGATGGCAATCATAGTTTTCTTGCCAATCTTGTTCAAAGCATCAGCAAGACCAATGGTAATGGTTGATTTTCCTTCACCTGCTGGCGTTGGGTTGATAGCTGTAACAAGAATCAACTTACCAACCGGATTGGTTTCAACTTCACGAATTTTATCAAAGCTTAGCTTAGCCTTGTACTTTCCATACAACTCCAAATCATCATATGAAATACCAAGTTTCTCAACAACATCAACGATCGGTTTTAACTCAGTACTCTGTGCAATTTCAATATCTGTTTTCATAAAAAACTCCTCTAGCCTCTAATGTGTTAATTCATTATATCATAAAACAAGATTTTTAACAGTCATTATGATTAGTAACGTTCGTGAATATGGCTAAATAACAGACTTTCTTTATCTCTATTTAATTTTTTATATGCCTTTATAAATTTTAACTATGGATTAACATCCTATTTTCGGCCCTTGTTACATCGCTTTCATTTTACTTAATGCTCATTTTTTTGTACAATAGTTCTATGAAAATTTTAGTTACTTCTGGTGGTACAAGTGAAAAAATTGATCGAGTTCGTTCTATTACCAATCACTCTTCCGGTAAACTAGGAAAAATTATCACCGAGACTCTTCTAAAGGCTGGTCATGAAGTTTGTTTGATTACCACTCTTCAGGCAGTTAAGCCAGTTAGTCATCCAAACTTGACCATTATCGAAATTAAAAATACAGCTGATTTGTTGCAAGTCATGAAAGATAAGGTTACGGATTACCAGGTCTTAATCCATTCTATGGCTGTATCAGATTACACTCCTGTTTACATGACTGGTCTTGACCAAGTTCAAGCAAGCCAAGATTTAAATGAATTTTTACATAAGAAAAATATGGAATCAAAGATCTCCTCTAAGGATGAGGTGCAAGTCCTATTTCTCAAGAAAAATCCAAAGATCATCTCTCTTGTTAAAGAATGGAATCCAAGTATCCATCTCATTGGCTTTAAACTCCTTGTCGATGTTACTAAGGAGCATCTGATTCAAATCGCTAGAGAAAGTCTTGTAAAGAATCAAGCTGACTTGATTGTCGCTAATGACCTCACTCAGATTAATGCTGATCAACACCTGGCATATCTAGTAGAAGAAAAAGATTATCAGATTGCTGCTAGCAAACAAGAAATTGCTGACTTTTTAGTGAAAAAAATTCAGGGATTTGATCGTTAGAAAGGAAAATTATGGCTCGTATTACACTCGCTGTGACAGGCTCTATCGCCTCTTACAAGGCTGCTGATTTGGTAAGTGGCTTGAAGAAACAAGGGCATTCTGTTACTGTACTCATGACCCAGGCTGCGACTGCCTTTATTCAACCTTTAACCCTTCAAGTCTTATCTCAAAATACCGTACATCTCGATCTTATTCAGGAACCTTATCCTGATAAAGTCAATCATATCGAACTAGGAAAAGAAACAGACTTGTTTATCCTTGCCCCTGCAACCGCTAATACGATTGCGAAGTCTCGTACGGTTTTGCCGACAATATGGTGACTGCTACTGCTCTTGCCTTGCCACACTATGTTCCAAAACTAGTAGCACCTGCTATGAATACCAAAATGTATGACCATCCAGCAACTCAAACAAACTTAAAAACTTTAGAAACTTATGGTTATACAATTATTGCTCCAAAAGAGTCCCTACTGGCCTGTGGCGATGTAGGACGTGGTGCTCTTGCTGATCTTGATACTATTTTACAACAGATAAAGGATAAAATTCATGAACAAACGCTCTAATATTGCTCCAATCGCTATCTTTTTTGCCATTATGATTGTTATTCATTTACTAAGCTCGATTTTATTTAATGTACTTCCCTTTCCAATCAAACCAACCATCGTTCACATTCCAGTAATTATTGCAAGTATTATCTACGGACCAAGAATTGGCGCAACCTTAGGTTTTCTGATGGGAATGCTTAGCTTAACTGTTAATACTCTCACAATCCTGCCAACAAGCTATCTCTTCTCACCATTTGTACCAAATGGTAACTTCTATTCAGTTGTGATCGCAATTGTTCCTCGTATCTTAATCGGTTTGACACCTTATTTCGTCTATAAACTAATAAAGGGAAAAGCTGGACTCATCTTTGCAGGTGCACTTGGCTCACTCACGAATACAGTATTTGTCTTAGGTGGTATCTTCTTTCTCTTTGGTAATGTTTTTGATGGAAATATTCAAAAACTATTAGCGACTGTTATCTCAACAAATTCAATCGCAGAATTAATTATCTCAGCCCTCTTAACACTCGTCATTGTTCCGAGACTTGAAAAAATTAAACAATAAAAACTGTATCAAGAGATACAGTTTTTTTAATTATTACTGGGCTAAACGAGCCTCTTCTAAAATCTTTTCAATCTTTGTTGTCAGTAAATCAATTGCTACTGTATTTGTCACTCCTTCTGGAATAACGATATCTGCATAACGCTTTGTTGGCTCGATAAATTGATGATACATAGGTTTTACGACACCAAGGTACTGATCAATGACGCTATCCAAACTACGACCACGCTCTTCCATATCACGCTTAATACGACGGATGATACGAACATCATCATCAGTGTCCACAAAAATCTTTATATCCATCAAATCACGAAGACGTTTGTCTTCCAAAACCAAAATTCCTTCTACAATAAAGACGTCTTGAGGTTCTTGGCGATAGGTTTTCGAGCTTCTTGTATGAGCTGCATAATCATAGGTAGGAATATCAACAGGACGTCCTGCCAACAATTCTTTGATTTGCGCAATCATCAAGTCAGTATCAAAAGCAAAAGGATGGTCATAATTAGTTTTAATACGTTCTTCAAAGGTTAGATGAGATTGATCTTTATAGTAGGAATCATGCTCAATCATGGCAATTTTTTCGTTGGGAAAATGCGATAAAATTGCTTTAGAAACACTGGTTTTTCCTCCACCAGATCCCCCTGTTACTCCGATAATGATTGGTCTATTTTGCATAGTTGCCTCCGTATTTTCCTTTGTCTATTTTACCATATTTTTAGAAAATTTTACAGGTGGACTTTTGAAATTATCGTACAAAAAACCTTGTAGTTTAGTTCTACAAGGTTTTAATGTTTTTAATCAAAGTTAACGTATTCTTTAGAAAGTTCAAGAACTTCTTCCATTGTTGAACATTCAGTAAGAGCACGGTTAGCGTATTCTTGCATCTTAGCTGTGTCCAATTTCTTCATCAAGCTACGTGTACGAAGTACTGAAGTAGCTGACATCGAGAACTCATCCAAGCCCATTCCGACAAGAAGTGGAACAGCAGTTTGGTCACCAGCCATTTCACCACACATACCAGCCCATTTACCTTCAGCATGAGCTGCTTTGATTACGTTGTTAATCAAACGAAGGATCGATGGATTATATGGTTGGTAAAGGTATGAAACTTGTTCGTTCATACGGTCAGCAGCCATTGTATATTGGATCAAGTCGTTTGTACCAATTGAGAAGAAATCAACTTCTTTAGCAAATTGGTCTGCAAGCATAGCTGCTGCAGGAATTTCAATCATAATACCAACTTGGATGTCATCTGCAACTGCAACACCTTCAGCAACCAATTTTGCTTTTTCTTCTTCAAGAATAGCTTTAGCAGTACGGAACTCTTTCAACAAAGCAACCATTGGGAACATGATACGCAATTTACCGTGAACAGATGCACGAAGCAAAGCACGCAATTGTGTACGGAACATTTGGTTACCAGTTTCAGAGATAGAGATACGCAAAGCACGGTAGCCCAAGAATGGGTTCATTTCTTTAGGAAGATCGAAGTAAGGAAGTTCTTTATCCCCACCGATATCCATTGTACGAACGACAACAGGTTTACCGTTCATACCTTCAAGAACCGCTTTGTAAGCTTCGTATTGGTCGTCTTCCGTTGGGAAATCTTGAGAATCCATGTACAAGAATTCTGTACGGTAGAGACCAACAGCTTCAGCACCATTTTCGTTCACACCTTCAACATCTTTAGGTGTACCGATATTAGCTGCCAACTCAAAGTGTTTACCATCTGCAGTAACAGTTTTAGCATCTTTCAAAAGAGCCCATTCAGCTTTTTGTTTAGCGTAAGCTTCACCAGCTGCTTTGAATTCTGCAATTTGTTCTTCAGTTGGGTTGATAACCACTTCACCTGAAATACCTGAAACAGCCAAAATGTCACCATCTTTTACAAGTTCAGTGATGTTGTTTGTACCCAATACAGCTGCAATTTCAAGTGTACGAGCCATGATAGCTGAGTGACTTGTACGTCCACCAATGTTTGTTACAAAAGCTTTTACAAAGTTTTTGTCCAATTGAGCAGTATCAGACGGAGTCAAGTCATGTGCAATCACAATCACTTCTTCATTGATTGAAGCTGGGTTTGGCAATTTCTTGCCAAGAAGATTTGCCAAAACACGTTTGGTAACGTCGCGAATATCCGCTGCACGTTCCTGCATGTATGGGTTGTCTTCCATGCCTTCAAAGATTGTGATAAACATGTCTGTAACTTCTTTCAGACCTGCTTCTGCATTTACTTTCTTAGCACGGATAGTTTCTTTGATTTGACCAATCAATTCAGGGTCAGCAAGAACCATCAAGTGAGCGTCAAATACTTGCGCCGCTTCTTCACCAAGCGTACCTACAGCCTTCTCGCGGATAAGGAGAAAGCTCGTTTTGAGAAGCTTCAAGAGCAACATCCAAACGAGCCTCTTCTGCATTTGTATCTTCGACTGTAATAGTCTCGAATGATAAATCCGGTTGAACGAGTAGATATGCTTTAGCAACTGCAACACCATCAGATGCTGCGATTCCTTTAAGCATTTCTGTCATATCCTTATGCCAATCCTTCTTTTTCCATTGTTTCTGAGATAGCAGCGATAGCGTCATCAGCATCTGCACCTTCAGCAGTGATTGTAACGTCAGCACCTTGACCAACACCAAGGCTCATAACACCCATGATAGATTTAAGGTTAACTGATTTACCTTTGTACTCAAGAGTAATATCTGAAGCAAATTTGCTAGCAGTTTGTACCAACAATGTTGCTGGACGTGCGTGAATACCAGTTTCTGCCACTACGTGGAAATCTTTAGAAGCCATAATTTGACTCTCCTTTAAATGTTTTCTTTTTGAGTTATATCTGATAACCCTTACAATTTGATATTATATCACCTTCTAGGATTTTTTCAAGTATTTTATAGGGATTTCTTCTTTTTCCTTTCAGATAACTTGCTGAAAATCTTCTATTTTATGTATCAAAATACATCATGTAGTTTTTGTATATTTTTAACATTTAGAAAAACGCTGTTATTTATGGGTTTTAATTTTTATAATCACTATATATTGTGTTTGGATAACTCTCATCTGAAAAATCTACAATATTTAGTTTTTTTCTTCGTTGACAAAAGATTTTTTTCTGATATACTTAAAAGTAATTAAATTTTGAAAGAGGAGTTACAGAATGGTAACCGTTTATTCTAAAAACAATTGTGTTCAATGTAAAATGACCAAACGATTCTTAGATAGTAACAAAATTGCATATCGCGAAATCAATCTTGATGAACAACCTGAATTTATTGAACAAGTTAAAGAGCTAGGCTTCAACGCTGCTCCTATCATTCAAACACCAACTGAAGTTTTCTCTGGTTTCCAACCAGCAAAACTTAAAGAACTTGCTTAAGTATCAGGATTAAAAGCTTCTATGTCAATCTTAGAAGCCTTTCTTTTGTAATGAATTAAAGGAAATTTTATGGGATTAAAACAACTTGAGGACGTAACTTACTTCCGTCTAAATAATGAAATCAACCGTCCTGTTAATGGACAAATCATGCTCCACAAAGATAAAGAAGCCTTGGACGCTTTCTTTAAAGAAAATGTTGTACCAAATTCTATGGTTTTTGATTCTATCACTGATAAAATCGATTACCTTATTAAACAAGACTATATCGAAACAGCCTTTATCAAGAAATATCGTCCAGAATTCTTAGAAGAGCTTTACCAATTTATTAAGGATCAAAATTTCCAATTCAAGTCTTTCATGGCAGCATACAAGTTTTACAATCAATATGCCTTGAAAACTAATGACGGAGAGTACTATCTTGAGAGCATGGAAGACCGTGTCTTCTTTAACGCTCTTTACTTTGCTGATGGTAACGAAGCTATCGCAATTGATATTGCCAATGAAATCATCCACCAACGCTACCAGCCTGCTACACCTTCATTCTTGAATGCAGGTCGTGCACGTCGTGGTGAATTGGTATCATGTTTCTTGATTCAAGTAACAGATGATATGAACTCTATTGGACGTTCTATCAACTCAGCTCTTCAACTTTCGCGTATCGGTGGTGGTGTCGGAATTTCCCTCAGCAATCTTCGTGAAGCTGGAGCACCTATCAAAGGGTATGAAGGTGCTGCTTCTGGTGTCGTACCAGTTATGAAGCTTTTTGAAGACAGTTTCTCTTACTCTAACCAACTTGGTCAACGTCAAGGTGCTGGGGTTGTTTACCTTAACGTCTTCCACCCAGACATTATTGCTTTCCTTTCTACTAAGAAAGAAAATGCTGATGAAAAAGTTCGTGTCAAGACTCTTTCACTTGGTGTTGTGGTACCAGATAAATTCTACGAATTAGCACGTAAGAATGAGGAAATGTACCTCTTCAGTCCTTATTCTGTTGAAAAAGAGTATGGTGTACCTTTTAACTACATCGATATCACAGAAAAATACGATGAATTGGTGGCAAATCCAAACATCCGTAAGACAAAAATTAAGGCCCGTGATTTGGAAACAGAAATTTCTAAATTGCAACAAGAATCTGGCTATCCTTATGTCGTCAATATCGATACTGCTAACCGTGCAAATCCTGTCGATGGTAAGATTATCATGAGTAACTTGTGTTCAGAAATTCTTCAAGTCCAAGAACCAAGTCTTATCAACGATGCGCAAGAATTCCTTCAAATGGGTACTGACGTTTCATGTAACCTTGGTTCAACCAACGTTGTAAATATGATGACATCACCTGACTTTGGACGTTCTATTCGTGCAATGGTTCGCGCTTTGACCTTTGTAACAGATAGCTCTCACATCGTTGCTGTTCCAACTATCGACCACGGAAATAGCCAAGCTCATACATTTGGACTTGGTGCTATGGGACTTCACAGCTATCTTGCTCAGCAATTAATCGAATATGGATCTCCTGAGTCGGTTGAATTTACAAGCATCTACTTTATGCTTTTGAATTACTGGACTTTGGTAGAATCAAACAATATTGCACGTGAACGTGGTATTACCTTCCACAACTTTGAGAAATCAGACTATGCAAATGGTTCTTATTTCGATAAGTATACGTCTGGTCAATTTGTTCCAAATCTGATCGTGTTAAAGAACTCTTTGAAGGAATCTTTATCCCGTCTGTAGCTGATTGGGCTGAACTTCGTGATAAAGTTAAATCAGATGGACTTTACCACCAAAACCGTCTTGCTGTAGCGCCGAATGGTTCTATCAGCTACATCAATGACGTGTCTGCTTCTATCCACCCAATTACCCAACGTATTGAAGAACGTCAAGAGAAGAAAATTGGTAAGATTTACTATCCTGCTGCAGGATTATCAACTGAAACTATTCCTTACTACACTTCTGCCTATGACATGGATATGCGTAAAGTTATCGATGTCTATGCTGCTGCAACTGAGCACGTAGACCAAGGGCTTTCACTTACTCTCTTCATGCGTAGTGATATCCCAACAGGTCTTTACGAATGGAAGAAAGAGAACAAACAAACTACACGTGACCTATCTATCCTTCGTAACTACGCCTTTAACAAGGGCATTAAGTCTATCTACTACGTTCGTACCTACACAGATGACGGCGGTGAAGTTGGTGCTAACCAATGTGAAAGCTGTGTGATTTAAAATCTCACTAAAATCTTGTTTACAAAGATAAGGTAACATCAAAAAGTCGGAGTACCGACTTTTTGTGCGGTAACCCAATCACACAAGGCTAGAACATTCATCACTATTTTAATAAAATCAAAAGAAAGAGATTTGTAATGGAAACTTACTACAAAGCCATTAACTGGAATGCCATCGAAGATGTCATCGATAAATCAACATGGGAAAAACTAACTGAACAATTTTGGTTGGATACACGTATTCCCTTATCTAATGACTTAGATGACTGGAGAAAGTTATCAAATCAAGAAAAAGACTTGGTAGGAAAAGTCTTTGGCGGTTTGACACTTTTGGATACCATGCAGTCTGAAACAGGGGTAAATGCTCTTCGCTCTGATATTCGTACTCCTCACGAAGAAGCTGTTTTTAACAACATCCAATTCATGGAATCTGTCCACGCTAAATCTTATTCTTCTATTTTCTCAACCTTGAATACCAAGACAGAGATTGAAGAAATCTTTGAATGGACTGATACAAACCCATATCTTCAGAAAAAGGCACAAATCATCAATGATATTTACCTTAACGGAACACCACTTGAAAAGAAAGTGGCTAGTGTATTCCTTGAAACCTTCCTCTTCTACTCTGGTTTCTTCACTCCACTCTACTATCTAGGAAATAACAAGTTGGCAAACGTTGCTGAAATCATCAAACTCATCATTCGGGACGAGTCAGTTCACGGAACATATATTGGTTATAAATTCCAACTTGGTTTTAACGAATTACCAGAAGAAGAGCAAGAAAAATTAAAAGACTGGATGTACGACCTCCTCTACACTCTTTATGAAAATGAAGAAGGTTATACAGAGAGTTTATATGATGGTGTTGGTTGGACTGAAGAAGTGAAAACATTCCTTCGCTACAACGCCAATAAAGCTCTTATGAATCTAGGACAAGATCCTCTCTTCCCTGACTCAGCTGACGATGTAAACCCTATTGTTATGAATGGAATTTCAACTGGTACATCCAACCACGACTTCTTCTCTCAAGTTGGTAATGGTTATCTACTTGGTGAAGTTGAAGCTATGCAGGACGATGATTATAACTACGGATTAGACTAATTAGACTAATTAAAAAAATATAAAAACATCTGAGTTAAAAACAAACACAGATGTTTTTTTGTTTTTATTTATTTTTTTGTTTTATTTAAGTTGCTTAGATGTTTTAAAATGTGATAAAATGATATTGGATATGGGGGTGATTCAATGCTAAAACAAGAAAAACTAGATGTGATTTTAGAGATTGTCAATACAAGAGGAACCATCACAGTCAAAGAAATAATGAATCGTTTAGATATTTCTGATATGACTGCTCGACGTTATCTGCAAGAGTTAGCTGACAAGGATCTACTTGTCCGTGTTCATGGTGGTGCTGAAAAGCTTCGTACTGGTTCTCTTCTATCTAATGAGAGATCTAACGTTGAAAAACAAGCTCTTCAAATTGCTGAAAAACAAGAAATTGCTAAATTTGCTGGCCATCTAGTTGAAGAAAGAGAAACCATATTTATTGGCCCTGGTACTACTCTCGAGTACTTTGCGCGTGAACTACCAATCGATAATATCCGTGTTGTTACCAATAGTTTACCTGTTTTTCTGATTCTAAATGAACGTAAACTTACTGATTTGATATTAATCGGTGGTAATTATCGTGAAATTACTGGAGCTTTTGTAGGAACCTTAACACTCCAGGATATTGCTAGCCTTCAATTCTCTAAAGCTTTTGTTAGTTGTAATGGAATTAAAGATCAAGATATTGCTACTTTTAGCGAATATGAAGGTGAAGTTCAAAAACTAGCACTAAAAAATGCGAATAAAAAAATTCTCTTAGCCGACCACAGTAAATTTGATAAGTTTGATTTTTACACTTTCTATAACATTGCTGATATTGATACGATTATTTCAGATTCAAAACTTAGCAAAGAAACCCAAAAAGCTTTGTCCAAGCAAACTAAAATTATTAAGTCTACATCTTAAAAAGTCTCACCAATGGTGAGACTTTTTTTATTATATTTTTTACTCGGATTTACACGTTCAGTCCATGAAGTTGCTGTTGTTTTAAGAACTTTATTGAGTTCATCAATGTTCTCAAAACCATTTGTACGAAGCCATTCTCGAGCTGCTGCTTCACCGTCTTTGATATAAGCTTCAACTGATCCGGCCCATGTTGCACGTCCACAAAGAACTCCATTGAAGTTTGCACCTGATTCGTGCGCAAATACAAGGGTTTCTTGGAAGAGCTTAGCTGATACACCTGCACTCAAGTAGATGTATGGCAAGTTAGTAGCTTCGTCTTGAGCTTTAAAGAAGTCTGCTGCTTCTTCACGTGTATGAACGATTTCGCCATCACCAAATCCTTCAACGTATTTCACGTTAACTGGAACTTCCACTTTCAAGACATCGATGTTAAAGCGTGGGTCTGAGAAGACCTTCATAGCACCGATAACCTTGCGTGGTTTTACTTTAGCGTATTCGGCAGAACCTGCGTCCGCAATCTTTTCATCGTAAGCCAAGATTTCAAGGAAGAATGGAATGTCTTCAGCTACACACTCAGAACCAATACGTTCAATGTAGGCTTGTTTTTGTTGGTTGAGTTCGTCAGAGCTATCTACGTCATAGTAAAGCAAGAACTTAACGGCATCTGCACCTTGTTCCTTGATACGTTTTGCAGACCAAACATCCAAGCAGTCTGGCAAGCGTTTTGTACTTGTTGTATCGTATCCTGTTTTCTCATAAGCAAGGAGAAGACCAGCATTTGGATCAAGAGATTTTGTAGCTGGAAGTCCATACTCAGGGTCAAGTAGCATAGATGAAGCATATTTAGTCAATTCATCTGCCACTAATACTTTAGTTCTTCCATTTGAGCAACTGTTGGCTCTTCTGTTTGGTATTGAGCCATGAGGCGTTTCAAAGCACCACGTTGGTCAAAAGCAAGAGCTGAGATGATACCATTCTCATCAGAGAGTTTTTGCATACAAGCACGTTTATTTTCTGTTAAAACCATTTTATACCTCTTTTACAATTAATTGGTCATATAGACCTTGATAGTTAGCCATATTGACATGGCCGATCATTTTTTCTTGATCATTAAGCATACCAAGGACATTTGCCTTGATCAACAGTTCTTGATCCGTTTCTCTATGGAAAAGACCTGAAGCAATACCTGCCACTGTTGAATCTCCAGAACCGACTGGATTTACTACTTGAATTCTTGGAATATCTACTTTACCTTTAATCAAGTCTTCATTGATATCTTTTACCATAACTGCGTCACACTGTACATCGTATCCACGACTTGAGAGTTCTTCTTCTAAAGCGCGCTTTTAATTTGGCGACTTAAGTTAACACCTGCACCACATGCAGCAAGAGTTTTAATCATTTGGATTTCCTCCGTTTTATATTTACTTTTTATTTATGAATTTAAGCGGTTGCTTCTGAGATATACTGGAACAAAGCTTCTGGTTCTGTAATCTTAGAAAGTGCTTCTAGATGACCATTACCTGTAAAGAAGTCCATCAATTGAGCAAGAATATTTGTTTGACTTGAACTGGAGTTATTGATGATAAAGAAGAGCAACGATACTTCTACTTCTTTGTCAGGAGCAATCATATTGTGGAACGTTACTGGTTTTGCTAAGCGAACAACAACAACAACTTTTTCAGTTAAATTATGAATCGTGTCTGTGTGAGGGATTGCTACATTTCGACAAGTCCTTCCCAAGAAATTCCATATCTAAACCGGTTGGGAACATTTTTTCACGTTCAATCAATGCCGATCGATAGGTATCCGTAACAACTTTCTTTTCTTCTAATAGGGTTGCAACTTGATCAAAGAGTTGCTCTTGATTATCTGCTTCTAAACAAAAAACTAAGTCTTTGCTGAAGAAATGATCTAATCCCATGACCTTCTCCCTTCATATTTAACTTTTATGATACAAGTATAACACTATATGAAACCGTTGTCAATATTTTTTTGTTGTATTTTTGTTTGATTTTTTTATTTTTTTGTTTGATTTTTAAACAACAAATTATTTTTAAATAGTTTTTGAAAAAGATAGAAAAAAACAGGACATACATCCTGTTTTTTCTATTAATCTTTTTTTGTAGTCCAACTTTGTTCAATTAATGGAAGCATATCCTTCAACACTTCAGGTGTTCCTTCTAGAGAAACGTATCTAAACTTACCATCGTCTGATTTAAAGATCCAGATCACTAGATATTTACCATTTTTAGCAATACAGTTTACGACATAGGCGTCATAACCACCAATTTTTTTGACTTAGAGCCCCAAACTTTAGAGAAATCCTTGCTTTGTTGTTTAGTTTGATAAACACTAGTAGAGACTTGAACAGCATCAAGAGCAGCATATTCACTTTCACTAACACCAAGGTGCTCTGGTTTAAAAGTATTTAGGGTTACGATATTGATGTCCGTTCCATCACAGTACTGAATATCATCACCACCCTCAACTTCTCTAAAATGAATCCATGATTTTGGGACTTTTACGTAGCCATAATCATCTGACCCAATTACCTGTGTATCTTTTAATTGTTGATTCGGCTACAGTTGTTGTTTCTTGGGCTGTTGTAGTTTCTTGAACTGTTGTTGCTTCTGAGGCTACTTCTTTTTTTAGATTTTTGAAGTATTACAAGCAGCGAGACAAAGGCAACACACTAAAAAGTGTAGATAAGCTGACGATTTTTTTCATGATCCTTCTCCTTTCACTTCTATTCTAATGAATGAAAAGATAAGTGTCAAAAAGATAACTGTATTAGGAATCAATTATTCTTCATCCATACTCAAGACACTTAGGAAGGCTTCTTGAGGAACTTCTACTGATCCAATAGCTTTCATACGCTTTTTACCAGCCTTTTTGTTTTTCAAGAAGTTTACGTTTACGCGAAACATCTCCTCCATAACACTTGGCAAGAACGTTTTTACGAAGAGCTTTGATATCTGTACGAGCTACAATCTTGTGACCAATAGCTGCTTGGATTGGAACTTCAAACTGTTGACGTGGAATAATTTTCTTGAGTTTATCAACGATGAGTTTCCCACGTTCATAGGCAAAGTCCTTGTGAACGATAAAGCTAAGAGCATCTACCTTGTCCCCATTGAGAAGGATATCCATTTTCACTAACTTAGATGGACGATACTCTGATAATTCATAGTCAAAGCTTGCATAGCCACGTGTTGAAGATTTGAGCTTGTCAAAGAAATCAAAGACAATCTCAGCTAGTGGAATTTGGTAGATAACATTGACACGATTATCATCGATATAGTCCATCGTCACAAAGTCACCTCGTTTGCGTTGAGCTAGTTCCATAACAGCTCCTACAAATTCCTGTGGTACCATGATTTGTGCTTTAACATAAGGTTCTTCAATAGTTGCAATTCTAGTAGGATCAGGAAACTCGGATGGATTCGATACATCCATAGACTCGCCATCAGTCTGATTAACCTTGTAGATAACGGATGGTGCAGTCATGATCAAGTCAATGTTGAACTCACGTTCCAAACGTTCCTGAATAACATCCATATGAAGGAGACCCAAGAATCCACAACGGAAACCAAAACCAAGAGCTTGCGATGTTTCGGGTTCAAACTGAAGACTAGCATCGTTCAACTGCAATTTTTCAAGGGCTTCACGAAGGTCATTGTATTTATTTGACTCGATTGGATAAAGACCTGCGAAAACCATCGGATTCATCTGCTTGTATCCGGACAGGGGTTCTGAAGCAGGATTTACCGCCAAGGTAACTGTATCACCGACACGAGTGTCTTGAACAGTCTTGATAGATGCTGCAATATAACCAACGTCACCTGTCGCAAGGAAGTCTCGTCCCACTGCTTTGGGTGTGAATATTCCAACCTCAGTAACATCAAAGGTTTTTCCATTGCTCATAAGCTGAATCTTATCACCTGGCTTAACAACTCCATCCATGACACGAACTTGGAGGATAACGCCACGATAAGCATCGTAAACTGAGTCAAAAATCAAAGCTTTTAATGGCGCTGATACATCACCAGTTGGTGCTGGAACTTTTTCTACAATTTGCTCTAAAATATCTTCAATTCCAATCCCAGCTTTTGCTGAAGCTAATACAGCCTCACTAGCATCCAGACCGATGACATCTTCAATTTCTGTACGCACGCGCTCTGGATCTGCAGCAGGTAAGTCAATCTTATTGATGACTGGAAGAATCTCCAAATCATTATCTAAGGCAAGGTAAACGTTAGCTAATGTTTGAGCCTCAATTCCTTGGGCGGCATCGACAACCAAAATGGCTCCCTCACAGGCAGCTAGAGAACGTGATACCTCATAAGTGAAGTCCACGTGTCCTGGTGTGTCAATCAGGTGGAAAATATAGGTCTCGCCGTCTTTGGCAGTATAATTAAGCTCGATGGCATTGAGTTTGATAGTAATTCCCACGCTCTCTCTCAAGGTCCATACTATCAAGAAGCTGAGCTTGCATTTCACGACTAGAAACCGTCTCTGTAGCCTCCAAAATACGGTCCGCCAATGTTGACTTCCCATGGTCAATATGCGCGATAATGGAAAAGTTTCGGATCTTCTCCTGACGTTTTTTCAATTTTTCTAAATTCAAGATTCTCTTCCTTTCAGGGTATCTATTAATTATAAATTGTTTTTATGTTTTTGACAAGACCATAATACCCTGTAGAGTATTAATCTTCAACAACAAAGCCGTCATTTTTCGATGAAATAGTGGTCTGTCATACCTTGGTCAGTAAAGACAATTCCATGAAGTACACCACCATAGACAGCTCCTCCATCCATTCCGATTTTTCCATCTTCTGTCATCCAAAGTTCTGCAGTTCCTGGTTTTTGATCCAAAAGTCCGTAAACTGGTGTATGACCAAAAACAATTGTTTTACCTGTGTGATTAGGTGCCTCGTGGAATGGTTTTCTGAGCCAGACTTTCTTGTAATCTGTAGTTTCATGCCAATCATCCAAAGTTAAATCAATTCCAGCATGAACAAAGATATACTTATCCGTTTCAATCACGAATGGCATTTTGTCGGATAAAAGCAACCAAGTCTGCTGCTTCAGTTTCTACACGCTTAGCATCTGCTACTCCATCTACTGGTGCATCCAGTGGACGCCCCAGAATAGAATTAATAGTTGTATCCCCACCATTACGACGATAGTGGTCATAGCTTTCTTCAGGGTTATCCAACCAAGTTAAAAACATGTACTCGTGATTTCCTGAAATGCAAATCGCTCCTTGATTTTCTACCAAGTCCTAACCATTTCAAGGACACGTCGACTATCTTCTCCTCTATCAATCAAATCTCCAAGAAAGAGTAATTGAGTCTTACCATCCCATGTTTTTAGAAGGTCTTCAAGCATTCCTGCTTTCCCATGGACATCTCCAATAACATAATAGTCTGTCATTTATTTCTCCTTACTTTGTAACAATTCTCTCGCTTGACTAAGTGCTGCTTCAGTCACATTCTCCCCTGCCAACATCTTGGCAACTTCTTCCACCCTTTCTTCAACTGACAACAAGCGAACTGTTGAAACAGTTGAATGGTCATTACTTATCTTTTCAATAAAGAACTGATAATCTGCGATCGCAATGACTTGAGGAAGATGAGATATAGCTAATACTTGACCATTCTGACCAATTTTATGAATCTTTTGAGCGATAGCTTGAGCCACACGACCTGATACTCCTGTGTCCACTTCATCGAATACAATACTAGTCTTACCTTCCTTACGAGAAAAAGCAGACTTGATGGCCAACATGAGGCGAGACAACTCTCCTCCAGAAGCTACTTTAACCAATGGTTTAAAGTCTTCTCCAGGATTGGTGGAGATGTAAAATTCAACACTTTCATTTCCTTCACGAGTAAACTTACCTTTAGTAAATTGAACCTGAAATCGAGCCTTATCCATATAAAGATCTTTGAGTTCTTGCTGAATCTCAATTTCTAATTGTTGAGCTAAGTTATGTCGAGCAGATGCAAGCTTAGTTGCTAAATCAACCAGGCTTACTTCCAACTTTTTGAGTTCTGCTTCCATATCATCTGAAGATAAATGATTGCCAGTCAAAAGGTTGTATTCTTCTGTGATTTTAGCAAAGTACATCAAGACATCGTCAACATTCCCACCATACTTACGTGTAATGGAGTGAATGAGATCTAAACGGCTTTCAATCTGCATCAAGCGATTACCATCGAAATCAAGACTTTCAATAATATCCTCTAAACGTTTAGTAACATCTTCTAGAACATAATATGATTCAGATAAAGAAGTAGAAATTTCACGGTATTCTACATCATAGTCTTCTAAACTTTCCATATCATTCATAGCTGAACGCACGTTAGCTAGACTTGAAAATTCTTCATTATCTAGCATTGTATAAGCATTAGTCAACGTATCAGCAATATTTTTATGATTTAGAAGTTTATCTCGTTCTTGATTTAGTTTGAGGTCTTCACCTGGCTGTAAGGACGCAGATTCAATTTCAGCCATCTGAAATTCCAACATTTCAATACGAGCCTTGTGCTCTTCTTGATTTTTCTTAATCTCAAGAAGTTGCTTACGCATTTTACGATAAGCATCAAAGTTTGTCTGATAGGCTTGCTTCAGCTCCAGAAAATCTGCATCACCAAACCCATCAAGCATCTGAATGTGCAATTGGGGACGCATTAACTCTTCTTGATCATGTTGGCCATGGATATCAACAAGATACTGTCCAATTGAGCGAAGAACAGATAGATTAACCATCTGTCCATTGACACGACTAACACTACGCCCGTTTTGTAAAATTTCACGACGGATGATGATTTCATCACCTAACTCTATTCCTTGCTCATCAAAAATCATTTGCAAAGCATGACTGTTTTCAACCGAGAAAAGACCTTCGATTTCAGCCTTAGGAGCACCATGACGAATGACGTCCGTTGTGGCTCTTGCTCCCAGCATCATATTCATGGCATCGATGATGATAGACTTCCCAGCACCGGTTTCCCCAGTCAGAACTGTCATTCCCTTCTCAAAATTAAGTGAAATAGCCTCAATGATGGCAAAGTTTTTAATTGAAATTTCAAGTAACATAAGGTCCTACCACTTTTTAACTTGTTCAACAATCTCTATAGCTGCTTCTTCAGTTCGCGCCACAATTAAAATTGAGTTATCATCTGCTAAACAGCTAAAAATCATATCCGAAAATGTTTGAGTCAATTGACTTTTTACAAAAATTGTATTCCCAGGAATAACATCTAAATTGATGAGATTCCCCATTCTTTCGAAACTTTCGATATTGTTCTCAGCTAACTGTAAACTTTTAACTACTGACTTTGGTAATTCATAGACATATGTATTGTCTTTCAAAGGAATTTTTACAATCCCTAATTCTTTGATATCACGTGAAACAGTTGCTTGAGTAGCAGAGATGCCTGCTTCTCTCAAGTGTTCAACGATTTCTTCTTGTGTGCCGATTTGATAATCAGTCACAAATCTTCTAATCTTTTCAAGTCTTTCTTTTTTATTCATCTTTAAACTCTCTATGTGCTTTTTCTACTACTTGTTCTATTTCAGAAACTACTTGGTTGCTTGCATGTTCTTCTTTACGTAAATAAGCAAGAAATTCAATATTCCCGTGTCCACCTTGAATAGGAGAAAAATCCAATCCTAAGACTGAGAATCCTTCATCAACTGCCATTTTAGTAACTGATTCTAAAACATTTTGGTGAACTTTGGCATCTCTGATAATTCCATTTTTACCAATCTGTTCTCGGCCCTGCTTCAAACTGTGGTTTTATGAGTGCAACAACTTCCCCTTGGTCTACCAATATTCTATGTAGAGCCGGTAAAATGAGACTCAAAGAAATAAAACTCACATCGATACTTGCGAAACTTGGCTCTTCTTCAAAGTCATTTTTTTCAGCATAACGAAAGTTAAATTGCTCCATGCTGATAACACGTGAATCTTGGCGTAATTTCCAGGCTAGCTGATTGGTCCCAACATCAACGGCATAAACCAGTTTTGCACCATTTTGAAGCATGACATCCGTAAAGCCTCCTGTTGAAGCGCCAATATCAATGGTCGTTTTGCCTTCAACTGATATTTCAAATTTTTCTAAAGCTTTCTCAAGTTTCAAGCCGCCTCGACTAACATACTTGAGTTTCTCACCCTTGAGTTTTAATTCAGTATCATCAGGAATTTTTTCTCCTGGTTTATCAAAACGCTCACCATTTAGGACTGCAATCACTAATCCAGCCATTACGCCCCGCTTAGCCTGTTCTCTTGTTTCAAATAAACCTTGTTTGTAGGCAAGTACATCTACTCTTTCCTTAGGCATTGATTCTCAAACTTTCTACTATTTTTACAATTGGTTCTTTATCAAAGTCGACTAATTGGTTAATCACGTCTAACTTTTCATTAGCCTGATCCAAAGTTCGGTTACAAAAAACTTTTGCCTCATCCAATCCTAACAAAGCAGGATAGGTTGATTTCTCAGCTTGCAAATCTTTTTGTGGTGTTTTACCAATTTCCTCAAAACTAGCAGTAACATCAAGGATATCATCTCTCACTTGAAAAGCAAGCCCAATCAGTTCTCCAACTGTTTTCAACTGTTTTTGAAGATTTTCATCCAAACCTGCAATAACTCCTGCTGCTTTAAAAGGGAAGGCTAAGAGTTTACCAGTTTTATTAGCATGGATGGTCTGAAGTTCTTCTAGGTTTAAATGTTTACCTTCACCTTCCATATCCAAAACTTGGCCAGCGACCATCCCCATACTTCCAGAAGAAAGGGACAAAGAAGCTATTAAATCTACCTTTATTTCGTTTGGCAAGTCTGCTTGCGCAATCAAGCATAAGGATCTAAAAAGAGGGCATCTCCTGCTAAAATTGCTAGTGCTTCACCAAACTTCTTATGGTTGGTTAAACGCCCACGACGAAAATCATCATCATCCATAGCAGGAAGATCATCATGAATTAAGCTTCCTGTGTGAATCATCTCAAGCGCTGCAGCAACCTGGGCATGAGCTAAGGTGATTGGTACATGCAAAGACTCCAAAACTTCTAAAAGCAGATAAGGACGGATCCTTTTACCACCTGCATGAATAGAATAGAGAACAGCTTCTCTGAGATTAGCAGCTAATTGCTGGTCTCCATAAAACTCCTCAAGAGCTGACTCAACCAAAGCTAATTTTTCTTGCTTGTTCATAGAAGTTCGCTTTCTGTTCCATCTTCTTGCATGACTTTAACCAGGGTCTTTTCTGCTTTATCAAGTGTTGCTTGCAATTCTTTTGAAAGAACCATTCCTTTTTGAAATGCAGTAATAGCATCTTCTAAAGCAATTTCACCATTTTCTAAACTCTGAACAATAGTCTCAAGCTCTGCTAAATTATCTTCAAATTTTTTCTGTTTTGACATCTTTAACCTCTAATTCTACCTGACCATCTCGCATCATCAACATCACCTGGTCATTTTTTTTCAAATCATTTGCTGAAGATACCACGGTATCCTCTTTTTTAACAATCGCATATCCCCTTGCTACAATACGACTCGTATCTAACATGAGTAAAACTTCTGACAAGCGTTTTACTTCAGCAACCTTAGCATCATAGATCACAGCCATCTGGCTACGCATTAATTTTTGTAACTGTTGAATACGATCTTGGTAGCGCTGAATCTTGACATTTGGCGATAATTGCTCCAAACGGTGAATTTGAGCTTGAACCTTCTGTTGATTTCTAACTAACTCACCATTCAATCCCTGCTTCAGTCGAAGTACTAACTGATCCAAGCGTTGCAGATATCCATCATATAAACGCTCTGGTTGCCTGAAGATGACTGATTGACTAAGCCCTCTCAAGGCTTCTTTTTTCTTTGATAAAGTATTTTGTACAGCAGTAGCCATTCGTTTCTCTTGATTTTTAAGGTAGGTCAGTAGATCTAACTTAGTCACAGGTGTAGCTAACTCTGCTGCAGCAGTTGGTGTTGCTGCTCTCTTGTCGGCAACAAAATCAGCCAAGGTTACATCCGTTTCGTGACCAACACTTGAAATAATCGGTAAACGAGATTCAAAGATAGAACGCACTACAATTTCTTCGTTAAAAGCCCAAAGATCCTCAATTGATCCACCACCACGACCAATGATAAGAACATCCAAGTCTTCTCGTTCATTAGCTCTAGCAATGTTACGGGCAATCTCCTCTGCTGCCCCTTCGCCTTGAACCTTGGTAGGATATAAAACAATCTCAACCCCTGGGAAACGTCTGCTAACGGTAGTAATAATATCCTGTATAACAGCACCACTACGACTAGTCACAACCCCGATACGTTTTGCAAACTGAGGGATTGCTTGTTTAAAGCGTTCTTGAAAAAGGCCTTCTTCCGATAATTTCTTTTTTAATTGTTCGAACTGAATCGCAAGAGCTCCTACACCATCAGGCTCTGCCTTTTCAATGATGATAGAGTAGCTCCCACTTGGTTCATAGACTTGGACACGACCGATAACATTGATCTTCATCCCTTCTTCCAAATCAAAACCTAGTTTCTGATAAATACCTGACCAAATAGTCGCTTGGATTACAGCTCGATCATCTTTTAGAGAAAAATATTGATGAGTTGGACGCTTCCGGAAGTTAGAAACCTGACCAGTTAAATAGACCCTCTCCAAGTATGGGTCTTTATCGAATTTCATTTTCAGATACTTAGTCAAAGTTGTTACCGACAAATACTTTTCCATCTCAACCTCCTTCTTTCTCTAGTTTTTCCTGGGTATTATTATACCAAAAAAACGTTTAAAAATCTCTCTTTTCACCTCTAGAATACGAAAACAAGACTGGATTTCTTTGAGCTTGTCTAATAATATACAAAAGCCCTCGGAAAAATCCAAGGGCTTTAATTAGTTCACTGAACTAGATTATTTTTTAAGGTTGTAGAATGATTTCAATCCACGGTATTCAGCTACTTCACCAAGTTGATCTTCGATACGAAGCAATTGGTTGTATTTAGCGATACGGTCTGTACGTGAAAGTGAACCAGTCTTGATTTGTCCTGCGTTTGTTGCAACTGCGATGTCAGCGATTGTTGAATCTTCAGTTTCACCTGAACGGTGTGATACAACGGCAGTGTAACCAGCTTCTTTAGCCATTTCGATAGCTTCAAAAGTTTCAGTAAGAGTACCGATTTGGTTAACTTTGATAAGGATTGAGTTAGCAGCACCTTCTTGGATACCACGTGCAAGGTAGTCAGTGTTAGTTACGAAGAAGTCGTCACCAACCAATTGAACTTTCTTACCAAGACGTTCAGTAAGAGCTTTCCATCCATCCCAGTCGTTTTCATCCATACCATCTTCGATAGTGATGATTGGGTATTTGTTAACCAATTCTTCAAGGTAGTCGATTTGCTCTTCAGAAGTACGAACAGCAGCTCCTTCACCTTCAAATTTAGTGTAGTCGTATACTTTACGTTCTTTATCGTAGAATTCTGATGAAGCACAGTCAAATCCGATAAATACGTCTTTACCTGGAACGTATCCAGCAGCTTCAATCGCAGCAAGGATAGTTTCAACACCATCTTCAGTTCCTTCGAAACGAGGAGCGAATCCACCTTCGTCACCTACGGCAGTTTCCAAACCACGAGATTTAAGGATTTTCTTAAGAGCGTGGAAAATTTCAGCACCATAACGAAGAGCTTCTTTAAATGTTGGAGCACCAACTGGCAAGATCATGAACTCTTGGAATGCGATTGGAGCATCTGAGTGAGATCCACCATTGATGATGTTCATCATTGGAGTTGGAAGAACTTTAGTGTTGAATCCACCAAGGTAGCTGTAAAGTGGGATTTCAAGGTAGTCAGCAGCAGCGCGAGCTACAGCGATTGACACACCAAGGATTGCGTTTGCACCCAATTTACCTTTGTTAGGAGTACCGTCAAGAGCAATCATAGCACGGTCGATAGCTTGTTGGTCACGTACATCGTAGCCGATAATAGCTTCAGCAATGATGTTATTTACGTTGTCAACAGCTTTTTGTGTACCAAGACCACCGTAACGAGATTTGTCACCGTCGCGAAGTTCAACTGCTTCGTGTTCACCAGTAGAAGCTCCTGATGGAACCATACCACGTCCGAAAGCACCTGATTCAGTATAAACTTCTACTTCAAGTGTTGGGTTACCGCGTGAGTCTAGGACTTCGCGAGCGTAAACATCAGTAATAATTGACATTTTTTACTCTCCTTTGAGTTAAATTATTTTACACCTCTATGATACATCAAAAAGATACCTTTTTTTCAAGAAAAAAACGTTATCTTTGTGCAAATTTTTCCTTAAGTTTGTTAAGTAATCGCTTTCTTTTCTGCCTTATCTATGAGACTTTTTATGATATACTATATCTATGACTGATGTATCAAAACAAATATTAGAAAAAAAGCTCATGGTGGACTTAAAGTTAAATCCAGACGAACAAAGACGTTTTCTTGGTACCTTTGAAGAACGTGTTCTTGGCTACGCTGAACTCCCTACTGTGAATGATGACAAATTTCAAAAAGGCATTTTTAACAATTTTAGAGACTTTTAAAAAAAGAAACCGAACCTCTATTTGTTAAAATTTCTCCTCAAGTTGAGTTTGAAAAACAAGTTTATTATTTAAAAAATGCTAAAGATTCTGATTGCCAAGCAACTATCGTTTCTGAAGATCATAACTCTTCTCCTTTCGGACTGGTTATCCATAGCGATGTTCCGGTTCAAACAAGTGAAAAAGACCTCAGAAAGGCCTTTTCAGACTTATGGCAAGAGAAAGAGACGAAAGCTCCTACTTCTCTCTGGAAAAAATGGTTTGGTTAACTCTACCTCAAAGACATGATTCGTGCGATACTTGCAGCTGTATTTTCTAGATAAACAGCTGCTTTTTTTAGACTGTCTGCTAACGGTTCGCTTTTTTCAAGTATGGAAAAAGCTGCGACTATATTCTCAAATGGTAAGGGTGGTAAATCCTCTGATAAACTACCACAAATAGCAATAACTGGAACACCATTTGGTGTTCTTTTTGCTACACCGATTGGTGCCTTACCTGCCAAACTTTGAGTATCCAACCTTCCTTCACCAACTATAACGAGATCCGCATCTGCGACCTGTTCATCAAATTTCACTAAATCTAAACATGTTTGGATACCAGATACAATCTCTGCTCCAGCAAAGACACACAAACCAGCTGCAATCCCACCACCAGCTCCAGCACCCTCTAATTTTGATATTTCAGGTGCGACTTTACCATAAAAGTTTTCAATAGCAATATCAACGTCTTGGAATTTAGCAGGGTTTAATCCTTTTTGTTTTCCAAATGTATAGGTGGCTCCATGAGGTCCACAGAGAGGATTGGACACATCCGCTAAAATTTTGATACGAACATCTGCAGGAACAGATGAGGCTTTATCTTTCGAAATATGACTAATTTCAAACAAGGACTGGCCACTAGCCTCCAGTTCAATTCCATTTTCATCATAAAATTGATATCCGAGTCCTGCAGCAATGCCAATTCCACCATCGTTACTAGCTGTACCACCGACACCAACGTAGATATCTTTGATTCCTTGTTCTATCAAATGGAGAATAAGTTGACCATTTCCCTTTGTTTGAATCTCTAGAGGATTACGTTTATCAAAAGGGATTTTAGCAAGACCTACTAAATTTGCAACTTCAAATAGAGCTAATTCTCTTTTTTGAAAGTAAGACATCAAAACCTCATCACCAAAAGGTCCAGTTACCTGGACTCTTTTTTCTTCCAAACCTAGAGAACTTTAATGGCGTCTACTGTTCCTTCACCTCCATCACCAACAGGTAAAAGTAGACATTCAGCATCCGGTATCACCCTTTTAAATCCTCTTTTTATAGCTTCTGCTACTTCGTTTGCAGGAAGACTCTCTTTGAAAGAGTCCGGCGCGATAACAATTTTCATTTTGATTCCTCTTTCTATCTAAAGGAAGTCTATCATTTCCAAAACTTTCCCAAAATCTCTCTCATCTACCTGAAGATTTATTTCCTTTTTCACAATATCCTTGGCACAAAAGGCTATTCCAAGTCCTGCACTTTTAAGCATTTTTAAGTCATTAGCTCCATCACCGATTGCAATCGTTCTATCAAATGGCACTTCTAATTTTTCAGCCCATCTCACGAGGGTTGCTTCTTTTACTTCTCTGCTTATAATAGGACCAATTAGATTTCCAGTTAAATGATCATCTTTGATTTCCAGTTGATTAGCAGTAAATAATGAAATCCCTAAATCTTTTGCTAATCTTTCTACAATAGTGGTAAATCCGCCTGATACTAAACCGACTTCTATCTGATTTTCTTGAAGAACTTTAATAAACCGGGCAGCTTTTTTACTAAGGTGAAGTTCATGATAAATCTTATCAAAAACATTGATAGAAAGACCTTTAAGAAGAGAAACACGTCTTTTTAAACTTGCTTCAAAGTCTAATTCTCCTCTCATAGCTTGGGCTGTTAGCAGGGCTACTACTTCTTCGCACTCTGCCTCTTTCCCCTAATAAATCAATAACCTCTTCTTCTATCAGAGTTCCATCAACATCTAGGACACAGATTCCTCTAGCTTTATTCATTTATTCCCCATACTTTCATCATCTCAAAAAATCGTATGAAAGCATCATACGATTTTATTTATTTAATTTGCTAAGCTGTGATACAAATCAAGGTAAGACTGACAAGCTGTATCCCAAGAGAAGTCACATTCCATTGCTTGGACTTGAAGTTTCTTCCAAACATCTGGATGATTATAATAGACATCCAAAGCAGTTTGAAGAGCCCAGTTAAGCCAGTATGACGTCAAGTTGTCAAAACTAAATCCTGTACCTGTTCCTTCAATTGGATTAAACGGTTGAACAGTATCTCTCAACCCGCCTACCTCATGAACAAGTGGTAATGTTCCATAACGCATAGCCATCATTTGAGAAAGTCCACATGGTTCAAAACGACTTGGCATGAGGAAAATATCACAGGCTGCATAAATTTCTTGTGCTAGCTTGACATCAAGGTAATATTGGCAGATAGTTTATCTGGGAATACTTGACCAAACCATGAGAAGGCTTGTTCAAAACCAGGATCACCTGTACCCAAGAGAACGATTTGAACATCTTCTTGAAGCATGCGATGCAAACCTTCAACGACAACATCAAAACCTTTCTGTCTTGTCAAACGCGACACAATACCAATCATTGGAACATCGGGACGAACTGGGAGACCAACTTTTTCTTGAAGTTTAGCTTTATTCTGAGCTTTTCCTGATAGGTCTGATTTATTAAAATGATAATCCAACAAAGGATCCGTTTCTGGATTATAAAGATCCGTATCGATTCCATTTACAATACCAGAAACCTTACCAGACTCCATTCGTAAAATCTGATCCAAGCCACATCCAAACTCTGTTGTCATGATTTCATAAGCATAGCTTGGCGAAACAGTAGATACACGATCTGCATAGAGGATACCAGCCTTCATCCAGTTCAGGCAGTCATTCCAGCGAACTGTACCATCCGCATAGCGTTCAAATCCAACTCGGAACAAATCCCAAAGCATACCTTCAGAGAATTGACCTTGGAATTCCAAATTATGGATCGTTAAGACAGTCTTAATGTTTTGATAGGCTTGAATCCATCTGTATTTTTCCTTCAACAAGAAAGGAATCATAGCTGTATGATAATCATGAGCATGAAGAACATCTGGAATAAATCTAATGCGCTCCAGAGCCTCCAGAGCTGCAAGTTGGAAGAAGGCAAAACGTTCACCATCATCGAATCACCATACACATGACCACGGAAGAAATAATACTGGTTGTCAATAAAGTAGAAGGTAACACCATTTAAAACAGTCTTCTTAATGCCACAAAATTGTCTACGCCAACCAACATATACTTCAAATTGAAGAACATCTTCAATTTGATCACCAAACTTGGATTCCACCATGTCATAGTATGGCAGGATAACAGCAACTTCATGACCAGCTTTAACTAATGATTTTGGAAGAGCCCCGATAACATCTCCCAAGCCACCTGTTTTAGAAAAAGGGGCTCCTTCGGCTGCTACAAATAAAATTTTCATGAAAGAATGTCCTCTGTTACTTTTTCACCTTTTTTGATGACAACAGGATTTTCTGCTGTACCACGAATAACAACTCCATCAGCTACTTCAGCACCCTTATCAATAATTGCATACTCAACTTGAGCACCTTCACCAATGACAACACGAGGGAAAACAATAGATTCTTTAACTAAGCTATCTTTATGAATTTGAACATTACGCGAAACAACTGAACGAACAACCTTACCTTCGACAATACTACCAGAAGCAAACTGCGAAGTATTTACTTCACAACCAGGTGCATAATAAGTTGGTTCTTCGTTTTTCACCTTTGTGTGAATCTTTTGATTTGGAGAGAATAAAGAGTAGAATTTATGCAGATCAAGCATATCAATATTGGATTGGTAGTATGTTTCTACAGAATGAATATTTGCTAAGTAACCAGTATACTCGTATGCAAAAGCGCCTGATTCCGCTGCTAAATCACGTAGAACATAACGTAGTTTTTCTGGGTGTTCTTTCTGAGCTTCTTCTTCCAGACGTTCAATCAACCATTGAGTATCTACAACAAAGATATCCGTTGACATGTTGTAGTATTCTTGTTCAGCTTTTTTATCGAAGAGTTTGTGAGAGAGCACGTGGTCAGTTTCATCAATATCTAGGATTGCATTTACTTCTGAAATATCCTTTTTAGGTAGTTTCTTATAAACAACCGTAATAGGAGATTTTGTAGTATTATGCAAATGGAAAACCTGAGTAAGATCAATATTTACCAAAACGTCACAGTTCAAGGAAACTGTTTGGTTAGATCCAGAACGTTTTAAATAAGTCAAGAGTTGTTGATAATACTCTTTACCAACAGTACTACTTTCCACACGAGTATTGTAGATTCCAAGATAGTAGTGGCTAAGAAGGGTATTCAAGCCCCATTCACGTCCTGAACGAATGTGGTCAAATACAGAGCTGATGTTATCTTGTTGGAAGATTCCAAAGACACTTCGAACACCAGCATTTGCTAAACTTGAGAGTGGGAAGTCAATCAAACGATACTTTCCTCCAAATGGCAAACTTGCCACTGGACGGTTACTTGTCAAGGTTGACATATCATGGAAACCAACGGTATTTCCTAAAATCGCTGAATATTTATCAATCTTCATCTGTTGCTACCCCCACTACTTCGTTATATCCGACTACTTGTACTTCTTCTGTACCATCAATTTCAACACCATCGGCAATAATTGCACCTTCACCGATGATTGCACGTGTAATTTTAGCACCTCTACCGATAACTGCTCCACTCATGATGACAGAATCAACAACTTCTGCTCCCTTACGAACTTGAGCAGCTGTAGAAAGAATGGAATGTTTTACAGTACCATTCACGTAACATCCATCTACTACTAGAGAGTCTTCTACTTGAGCAAATTCTCCAAGGTAGTTTGGTGGAGCGATAAGGTTACGAGAATAAATTTTCCATTGACGATTTCGGCTATCTAGAGCATTTTCTGGAGAGATGTATTCCATATTTGCTTCCCAAAGAGATTCGATTGTACCAACATCCTTCCAGTATCCATTGAACTCATAAGCATAGACACTTTCACCAGTTTCAAGATAATTTGGAATAACATTCTTTCCGAAATCAGACATATCTAGGTTAGCCTTTTCAGCAGCAACTAGCATGTTACGAAGTCGTTTCCAGTCAAAGATATAAATCCCCATTGATGCCTTGGTTGATTTTGGTTGGGCAGGTTTTTCTTCGAATTCAACAATGCGATTATTAGCATCTGTATTCATGATACCGAAACGGCTAGCTTCTTTTAGTGGTACATCCAAAACAGCTACTGTCAAGCTGGCATTGTTATCCTTGTGTGATTGGAGCATATCATCGTAGTCCATCTTGTAGATATGGTCTCCTGAAAGAATCAAAACATACTCAGGATTAATGCTATCGATATAGTCAATATTTTGGTAAATCGCATGACTTGTACCTTCAAACCAACGATTTCCTTCACTTGCAGAGTAAGGTTGAAGGATAGAAACACCTGAATCAATTACATCAAGACCCCAACTAGAACCATTACCAATGTGGCTGTTGAGAGCTAGTGGTTGATACTGTGTAATAACCCCAACATTATGGATGCCAGAGTTGGCACAGTTAGAAAGAGCAAAGTCAATGATACGATAGCGCCCACCAAATTGCACAGCAGGTTTTGCAATGCTTTGAGTGAGTTTACCGAGACGAGTTCCTTGCCCACCGGCAAGGATTAAAGCTAGCATTTCATTCTTCATTTTCTACTCCTTTTTGAGATTTATTTGATTCTTTTTTAGCGGGTTTCAAGCGACGTTTGATTTTCCAGATACTTGCCCCCATAGCTGGCAAAGTAAAGGTCAAAATCTGCTCATAATCCTTCCATAACTCTTCTTGAGTTTGAACAGTTTGATTGTGTTCTTTCCAAACACCTCCCCATTGTTCTAGCTCAGTATTCCAAATTTCTTCGTAAACGCCTGCAACTGGTAGTCCAATTGTGAAATCAGGACGTTCAACTGGTGCCATATTAAAGACACAGACTAGCATCTCGCCTTTCTTTCCTTTACGAATAAAGGAAAGAACACTCTGATCTCTATTATCTGCATCGATAATTTCAATTCCATCATAGCTTGTATCAATTTCCCAAAAGACAACGGTGGTCCTTATAAAGTTGATTCAACTGAGATGTGAAGTATTTCATCTTGGCATTCATTGGATCTTCAAGGTTTGACCATTCTAATTGCTCTTCTGATTTCCACTCTAAGAATTGACCGAATTCGCTACCCATAAAGAGCAATTTCTTACCAGGGTGACAAATTTGATAAGTATAAAGATTTCTAAGGCCTGCAAATTGATTGTAACGATCCCCCCACATCTTATGCATCATACTCTTCTTACCATGTACAACCTCATCATGTGAGAATGGTAGGAGATAATTTTCATTAAAGACATACATAAAACTGAAGGTTACAAGGTTAAAATCATACTTGCGGTAAATTGGATCTTCTTCGTAGAAACGTAAGATATCATTCATCCAGCCCATGTTCCACTTGTAGTCAAATCCAAGACCACCCATCTCTTTCGGACCTGTTATTTTAGTTGCCGAAGAGCTTTCTTCTGCAATCATCATGACATCAGGGTGAGCTAGCTTAATAACAGTATTTAAACGCTGAAGGAAATAATAGCCTTCGTAGTTAAGATTTCCACCGTCTTTATTTGGTGTCCAAGGTGCATTATCATAATCAAGATAAAGGATATTACTTACGGCATCTACACGGATACCATCTAAATGATAAAAATCAATCCAGAACTTAATGCTAGAAATTAGGAAAGATTGTACTTCGTTTTTCCCTAAGTCGAAGTTTAATGCCCCCCAACCATAGTTATGAGCTTTGTTATGGTCTTGATATTCAAAAGTCGGAGTTCCATCATAGTAGGCTAAGGCATCATCATTGATTGTAAAGTGTCCTGGAACCCAGTCCACAATAACACCGATATTGTTTAAGTGACACTCCTCAACAAAGTCTTGAAACTCTTCTGGTCTTCCGTAAAAATGTTCTAAACCGAAATATCCCATAAGTTGATAGCCCCAACTCAAACCTAGAGGGTGAGCCATCAAAGGCATAAACTCAATATGAGTGTAGTTCATTTCAACTAAGTAAGGGATCAACTCTTCTTTTAATTGAGCAAAACTATATGGAGTTCCATCTGGATTTCGTTTCCACGAACCAGCGTGTGCTTCGTAAATATTAACTGGCCTTTCGAAGAATCCCAAACGTTTTCTACGAGCTAACCAAAGTCCATCCTTCCATTTCTTTTCTGGAATTTCTGTTAACACTGCCCCTGTTCCTGGACGTGCTTCATACCGAACAGCTAAAGGATCAATCTTCATAAGCTGATGACCGTTAGCCCGTGTGATATGATATTTATAAATCTGACCTTCTTGGGCAAAAGTTGTAAAAACTTCCCAAACTCCAGATTCGTTTCGAACCATAGGGATTTGATTTTCAACCCAATTCGTGAAATCACCGACTAGATGAACAGCCTGCGCATTCGGAGCCCAAACTCGGAATGTGTAACCCCATTCCCCGTCTTTCTCCTCACGATGTGCGCCCAAATAGTGCTGAAGATGGAAATTTTCGCCTGTTGAAAAAGTTCTTAAAGCTTCTAATGTATCCATAAATCCCCCTTTATATTGTAAGCGTTTTTCTATATTTCTATTATACTATCTTTTAAGAAAACTTTCAACCAATTTCCGAATTATCATAAATATTTTTTTAGAAAAATCTTCAAGTAATTATCTTGACATTTCTTATATTTTTCAGTATTTATTGATATTCTACCTTGATATCAGTTTTTGTAGCATTAAATCACTTACAATATTTTTTTCAATGCTAATTTTGCAAAACCAGATACTTAAAAAAACTTAACGTTATTTTTCATGAATCAAACTTTTTTTGTTCGGATAAAGTATCTTAAGTACAATTTTATCAAATTTTCTGAAATTTTTCAACTATTTTTTTAGTAATATTCCCATATTTTTTTATTAGGACAAATTTATATATAAAAAAACTCAAGATTAATCTTGAGTTTTATTTTTTTAAACTAAAACATTCATAACTGCAACGCTCACATTATCAAGAGTGTTTTCTTGGTTTGAACGACTATTTGTAACCAACATTTCTAGATTTCCAGCATTTTCATAATAGAAAGATGCACCTTTGGCATTAAATACAACTAAGAAATGTTCTTTAGTTCCCTGAATCTCATAGACAATCCAGCCACTATTTTCAATAGCTGTGTGAACAAAGACGTGACGGTATACTTCCTCGTATGTAGGGTATGAAAAGGCACTAGTCTTTGTTTTAAGACCTATAATCTGACGAATAAATTCTATGCTTTCTTGACGCTCATTGATTAAGTCCCAGTCTACCTGGTTAACAGCGTCTGGAGCATTGTAACTGTTCATAGCACGTTCGCGATCATCATGAGTCAACTCACCGTTTTCACCTGTAGCAACCAGTTTGGTACGTCCAAACTCTTGACCAAGTTCCATAAAGGAGATGCCTTGCATGAGTAGATTCATTGCAGTTGCTGTTTCTACCTTTTTCATGATACTTGCTTGGTCTTCTGTTGGATGAAGTGTCGCTAATAAATCATGCAAGTTATAGTTATCATGGGCTTCTACATAGTTGACAACCTGGTTAGGGCTTAGATAAGAGCCCAGTTCACGACTACCAAGGATAGCTTTTGCAACAATTGGTTCAGTGGCTGCACCACTTACGAAGCCTGATTTGATATCACCATAAACTTCAGCACCCTTAATCGCATTACGTTGATCATCATTGAAAAATCCAATATTAGGTAACTGATAGGCATTGTCTTTCTTAGCCTTATCATAAGGAGCAAGACCAGTTCCCATATCCCAGCCTTCTCCATAAAGGATGATTTTAGGATCGACTTCATCCATAGCCCAACGAATCATCTGCATCGTTTTAACATCATGGATACCCATCAAATCAAAGCGGAAACCATCAATATTAAACTCATTCACCCAATAAAGAAGTGAATCAATCATGTACTTACGGAACATTTCGTGTTCACTAGCAGTCTCGTTTCCTACACCAGTACCATTTTGATAACTTCCATCGCGATTCATTCGGTAATAATAGTCTGGAACGGTTGTTTGGAATGGGGCATCAACAGTTGAAAACGTATGGTTGTATACAACGTCCATGATGACACCAATACCAGCATCATGATAGGCTTGAATCATCGTCTTCAAATCGCGGATAACTTGACCTGGATCATTTGGATTCGTAGACATGCTGGTTTCTGGTGCATTGTAGTTTTGTGGATCGTAACCCCAGTTGTAGGTCACATTTCCATCTGCATCATACTCTTTGTGACGATCAGCAATTGGTTGCAGTTGAACATAGTTAACACCAAGTTCCTTGATGTAGTCAAATGCAGTAGACTGACCGAAGTGATTGACTGTTCCAGTCTGGGCAGCACCCAAGAATGTTCCTCTTAATTCTGGAGCAACACCAGAAGTTTCAGACTTGGTCAAGTCACGAATATGCATTTCGTAAACAACAGCTTGACAAGAATTTTCCAATCGCCAAGTAGCTTCCGTTCCATTCTTAACTTCAAAACCTTCAACTTGACGTTCTTTTTCTGAAAGAATCGCTGAACGTTTGCCATCTGGACTTGTCGCAATGGTATATGGATCTCGTGTCAATGATTGATGATGTGGAAAATTAATCTGATATTGATAGGCACGACCAGCAAGACTTTCAGGAACTGTTAAATTCCAAACGCCAATTGTATTATCCTTGTGACTATATGAATAACTGTTGCCACGTTGCATTTCATAAGTCTTTAGGATAGCCGCATCATTACTTGCTGATTCATAAACTACAACTTGTACAGTTGTTGCTGTTGGCGACCAAAGTTTAAAGCTTGTTTCTTCTTCGGAAACCTGGCATCCCAACTCTCCTTGGTAACCCCAGTGGTGATCAAAACTAGCACTGTTAATCGCTTTATCAAAAAGCAAATGGATTTTTGATCTTTATAGTGTGGACTTGCAATGGCTGGATTTTCAGAATAATAAACGGTGTCATCTCCATCTAAAATCCAAACTTCTGTTAAGAGTGGATAATGATTGAATCGGATGGGATATTCTTTGCTTACTCCATCTTTATCAACTGTAAACACCATTTGTTCAAGAGGTGTTTCACTTGATTGGGTAAATGAAAATTTTTTTTCTCCAAAGTATTCTTTCTCTTTAACAAATTCTACTGAATCAGCTGGCCTTTTACTAAAGTTGCAACTCTGATATGCTTCATCCTTACGATGATAATGAATAAGTACAGGATAATTGTACATAGTTCTCCCTAATTTCTAATTGCTAAATTTTTCTAAAAAATAGTATCTTTTTTTCTCGTTGAACTCAGAAATCTAAACTGTTCATCTAGCTAGTAGTGTGTATTGTTTACAAACTCTCCAACCATGCTTCATCTCGAATCTCAATTCCAAGTTCTTGTGCTTTTTGGAGTTTGCTACCTGCATCTACTCCTGCTACCACAAGATCGGTTTTCTTCGATACGCTACCCGTTACCTTGGCACCAAGATTTTCGAGCTTACTTTTGGCTTCTGAGCGAGTAAGACGTTCAAGTTTCCCTGTCAATACGACAGTTAGACCTGATAAGGCTGCATCTGCTGCAACGACCTGTCCTTTATAGTCTAGATTAACACCTAATTCTTTCAATTCACTTAAAAGAATTTTTGCACCCTCAGTCTCAAAATAAGATTGGAGACTTTGAGCAATAACACTTCCCAGACTTTCAATACCTGCAACTTCATCAGGATTTGCTTGTGCTAGTGATTTGATTGAATGGAAATGTTGTAAAAGCAACTGACTTGCCTTACTTCCAACGTGACGAATCCCTAAACCAAACAAAAGTTTTTCAGCAGAATTTTCTTTAGAAGCTTGAATAGCCTGATAAAGTTTTTGAGCTGATTTCTCCTTGATGCCATCTAGCAAGAGAAAATCTCCCACAGTTAAACGGTAAATATCCGCTACATCTTTAACTAAATTGGCGTCAAATAATTTTTCTACGATAGATGGGCCAAGTCCAGAAATATTCATGGCGTCACGGGATGCGAAGTGAATTAGACCTTCCTTGATTTGAGCTGGACAACGTGGGTTTATACAACGAAGAGCTACCTCATCTTCAAAGTGTAACAGCTTGCTCTCACAACTTGGACAGTTTGTTGGAATATCTAGTTTTTCCTCTGACACACGCTTAGACTCCACCACTCGTAAAACAGCGGGAATAATATCGCCTGCCTTGTAGACAATGACTGTATCATCCTTGCGGATATCCTTTTCAGCGATATAGTCTACATTATGCAGGGTTGCACGACTAACTGTTGTACCTGCCAATTGCACCGGAGTAAGATTAGCAGTCGGAGTTACGACACCAGTTCTTCCTACTGTCCAGTCAACAGAAAGCAATTTTGCTTCTTTTTCTTCTGCAGGGAACTTATAAGCGACTGCCCACTTAGGCGCTTTAACTGTAAAACCAAGTTGCTCTTGACCAACTAGGTCGTTGACCTTAATCACGACACCGTCGATATCATAAGGCAACTGATCTCTTTCTTGACCAATTTCTTGGATAAACTGCCAAACCTCATCCATGCTGTGCGCTAATAGTCGTCTTGGATTGACAACAAAGCCCAACTGTTCCAGATGATTTAAAACCTTCTCTTGGCTGTCTCTAGTTGAAGGACTTGCTTCCTGATAGAGGAAAGTTGCAAGATTACGCTTAGCTACTACTCCTGTATCTAACTGGCGAAGGGTTCCTGCAGCTGCATTTCGTGGATTAGCAAACTCCGGCTCCCCGTTTTCTTGACGAGCAAGATTGACTTGATTGAAAGAAGCTCTTGGCATATAACATTCACCACGAACTGTTATATCTATTTTTTCAGATAATGATAAAGGAATGTCCTTGACACGTTTGAGATTTTCTGCGATATTCTCACCGACTGAACCATCACCACGAGTAGCCCCAGCAGCAAAAATTCCTTGCTCATAAGTCAAGGAAATCGATAAACCATCAATTTTCAACTCACAGATATAAGTAACATCATCCAATTCTTTACGAACACGCGCATCAAAGGCATCGAGCTCTTCACGAGAAAAAGCATCCTGCAAACTATAGAGAGGATACTGATGACTATATTTTTCAAAACCATCTAGAATCTTACCGCCAACGCGATGGGTCGGACTATCTGGCAAGATATGCTCTGGATGAGCTTTTTCCAACTCTACCAGTTCACGATAGAGACGATCATACTCACTATCAGATACAGATGGGTTATCACTTGTATAATACTCTGTCGCATAGCGATTGAGCAACTCAACGAGCTCTTTCATTCTTTCATTCATAGAACCATTTTACCATAAAAAGGACTATAGAAACAATACAGAAGCTCTAAAAACAAAATGAGAAGGATATTTCTATCCTTCTCACTTATTTTTATTTTTTTACGATTCAAAATAGCATTCAAGATAATGGCTACAGCACTCGCAATGACAATACCATTTGAGAAGAACATTTGTAATTCTGTTGGTAGAGTATTGAAGAGGTTGCTTCCGTTTAATCCACACCAGCAGCAATAGAAATTGCTGCAATGAGGAAGTTATGTTCATTATGTTCGAAATCCACACGAGATAAGATCTGCATCCCTTGAAGTGAAACGAAACCGAACATGACGAGCATGGCTCCACCTAGAACAGGGCTAGGAATAATCTGTGCCAAGGCACCAAACTTAGGCAAGAGACCAAGTAAGATGAGGAAACCACCAGCGTAGTAAATCGGTAAACGTGTACGAATACCTGATAATTTAACCAAACCTACGTTTTGTGAGAACCCTGTATAAGGGAAGGTATTGAAAAGTCCACCAAGTAACACAGCAAGACCTTCAGCACGATAACCATTACGGAGACGAGTGCTATCGATTGGATCTTTAGTAATATCAGAAAGGGCAAGATATACACCAGTTGATTCTACCATTGATACTGTAGCGATAATACACATCATTACAATAGAAGAAATCTCAAATTGTGGAGCACCAAAGTAGAATGGAGTTGGGATATGAACAAGTGGAGCTTCTGCTACTGGAGAGAAATCAACCAAGCCCATAGTCGCAGCGATGATAGTACCTGCAATCAAACCAATCAAAATAGAAATTGACTTAATAAATCCTTTTGTAAAGATGTTAACCAAGAGAATGATAAGAATAGTGATTGTTGCTAACGCTAAACTTTGTCCCGTTGGTTTTTCGACGTTATTTCCCATATTTCCGATAGCTACTGGAATCAAGGTCAATCCGATTGTTGTAATGACAGAACCCGTTACGATTGAAGGGAACAGATTAGCAATCTTAGAAAATACGCCTGCTACAAGAACGACATAAATACCAGAAGCAATCAAGGCACCAAACATAGCACCACTACCGTGACTTTGTCCAATCATAATAAGTGGAGCAACAGACTGAAAGGCCACACCCAGAACAACCGGTAAACCGACACCGAAATATTTATTTAATTGTAACTGCAATAGAGTTGCAACACCACACATAAAGATATCTGTAGAGATAAGGTATGTCAGTTGTTGAGGTGAGTAACCTAGGGCACCTGCAATCATGATTGGTACCAGGATTGAACCTGAGTACATGGCAAGTAAGTGTTGCAAGCCCAATACGGCCGCTTTTGAGTGGTTTTCTTTTTGATTCATTAGATGTCTGCCTCCTTGAAGATAACTCTTCCATTTTCAAAACGCTCTAAACGAGCAAGTGATACGACCTGATGACCTGATTTCTAACAGTTCACGACCATCTTGGAAAGATTTTTCAATCACAATCCCGACGGCCTCGACTGTAGCACCAGCTTGTTCGATAATCTGAATCAAACCATTAGCTGCTTGACCATTAGCCAAGAAATCATCAATAATTAATACTTTATCTCCTGGAGATAAGAACTTCCCTGCAATGGATACGGTACTAGTAACTTGTTTAGTGAAAGAAAATACTTCTGCAGTTAAAATTCCTTCATTCATGGTAATATTTTTTGCCTTCTTAGCAAAAATCATAGGTACATCTAATTGTTCTGCAACATATAGAGCTGGAGCAATTCCTGATGCTTCAATGGTTACGACTTTGGTAATACCTGCATTTTTAAAATATTCTGCAAAGGTGCGACCAATCTCGCGCATTAAGGAAAAATCCACTTGGTGAGTCAAGAATGAATCCACCTTAAGAATATTCTCACCTAGAATATTCCCATCTTTTAAAATACGTTCCTCTAGTAATTTCACAATAACCTCCGAAATAAAAAGGGACTTACATAGTAAGCCCCTTAGAAAGATTGAAACAGATATCCCTGCTTCTTTTATCTCTCTTCGACTTACTCATTGTTAGGTATTTACGGTACCTTGTAGAAACGCCACGCCAATTCGCAGCATAAATAAGTAATCATATTTTTAGTGAGCATCTCCATTCCAGATAGAGTTCTTCACAATCACATAATCTACATGTCTAAGATCAGCTACCTTTCGACCTCCAGCATAAGAAATCGAACTTTGCAAATCTTGTTCCATTTCAGTAAGGGTATCTTGTAAATGTCCTTTGGCAGGAAGAAGAATTTTCTTACCTTCGACATTCTTATAGGCACCTTTTTGGTATTCTGAAGCGGAACCATAGTATTCTTTAAATTGTTTACCATCGACTTCGACAGTTTTACCAGGGCTTTCGATATGGCCTGCAAATAAAGAACCAATCATAACCATACTTGCACCAAAGCGGATTGACTTGGCAATATCTCCGTGTGTACGGATACCACCATCGGCAATAATCGGTTTACGCGCAGCCTTAGCACACCAGCGAAGAGCAGCTAACTGCCAACCACCAGTACCAAAACCAGTTTTAACCTTAGTAATACATACTTTACCTGGACCGATTCCGACCTTAGTAGCGTCAGCTCCAGCATTTTCAAGTTCACGAACTGCCTCGGGAGTACCAACGTTACCAGCGATGACAAAGGTATCTGGCAATTCTTTCTTAATGTGCTGAATCATTGAAATCACACTGTCGGCATGTCCATGAGCGATATCAATAGTGATGTACTCTGGAGCATCTTCCTTTAATTGACTAACAAAATCATATTCGTAATCTTTAACACCAACAGAGATAGAAGCAATCAACCCTTTTTCATGCATGCGTTTCACAAAAGGAATGCGCCCAGCTTCATCGAAGCGATGCATGATATAGAAATAACCACCTTTTGCAAGTTGTTCTGCAACATCTTCATCCAAGATAGTTTGCATATTTGAAGGAACAACTGGTAATTTAAAGGTGTACTTCCCTAGTGTCACTTGTGTGTCAGCCTCTGCTCGACTTTGAAGAACACACTTATTAGGAATTAGCTGAATATCTTCATAGTCAAAAATCGGAAATTCGTTTAACATTTCGATGTCTCGTTTCTTTTATAATGACCTACCTATGCTTGCGCATCACTACGCCTTTTCCGACGTTTCCTTTAAAGATTATAAACTAAGGTAAAGTTTTTGTCAATTATTTTGAAACCTAAAATTTATAACGTTCGGATTTTACTCGTAATTTCACAAAAAATAGAGAGTTTATAGACTCTCTAATTTTGTTTTATATTAATAATACTCACCCTGACGGTAGTCCCATGAGTTAAAGGTGTCTGACAGATGCATCATGATTTTATCAATGTCAAGTCCTTTACGAATCACAACTGGTGCTGGTGAGATTGAACGTTCTCCTCCTTGTTCTGGAATAAGCTTGCCGGCTTTATCAACCATAGATACCATCACACCTTGCTCGTAGCGAGTTTCGATTGTTTTGTCTGGTTGGATTGAAGCAACATAGTCGTCTGCTTCGATGACAAGGTCCACTGATCCTTCGATACGCTCCCCAATTCCCTCAACCTTACCACGATTTCCTTTTTCCAGATGGGTTTGGCTGATGAAGCGTAGACCATTTTCCCTTCTTCCCAAAGTTTGGCAGCTAATTGTTCACCAGCTTTTACCAAACTTGATGACAAAACAGCTCGTTCCACGAACGTCAGTCATGAGTTCTTCACGTCCATCACCGTATGCTTTTAATTTTTCAAAAAGCTTCTGGTTTCAAGGAAGAATACAACCAAGGAGAATATCTTCGTCCCAATGTTTTTTTGATAGAAGGCTTCGATTTCAGGATTTAGCTGTGCTAAAGCGCGTAGTTCGTCCATGCTACCACAGAGGACAACACCTGGTTTGTTACGGTTACGTTCTTTGGCTTCAAACTTACGCTCAAGTCCTGCCTTGTCACTAGTCATGATAATGTAACCGACTTTAGTAGGACAAACGATACATCCGCCCTCACCTTTTTAAAAATTTCATAGCCTTCTTGTGAAAGTGTTCCGTTCCATTGAATGTGTTTTTGTCATAATTCTATTTCCTTTTTCTATTTTTTTCTAATCCTGCCAATAGGCTGGGCGTTGTTTTTTTCATAAGCAGCAATCAAGTCTTCATACTGCAAAGTAATACCGATATCATCTAAACCATTTAAGAGCTTGTGTTTCCATTCGCTATCAATTTCGAAAGTGAATTCTCCGACTAGTGAGATGATTTTTCTGTTTTTCCAAGTCCACAGTTACCTGATCGCTTGGTTTCAATTGGGCTAGCTTTTTCTCTAACCTCCCTAGGCTGAACAATAGGCAACATGCCATTATTGAGCTCATTATTGTAATGAATATCTCCAAAAGAACCTGCAATTACGACTTTAAAACCATAGTCTGCTAGCGCCCAAGCTGCGTGTTCCCTCGAAGAACCAGCTCCAAAGTTATCTCCCGTGACGAGGATAGTAGCTTTGCGATATTCAGGTCGGTTAAAGACAAAATCTGGATTTTCAGTGTACTTATCGTCCAGATAACGCCAAGCATACATGAGGTATTTGCCAAAACCTTTCTTGTCAATCAACTTCAGAAACTGTTTGGGAAGAATTTGGTCGGTATCGATATTGTCATTCATCAGAGGAACGGTTGTTCCTGTATAAACTGTAAATTTCTCCATATCCTCTCCTTACTGGGCTTCTGGCATTTGCCGTACATCTACGAAACGTCCTGCGATTGCTGCCGCAGCTGCCATGGCTGGACTACAGAGATGAGTCTTAGCACCAAAGCCCTGCCGATCCTCAAAGTTACGGTTGCTAGTTGAGGCACAATGAACACCATCTGGTACTTTATCAGGATTCATTCCTAGACACATAGAACACCCTGGATCTCTCCATTCGAAGCCAGCATCTAGGAATACCTTGTCCAAACCTAACTTCTCAGCAGCTCGCTTGACAGGTCGAGAACCAGGTACCACGATAGCCGTCAAATTTGGTGCAATCTTCTTCCCTTCGACAAATCGAGCTGCCAGTTGCAAATCACTGAGACGAGCGTTGGTACAAGAACCGATAAAGACATAACCTAGTTGGATATCTGCTGGTTTTTGACCTGGTTGCAAAGACATGTAATGATAGGCTCGTTCATCATTCATATCCTTAATTTCTGGGAACCTAGAATCAAAGTCAACACCCATAGCTGGATTAGTACCCCAAGTCACCATAGGAGCCAATTCTGAGACATCCAAACGAATAACCTTATCATAAACTGCATCTTCATCACTAACCAGTCTTTTCCAATTAGCTACTGCTGCATCAAAATCCTTGGGAACACACTCTCGACCCTTCAAATAATCATAAGTCCTCTGATCTGGATTCATAATTCCCATCTTAGAGCCAAATTCAATGGACATATTGCAGATGGTCATTCGCTCTTCCATGCTCAGTGCATCAATGGCCTGACCTCGATACTCCACCACGTAGCCAACACCACAAGCAACACCGTATTTGGCAATCAAGGCCAGAATGAAATCTTTGGCATAAACCCCTTTTTGAGGAACTCCTGTGAATTCCACTAACATTTTCTTGGGTTTAACCTGCCAAATGGTTTGGGTTGCAAAGACATGTTCGACCTCACTGGTCCCAATTCCAAAGGCAATAGCTCCAAAGGCACCGTGGGTAGCTGTATGACTATCACCACAGACGATAAATTTTCCTGGTTGTGTTCGTCCTGTTTCGGGACCAACCATATGAACGATACCTTGCTTTTCTGAACCGTGGGCAGCATGTTCGATTCCAAACTCTTCAACATTTTCAGCTAACTTATCAATCTGTGCTTTGGAGATTACATCTCGAATATCATATATATTGACCGTTGGGACATTGTGGTCAAAGGTACCAAATGTTAAATCTGGTCGTCTCAATCTACGTCCTGCATCCCGCAATCCTTGAAAAGCTTGAGGACTGGTCACCTCGTGAATATAGTGCTGATCTACATACATGAGTTGAGGCTGTCCTTCTTCTCCTGTAATCACATGGAGGTCCCATAATTTATCAAAAATCGATTTTCCTGCCATCCATTACCTCCATATCAAATACAAAGTTACTAGTGTAGTCACTATTCCTAGGAACCAAACCGTTTTAAAATACCATTTTCTAGTCTTGTGATGAAAGGTAACACCTGCCAACCAAGCACCAAAACCACCACATAAGAATGCAAATAATAATAAATATTTTTCAGGGATGCGCCAAGCACCTCTCTTTGCCCTGGATTTGTCAATTCCATAGATGATAAAAGTCAAAAGATTCCATATCAATAGAGCAAAAGTAATTCCTTCATTTATCTTCATAGTCTTTCAATGATGGCTTCCGTCATTTCCTTGGTCGAAGCCTGTCCTCCTAAATCTCTCGTTAAAATTCCTGCAGCTAAAATTGCTTCAACTGCTTCTTCGATACAGTCAGCATCCTCATATCGCCCAAAACTATCTCGCAACATCATAGCAACTGATAAAATCATAGAAATAGGATTGGCGATTCCTAGGCCTGCGATATCAGGCGCCGAACCATGAATGGGTTCATAGAGACTCGGTCCATTCTCAGAGTGACTGGCTGATGGCATAACCCCAAGTGTACCAGATAGAACACTTGATTCGTCTGAGAGGATATCTCCGAAAAGATTCTCTGTCACGATAACATCAAACTTGGCTGGATTGGTAATCATGAGCATAGCAGCTGAGTCGACCAACTGGTGTTCCAGGACTACATCTGGAAAATCTTTTACGACTTCCTCAACCACTCTTCGCCAAAGTTTTGAGGTTGCCAAAACATTTTGCTTATCAATACTGGTCAGGATTTTTCTGCGACTTCTTGCGATTTCAAAAAGCCTTACGAATAATCCGCTCTACTTCCTCATAGGTATAGTCATTGATATCACGCGCTTTTTCGCTCTTCAAGGATATGATCACCAAAGTAAATCCCACCTGTCAACTCACGTACTACAACAAAGTCAACACCAGCAATTCGTTCAGGTTTGAGAGGCGATAAATGCTTAAGACTATCAAAAATTCTAACTGGACGAATATTGGCATAAAGATTAAGTTCCTTGCGGAGTGCCAAAAGCCCTTGTTCGGGTCGAACTGTGGCATTATCATACTGAGGACTACCTATTGCAGCAAGGAGGATAGCGTCCGCTTCCCTAGAAGCCTTGAGTGTTGCTTCTGGTAAAGGGTGTCCTGTGGCATCAATTCCTGCACCTCCAAAAGGTCTTCTATCTAACTCATAGTCAAAGCCTGTTTTTTCGGCTATAGATGCTAGAACTTCTAAACCAGCTTCCATGATTTCTGGGCCAATACCATCACCTGCTAGGGCAACAATTTTTTTTGTCATGGTATTCTCCTTTAAAGACTAGGCATGTCGCGATAGGAAACATTTGGACCTATCTCTCCGGTATTCTCTTTTTGAACAAAAGTATTTGCATTGATATAGGCAATGGCTGATGCCTTTAGTACATCAAAGTCAAGTCCTGCCGCGTTAAAGATGGTTTCTGTATCTTTGTTTTCAACAGTAACCAAGACACGAGCTTGAGCATCAATTCCATCTGTCACAGCATCAATGGTATAGGACACCAAGCGGACAGATTGGTTAAAGAACTTATCAATAGCGTTAAAGATTGCTTCAACGGAACCTTGCCCTGTCGCATTAAATTCGACTTTTTCACCATCCATATTAGCTAAACTAACGAGGGCTTCAATTTCATTTTCCGCATGAGTTTGAAGTTGTAAATCATCAAAGTGAAAGCCTTCTGGGTTTTCAATCATGGTTCCAGCTACCAGAGCACGAATATCCGCGTCTGTGACTTCTTGTTTCTTATCTGCAAGTGATTTGAATTTGTCAAAGAGTGGCTTGATATCCTCTTCTGTGAAGTCTAAGGCCAGTTCTCTCAGTTTTTCTACAAAGGCATGGCGACCAGATAATTTTCCAAGCGGAAGACTATTACTTTTAACACCCACCAATTCAGGTGTAATAATTTCATAGGTAAGTGGGTTTTTAAGAACTCCGTCTTGGTGAATACCTGATTCATGAGAGAAGGCATTTCCACCGACAACTGCCTTATTTTTGGGAACTGGAATTCCTGAGAAGCGAGAGACCATTTCGGACGTATTAATCGTTTCGTTTAGGACGATACTTGTCTCTGCTTGGTAATATTCTTGGCGAATATTGAGGGCCACTGCTATTTCTTCTAAAGCAGCATTCCCAGCTCGTTCTCCAATACCGTTAATAGTTCCTTCAACTCGTCCTGCGCCATTCTTAACAGCAGCGAGGCTATTTGCTACTGCCATTCCGAGGTCATCATGACAGTGAGGCGAATAGATAATCCGACGATTAGTTTGTACATTGTCAATCAGATATTTAAAGATACTTCCGTATTCCTCTGGAGTTGTAAAACCTACTGTATCAGGAATATTGATATAAGTCGCACCCGCATCAACCGCAGTTTGAACGACTTGTAGGAGAAAGTCCAGCTCAGTTCTAGTCGCATCTTCTGGAGAGAATTCTACTACTTCAAACTTACTCCGTGCATAGGAAACATGTTCACTAATCGCTCCCAAAATTTCTTCCTTACTCTTATTGAGCTTATACTTACGGTGAATTGGACTGGTAGCGATAAAGACGTGAATCTGAGGATACTTAGCATCCTTGAGTGCTTCATAACAAGCGTCAATGTCTGATTTAACAGAACGAGCTAAGCCTGTCACGGCTGTTTTTTTCATAGCCCTAGCAATTTCTTGAACAGCTGTAAATGAATCTGGACTAGCAGCTGGAAAACCAGCTTCGATTGCTGAAATTCCCCATTTCTCTAGCTGTTTTGCTATAGCAACCTTTTCCTTTATTGAAAAATTGACACCTGGTGTCTGCTCACCATCTCGGAGACTGGTATCTAAAAACTCAACTACACGCATGAGAATTCTCCCTTCACATTTTCGATATAGAAAAAACATCTCGCTCGGAGTTCCAAGCGAGATGTTGATTTACTCCCGCTTGGTAAGCCAAACAGGACTAATGCTTTTGCACTAGTCCGAGTACCTCAACAACAAAGCAAATTGATTAAACTTAGCTGTTTTCATGTTTGGCTTTCTCCTTTGTTTGATGTCTTGTTTAGTATTCTAGCATAGGAAAAAAATCACTTGTCAAGAAAAAAATCCAATATTTTTCTGAAAAATTTCTTCAATAAAGAATATTTTGCGAATTGAAAGTATTTGAAAAACTCAAATATATTTATTTCTTAGAAGTCAAAAACCAACTTCTATCAAATAATTCAAGCACCTTTTCATCAGTTAGAGTGTCATCGAGTGGCAGACTAATCCAATAGCGTTTATTCATATGAAAGGCTGGATAAATCCCGTTTTGTGAAAGCAAGTCAGCTACTTGGTCGTGTTTGAGGTTGACTGCTTCCACTAGCCCTTCTCTCCCCTTATCTAGCCTATTCCAAGGAATTCTCATTAAAATAGCATACCACTTCTGATTATCTTCATGGCGCAAAACAGCCGTATCAGGCGATTTCTCCCATAGATATTCCAGCTGATTGCCATACTTTTCTTGAACAAGCGCCATGATTCTCTTGGTCTGTGGACAGAGAAATTCCTGTACCTCAAAACAAGCCTTTCGAATGCTATAAAGAACTTCTAAACATGCCTCTCGAACACTTCCGACAAAAGTTCCTCTCATACTTTCCATATGAACTTGAGGATAGAGTTCGCCAGTTTCTTGGTCATAAACCTGAAAACTTAAGTCCCCATCCTCAACTGTAACCATCATGAGAAAATCTCCCTGCAAGATAGTCGAACTATAGGTCCATACACCTTGATTTTCTATAAATCCATACTCTTTAGCCTTTTTACTATTAAACTGATAGGCCTTAAAAATTTCAAACATAAGCGAAAACTGCTACCAAAAGCTAGCAGTTCCTTTCTATTTTTTAAAAGACAACTTTTGTTCCATGTAATTGTGTCACACCTAATTGATCGATAAAGGTTTGACGGTTGTCCATGTCAATCCCCCCACCAGGTAAAATTTCAATTTTTCCTGCAGCGTGTTCTAGAATTCTATGATAGTGAGCAAAGCGTTTCTCTAAAGAGTCGCCAGATACACCAGCTCGAGTCAGGATACGTGTTACACCAGCCTGGCTGAGCCAATCAATAGCTTCTAGTTGATCTTGGTCACTTAAGTCGTCAAAAGCCATATGGAAGACAATCTCCATACCTTTAGATGCAGCAATCAACTTTTCAAGGTTAGCCTTATCCAATTTCTTATCTGCTGTTAAGGCACCAAAGACAACCCCTTTGCTACCTGCTTGAGCAGTTAGACGAATATCCTCAAGCATAATAGAAATCTCGAAATCATTATAAACAAAGTCACCACCACGTGGACGAATCATCGTCATGATAGTCGTATCGTAGTTTGATGCAAGTTCAACAGCTGCCTTGGTTACTCCGTAGCTTGGTGTCGTTCCACCAACTGCTAAATTATCACAGAGCTCAATACGGCGAGCTCCAGCTTGCATAGCCTTTTCAAGCAAGGTTACATTTTCAGCACAAAATTCGTAAATCATTTGATACTCCTTGAAGGTTTCTTTGATATTATTATATCATATTGCTTTAAGCAACCCCTACTTTTTATTAAGGAAAATCATTACTTTTTTAGCTATTCTTTATCTGGTATTACCTTAAAGAGATAATAGGTTATAAATACTGTTAAGCAGCCTAAAGCAATTTTTACAGGTAAGAGCGGAGCAAAATAAATGGAGATACCCATCAAAATATAAATCGATACGATAATCTTCTTCTTTCGTTCACGCGCAATAGACTTAGTTTCTCTGAAGTCCGCAACATAAGTTTGGTAGAGCTTGGTATGATAGAGCCAATCTTCAAAACGTTTAGAGGATTTTGAAAAACAAGCAATTGACAACAAGAGAAAGGGTGTTGTCGGTAATAGTGGCAAGGCAACTCCAACGATTGCTAAAGCTAAAGAAATGAATCCAATGCAAAGATAAATAATGCGCATATCTGCTCCTAAGTAAGAATAATCTTCTTCTAGTTAAGCATAAAAAGATAAAATCTGTCAAGTTTAAATTAAAAAGAGCTGAAATTATCATTTCAGCCCTAATTAATTTATTTAATCTTTTCTTCTTCGTAGTCACCATTGCTACATACGATCTGTTTTCCGCCACCACGGATTTTTTTCTCCATGAGGAAATGACCACATTTAGGACAATCACGTCCAACAGGTTTATCCCAAGAGGTAAACTCACATTCTGGATAACGATTGCATCCATAGAAAATACGATTACGTTTGGTTTTACGTTCGATAATTTGCCCTTGATGACAATTTGGACATGTAACACCGACTTCTTTGACAATAGCTTGCGTATGTCGACAATCTGGAAAATTACTACATGCGTAAAACTTACCGAAGCGTCCAATCTTAATCACCATAGGACTGCCACAAACTTCACAGTCAAATCCAGCTGGCTCATCCTTGATTTGAATTTTTTCCATCTCTGCTTCAGCTTTTGCGACCTCTTTAGAGAATGGTTTGTAAAATTCATCAATAACCCGTTGCCACTCTTCTTTTCCGACCTCAACATCGTCCAGTTTACCTTCCATTTCAGCGGTAAATTTCACGTTAACAATGTCTGGGAAGTATTCAACAATCAGCTTGTTAACGACTTGACCTAGTTCAGTTGGTTCAAAGCGTTTAGATGCTAGTCTTACATAGTAACGTTTTTGGATTGTTTCAATGGTTGGAGCATAGGTAGATGGACGTCCAACTCCGTTTTCTTCCAAGGTCTTAATCAAAGTAGCCTCAGAATATCGTGCCGGTGGTTGTGTGAAATGTTGTTCAGGTTTGCTATTTACCTGTTTGACCACATCTCCTACTTCCATATCAGGCAGCATCTTATTTTTATCAGAATCGTTGTAAATGGCTAAATAACCATCAAACTTAACCTGACTACCATTCGCCGCGAATTGAACACCATTTTGCGAAAGTTTAACAGCCATGGTATCAAAAATTGCACCAGTCATTTGACTCGCTACAAAGCGGTTCCAGATAAGGGTATAAAGTTTTAGCTGATCTTTATCCAAATACTTAGCAATTTTCTCAGGTGTATTAAAGACACTTGAAGGACGAATAGCTTCGTGAGCGTCTTGAGCGCCAGAGGCATTTTTCACCTTGCTACCATGTTTAGAATACTTACTACCAAAACGTTCATTGATGTAACTTGCTGCTTCATTCTGAGCAACTGGACTGATACGAGTAGAATCCGTACGCATATAGGTGATCAAACCTTGGACACCTGTACCAATATTGATTCCTTCATAGAGTTGCTGAGCAACCATCATAGTCTTTCTAGTACGGAAATTAATCTTGTTAGCAGCATCCATCTGCATAGAAGACGTTGTATATGGAAGAGGAGCATTACGCTTTCTTTCCTTTTTATCTACTTGATCAACTGTAAAATCCTTGCTGTTCAAATGAGATAAAACTTTTTTGACTTCATCATTGGTAGTCAACTTCATCTTCTTGCTATTCATTCCATAAAAAGAAGCTTGGAATTGCTTGGTACCTTTTTTAAAGACACCATCAATCGTCCAATATTCTTCTGGTTGGAAGGCATTGATTTCATTTTCCCGATCAATGATTAGCTTAAGAGCAACAGACTGAACACGTCCTGCTGATAAGCCTTTTTTAACCTTTTTCCAAAGAATTGGTGAAATTGAATATCCCACTAAACGGTCTAAAACACGACGGGCTTGTTGGGCATCTACCAAATCCATATTGATTTTACGAGGTTCTTTAAAGGCATTTTTTACTGCATCTTTGGTAATCTCGTTGAAAACAACACGGTTGGTATCATTCTCGTCTAAATCCAAAATATGCGCTAAATGCCATGAAATAGCCTCCCTTCCCGGTCCGGGTCACTTGCAAGAAAGACTTTATCAGCTTTCTTAGCTTCTTTTTCAAATCATTGATGAGAGGACCTTTTCCCACGAATATTGATATATTGCGGTTCGTAATTATTTTTCCACGTCAACTGACATACTTGATTTTTTTCAAATCACGAATATGTCCTACGCTGGCTAAAACCTTATAATTACGTCCTAGATATTTTTCAATCGTTTTCGCCTTAGCAGGCGACTCTACGATTACAAGATTTTTTTTACTTGTTGATTTTTTCTTTTTGGTTGCCGTTACCACAGTATCACACCTTCTCAAAGTAATTAAACTTTATAAAGTGTAAACCATTTTTAAAAACCTGTCAAGACATAACACCCATATAATAGAAGAAAAGTTTGCTAAATGAAATCATTTCATTTATTAAAATTCAAATTCTGCTAGTATATCCTGCCCACATGTTGCCAACTTTGCTCCTTCTTGGATCAAATGATGACAGCCGTCTGAGCGTCCATCTAAAATGGAACCCGGAATCGCAAAGACATCTCTACCTTCCTCCATTGCACGCTCACAAGTGATTAAGCTACCAGATCTCATTTTAGCTTCTGCAACGATGACTCCCCGACAGAACCCCGCAATAATTCGATTTCTGGCAGGAAAGTGATATTTCAAAGGTTCTTCTCCTGGTCCGTACTCGCTTAGAAGCAAATGATGTTCTCCAATATATTCTTGAAGGCGTTTATTGGAGCGTGGATAACAGACATCTAAACCAGTCCCAATAATGCCAATCGTTTTGCCCCCAGTTTGTAGAACAGACATGTGGGCTGCTGTATCAATTCCTCTAGCAAGTCCACTCACCACAACTAATTCATTTTCCAATTCTTCAATGATTTTACGGACTGATTTGGTTCCTATTTGACTACAAGAGCGACTACCTACAACTGCTATCTTGGGTAATTTCAAGAGATTTAAATCTCCTTTATAAAAAAGCAATACAGGTGCATCATAAATTTCACTGAGTGAAATCGGATAAACATCATCCAAAATTGAAAATGATGGGAACTTTTCAAAATCTTTCTTCAAGCGTTCCATGCTTTCAAAAGTCAGTTTATGATACCGCTCCATAAAAACGACTGGATTACGACACTCCGATGCTTCAGCGATTTTCTCTAAACTCAATTCCTGATCATAAATTTCTCCGTATTGAAGTACTTTCAGAACCTGCTGATTACTTAAACCTGCTTGCTTTAACTTATAAATCTCAAAATTATCAATCTTAATCTTCATTATTAACTCCTTGTCATCCTCTCTCTATTTATATATTCGTAGAAAAAGAAAAAAACTTCCAACAATTTTACTTGTTAGGAAGTTTCTATTTATCTTTGTTATGTTAGTAATCAGGTCGAAGGACTCCAGTGACAGTCGCCTTGGTTGCTTCGTAGTCTCCGTCAATAACAACCTTGATAATGCGTTTAGCATCCTCTTCAGGCGCAGGAACCAATGGGAGGCGAGTTGGACCAGCTTCAAATCCCATATAGTTGAGGACTGCCTTAACAGGTGCAGGACTTGGGTATGAGAAGAGAGCATTAACCTTGGGAATAAACTTACGTTGAATAGCAGCCGCTTTCTTCATATCACTATCTTTAATCGCAGTGAACATTTCATACATTTCATCACCATTGGTATGAGAAGCAACAGAGATAACCCCGTCAGCACCAAGGTTCATAGCATGGAAAGCATCTCCATCTTCACCAGTGTAGATCAAGAATTCTTCAGGTTTGTGCTCAATCAAATAAGCCATATTTGCAAGGCTAGTACATTCCTTAACACCAATGATATTTGGATGTTCCGCTAAGCGAAGCATGGTTTCTGGAGTCAATTCTACTACTACACGACCTGGAATATTATAGATAATAATGGGTAAATCAGAGGCATCTGCAATAGCTTTAAAGTGTTGATACATTCCTTCTTGAGATGGTTTATTGTAGTAAGGAACAATAGCAAGACCAGCCGCAAAGCCTCCAAATTCTGCTACTTCTTTGACGAACTCAATAGAGTCGCGTGTATCATTAGTACCAACACCAGCAATTAAAGGAACACGTCCATTAACAACCTTCTGAACAGCTGCAAATAGCTGTAACTCCTCATCGTGAGTAAGAGTCGGACTTTCAGCAGTCGTCCCAGCCATGAGAATACCATCAGTATGGTGTGCCAATAAATGTTCAATCAACTTTGGAATCGCGTCGAAATTTATTGACCCATCTTCATGAAAGGGGTAATAAAAGCAGTGATAATTTTACAATCTTTTAAATCTTGATAAGACATAGAAAAAACCTTTCTCTATATAAGAAAGAGGCTGGGGCTTACTTGCCTTTGCCTCCTGTTCTGTACATAAAATAAGAGGAAGAAATCAAACACTTCGAGTTACTGATTTCTGTTTTGCTCCCTATTTCAATTCAAATTTTAATTCTGTAGTTGGACGAACCAAACCACGTTCATGAAGGGTTTCTGCAATTTGAACTGAGTTCCAAGCAGCACCCTTGAGAAGGTTATCAGATACCACCCACATATGAATACCTTTTTCAGCATCCAAGTCTTTACGGATACGTCCGACAAATGTATCGCGAGAACCAACCGCATTGATAGCTTGTGGATAGATTTGGTGAGCCACATCGTCTTCAAGAACTGCACCTGGAAAGGCAGCAATCGCAGCTTTTACTTCATCGATTGGAGCCACTTCTTTTGTTTCAATGTAAACAGACTCAGAGTGAGCTGACAAGACAGGAATACGCACGCAAGTTGCTGAAACGGCAATGCTATCGTCTTCCATGATTTTCTTAGTTTCGTTTGTCATCTTCATTTCTTCATAAGTGTAGTCATTATCAGTGAAGACGTCAATTTGAGGAAGGGCATTAAAAGCAATTGGATAATGTTTCTTATCGCCACCTGATGGCAAGATTTCCGCATGCAAATCACGTGGATTTACACCATCATTCAATACTTCACGCAATTCACGTTGTGTCTCAAGAATGGCTCCCATACCTGCACCTGAAACAGCTTGATAAGTTGAAACGATGATACGGTCTAAGCCCCATTTTTGACGAACTGGTTCAAGAGCTACCATCATTTGAATAGTTGAACAGTTAGGACATGAAATGATCCCGTTATGAGCATCAAGAGCATGGGCGTTTACTTCAGGAACAACCAATGGCACATCTGGATTTTGACGGAAATAAGAAGTGTTATCTACTACTACTGCCCCTGCTTTAACAGCATAAGGTGCGTATTTTGCAGAAGTTGAACCACCAGCTGAGAAGAGAGCAATATCAACTCCTTCAAAAGCTTCTTCTGTTGTTTCTTCAATAGTTACATCTTGACCCTTGAATTGCAAGACCTTTCCTGCAGAACGTGCAGACGCAAGGTAGCGAATCTTATCAATTGGAAGAGTTGATTCTTCCAACATTTTGATCATTTGAGCACCAACGGCACCTGTAGCACCAACAACAGCAACTGTATATCCCATAACAAACCTCTTTTTGGAATTTTTCTAAAAAAATTTCTATAATAGAAACATTATACTACTTTTTTTAGAAAAAAATTGAAAAGTCTTTACCTTATCTATTTTTCTGAAATTGACAAGAAAAGGCGGTGGGACAGAAATCGATAGACAAAGTCTCGATTTTCGTAGTCCCAGCCCCGCGAGGATGATTAGGAGCTTTTTGGAGTCTAAAAGACGAACAAAAGTTCAATCAGCTACCGCGTCAAAGTTTGATTGCTAATAAAAAAATGAGGTCGGGCTCTTTTTGTCCCAACCTCTTCTACTATTCATAAAATTGTTTATATGGTTTAGTAAATGATTGCAATATTTCTGGAGAAGCTTCTAAATAGTCTTTAACTTCCTTCAAATTTGCTTTAACAATTATCCGTTCTGTAGCATTAGCATCTTCACAGGTTACCAAAGTCAGCTCGTCAATCCCTTCTCTGTCTTCAATAACATCGATGCGATCTGGAGTTACCTTTTTAACTTCTACTATTTCATATTTATAAACTTTTTCCTTTATCTGTTAGATAAATGAACATTCCATTAGTAGCTCGTGCTAAGGGTGAAAATAGCTTCTGATCTGCATCTTTACCAGTGAAAATACGGTGACTTGCTAACGAATAATTTCCCTGTCCCATAACCTGATCAGCTTTCATGGTTCCAGCACCATAGAAAAGGTTCACATTATCCAGCCCCTTAAAAATAGGCAAATTCATTTCAAGTTCTGGAATAGAAATACCCCCAATCACTGGAAGTTGTTGGGAATTCCACTGAGCTGAAAGTACTGCCTCTGAAGATAAGGATTTTACAGAGTCAAAATCAAAAATTTCCAGTAGCAGTTTTATTTTTCCTCAATTTCCTCTTTTGAAACCTGACTTACTTGATATTTATTGGTATTCCAAATCATAATTACATCACGTATCTTCGAATTAAAAAAATCAAAGCTAGAGACAAAAGGATTAGAAATCCAGCCAAAATATTAATCAGTAGATTCTTACGCTTATTTTTTTTTACTTTTTATTCTTTTTTGAGACATTATTCTTCACTTTCTGTTTCGTTTTCTGCCCCAACTTCTTCTTTCTCAGCTACCGCAACTGTTGTAAAGGTTACAATCTTAGCATTCTCATCTAGACGCATAACTTTTACTCCCATAGTTGAACGTCCAGTTTGTGAAATATTGGCAACATTTGTTCGAATCATGACACCGGTATCTGTGATAACCATCAAATCTTCGTCACCTTTTACTGTTAGAAGACCTGCAAGATGACCATTCTTATCTGTAATATTAGCGGTTTTCATACCTTTACCAGCACGACCTTTAGTTGGATATTCAGTGGCAACTGTACGCTTACCATATCCTTTTTCGGTGATAATGAGGACCTCATCTTGGTCAGTAATTACTCTAGCTCCAACTACAGCATCTCCTTCACGAAGATTTACCCCTTTAACACCAGTAGCACTACGACTCATGCTACGAACAGTAGACTGGTTGAAACGAACTGCATAACCTAATTTAGTACCGATAATGATGTCAGTGTCTTCTTGAGTAAGAAGAACATTAATCAATTCGTCCTCATCTTTCAAATTCAAGGCTTTTAGACCGTTTTGACGAATGTTGGCAAATTCTTTAACGCTAGTTCTCTTAACAATACCTGCTCGAGTCGTAAAGAAAATGTATGCATCATCACTACGTTCTGATTCGACATTAATGATAGTTTGGATGCTTTCTCCCTCATCCAGTTTCAAGAGGTTCACTACAGGCAATCCCTTGGCTGTACGACCATATTCTGGGATTTCATAACCTTTCAAACGATAGACACGACCTTTGTTGGTAAAGAAGAGCAAGTGATCATGGGTGCTAGTAGAAACCAACTCACGGACAAAGTCATCATCCTTGACTCCTGTTCCCTGTACGCCACGTCCACCACGTTTTTGAGCTGTGAATTCATCTTGATCCAAACGTTTGATGTAGCCTTTGTTCGATAGTGTGATGAGAACATCAGATTCTTCGATTAAGTCTTCATCTTCGAGCGTCAAAACCTCTCCCACCATCAACTCTGTGCGACGTTTATCAGCAAATTTGCGCTTCACTTCATCAAGTTCTTCTTTGATAATTTGCGCAACACGTTCTGGTTTTGCAAGAATATCTGCCAAGTCGGCAATCAAAGCAATGAGGTCATCATATTCAGATTGAATCTTATCACGCTCCAAGCCAGTCAAACGACGGAGACGCATGTCTAGGATTGCTTGGCTTTGACGTTCAGATAGTTTGAACTTGCTCATCAATTCTGATTGAGCTTCTTCATCAGTCTCACTGGCACGGATGATACGAATGACTTCATCAATATGATCCAGAGCAATTAACAAACCTTCCAAGATATGTGCACGCGCCTCAGCTTTTTCTTTATCAAATTGAGTGCGACGAGTCACAACTTCTTTTTGGTGCTCAATGTATGCATCCAAGATTTGGCGAAGCGATAAAATCTTTGGAACACCATTTTGGATAGCAAGCATGTTAAAACCAAAGCTAGTCTGCATCTGAGTCATCTTGAATAAGTTGTTCAAAATAACATTAGCTGATGCGTCGCGTCTAACTTCAATAACAAAGCGAACACCTTCACGGTTAGATTCATCACGAACAGCTGTAATTCCTTCAATACGTTTCTCTTGAACCAGACGCACAATATGTTCATGTACTTTGGTTTTGTTGACCATATATGGGAATTCAGTAACAACGATACGTTCACGACCAGTTTTTGTTTCCTCGATTTCTGTTCGAGAACGAAGAACAATAGATCCCTTACCTGTCTCGTATGCTTTATGAATACCTGATTTCCCCATAACTAGGGCACCGGTTGGAAAATCTGGACCAGGCAAAACTTCCATCAAATCTTTAGTTGTAACTTCAGGATTATCCATGACGAGTTTAACAGCATCAATGGTTTCACCCTAAATTATGAGGTGGAATATTGGTCGCCATACCAACGGCGATACCTGTAGCACCATTTACCAATAGATTTGGGAAACGAGCTGGTAAAACTACCGGTTCGCGCTCATTGGCATCATAGTTATCAACAAAATCAACGGTATTTTTTTATTGATATCACGAAGCATTTCAAGGGCAATCTTGCTCATACGAGCTTCGGTATAACGTTGCGCGGCAGCACCATCACCATCCATGGAACCAAAGTTTCCATGTCCATCTACAAGCATGTAGCGATAACTCCACCATTGTGCCATACGGACCATAGCCTCGTAAATAGATAAATCACCGTGTGGGTGGTATTTACCCATTACGTCCCCTGTAATACGGGCAGATTTTTTATGAGGTTTATCAGGCGTAACTCCTAATTCGTTCATTCCGTACAAAATACGACGATGAACAGGTTTCAACCCATCACGAACATCAGGAAGAGCACGCGATACGATTACACTCATGGCGTAGTCGATAAAGCTAGTCTTCATCTCCTTGGTCAGATTGACATTCACTAAATTTTTATCTTGCATTAACAAATGCCTCGTTTCACTATTAGTAATTACATATATTATACCATAGTTTGGACTATTTTACAGTCTAACAACACGTGTAAAACGTTTACATATTTATCCCGAAGGTATATCCGTGACAAAGCTTAGCAAAAGTGATAGAATGAAATCAAATGGGGTTTCCCTCTTAATAAAATAAAGGAGATGTTTAGACAAATGACAGCAACTAAACAACACAAAAAAGTTATCCTCGTCGGTGACGGTGCCGTAGGTTCATCTTACGCTTTTGCCCTCGTAACACAAGGAATTGCACAAGAACTTGGTATCATTGAAATTCCTCAATTGTTTGAAAAAGCAGTTGGTGATGCTGAAGATCTTAGCCACGCGCTAGCTTTTACTTCACCTAAAAAAATCTATGCAGCTAAGTACGAAGACTGTGCGGATGCTGACCTTGTAGTTATCACTGCTGGTGCTCCTCAAAAACCAGGCGAAACTCGTCTTGATCTTGTTGGTAAAAACCTTGCTATCAACAAATCAATTGTTGAACAAGTTGTTGCATCTGGATTTGACGGTATCTTCCTTGTTGCTGCTAACCCAGTTGACATTTTAACTTACTCAACTTGGAAATTCTCAGGATTCCCTAAAGAACGTGTTATCGGTTCAGGTACTTCACTTGACTCAGCTCGTTTCCGTCAAGCACTTGCTGAAACTATCGGTGTTGATGCTCGTTCAGTTCACGCCTACATCATGGGTGAGCACGGTGACTCAGAATTTGCCGTTTGGTCACACGCTAACGTTGCCGGTGTTAAATTGGAACAATGGTTACAAGCTAACCGTGACTTGAATGAAGCAGATCTTGTTGAACTCTTCATCTCAGTTCGTGACGCTGCTTACTCAATCATCAACAAAAAAGGTGCTACATACTACGGTATCGCAGTTGCTCTTGCTCGTATCACAAAAGCTATCCTTGATGATGAAAATGCGGTTCTTCCACTTTCAGTCTTCCAAGAAGGACAATACGGAGTTGAAAACGTCTTTATCGGTCAACCAGCTATCGTTGGTGCGCACGGTATCGTTCGCCCAGTTAACATCCCATTGAACGACGCTGAAACTCAAAAAATGCAACTTTCTGCTCGTGAATTGCAAGAGATTATTGACGAAGCATGGAAAAACCCAGAATTCCAAGCTGCTTCTAAAAACTAATTCAATTTAATTTTAAAAAAAAATGTCTAGACAAAACAGTCTAGACATTTTTTATAACGTTAGTCCATTTGTGCAAAAGCTGCTTCCGCGTCTGCATTACTAATGGCACCTAACTGAATCTTAGCAATTTTACCGTTTGAATCAATTAGGTATTCAGTTGGGATACTTCGAATCTGATAGGCTTGGAAGGTAGTTCCCTTAGTGTCATATAAGACAGGTATATCCTTATAGCCCTGCTCCTCAAACCATTTTGGAAATTGGTCTATCGTTTTTTCGCCTTGAAGGCCGGGTGCAATAACAGATAATATTTCAAAATCACGATCTTCTTTTGCAGCAAGCTCCATCAATTCTGGCATACTCTTCTTACATGGTCCACACCAAGATGCCCAGAATTTTAGATAAACTTTTTTACCTTTAAAATCAGATAGTTTGACTTCTTTTCCATCCATCGATTGTAGCGTAAAATCAGGCGCTTCTGCTCCTACAGCTATTTGCTTAACCGTTGCTTGTTGTTGTGTTTGAGTCTTTTGATTTTCTTGACTTGATTCCTTCTCTTCCTTGCCACAAGCAATCAAAAGAAAGATAGATAAGAAACTAAGTCCAAAATAGATTATTTTTTTCATGAATAACTCCTTTTATCCAAATATTCCTGATAAGACATTTAACTGTCCCAACATTAATAAAATTCCCATGAGAATAATTAGTAAACCACCAATTCTTTTCAGTAAGAGTAGGTGAGATTTAATTCTACTAAAATAAGGCATGATCAGACCTGATGCCAAGGCCAATACTAAAAATGGAAGCGCCATTCCAAAAGTATAAACTAGGGTTAATAAGGCCCCTTGAAGAGCTCCATTTCCTCCTGAGGCAGCTAATGCTAAAATTGAACTTAAAACTGGACCAATACATGGAGTCCAACCAAAGCTGAAGCTAATACCTAATAGAAAGGCTGATAGATATTTACTAGACTGTTTTTGATCAAATCTTACTGTTTTTTGGAACTCTAATTTTCGTAAATGAAGGATTTCCATCTGATGTAAGCCTAGTATGATAATAACACCACCCATAACATAACGAAACCAATCAGCATAGAGTAAGTTCCCGAGAAATCCTGCTCCAAAGCCTAGAATAAAGAAAATTAGAGAGATACCTGCGATAAAACAGAATGTCCGAATTAATCCTGACCAGGCAACATCTTTACCTAAAAACCGAAACGTTTTTGACTGCTCTTGATCATCTAATAAAACACCTGCATAGACTGGTAACAAGGGAAAGATGCAGGGTGAGAAAAACGATAAAACCCCAGCTAAAAAAATACAGAGATAAAAAAATATAATACTTTCCAATTAAGAACCTTCTTTCAAAATTTTCACTTTATATTTTTACTACAAATAACATTATAAGTCTTAACTTTTGCTACGCTATTATTTTATAGAAAACAAAAAGGAGCTTAGCTCCTTGAAAATCTTATTAATAAGCTCCTTCTTCACCTTGACTTGTCAAGATTACAGGTCCATCTTTGGTAATAACAAACTGGTGTTCATACTGACATGATAGACCACCGTCGATAGTTTTATGTGCCCAACCTGTCTTCATATCTGTATCGATTTCCCAATCACCTGTATTAATCATAGGTTCGATTGTCAAAACCATACCTTCACGAAGACGAAGACCACGACCAGCTACACCATAGTTAGGAACCATTGGTTCTTCATGCATAGTTGGGCCAACACCGTGTCCTACAAGATCGCGGACAACACCGTATCCACGACTTTCAGCATATTTTTGAATCGCTGCACCAATATCGCCAATTCGGTTACCAACAACAGCTTGCTCGATACCCTTATACATAGCTTCCTTGGTCACGTCCATCAAGTTTTTAACTTCTTCTGATGGTTTACCAACTGCGTATGCCCAACAAGAATCAGCCAAGCCACCCGTAAAGTTTTGAGTATATTTTTTCATCTGCTCAACGTTGTTAAAATTGAGTTTAGAAACATTGAGGTCGGACTTCGCGATTGGCCCACCAAGAACCATATCAACCTTGAGGAGGTCACCCTCTTTGAGGATATAATGACGAGGGAAGGCGTGTGCTACTTCGTCATTGAGCGAACAGCAGGTTGCATATGGATAGTCCATCATTGCTCCATCAACACCAATCTGTAGTGGAAGGAAATTCTCTTCTTTACAACGACGGCGAACATACTCTTCTACTTCCCACATATCAACACCTGGCTTAATGATATCACGCAAGCCAATGTGGATACTTGCAAGAAAATCACCAGCCTTATCCATAGCTTCGATTTCTCTAGCTGATTTTAATGTAATCATGTTTTCTCCTAGATTCTAATTAATTTTTTTACAGTTACATTTGCTTTTTGATACAATTTGATGATTGAGATAAATGTCATAATCAATAATAGCCGATCGTCTCGTATGATGAATAATTCTAGCTTGAATACGTAGAACATCATCAATCTGAACAGCCTGTAAGAAGTAAATCAACATTTGTTCAATGATGAGGTTACGCCCGCTATTAACAACCAAGTCTTGCGTCATATGAGTCAAGATTTCTGAAAGAACACCATTAGCCAGAACACCATTTTTTTCTAACATAAAGGGTTCGACTGTAATAACAACTTCATCATGATGATAAGACAACTTCTGTCCAATCTGTTCTGAAAAGGTTGGTAAAGTTGAGACCTGAGAACGACTCATTTTTTCCATGACATCACGTCTAGTAATGACACCAAGCAAGGTTTGATTGCTCCGTACAACAGGTACCATTTCAAAATCTTCAGCAATCATTCTCTGGCTCACGTTAGCAATATTTGTGGCTAAACCGGTCATGTAGACAGTTCTTGTCATGACCTTATCAATGGTAGTCCCTGGTGATTTATCTCCAGCATCTCGCATGGTCACGACACCCACAACAACCTTGTGCTGATTGATAACAGGGAAGCGACTACTTCTATTCTTACGAACTAAATCTAAATAATCTTTTACAGTATCCGTTTCTTGTAAAAACCATATTCATGACAAGTGCGATAGATTTTTTCCACTGTTAGAATATCTGTCTTTATTTGTACATTTGACAAAGCTCGGTTAATCATGGTTGCAATGGTAAATGTGTCATGTTTACTGCGTAACACTGGGATATTTTTCTTATTAGCAGCATCCAAAACATCTTTATGAACTTCAAATCCACCTGTTACCAAGACAGCATTTTCATTCTCAAGTGCCAATAATTGGATTCGTGTTCTGTCACCTACAATAAGTAGACCACCATCATGAAGATAAGAAAGAATATTCTTTTCTGTCATGGCTCCAATGGAGAATTTACTGAATTCTCTCTCCAAACCAGCTTGACCAGCTAAAACTTCCGAACCAGTGACTTCTGCAATTTCTGCAAAGGTTAATCTCTCAATGGCAACTTTTTTGGACTTGACACGGACAGTTCCACTTCGAGGACGTGTTTCAACCAATCCTCTATTTTCAGCTTCTTTGATAGCACGATAAGCTGTACCATCACTCACTCCCAGACGATTTGAAATACTTCGAACACTAACCCGTTTTCCGACTGGTAATTCTTCTAAATAAGCTAAAATTTCTTGGTGTTTACTCATTTAGCTCTCCTTTTGTATAGCGAAATTCTAGATAATCCCGCATCTTACGAGTATAGCGGTCACTACCCTTGAAACGACGATATAGAACGAAGCCTGATTTTTGTGCAACCTTTTGACTAGCACTATTTTCTAAATGCGTCACAATAGAAAGTTGCTTTAATTCAAACTGGTCCATAGACAAATCGCGTAATTTAGTCACTGCTTCCGTCATATATCCCTGAGACCAATAGTTTTTCCTTAAAAAATAGCCAATTTCTGCTTCTTTACGGATTTCATCCAGCTTTTCAAACTTGATGGCTCCAATCATCTTCCGTGCTTTCTTATCACAAATTGCCCAAATTCCCAAAGGTGATTTCATAAAGTAGTTAGCAAGAGCATATTGACTTTCCTCAATGCTGGCTTGCGTAGGAAAAATAAATTGGAGATTTTCAGGGTCTGATGCTAGAGCATGAAAGTCATCTACATCCGTAAAAAAGAATGGACGGAAATACAAACGTTCCGTCTCATAGAAAGAATACATTGCTAATTTTGTCCAGATATTCATTGTGTTCCTCAAAATTGCTAATCTTCGATTAGCTCAATATCTGCTCCAAGCTTACGTAATTTCTCAATAATATTTGAGTAGCCTCGTAGGATGAACTCTACACTAGTAATCTCTGTTCTACCTTCAGCCATTAATCCGGCAATAACCAAGGCTGCTCCTGCACGTAAGTCAGTCGCTCTTACACTTGCACCGTGTAAAGAATTACCACCCCTATAGATAATGTGATCATTAGTCGTTGTAATATCTGCATTCATTTTGGCTAATTCAAAGACATGGTTCACACGTTTTTCATAAATGGTATCAATCAGTGTCCCTCGTCCTTCTGCTTTCAACAAAAGTGGTGTAATCGGTTGTTGAAGGTCTGTAGCAAATCCTGGATATGGAGCAGTCTTGATATTAACAGCTTTTAGATTTCTGCTCCTCAACAAAGATACTATCTTCAGAAACAGTCATATGAACACCCATTTCTTCAAGTTTCGCAATGAAACCTTCTAAATGTTCATAAAGTACATTGTTAATAAGAATTCCTTGTCCCACAGCAGCAGCTAAAGAAATATAAGTACCAGCTTCGATACGATCTGGAATAACTTGATGACGTGTGCCGTGTAGAGATTCAACACCATCGATAGTAATCATATCCGTACCTGCACCACGAATATGAGCTCCCATATTATTTAACAAAGTAGCTACATCAATAATTTCAGGCTCTCGAGCAGCATTTTCAATGACTGTACGTCCTTGAGCTTTTACTGCTGCAAGCATCGTATTAATAGTTGCTCCTACACTTACAGTATCCATATAAATACTAGCACCCTGTAACTTAGAACCATTAGTTGAGAGATTCATATTGTCTCCCTCATAGGTTGTCTTAGCACCCATAGCTTCAAAAGCTTTCAAGTGCAAGTCAATAGGACGAGGACCCAAGTCACATCCACCAGGCAAACCTACTGTTGCTTCACCAAAACGTCCAAGAAGACTACCGTAGAAATAATAGGATGCGCGAAGACTGTTAATCTTACCGTATGGCATTGGTTTATTTTGAACACCACGAGGATCAATTTCTAGAACGTCATCATAGCGCTTAACACTCGCACCCATAATTTCCATAATATCAACCAAACTAGCGACATCGGAGATATCTGGAACACAATCCAAAATAACTACATCATCTGATAAAATAATAGCAGGAATCAGAGCAACTACACTATTTTTTGCTCCGCTAATGGTTATCTCACCCTTTAATGGACGTCCACCGTTAATGACTATTTTTTTCATTATTTTTTAATATACTCTTTCACTATTTATTCATAAGGTCTCACCCTATATTATACCATATTTCCTTCTTATTATCTATCATAATAAATCAAATAAGTTCCTTAAGATTTTATTGATTGAGAACAGTTTCTGAAGTAAACTTAAAAAAAATAACTGATACTAATATTGTTCAAGAAAAAAAGCTTTCCAAAAATCTTGGAAAGCCTTTTTTAATGCTTATTTAGCGATTGGGTAAACAGAAACTTGTTTCTTATCGCGGCCTTTACGTTCGAAACGTACTACGCCTTCAACTTTAGCGAACAAAGTATCGTCTCCACCACGTCCAACGTTTACACCTGGATAGATGTGTACCACGTTGACGGTAAAGGATTGATCCACCAGTTACAGTTTGTCCGTCAGCTGCTTAGCTCCAAGACGTTTAGCTTGTGAATCGCGTCCGTTTGATGTAGAACCTCCACCTTTTTTGTGGGCGAAAAGTTGCAAGTTGTTAAGAGTCATTTTTAACATAATGTTTTCCTCCGTGTTAGTTTTCTGTGATAACTCTGGTTTGGACGAACTCAGAAGAGTTCTCCGATAAGTTTGCCATACCTAAGAAAAATGATTCAAAGAATAATTGTGTCATTTCTCTCTGGTGAGAAGGAAGATCTTTTGGAATTTCAACCATCAGATAGCCACCTTCATCTTCGTTTAATTCTAAGATTGGTTCATAGCCTGCAAATTTCTCAATAGAATTGATAAAGTTTATGGCAAGCGTAGAAACCGATGCACACACGACATCTAGGCCGTATTCGCCACTCTCGGCGTGTCCAGTAATCTCCGCACTCCTCAGCTCGCCATCTTCGGCTCTCTCAAAGACTGCTTGTATCATGTGTTCTCCTTAAAATTAAGCGTTGATTGCGTTGATGACAACTTTAGTGTATGGTTGACGGTGACCTTGTTTACGGTGGCTACCTTTTTTAGGTTTGTACTTGTAAGTAACAACTTTCTTTTGTTTTCCTTGTTTTTCAACAGTTCCAACTACAGTAGCTCCAGCAACAAGTGGAGTTCCGACAACAGTGTTTTCACCACCAACAAGAACAACTTCGTTAAAAGTAACTTCTTGACCAGCTTCAACGTTCAATTTTTCAACGTAAACTGCTTGACCAACTTCAACTTTAACTTGTTTTCCGCCAGTTTTGATAATTGCGTATGTGCTCATTATGCACCTCCTATGATTTTTTGGGGTTTCCCCGAATTTTTGTGAAGACTCGCCTAGCATCGTGGGACGAACCACTTAAAAGAAGAGCTCTTAGTATAACAAAGAATAAACTAGGAATTAAGCCGAAGACATAACTTATGTTAGCCAAGGCGATAATGACGAAGTTTAAATTTGTTATACGACGAGCAACGATGTTCGTGCGGTTGCACAGGATCGTGCATAGTCAACTCTACAAGTATAGCATGATTCCAAATTTTTTTGACAAGTATTTTCATTCAAAAATTCAGCCTTTTTATTAGACTTTTTTTCGCAAAGAAGATAAAACCATACTTAGATAAAAAATACTCATCATGATAGGGACACCTAAAATTGTTTTTTCGTTGAAGATAATCGTTAAGTAAGCTGAAAATACTACTCCTAGAATGAAACTAACAAGTAGGCTCACAAAAATCAATCCTTCCATCAAAAAGGCTGTATGCTTGGTCCGGACGTATTCGCCAAAAGCCAACATGGTGCGTTTGATATTTCCCGTCATAAAGGCATTATTATAGGCAATTCCAGAAACCTCTCCAAAAGCTGTTGTAACCAGACCCATACAAAAAGCCAGAGGAGGAATAATAAACATGTTATCAACACTCAATGGAACAAAGCCGATTATCAATGATAAAATAGCTAATGGAACAAGTGATAGAATGGGTTTTTTAACAATGCGAAGTTTTTCCTTGTAAATCGTAAGCAAAAAAACGCCTAACATGAAAGATAAAAGTGTCAATATCTTTATTTCAGCATCAGCCAAATTTCTCTGAACGATTCCGACTGATAGAAATACCACATTCCCTGTTTGCCCAGCGACTAAGGTATTCCCTCTTACAATAAACGTATAGGCATCTACATAGCCTGCACAAAAAGTCAAAAAAAGCGCCAATCTTTTTGAATGACGAGAAATTTTTCTCATAGGTAATAATCTCATACTAATCTCCTAAATATACTGTAACTATTGTACCATTTTTTCTAGAAATTTCGAAGTATCAAAGCAAAAGAAATATCTCAAGGTAACGAGTTGACTCTTTCTATGATATAATGAAATCAATCATTACTTGTGGAAAAGGAGTAACTATGCTAAAACTTGGTATCATAGGAACTAGTTCAATCAGCCATCATTTTCTAGAGGCTGCCCATACTAGCGGGAAATTTCAACTGGGTGCAGTCTATTCGAGAAAAATAGAAACCGCAGAACAGTTTGTTGAACAGTATCAAGGCGTTAAGCTATTTGATCAGCTAAATGATTTCTTTAATGATTCATTCGATGTGGTATACATTGCTAGTCCGAATTCCCTGCATTTTAGTCAGGCAAAGATGGCTTTATCTGCTGGAAAACATGTTATCCTTGAAAAACCAGCTGTCACTCAACCACAAGAATGGCAAGATTTAGTTCAAACGGCTAAAGATAATAAATGTTTATCTTTGAAGCAGCAAGAAACTACCACGAAGATGCTTTTGCCACAATCAAAGACTTTCTTGCGAACAAACAAATTCTGGGTGCAGACTTTAACTACGCTAAATATTCTTCTAAGATGCCTAACCTACTTGCTGGCGATACTCCTAATGTTTTCTCAGACCGTTTTGCAGGTGGTGCACTTATGGATCTTGGTATTTATCCGATTTACGCTGCTGTTCGCTTATTTGGAAAACCGACTCATGCAACCTATCAAGCTCAGAAATTAGATAATAGCATTGATTTAAATGGGGATGGTATTCTCTCATATCCTGACTATCAAGTACACATCAAAGCAGGAAAGAATATCACTTCTAATCTTCCTTGTGAGATTTATACTACTGATGGCACCTTGACACTTGATACTATTGAACATATTAGTTCAGCTATTTTCACAGACCATCAAGGAAATGATGTTCAATTTCCTATCCAGCAGGCTCCTCACACCATGACTGAGGAAGTTGCTGCTTTTGCGAACATGATCAAGCAAGCAGACCTGACTCTTTACCAATCTTGGATTGATGATGCGACACACGTCCACAACCTACTTTACACCATGCGCCAGAATGCTGGCATTAGATTTGAGGCAGAAAAATGAAAACCAAACTACCTACCGAATGGCAAGAATTGATTGATCAACTGGGATTCCAAGAATTTACTCCCATTCAAACTCAACTTTTTGAACCTATAACAGAAGGTGAAAACCTACTTGGAGTCAGTCCAACTGGAACAGGAAAGACTTTAGCTTATCTCCTACCTAGTCTTCTCAAACTGCAAAAGAAAAAAGCCCAACAATTATTGATTTTAGCACCTAATACTGAGCTTGCTGGACAAATTTTTGAAGTCACTAAAACCTGGGGTGAGGCTATCGGATTAACAGCTCAGCTATTTCTATCCGGTTCGAGCCAGAAACGCCAAATTGAACGACTTAAAAAAGGACCAGAAATTCTGATTGGAACACCTGGTCGTATCTTTGAACTGATTAAGTTGAAAAAAATCAAGATGATGAACGTGGAAACAATCATTCTTGATGAATTCGACCAGCTCCTTGATGATTCTCAAATTCATTTTGTTGAAAAAATTACCAACTATGCACCTCGTGACCATCAACTTATTTACATGAGTGCCACTACCAAATTTGACCAAGATAAGATTGCACCTAACACGCGCATCATTGACCTCTCAGACCAAAAGTTAGACAACATCCAACACTTCTACATGCAGGTGGACCAACGTCACAGAGTAGATATGCTTCGTAAACTGGCACAGGTTGAAGATTTCCGTGGTCTTGTCTTCTTTAATAGCTTGTCAGACCTTGGAAGTGCCGAGGAAAAATTACAATATCGAGATGTTTTAGCAGTTTCGCTAGCTAGCGATGTCAACGTTAAATTTAGAAAAGTTATTCTAGAAAAATTCAAAGATAATCAACTGACACTACTTCTTGCCACAGACCTTCTCGCTCGTGGTATCGACATTGATAGCCTGGAATGCGTGATTAACTTTGACGTCCCTAGAGACACGGAAACTTACACTCACCGTGCGGGTCGTACAGGACGCATGGGTAAAGAAGGCTATGTCATCACTCTTGTCACCCATCCAGAAGAGCTTAAAAAACTGAAGAAATTTGCAAGTGTACGTGAAATCGTCCTAAAAAATCAAGAGCTCTATATCAAATGAGAGTGGGACAGAAATCGGTAATTCGTTAGAATTCGATTTCGTCGTCCCACCTCCGCACAGTTGAGTAGGGCTGTAAAAGCTGATGAAATCAGCGTAGTAGAGCCCACTCAACTACTGCGTCTTGCTCGACAATCCAAAGACAATTGAGAGGCTAGGACTTTTGTCCCAGCCTCTTTTTCTTATCCCCAAGTAATTTCTAAACGGTAGTTGGCAAATGGAACTCCTTCTTTGTTTTGTAGTTGATAGGCTAGTTCGATCTTCTCTTTACCAACTTCATAGTGGCTTGTTTGGATGATAAACTCCTGCATGCCTATAGGTGTTGGAATATAGGCTAAACTATCAGAATCCTTCAGAAAACGCATGATGGTCTTGGGATTTGAGAAACGTGACATGACCAGTTCCTTCCCATTAAATTTCAAAACTACTTTTTCTTGGTCTTCATTGTAAAAAAGGAGATAGGAAAAATCGCCCTTTTCACGTAATTCAACATCATAAAGCTGGTCGATTACTTCCAATTGTTCATCGAACTTGATGGTATTTCTCATTCTAATCTTCACAACTATTCCTCTTTCTTCTCACTTATCCCTACTATTTTACCAAAAAGGCAAGGAATTTGCTATAATGGTCTTATGAATGAAAAAGTATTTCGTGACCCAGTTCACAACTATATCCACGTTAATAATCAAGTCATTTATGACCTGATCAATACCAAAGAATTTCAACGGCTCCGTCGCATCAAACAGCTTGGGACATCTAGCTATACTTTCCACGGTGGAGAGCATAGTCGTTTTTCTCACTGTTTGGGTGTCTACGAAATTGCCCGTCAAATCACTGAAATTTTTGAGGAGAAATATCCTGAGGAATGGGATTCTAATGAGTCACTATTAACCATGACTGCAGCACTTCTCCACGACCTCGGACATGGCGCCTACTCTCATACTTTTGAAAATCTCTTTGATACTGATCATGAGGCAATTACGCAAGAAATAATCCAAAGTCCTGAAACAGAGATTCATCAGGTTCTTTTGCAGGTCGCTCCTGACTTTCCAAAGAAGGTAGCCAGTGTTATCGACCACACTTATCCAAACAAACAAGTGGTTCAGCTCATTTCTAGTCAGATAGACGCTGATCGCATGGATTATCTCCTTCGTGACTCCTACTTCACCGGTGCTTTTTATGGCCAGTTCGATCTGACACGTATTCTTCGTGTCATTCGTCCTGTTGAAAATGGCATTGCCTTTCAACGGAATGGGATGCACGCCATCGAGGATTATGTCCTTAGTCGCTATCAAATGTATATGCAGGTTTATTTCCACCCAGCTACACGAGCCATGGAAGTCCTTCTGCAAAATCTTCTCAAACGTGCTAAGGAGCTCTATCCTGAAAATAAGGACTTTTTTGCCCTTACATCCCCACATCTACTGCCATTTTTTGAGAAGAAGGTAACCTTATCTGACTATCTTGCACTTGACGACGGGGTTATGAATACCTATTTCCAACTCTGGATGACTAGTACAGATAAAATTTTAGCTGATCTTTCGCAACGTTTTATCAACCGTAAGGTCTTTAAATCTATTACTTTTTCTCAGGAAGACCAAGACCAGCTTGAAATCATGCGGAACTTCGTAGAAGAAATTGGTTTTGACCCCAACTACTACACAGCTATTCATAAGAATTTTTGACCTTCCTTACGATATTTATCGACCAGAGTCTGAAAATCCAAGAACTCAAATCGAGATTGTCCAAAAGAATGGCGAGCTGGCAGAACTTTCTAGCCTATCTCCTATCGTCCAATCTCTTGCAGGAAGCCGTCATGGTGACAACCGTTTCTACTTCCCTAAAGAAATGCTTAAGCAAAACAGTATTTTCACGAATATCATTCAACAATTTTCACATTTGATTGAGAATGATCATTTTAATCCAGATAAGAAATAACAGAGGAAATTTATGAGTATAAAACTAATCGCCGTCGATATTGATGGTACCCTGGTTAATAGTAAAAAAGAAATTACTCCCGAAGTTTTTGCAGCTATCCAAGATGCCAAAGCAGCTGGAGTCAAGGTTGTCATTGCAACAGGACGCCCCATCGCTGGTGTTGCCAAACTTCTTGACGACTTGCAGTTGAGAGATGAAGGTGACTATGTTGTGACCTTCAACGGTGCTCTTGTCCAAGAAACCGCTAATGGCCATGAGATTATCAGCGAATCCTTGACTTACGAGGACTATCTGGATATGGAATTTCTCAGCCGTAAACTGGGAGTCCATATGCATGCTATTACCAAAGACGGCATTTACACTGCCAATCGCAATATCGGAAAATATACCGTACACGAGTCAACTCTCGTCAGCATGCCAATTTTTTACCGTACACCTGAAGAGATGGCTGATAAAGAAATCGTCAAATGTATGTTTATCGACGAACCAGAGATTCTCGATGCTGCTATTGAAAAGATTCCAGCAGAATTTTACGAGCGCTACTCTATCAACAAATCTGCTCCATTTTATCTAGAACTCCTTAAAAAGGATGTAGACAAGGGTTCAGCCATTACGCACCTAGCTGAGAAACTTGGACTAAGCAAAGATGAAACTATGGCGATCGGTGATGAAGAAAATGACCGTGCCATGCTAGCAGTCGTTGGAAACCCCGTTGTTATGGAAAACGGAAACCCAGAACTCAAAAAAATCGCCAAATACATCACCAAAACAAATGATGAATCCGGCGTTGCCCATGCTATTCGTACTTGGGTCTTGTGAACTGAATAGAATATAATAAAAGCACCCCAGAAGTTAGAGAAAAAGTCTAACTCCTGGGGTATTTTCATTACAGATTACTCTTCTGATTCCCTTTTTATTTTTGGAATTTTTTTATTATCCAGTTTAGGAATGCCCTTGTTCTCAATCTTGGGAAGGTTCTTTAGTTCATCGGCAGTAGGGACCTTCTGGTATACCTTAGCAGGCCTATAGAGTAGAGCGAACGAAAAGCACAAGGCAACAACGCTCCCAACAGTTGCTATGTTTCGTTTACTCGCTTCTGTCGAAGGGACCCTAACTCCGCTTGTACTAAGGTCCTTCCATTCAGGATGCTCTGCTTCAATCGCTTTTTTCTCTTCCCAAAGTGGAACGAGTAAAAAATGGTTAAATGGCACAACTGTAGCCATGGCTGTCGCGCCTAGCGGGATAAATCTATTGAGATTTATGATAAGCAAAATACTTAGGATAGAAAATAATACGAATAGAACTAATACTAAGACTAAGCGAATTTTTATATTCTTTTTTTAGTTGCAAATATTCTTCTTGGGTCATTTAAAAAAATTTCATCTTTCTCTTATATTTTGAACAGTTGAACGCAACTTTTAGTATAAATCTTTGATAAACTCCACAACTTGACGATTCTCAATCTTTACATAATATCCACCGCTATTATTGACAAGTTTATCCCCTTCATATTTATCAATCTTTACAGCATAAAGACCGCTTGGTAAGGGTTGATTGCTGAAAAAAATTCTTTCATTTGCGATTCAAGGTCTTCAAGATAGGCATCATATAACTGGTCCTTCTTGTCTTCTGGAGTGTAGTATCGAAATTGAAATTCTGGTATAAAAATATCTTTTTGGAAAAGATATTGAACATCCATAGGATACATCCCTTGTAATGCTTGTCCTTTGCTCTGATTTTCCTCTAATATTTCATCATAAAGATACATGTTGCCAGATTTACTATTAAATTGAAAATCAATCCCTTCGTACTTCAAAGCAGTCATTTTAGGATCTGTTATTGAAGTGTCCAATGTTTTTAAAAATTCGCTGGTGCCTGGACTAATCTCAATTCCTAAATAAGCTAATTCTGGAAAAGCGTGATAAATTTTTTTGTTTTGTTCATAATCTACTTCTGCATCAGTCTTTCTATACGTTTCTTTTTCCGAAGCGCGAGTATAGTATTTAAAACGGGAATTAGCCTGATAGATTTTACCATCTATATTTTCACTATAAGTACCATGGATTACAAATCCTCCCACGCTTGTATAGTTTTTTTCATATTTTTCTAACTCAAACTGACCTGTAAGACCATAGTTCTCATAAGAGCGATGCACTGCTTGCTCAAGTTCATTCCGACTTGCATGGGCAAATAGACCCCACATATCCATCATTGCAAGAATAGGACTAAGTATTATGAATATTGCAAATAGTATAACCATGGATAAGCAACCAATTAATAAGCCTTTTTTCATCTCTTTCTCCTAAACATTCTACGTCCATTATACCACACCATGGATATCTTATGAATGGTTCAAAATTTGGTCAAAGAAAAAACACTGGTTATCCAGTGTTTTTGTGGCTAGTTTCGCCCCCTGCAAACATAATAGTATATATCAGTCTTTCTGATTTGTTGTTATTTATGGTTTTTATAAAAAGAAAAAAACGATTGAAAAAAATATAAAAAATAAGTTTTTTTGGGGGCAGATTTGGGGCAAAAAAACTATGATAACAATAAGCAGTGATTTCGGTCACTGCTTTTTATTTTTTAACAAAATAGCATTTTTGACAATAATGCCCTGTCATTCTCCTCTCTATTCTTCAAGAAAGCGATTTTTTTGAAGAATAGGATTGTAATTTCTATTTCTAATCGTTCAAAATGCGTGTTTTTGCAAAATTGTTGATGTCAACAAAATTGGCAAACCAAGCGCTTTTATAAAGCTATTTGTTGATGCCAACAAGTCAATTTTCAGAGCAAACAAAAACCGCCAGCAAAAAGCCAGCGGTTTTAGTGTAATTAAATTTTGAATCTTTCTATTTTATTTTTGTGGTGATGAGTCCGTTAGGCTCAACTGTGAACTCAGGCTTGTCAGCAAGTGAGCCATCTTCTTTGAGATAGTACCAGCCTGTTCCGTCTGCTGATTGCACAAATGCGTTAGAAACCATGTTACCTTCTTTGTTATCAAGGTAATACCAAGTATCCTTATACTTGATCCAGCCAGTAACCATAGCACCTTCTTCGTTGAAATAGTACCACTTCTCAGCGATTTTCTTCCAACCAGTAGCCATGTGACCTGAGTTATCGAACCAGTACCACTTACCATCTTTGTGCTTCTTCCAACGTTCAGCGAGCATATAACCTGAGTTATCAAAGTAATACCAGACATCATTGATTTTTTCAAATTTCTCTTTAGGATAAGAGCCATCTTCTTTAATGTACCAGTAGCCTGTGTCGTTCTTCTTCCAACCAGAATCAATTTCTGTTTCTTCATCATCTAGTAACACAATATTTTTATCAAATGGATTTGAAGAGTATTGCCACCAACGAATTCCTTCCATTGATGGGAAGTATTCAAAATCAGCGTTACCATCATTTAAACCATACCCTGCAATCCACAAGCTGTTAGGGTATTTAGCAATAATTTGTTCATAGTACACATTGTTTAGTGTAAAAGGCTTATAACTATAATAGATTGGTTCATATCCAGCATCCTTAATGACATCCATGAATCTGATACAAGCATCTGTATTAGCTTGAGCATCACCACTAGCATGGTCTTCATAATCTAACACAAGATATTTTACTTTCTGTGGTACGTTATCAATAAAGAATCTAGCCTCACGCTCTGCTTCATCTGAATCTCCACCAAACCAAGCAAAATGATAGAATCCTGCAGGAGTTGATTGTTCTGTTTGTGATGACAAGCATGGGTTGATATAACTTGTACTTTCTGAAATTTTAATAATAGTATTTGTTGTGCCCATGCTTTCTAGAATACCTGTAATATCATAACCATTATGTGATGAAACATCAATGAATAAGTCGTTTTTTTTCATTTATTTATTTTTCCTTTCTTTTTAGAACCCAAAAGGGTTCTCAACTATTAGTAGTTCATCCAAGTATCATTCATCTGCTTGACTGCTGACTCTACGAATGTATCGAGATCGCTATCAGTCATGTGGATATTGTATTTGTTGAGCTCAGCACGGATTTTAATACGTGCCTGTTCCAATTTTTCCTCGCCTTTGTAGCCAGTTTCAACAGATACTTGCTCAACTGCATTTACTGCATTCTTAGCAAGGATTTCAACAATCTTGATTGTTTTTTCTCCGCCTTTTTGAACTAGGTATTCTTTAATCGCCTTAACAGCGATACCTACTAAAATGACAAGGATGCTGATAGCACCATTAATTAAAATTTCATTGATCTGTTGCATTTGTATGTTCCTCCGAAATTTCTAAATTTAAGTATTTGTTAAACAAGGCATCAATTCGCCCATTACCGCCTAGCTTCTTATAGCTTGAGTGCATTTTATGAATAATATCAGACTCATGCACTGTTGTATATCCACGTTTTAGAGCAGTAGTGATGTCCCGCTCTAAACGTAGATACATTGTAGCTAAATGCGCTTCATCGTGAACTGCCAATTTGTTATTGATTTCAGTAATCTTCTTTTGATTGTCTTCTCCGATAACATGGATTGTATTCAGTTCGCCTTTAAGCTCTTTGAATTGTTCTTTATTTAAATTACCAGCTTTGCTGGCTCTCATTCCAAACCAGCCAGTGGCGACAACACCGATGGTGGGTGCTAGTTGTGTGATAGCGTGTATTAATTTCTCAAACGCTTCTGACCATGACATAACTACCCCCTTATTGTGCAACTGGCTTAGTTTCAAGCTCACTGTTGTCTTTAGGTTCCTGTTTTGGTGGTTCCCACTTCCAGATGCCAATCTTTCCATTTTTGTCAAGGGCTTCTAGTTCGTTTAGTGGTTGGCCTTGATAAGTGAATTCTTCATTCACTTGAACCATGAACCGTTGACCTTCCTGAAATTTCTCAACATGACCTGGATTTTCAAGTGTGAAGATTTCTTGTGGCTTGTAAGTTTTACCAACTTGTCCGAGTTCAACCAATTCAAGTCCACGCTTAAACAATGTAGGATCCAGCGGATTGTCTACGTCCGTCACTCGAACTAGAACCGACCAGTCTGCTACTGCCTTAACTTCCGCAATCTTAGCATCCTTCTGTTCAAGTTTTTGCTTCGTATTCTTGAGCCTGAGTATGCAAATCTTCCTGCAACTTCTTCACGCCCTCGGCTGGGTTCAACTCAGTAGCGACCTGACCAAGCACTGCTTCAATAAGAACCTCGTCCGACTCGTTCACACGGTCACCTACTAGAATGCGGTCAAATGCTGTATAAGGCGCTTCCTGACGAATTGCCACGAATGTTCGATTACTATCCTGCAAGTATTTATTAACTACTTTAAATCCCATATATTACCCTTCTTCCTTTGGTTTGTCTAATTCTTCTGCCACTTTGTCAAACAATGCTTTCAGCTCTTCATTTGACTGTAAGACTTTGTTGATTTTTTCAAGTTGGCTATTCGCTTCTTGAAGTTGTTCTTGTGCTTCATCACGTTCAGCAATAGCGAAAGACTCTGTAATCATCTTGTTTGCAAGTTGAATACCTAAGTTGTTAATAACTTTATCTTGTGTGTTCATGTTTTACCTCATGTCGAAATATTTTGCATCGTTGTATTTAAAATTATCAAATATCGTTTTAAAGAGAATAAGTAAATTGTAACTCGGGCCTCCGGGCGAAAATTGAAGAGTTGTCCCTTTTCCGTATTCGACACGGAAAGGTGTGTATGAAGGGATTTTATTTCCGGCTCCATAATCTGAATGGTTTACTACAATATTGAAGGCGTGACTACCACGCATATAGATACCAACACCGCCACCGCTGTCGCCACCCATTGCACCCCAAACATCATTATTTGAACCTCTGAACGCTATCCCATTAGGGTCCCATGTTGTCTTCCAACTCGTAGGGCTACTTTGCATTCGAATTTGTCCGGCGTTTAAATCAAAGGTTGCGTTCCCATTCAAGCCTGATAACACTCCACCTTTAATATGATTGGCTGTGAAATCAATTGACTGAATTCGATTAATTGTCGCTTGTTTAGCAAACAACTCATTAATAAATGCTTGTTGTGATACTAACCTCTGAATGAACGCTGTATCAAACTTAACCTTCTCAGCTGTGACCGCTTCAGCTCCTAAAATATTAGTCGTGACTGAACCAGCTTCAAAATTGGCGGTTTTTAGTTTATCAATCATTGCCGACTTGATAACTGCATTATCAATCAGCGTTTCTCCTGAGATGTGAGTAGCTCGACCAATGATACGGTTATTTCCGTTAGCAGCAAAGTTGATACCGTTGATTATGTCTCCAGCACTATTCAAATTTTGAATAGCATACGAACCAGCAAGTTGAGTGACTTGTGTTCTGACCGCTTCAATAGGTTCTGCTGAGTCTTCTGGTGCTGGTTGCCACTTGCGGTCATTTGAGCCTTCATAAAAATCAAGCTCGGTCATAAATAGACCACCCCATTTATTAGGATTGTTTCTGTCATATTCAAATTGCAGATAACCGTCATCAAAATCTCCAACATTAAATTTGAATGATTTCTTGATTGCTTTTGAATTATTAAAAACAGGACCATCTACCCACAGAGGTCTACCGTCAAAGATAAGCTGTTTTTCTTCAAAATCTGACGTAGAACCTTTTTTACGCTTGCAAAAATAGACCTTGAGATATTTTGAATTGTTGTCAAATCCTAAAATATTCAATGTATAGTCTGCATTTCGTTTGACGATAAATCGTGGACTTTTAACAACTGCCCCCGGTCGCAACTCAAACATTCGTTTTTGGCCGTTAAAATAGAAGCTGTGAGCTGTGAATCCTAACCGTCCATTCGCTTCTGTCCAATATTTCAAACCATCATCAGCTCGTGAATTTCGGAGCATATTCGGGCCACCTTGTGTTGAATACTTCCCGACCTCTGTTTGAAAAATCTCATTAGACATGACCAATCGTGAAATTTTGTCAGGTAAGCCTTGCTCTGTATTCCCTAAAACACGCTCATATAACTGACTTGTTTCTCTCACATGTTGAAAGTCTACTTCATTGACCTTACCAGCCACCTGACTTGTAATATCAGCAATACGTCCGTCAATACCTTGCTTGTATTCTGCAAATCTAGCTTCATTATCTCTCGTGAGTGCTTCAAAACGTTGTCTCGTCCCTTCAACGTTCTCTGTAAAGGTGCTTTTAGCGACATAATCGCTTGAAATACGTTCACGAATAGCGATGATCTGATTAGTCGTCTCTTCCCGTGAATAGCGTTTTAGCTCATCTGATAACTTTTCCCGTTCTTTTTGAGCACTTGTTTTAAAAGCGTTTAAATCTCTGATGTTATCAAGTGCATTATTTCTAGCTTCTGCTGCTAGAGATGCCGCTGCCCCAGCTTGTTTCAGAGCTTCTTCTGATTTTGCTTTAACTTCTTCAAAGCCTGACGGGTTGAACTCCTGAAGCCGTCTGTTGATTTCGTCAGAGAGTTTCTGCTTGTTTTCTTCCGCTTTGGCGTTGATAGCGTTCACTTCATCCGTGAATTGATTGGTTAACTCTTCTTTTTTACGCTCAAAAGCAAGGTCAGCGTTTTTAAGCTCTCTTGCTAGTTGGCGTTCAAAATTACTTTGAAATTGTTGAGTTTCGCCTTTAACTGCATCACTTACGACATTGCCAATCGCATTTGCTAGTCCAGATTTAAATTCACCAAAACCGATAGACTTCAGTTTCTTAGCCATTGGAGAATAAGTGTACTTAGTAATCTTCTTTCTTACATCCAAGTCGAATGTTTCGTGGTAGACACTTACCACATCAAACATTTGAACAGGTACATCACTCTGACCGACTACATCAATCTCAAGGCTATCTTCCATCAAGTCACATAGACTTGTTCTAAAATACTGCTTTGCCATACTCTCTAAGGCTTGCTTCATCCTTGACATCCTGATCATTAACCTCAATCACATCTTCATAGATTTGACTGTACTTGTTAATGAGTGGACTATCCACTACAACCTTATAGTGCTTATCGACTGCTTTTTCACCCTCACCACGGACGGTTGTGATGAAGGTAATGCGAGTCTTCAAAGACTTAGTAGAGGTCTTATGATGATAGCTAGATAGGTTTTTCTTATACATAAAAAGCGATTCATTCTCTGAACCGCCATTTTTTAACAAACGAACCTGGTAGCCGTGCCGCACAAGATCGCCACCCCATTGGCCGATGATCGAGTGCTTATCTTTCGTGAATGCTTCCATGGCATTTTTAGAACCGATATTAAAGGTATGTCTATCTTCAATATCAGAGAAGAATGAGAATGGATTATCTCGAGTAATACTTCCAGCAAATTGACTTAATGCAGTCGAACCAGTCTGCCTGTCCAGTGAGATAGGATTGACCACATAGTTATTCAAGAGAGTAAATTCTTGGTTCGCATAGACTTGAATATATCCATGCTTTTTCTCAACTTCGAAAATCACAAAATCTTGCTCACCGTGTAGATCATCAGCAGTCAAGAATGTTTCTTCTCTTAGTCGTTGCCATAACACATTGTTAGTCGGAAACCTAAAGGTTAATTGATAGGTGCTATTTGCTTCTTGTGTGATGTTATCATCGTATGCTGCATTAAGAGGGATATTCCCTTCTGTTAAATAAATCATACTAGATACCTCCAATTCGGACGAATCGTCACCTTACGCACGTTACCAGTATAAGTCACACCACTGCGACCAACAGGGATTTCAAAGAATCCACCACGTTTCCTGAGAGTATTTTGCACTGCACCATTAGCATTGTAGATATTCTGTTTTCCTTGCCTGCAGTCAATCGTGGCTTTACCGATAATTGATAAGTGCATGGTTTTTCTACCAATCGTAAGAGATACATCACCATTTCCTTCAATCTCGATAATAGGTTCTGAATAGACCGTACCAACATTTTCAATCGTTCCAGCACTTGTTAGTACGACTGGTGCGGCATTCTTCGGATATCGGAATGGTTGCATGTCTAGTTTGATGGATAGTTCCCAACCGTGATTTCCACTTGGTTTATAACTAGCTGATAAGAAGTTAGCGTAAAAGATAGAACCTAATTGATAACTAAATTCCAGGGCATTATCATTTGACTGGAACTTATGCATCACAGTAGCTATATCCACTTGTTTAGAAATATAAAATTTAAATGTACGCTCGTAGCTTTCGTATGAATCATCTAACACACGATAGTTACCATTCACACCATAAAGCTTAGTTACATCTCCTTTTGGTTTTGCAACTTCCACTTCACCAAAATCCGTTACAACACATCCAGAGAGGGTGGATGTATTAAAATCATTAATAATCATATAATCCATTAAATCCCTCCCTTGCAAAGAATGCGCCTTGCCTTTGATAGCTATTCCATGAAATTTTCTCACCGTCTAAATAAGTATCTGTTGGTTTTTCAAGGATAGCAGTAAGAATAGTTTCCATACTTTCTCTTAAATTAGCAATCTCAGAAGCCATTGCACTTTCTTGTGTTTCTAATTGTGCCGAAGATACATCTAAACTTGTTTGTAGATTTTTACTGATTGCTGACGATGTATCAAGGTCTAAATTGTCTCCTGAAAAGACATCAGCAATTTCTCCAGCTACACCATTAACTGTTTTCTTAACATCTTTGAATCGGTCTTTCAATCCACCGTCCAAACCTTGCATGATTGCATTACCAGCTGGAATCAATAACTTACGGTCATATTCAATAGGCCCTTTATGGTCACGAATCCAACTAGCGATTCCACCGACAAAGCTAGTTACAGAAGACCACATAGACTGCAAACCGTTCAAGAAACCTTGTAAAATTGCTTGCCCAGCTCCATATAGATCGATATTCCATAATTGGTTGAAGAATCCAGTAACACTTGATACAAGTGCTGAAACACCACTACTCATTAAATTCCAAGCGTTTTGTGCACCTGATACAAGACTGTTAATAATGTTTAGGACAGTAGAAACTAAAGAACTCCAAGCGTTACTTGCAGTTGACTTGATACCTTCCCACAAACCAGAGAGGAAGTTCATGAAGCTGTTCCAAATGTTTTGAGCTTCCTGTACCAAACCTGTGATTAGACTTGTTACAGTAGATTTTATCCATTCCCAAACTACAACTGCTACAGTTTTGATACCTTCCCAAATCGTACTTAATGTAGTAGAAAGGTTTTCAAAAGCAGCAACAACGTAGCCAACTATGACATCCACAACACCAGAGAAGTATGTCTTAATACCTTCCCATATCAAAGAAATGCCATTTTTAATACCTTCCCAAATTAGAGAAAGGTCAGCTCCAAGTTGGCTAAAGTTACCTGTAACAAGGTCAATGATAACCAAAACTGCGCCTAAGAAGATTGATTTAATAACTTCCCAAACTCCTTGGAAAATCATTTTAATACCTTCCCAAATTTGAGTAAGACCACTTGAAATATTATTCCAAATATTCATAAATCCATCAATGAACGGTTGTACAACTGTCATGATGGCTGTAGTAATCAATGTCCAAGCAGTAGATGCAGTCTCTTGAATACTTACCCACAGGTCAGAAAAGAATGTTACGATGTTATTCCACATCATCTTCAATGATTCTATGTAAGCATTCCATGCCATAGAGACTCCGTCCCACAATGTGTTGGCTCCTTCAGAGATTCCACTCCAAAGGTTGACAAAGAAATCTGCAATTCCTTGCCAAGCTTCTTTGATCCAATCTACAAATGCTGACCAAATCTGTCGTCCTGTTTCAGTCTGAGTGAAGAACCATGTTAGTGCTGCTACCAACGCTACAATTGCTCCAACTGCCAAAAAGATAGGATTTACAGATAAAACCGCATTAAAAACGCTAAATGCTCCACTTGCTCCTACTGCAGCAGCATTTTCAGCAGCTAATGAAGCTGTCAAAGTTCCATTAGCAACAGCCATTGCTTGTGACAGAGCAAATGAAGTTCCAAAGATAGCATTTTTAGCAAGTTCGACAGCTTTAACAACTGCACTAATCGTTTTATATGTTTGCCAAGCAGCAGTCAGACCAACTACTGCAGAAGTCACTGAAGCAACTACAGCAGGACTTCCTTTTAGCCACCCTGTGAAGTCTTTTAATACACCTGAAGCTCCTTTCAAAAATCCTGTCAACGCTTCAAATGCTATACCTAAAAGGTTAACACCTTGTTCTCCATCCTTTATACCTAACAAATCACTAACAAAATCACCAACAATTCCTAATACATCGCCAATCGCTGAACCAATATTGATAAACGTTTCACGGATATTTTCTGCAATATTAACAATTTGTGTTGCAGCTCCCTCAGAGAATCCAAGAGCTTCTAAAATATCAATATTATCTTGCTTGCTCAATGATCCAAAAATCATATCAAAGAAAGTTTGAAAAATCCCACTGACACGAGATAATTGAGTAAATACTGCATTCCCAAATTCTTCACCAAATAACTGAGTAGCTACATGACTTAGACCTTCGCTAATTACAACCCCTAAACCTGACATAATATTTCCAATCATTGGAAAGAAGTTATTGAAGAGAAAAGTAGAGGTTGTTTCTGCTAAAGCTTGCAAAGAAGGAAGAATATTTTCTCCCAGAGCTAACTTTCCGAGTACATTCTGTGCAGCAGCTTTCATAGCGTTAAATGAACCAGTGAAAGTAGATGCTGCTTCTTTTGCAGTTGTTCCTGTAATGTCTAAGTTTTCTTGGATAGCGTGGATTGCTTGATAAACATCTGACAAGTTGTTAATGTCATACTTAACACCAGTCAGTTTTTCTGCATCCGCCAACAAACGTTGCATTTCTTGTTTTGTACCACCATACAGTACATATTCGCTATGATTCGCTAGATCATAACCGTCTTTTTTAAGACTGCTCTATGTCGCCATAGAGATTAGACTATCTCTTATACATAAAATGTATCCTAGCGCTTCGGCTCGCTTGAGCCTACTCTACTCCATTAAAAAACACCCTATCGGATGCTTTTTCTGTTTCGATAGTCGTTACACTTTCAAGAATAAATCTTGCTTAGCACGGTATTGCCTAAGCTACTCTTAGGGTTTCACCGTTTTCACTAGGTTTATACTCGGCTATGGTTTTTCTACCGAGTTTTAGGTTATCGAGCATTGTGTAGTTTTGCTTAGCAAAGCCTTGATAAGCAACCTGAATGCTATCCATAGATGTACCCATTTTGTTAGCATTATCTGACATATCAATCATGGCCATATTGGCGATGTCTGCCGCTTTATCTGTATCTCCACCTAGAGATTGTAATAGACTTGCTGAGAAGCCTGTCACATTCTCCATATAAGCATTTGCTGAAAGTCCAGTAGTTTGTATGCTTCATTCGCAAAACCCTTAACTTTTTCTGCTGATGCTTTAAATAAGGTGTCAACTCCTCCAAGTGATTGTTGGAGTGCTGCACCTTCACTTAATGCTGCTCCAATTGCCTTACCAATCCCTGCAGCTGCAATAGCGCCTTTGAGGGCACCGATTAAACTTGAGCCAAGAGATTTTCCAGAGCTTACTCCAGCTGAGGCTACCTCTCCACTCATTTCTTTCTGAATCATCCCAGTGATGCCTCTAGCTGAAGGGATGATTTGCACATACGCTTTTCCTAATTCTGTCGCCATTAGTCATCACCTCCTAAACTGGCTAAACGTTCTTTGTAACATCTTTCAAATTCCTCGCCAGATTTGAAAACTAGATATTCTCTATCTTCTTCTTTTTCTTCCCTGTGAATAAATTGACTTGCTATTGTTTTAGGTTGGTTAATACCTTTCTGACCATCTTTGGTTTGTAACCATAGAGAAAGAGAAAGTTTATCAACTGCTAAAGCCAATAACAAGGTGTCTAGTGAAACTATCTGGTCAGACATCAGTTTTTTAATTCTGGAATCATCTCTCAAACCATACGAAAAAACAGCTACCTTTAATAGAGGTAGCTGCTTATAATCGTATATATTATAAGTTTCAGCTAAATCACAGATTAGAGCATCTTCATCTAGCTTTATCATCTGCGCAAGGATTAGGATTTTTTTACTTCTTGAACAGTTTCAAAAACTGCTTTCAATTCGTCTGCAATTTTTTCATTTGGGATGATACCATCTTCTTCACGCAGATGATCTTTAAATGCTTTGGCTTGTTCTTCTCCAAAAAGAAGTTTTAAGACTTTAGGGAAGGCTTGTCCATTCCCTTCATCAACCTCGCCAATCAATTCCAAAAGTTCGTAGTTATTCAACCTACGCTCTGAAATTTCAAACTTAAATCCTGATGGAGTTTTCCCTTTAACTGATTTCGACATATATTATGCTCCTTGCATGTATTCGTAGTGAGTGTTGCCTTGGTCGTCTGGCAATGCTGTGATTGTTAATTCATAACCGATTGGTTCACCGTCTTTGTATCCGATTTCTCCAATCTCGCTCACTTTACCACGGGGGATAACAATACGTTTAACTGATCCATTTTTCAACATCATATCAATTACAAGGCTATGCTCTGGCAATTCATTCGCATTAGCTTTAACTGTGATACCTGTTGCAAGTGTTCCTGTTACATTATCTGCACCATAAACTTCTTTCAAGACTTCAACATTCAAGCTTTCAATCAATTTGAATTTAAATGTATCTTTCTTGTCAGTTTGTGATGATAATACTGTTTGACCACCCCATGCTTTGACTTCTTCGCTTTCTGGAGAGTTTTCATTTGTCAATCCATCTTCAGAGATATACCCCAAAGTTTTAAAAGCTTCATTAAGTGCAGTCTTAGCATCTTGTGGTAATGCTGTTTTAAGTGGTGCGCTTGATACTGCTCCACTGATATTCGGTTTTGCTGCTGTTACGTTTGCTGATGATGCTGCTGTTGTAACCATTTGTTTTTCTCCTCTTTCTTCTGTACCTGAACCCATGAGTTCCTCCTGTTAAAAATAGTTAATATCGTACACCGCTTGATAACGATATTTTTGTGTTTCTGTATCCGTGAAGTTGTAATCACTGTTGTGATGCACTCCACTCACTTCATTGACCGTTACAAGCTGTTCAACTGTCTTTTTGACAATTTCATTTAACTCTGCAGCCTTTTGAAGTGAAGGCGCATAACTTTGAAAAGCAAAAGTGGCAGAATGAACATAATCACTTCCACCACTTCCAGTCTTTTCTATAATTACAAAACTTTCAGGCATATTTTTTGTGTGTTCAAAAAAAGATGGAACTTTTAAGTTCTCATCTAAAAAAACTTCTTTATGACAATTTCAATCATTTTAACGCCTTTAGTAAAATATTGTGTTTAGCATTTCTTTTCATGCTTTTAATATCAGTTGTACTAATTTTGGCATTAGCACGTTTTTGACCAGGAGATACAGTTAGTTCAAACCCATCTCCTGCACGTTCTGCCACCGCTTGACCTTTTTCTTGTAATAGACCCTGCATTTCTCCTGATTTTAAAAGTGCTGAAACTCCAGATGGATTTAAAGTGAATTTCATCTTACTCATAAGTTTCAACCATCACTTTCTTGTTCCAATCTAGTGGTATCATCGATTCAATTCCCTCTAGAGGAATACCGATTGTACGCCATTTACGACCAAAGAATATGACTGTCTTTTCTTTCCAGTCGTGCTGGTCTCCTTTTGGAATAGCTAAAGTATATTCAGCTTTTTTTCCAGTTAAGTTCACTTGTGTGGTGACATCATCTGTTGATGATGGTGCTACTAGTACATTATCCACTTGGATTTCAGTTTCACGGTAAATAGGATGACCGAAGTCATCCTTTCCATCTTCTACTGTATCCAATAATGTTATTGTGATTCCTTTAATCCGTCCCATAGACATCAATCACCCCATATCTTTGCTTTCTAAGACCAAGACGTTTTAATTCTGAATCCTTGATAAAGAGACCTCCTCCAGGAACAAGATAAGATCCGCTGAAGGAATATCCTAAAGCAGATTCAGCCATTTGAGTCATTGGTTCCTGATCAGTTGATGTCATCAAGGTGCGAGCAACTACATCCACTGTTACGGATTTAACTACCATAGCAAAAGATGGATCAGTAGCAACCAATCCATCTAAATCTTTGCTAACTTTTTTAGCTTCAACTCTAAGAGAATGAGAAACTACTTCCAACAGTGCTTCAGCTCGTTTTTCCTCATCGAATTTCAACGCTCGCCACAATTTTTTCAAATCTTCTACTGTTGCAAAGTTTTCCATTTCCACCTCCAGTCAAGCGACTACTGAGCTTCAGTGTCAGCTTGTTCAATCAGCGAAATCAATTCAGGTTTTGTGGCGCGGTTATCATAAGAAATACCTTTTTCATCAAGGATTTCTTTCAATGCTGCGTTAGTCAATGAGTCCAAAGGTTTGTATGCTGCAATTGGAACCCAATCACCTCCAGAAATTTCTGTGTTAGTGTTGATTATTGCTCCTGTCTTTTGGTTTACATACTCAGCCATGATTAACCTCCCGTTTTCACGATACGAGCGAAACTAGCAGCGTCCATGATGCCCCATCCAATGTATGCTTCGCAACGGATATAAATCTGGTTATACCCTTTAAGGTCGCGACCACTATTGTCAGGATCTCCGTACTGGATGATTTCCATTGGAACTTCTTTCGCATAGCCCCATTTAAACATGGTTTCAAAATCTCCAACAATTGCTGTATTCTTAGGATCTGTTTGAGAGTGTGACACGGTACGATTTTTATCAACAGTCAAGCCGTTAATTGTATCAGGTACACTTCCCCAAGCCAATTCTGGATAAAGCTTTCCACCTGTAGCATTTTTCATTTTAGAAAGAGCAGTCGTGAAAGTAGGGTCTAGAATCGCTCCTGTAACATCACGTTCTGAACCATCAATCAAACCAATAGCATCCTCCATATTTTCATCTGGATTTGATGCTGAAAATGCCACTGATTGAGTAACTTTCTTGTTAAAACAGTTGTCTCCGATAATTGCGGATTCTTGTTTTGTCCGCGGATTGATACCGTGAATACTCATGATATCAAGACCACGAGCTAATTTTTCGCAAATCCTTCAACATAATCTTGCATCATGTCAATTTTAGCTTCTTCTGAAGCATAGAGATATTCATCTGATACACGAGAACCATACTCAACTTTGATTGGAACAATTGTTACAGGTGCAAGGGTAACGCCGCCATGTGTTTTCTTACCATTTTCTGCTACAATATCGATATCTGAATCGAAATCAAAAATGAACTCTTTCAATCCATTAAATGGAATAGGCTTTTTAGGTGATAGCTTAGCGATTGATGAATGGCCTTTTACTTTGCTGATGACTTCTGAAACGAGTTGTGGATCAAACAATTTTCCTTTTGATAGTTGTGCTTCTGACATTTTTTTCTCCTTTTTAATCTTCAATACTTAAATTTTGAACCAAGTTTCTATACATGGTTCTTTTATCATCTTCTTTCGGAACAATCGGTTCCGTTGATTTTACTGGTGCTACTTTGCTTACTGGCTTCATAAACCCAGCCAAACGCTCTGCATCCGCTTTAAAGCTTTCTTCATCATTTCCCTGCAAACGATCTGCAAGGTCGTAAGGCAAACCATGTTGCAAAGCCACACGAGTTCGTAGATTAGCCATCTCATAACCAGAAATTTGATTCTGCAAATCTTCAAGTTGCTTATCTGAATCTGCCTTACTTTGATTAGTAGCTTCAATCGTTGACTTCAAGCCAACATTTTCTTCTTCCAATTCTGCAACACGAGATTTAAGCTGGTCATAGTCGGCATACTTCTCTTTCTCTCTAGACAAGCGAGCTTTAATAGCAGCATCAAATTCTTCTTGTGTAGTGATTGGTTTAAATTCTGACATTCTCATGTCTCCTTTCTCCTGCTTCCCCGGCAGTTCGGTAATTTTGGACATCAAAAAAAGCAGTCACAAGACCGCTTATTTTAATAACTGATTTTTTGCTTTTTCTTAGGCTTGGTCGTAGCACAAGCCCAGTGCGCAAGCAAAGCGCTATCCATCAAAGAAATATCCATGTCGTCAAAGTGCGATCGATAACCAAAACCACCATTTGAGCCAATATTCCGCTTATCGCAGTTAGTAGCTACTTTAGACAATGATGGCTGGCCAGCGTGACAGATGGTCTTCTGGTAAATCCCCTGTTCCCAAAGAGCGTTGGCCACGATGATTTCTTTCACCGTCGGTAGAATCACATTCTTGATTCTGTAGTCCTTCAACTCTTCGTCCAGGATCTTTTGACCACTTGCGCCATCGATGACAATCTGAGCCACATCAGCTTGACGCAAAAAGGCAACCATCCACTCATTCCCATTACGAACGGATTGACAATCGACTGTTTCCACAAAGAAACGGCCGTCCTTGGTCCGTGCAGCAATACTCAATGCTACATTCGTTCCATCTTGACCGTACTTGATACCAACAGACAGTTTGCCAGACAATTCTGGTACATCATCCACCTTGAGCTCATTCCACTCCGTTTCAGAAATAGCCGATTTTTGGTTATAGGTTGGCCAAAATCCCAAACGTTGGATATTATGGTCCAACTTATCCTCACCAAGCTCTGCCTCAATCTTACGCTCGTTCAAATGATATCCCATGGATGGATTAGAATTATACCAGGCTTCCACATCATCAATTTCCTTTTCATCAGAAACCGACCACTCAGCCCAGCCAGAATACTTCCCTTTCCCAAAAAGACAAGTCTCACGATACTTGGTAAAGACCGTACCACTCGATACAGGTGTCGGAGGTGTCCCACACATGATTGTGATAGGATTCTCACTATCCGTAACCGTGTACTTCAATGCAGATTCTTGCTCGGTCGTGTACTCCTGGGCCTCGTCAATGATCAGCATATCAAACCTTCACCAAGACCACCATTTGATGTCCTAGTACGGAATTGGATAACACCACCTGTTGAATAAAGTTCAATACGCTCCTGCCCCTTCGCACGAATGGAATTAAAATCTTCACCATCCACATACCCCATCTTTTCAAGGTATCGCTTGACCTTTTCAAAAGAGGCATGAGATGTAGAAATTCGGTGAGCCGTGTGCAGGATATTTAATCCTTCATGTAGCCCCCAAATTTCACCAATATATAGGATTTCAGATTTACCATTACGACGAGGGATAGAATAACCAAACTTCTGATGTACCCATAGTCCGTTTTTATCTACTGCCATTAAAGGCAATAGCAGGTTTTTCTGCCAAGCATAGCAAGAAAGACCAGTCCGTTCGTAAAGTTCAATCGCTTCTTTAGCTTTTGAATTTTTCTTGACGTATTTTAAAATCACCGATTGAGTAGGATTCTGATTGCCAAGTTTCTTCCTCGCCATTCCACTTTCCTTTCAATCGTCATCGCATGATAACCCTATCGCTGGGATGATTTAATTGATCACGTTCAAAATATAGTTTTTAGCAACATCCAGCATTCCCAATGCCTGCAAACTACTCTCCCAGCTATAGCCAAGATTTATCTCACCATTTTTATCTAAAGAAACCACCAGCACCGAAGTGTAGTCATGGCTAGTCTCAAGATTTTCTTCCAAAATTTCTTTCACGGAAGCACCTCTCTCAAGACTAGACTTTTTCTCTGAAAAATCAATTGTGTTTCCCATCGTTACTCCTTTCAAAGCATAAGAAAAGCACCTAGAATTTTCTAAGTGCTTAACCCCAAGCGAAAGATTTCTCGTTTGGTAATTCTCCTCTATCCAACATCTGCTTCACTGCTCCACGAGCCTTATTCGCATAGTAAGGATAACCTAGTTCTTTATCATAATTCGACTCAATGACAACTGTAACTTCACCAGTGCGCTCATCAATCTCAATCATACCTGGGTCACGGTTTTCAGGAATATACCAATAACCCTTACTTTTTGAATTGAAAATTTTAATAAGTTTAAGCATTATAGGTCTCCTTTCTCCTTCATCCAATCAATCCACGCTTTTTGGTAGTTATAGGTTTTATTAGTGAGTTCGTGGGCTTCATCGTAATTCATTCCCTTTGCCATCAAATCATGTTCCATCAACTCGTGATTTAGCATTACAAGGTCGTGAGGTTGAATATTCTTACCACCAATCTCTGAAAGTCGTCTCCAACTCTCAGCCATATCATAGTTAGGGTCAAAACGTTTCCGACCATCTTCTAAATCATACTCATTAATAAAAATATGGTTATAAATCTTCTCAACATCTGATTGTGAAAGACCGCTATTGTTAGATACCTTCACTATTTCATGTTGCTTATTTCGATTTCGTACACTCTCATAAAATTCTTGAGCATGCCGTTCACGCTCTTTATTATATGGATCATTTCTATCATTCCAAGCGCCATACACAGCACCACTACTCTTCATAACCCTATTATAGCGTTTTTGCTCTCGCTCGTCAACAGATACTACGCCAATTAGCTTCCTACGCTCAACTCTCTCTTTGTCTATAGAATTCCATTTCTTCGTCCATACATTTTGAACCTTACCACTTTTAGGATCATAGTCTACAATACAACGACAATGCTGATGTCTTCTATAAACGTCCTTCGGAACTCTTGGATATTTATAATTCCCTTGAACTTCTTGACACCACTCACAGCAATGAAAAAAAGATTTTCTGACAATCTCAGGTTGCAATCCTGCCTTGTAATGAAACTCCGCATTCTTACGAATGCTATCATCAATAATAGACTGTGTGAAGTTCACAATAGGTTCATCTAGCAACCAACTGACATCCTCGAAATTATCCTCAGATGAAAAGCGATTGACAATGCCAGCTATTCGGTCCTTATTTAGTTCAGGGACTTGAACTTTGAGACCGATTTTTGCTTTATCGTTCAAATTCTTCTGGACATCACTAGCATAACCACTTACAAGCTCGTAATTTCTTCCTAGCACGTCCGTCAGCAAGCGTTGAGCGATATTGTAATACATTTTACCGTCTGGTAACTTGTCAGCGTTTATAGAAACTCCTAGCGCCTTAGAAAGAATTCCACCAATCTCAATTGCAAAATCATTTGCGGTTCTGTATGTTGCTTTTTTAGCTTTCAGTTTAGCGAAAGCATTTCGAATAATCTCACTTTCACCATAGGCAAGCTCGAATTCATTTTTTACTTTTTCCAGAAGTTTAGGTAGTACATCAATCTCATCATTCATCTACTTGCTCCAAAACTTTTGTTCTATTCAGCATTTCTTCAGCTTCAGAAGGGTTAATTCCGGTTGAGACTAACAAAGAAATAGCATTTTCTTTCGATAAAACACCTTTTTGGTAATTACTTAAAAGAGACGTAATTTCATAGGTTGAAATAATCCTATTTTTCTGTTTATCTGCTCCAGTTTCTACATCAGATGATGTTTGTGGAATTTCTACAACAGGTTTAGCAGACATGTCCCCTGCAATACCAGTAAGATCTCGAATGGTTTCTGCGTTGATGTAACCAGGTAATGCCTGGTTTAGTTTAACAACACCATCACCAATCATAGTCATTGTATTAGCATCAGCTTCAAACAAAGGTTCCCATTTGACAGTTGTACTAACAAATTGACTTCTGGCATACTGGAAATCATCACGTAAGCACGCTGCAACATAAGCTACGTTAAGTAAACCCGCTCCAAGCGATCTCTGAGCCTTACGTCCAGCCAATCTCAGATTCTCATGACTAGCCTTGATTGCTTCTACTGATGACGGATTATCTGATACAAAGCCAAGGTCGTCCAAGGTCAAGCCCGTTTCCCCAGCAAATCCAGCAGCAGCCGTTCTTAGCTGTTCAGTAAAAGGTGACATACTAGCTGTAGTGAACTGTCCAACGCTCGGCTTCTCACCTTTATCGCTTGAAGAAATCGTCAACAAGCTTGATACAGTAGCTTTCCATTTCTCCATAGGTTCCGCATCAGGATCAAGTCCAAGAATGTATTTCTGTGGCCACGAATAGAACTCTGCTGTAATATCAGCTCGCTCTAAAGTTCGCTTAGCGTATTTCTGATAATACATTCCTGCCCTGGTAATACGAGACCGACCAAAAGGACGAACCGCATCAGGACGATGAATGACCGGAACCAGCAGAGGAATACCAGTTTCATTCGTAACCGAGTAAGGCTCCTCATCTTTCGGAACGAAGTGAGTAGCATTAGGCTCAAAGTAGGCTTCAAGTGTTGGACGATTGTAATCATCACGAGCCAACACCGCATAACCTTCCACAAGCAAGCCAGTTATAGGATCAATGACACCAGTTGCGTTACTTGATTCAATGACTTGCAATCTCACCTCATCATCTTCACCCTTCGAAATGTAGACGAAACTACACGAACCAATCAGCGCAGCTAAAATAGCACTATCAAAAAAATATCAGGATTGTTACGATCAAAGATTTCTGTAACATTAAAATCATCGTTAGCAAATTCCCTGAAAATCAAACGATCTGCAAGACTATCAACTCCCTTTGCAGCCCAACCAAGGACAGCTTGGTATTTCACCCTGATATATGCAGGAATCGTGATTCCTGTAGGTGATTCATAGTATTGCATTGCATAATGCTTGTACCTCAGATTAACTCTGCTCTGATAGAGAGTCAACTTCCTCCTGAGATAATCAATTCCTCTTAATTCCAAACCGTTCTCCTTTCATTGTGATGATTTGGCGCGAAAAATGTACAGTGACGGCGTGAAGCCCTCGAGCGCCTAGTGGGAGGGGACACCCCCTATCCATTAACTAGGACTTTCCTCATACATTACATTTTTTTCTAAAAATCTAGTATTCTGTTAATTTATGTCTTTCTTAAAAAAATAATTTTATATTTTTATCTTATTTTATTAAGATTTATATTTTTTTATTTTTATTAAGATTTATATTTTGTCCAATCTCTCGATTGTGGCAAGTTCCTGTTACCAACAACAGTTGTACTTGTTGTTTTATCATCAGCATAAAGCTTGTCAGACTTCTGTCTATTGCACTGCCAGTGCGCGAGCTGTAGGTTATTGATGTCTGATGGATGACCGTTCCGATTAATTGGAATGATGTGGTCAATGACTGGTGATAAAGGATGTGGATACTTCAATGACTTATCTACTGGTAGTCCACAAATCCCACAAGTATTTCTTGTCTTAAGAATGACCTTCTTATTCTTTTCAAAGGCGACTCGGTGAGGACCACTCCGGTCTGGTCTTTCTTGGGGGGTATTCATTTAGGGAGGGTCCTTTCATTTTAGTGGGTATGGGTGGAATTCTATGATGTAGGAGGGGTGTTTTTTTAAATCTAGGATGGGGTGTTTTTTTAATCTCTGGCACCCTCGTATATTTAACATATCTTATATTCTGTTAAATAAAACTAACATCATCTAAAATCAATTCCAGTAAGTGTTTACATCAATTTTATTAAATACTAATTTACATTTTCTCATTGTGTTAAATAAATAGGTATTTAATAACTAAAATTCATCATTGAATCATCCAATTCATCTTGTTTGATACCAATATAATCTAGTGTAATGTCTGGTGATGAATGGTTAAATAATTCCATCAAGATTGCTACATTCTGATTTCGTCTGTAGTGATGATAGCCAAATGATTTTTCTCATTGAGTGTGTTCCAATATTCTTCAGGCCAACATGTTCAGCAGCTTGTTTTAATATTTGGTAAGCTGCAACTCTTCCGATATGCGCTATACGCACACCATCTGTCCTAACTTTCTTCTTACTCGGAAATAGATAGTCATACCCTTGAAGGTTATTTTCTCTGATGTAGTGATTTAAAGTCTTTCTTAACTCTGGATTGATGGCAAATCGCTTGACCTTCCCTGTCTTCTTCTCGACGACTTCTATTCTATCACCTGTAACTTGTTTGACCTGAAGAGGTATGATATCGCTGATTCGCATTCCAGAGTACAGACCACACATAATCAGAACGTAGTTTCGCTCATTCTTTGACTTCAAATAATCTTTCATTCTCTCAATGTCGTCAAGTTCACGAATAGGTTCTACTTTTCTCAAAACATCACCTCAAACTACAAGAAAAGGCAGGTTGTGCCTGCCTTCATAATTATTTCATAATATAATTTTTAGCACATTAATTCGTATATTTACTCCGAACTTACTCCAAATTCACTCCAAGAAAACTCCAAAAAAACTCCATTTTTTATTCTAAGATTTCAATTTGTTCTCCATTCCGATAAAGCTCAGCAAATGCCATCAAAGCCTTATCTAAGATATCGTAATAAGAACTTTCTGAGATAGCTAAATCCATTGAGATTGTTTCGTCTTTCTTACAGTCCCATTGAAGATATTTCTCATAAAAGGATTCTACGATATAATGGATCATGTAATCCACTTACTGCTTGTTCAATTGCATCAAGTTCAAGTTCAGCATCAACTTTTCGAATTGCTAATTTTTCAACTTGGCTATTTCTGCTGAATGATTGAGAGCGTGGCATGAATGAGTAGGTAGTTGTTACCTTCTGTCCATCTATGTCATTAGCTACTCTTCTCCATCTGAGATATCCTTTAAGAATTCTTTTGGCATTTTCTTTTGTTTTAGATTCATTTATGTCTGGAAAGAAAGGCATCGTTCACCTCTTTTCTATGCCGTGTAATATTTCTAAGTCTATTTAGTTTTTAAATAACTTTTCCATCAAAGACTAATGTAATTGTACCTGTCCCGTCTTGATGCTTAGATACTAACGCTTGACAATCTGAGCCTAGCTCGATTCCTTCGATTGTGATGCTTCGTTTCATGTTGTTGACGTTGACGATTGCGCCATTCGAAGTTTTAATTCTCATGTTCCAATTCCTCAATCAACCAATCAAGGTTCTTTCTAGCTTTCTTTAGATCTTCAAGACCGTTCTTCTTTTGATGACGTAGTAGATACTTCAAGCTATTACCTAAGTAGAATCCTTTCAGTTGTTCATCTGTCATGAAATTTCTTAAAGCATCGATGGACTCCATGCCATACCGACCTTGGTAGTGGTTCGGTTTGTTTACGTTATCAATTTGTTCTGGGTTCATTATTTCTCCTCCAAAAGTTCCGGATTTTCGTAGACGTTGCCTTGAATGAATACGTTACAGTTTTCAATGCAATCAAATAGATTATCCCAAACTTCTTCCCCTTTGTGTATATCTAACAACTTAAACATACCTTCTTTAAAGACAATCTTTGCTCTACCACTATCTTCAAATCCATCCCAATAGGTCCACAAGATGACATCTCCTTCAAAAATTCCCTCGCCAATATCATCTGTAAACCCTGTTGATTGAGTGAAGATAACATCTTCAAAATTAAAGCAGTCACTTTCGCAAATCCCACCCCAGCACAAATCGATTTCTTTTGCGTAATATCGAATTGTCTCAATGTAGTCTGCGAAACATTTTTCTTCTTTTATCCATGCTCTGTACTTCGGTATCATCCCAAATCCTCCTCTTTCACAAATGAACCATCAATCCATAGACCTTTACGGTCTTTAATTTCTTGATAGGCTAGTTCAAAACATTCATCGAAATCATATCCGAGATTTCTCAGATATCCAATGCATCGTACTAGATTGTGTCTGCACATTAATTTACTAGCAAATCCTTGAGATAGTTGAAACTCACTGATGTTTTCATTGATTGAGATTAGTGTTTCCGTAATTTCTTTCTTCCGTAAACTACCAGACTCTTCAAAAATCTTATGTACATCCTCTTTTATCAGCAAGGCTAGACCGACAATCACGACTGCACAATCTCCGATACTGTCCTTAGTGACCTTCTCATTTTTCTTGAGATAACCAGCGCATAGCTCACCAAATTCTTCACTGAGTTTCAAAGACTGCTTATCTAATCGTCCACCGTTTTCCAGGTCGCGATCAATAAACCATTGTTTAACATTTTCTAGTGTGTTCATCTGTTTTGGTCCTCCTTCTCCTGTTCATCAGATACCTCTGATATCTTTATCTCAAACTTGTGCCCGTCAATAGCGAACGTCCCGTTACTTCCTAACAAATTCTCATCTTTAATAATTGACTTTGCTGTATTCAAAACGAGCTGCCCCACTTGAAAAGCAAAAGCTAGTTCTTCTAACTCTTTTTCTTTCATCTAAATTTCTACCTCTTCCCCTACTTCAATATTTTTATATCGTTCTTCACTAACCACGAAAACATTCCTGTTTACCGTGATAGTGAACAAACTTCCGATTTTTCGTTTTTCTTCCACCTTGCCAGTTATCTGATACTTGCTATCAGCATGATAGACTAGTAAGGGTTTCTGCGCTTCACGTTCCACGAATAATAGACAAATAGTGATAAGCCACATTGCGAATAAGAAGCGAATTAGTGTGTCTTTCATTTTTCTTTTTCCTCTGCTTCGTATTGCAACCAAACAAGAGTTTCATATAAAGACCTTGCATGTCTTTTTGATATCGCTCAACTCATAACCGTCTAGTTCATCGGCTATTTTTCAAAATATCGATTTCTAAATTTTTCGATAGCTAGAATAAAATCTTTTGTATCTTTCATTCCGTTACCTCCTCAACTTCAATACCATCACAATCAAACACCCAGCCAAAGCCTGCATCTTCGAGTTCTTTCTTAGTATGGTAAGCTTTTAAATCCGTATAATTTATTTTGTTACTCATATACCAAGTATCTTCATTGATATTATGTTTTAATACCATAAAATTACTCACAATCCCCTTTATCGTCACCAAATACCGCTTCTCTACCTCGTAGCCAAACTGGTGCATGTTGACGAGGGTTTGAAATGGTTTTGTGCCAGCGGTTAGAAACCACCTTTCAAACTCATTAAATTTAGCACCCTCAAAAATCGATGTAAGATTATAGACAAATCGATACAATTCCCCTTCAAAATTATCCTTATTATCTTCATACCATTCAGCAACAAACTGCGGAATCACTGGTTTATTCAATTCTTGTCGAATCTTATCAGCATCTTTCAATTGACTACCAACCCATGCTCCCTCAAGTTTGCCTTGCTCGTAACCTTCACGCCATTTTGCACGACTAAAGTCCTGTTCAAATTCGCCCATGATAGCTTTTAACCAAACCTCTCTATCATGTAATGGCAATTCTCGTAATCGTGCAAGTATGTTCTTGACGTAGCGTGGAGCTTCATCTGCGTGACCTACTTCTGGTTCGTCTAGCAACTTTATCAATTCCAACGCTGTTAATTTATCAATCATCGGCCTTTGCCTGCTAAAATCTGAAGGTAAATCTGTAATACTCTCAATCAATTCCTGTTTATCCATTATTTAACTCCTTGATTTTACTTTTAAATTCTTTCACTCGTTTCTTCCAGTAACTACGTTCTTCTGCTCGTGAATGTGCAAGTGATTTAACACATGGTTCGATTAATGCAGATATGTGTGATTCTGCTTTCTCAATCTCTCGCTCATAGCCTTCAATCAGCTGCTTCTTTAAATCATTATTCATATGAATCACCTAGAATGGCAAATCATCATCTGAAATATCCATTGGCTCACCTTGTCCATAACTTGGTGGCATCTGATTTTCCATGCTTGATTGGTTTGCGGAATTATCTTTCTTTTCAAGCGTTTGAAAACTCTCAGCAACCACTTCCGTCACATAGACACGTTGTCCTTGCTGATTATCATAGCTACGAGTCTTAATGCGACCCGTGATTCCAACAAGAGCGCCCTTTTTAACCCAATTTGCGAAATTCTCAGCCTGCTGACGCCACATAATACAATTAATAAAATCAGCCTCTCGCTCTCCATTCGCACCCTTGAAATTACGATTGACTGCAAGGTTAAAAGTTGCAACAACAACATTTGACGGCGTGTATCGTAATTCTGGATCACGAGTTAAGCGCCCAATTAACACTACATTATTGATCATCTTTCTTTTTCCTTTCTTGCTGCACGTTCCCCGATTAAATATCCTAAGAACATCCATAAAATAGCCATTCCAAATTCTTTAATAAGTTCAATCATTTTATTTTCCTCCTGAAAAAGTTACTAAATAGTAGCAATCCCTTGCGCCATAATCAAATCTAACGCTGTCCTTTTTGATATGTTTTACAAAATGTGGTTTAGTTATCCCAGAGTGTGCCCATTGATGGTCCATCATGTCTTCAATGAGGTCATCAACATTGTTGTATTCTCCAAGAAACAACCTTCGATGTCCATTGAAGACAAAATAGAGTTTTAACATCAATACCTCCTATCCTTCATCCCAGACGGATACACAAAGCATCTGCCAGTTGCTCCCTCAAAGATACGACTTGATAAAGCACCATTCCCAAAATCATCCGAGTAAGCTCCTTAATTTCTTCACTAGACAGATTTGTGTTGATAATCGTATTTGTCCGATTATCTAGGATCTTGAACAATATCTGATGAGCCCACTCATTCCGCTTCGTGTCGGCCTTTCGACTTTCTTTCCCAAGATCGTCCAAGAAAAGAAAATCAACCTCAGACAATAGCTTGACCATCTTCGTTTCTGAAAAACCATTGTCAAATTCAAAGCTTTCTCGAATCTTGTCAAACAAAGCCACAACTGAAACAAAGAGTACGCTTTTAGGTTCATCATAAGACTTAAATTGCTCATTGAGAAACCGAGCCAAGCCATAGGTCAGATGACTCTTACCAACACCAGAAGGTCCTGTGATGATAGCATTGCCAGTTTCACCTTTGGCATAGCAGCGTTCCAATCGCTTCACGAAATTCATAGCCTTTTCATCAATATCAACCTGAATCTCATAGTCATGTAGTGACTTGCTGGCCAGCTTAGTTGAAACGATACTATCACGAGCAAAGACCTCGTAAGTGTCCGATAGCTTACTTTTAACCTCTGATTCCATATTCAGTTGCTTCTCAAAGAGACGAATGTTTTCCTTCTCGCATTCAGGACATTGGCTGATTTCCTCAACCTTGCCCTTGATAGGAATCTTAACAGACCAAAGATGGCATCCATGGATTTCACAGACATCATTAAGAACTGTTCTGGTTCTGAATTGTTTAAACTGTTTCATCTAAAATCCTAGCCTTTCATCAACTGCTGATTGAAAAGAGTGAACTTTTCGTGGCATAGGTTGGTTCAGATAATTGTCCATCTTATTGCCAAAAAGTGTTTGTGGTTGAAGATACTGTTCATACTCTGTACCTTTCCACTTAGCGACCATGATGTCCACAACCTTTTTAAAATCTTCAAGGACATAACCCTCTTTTAGCCTTGCCTTGATGAATTTTTGATGACTAGCAGTGTCAACCTTAAAATTCTTCTGAGATTTCAAATTGAGATAAGAAATAACTTCCTGACAAATCAAGAATATATTATTGTTATTCTCAGTCTTAGTATTCTCAGTCTTGATTGTGTGTACTTTTTGCACTTCCGAAAGTGTATTTTCTACACTTCCATGGTGTACTTTTTGCACTTCCTGAAATGTACTTTCTACACTTCCGTTAAGTGCCCCAAGATAAATTCGGTTTGGTAAGTTCATTCCTTGTCTGACTTCTGTTATTAGACCAGCATCCTTCAATTCCTTTTTAATTTTGATAATTGTCTTGTTGCTATTACAATTTAAGTCAATCATCAACTGTTCATTTGTGTAATACTGGAACACGTTCCCATCTTTTATCATGCCAGCCATTTTTCAAAGATAGTTCTAACCTATCAAATAGAAGCATGTAGAGCAGTTTTGCATTATTGCTTAGTTTTTTATATTTTTCATCATAGATGAATGGTTTTGGAAATTTAAAGAAGGCTAGAAATCCAGTTACTTCACTCTTTTTTAATCATAGTTATACTTCCCCCACACTTGAAAAATTTTTGTGTACTCTTTGTGAAAATACAACTTCACTGTTCCTAGACTACCATGTCGATTCTTTTCTAGGATCAGCTCGGTCACGTTATTCGCTTCTTGACTATCTGCATGTTCCTTCTGGTAGTAGGCATCACGATACAAGAAAGCTACAATGTCTGCATCTTGCTCAATAGAACCAGATTCTCGCAAATCTGATAGCATTGGACGCTTGTCCTGTCTCTGCTCAACCGACCGACTCAACTGCGATAAGGCTATGACAGGAACCCTCAAATCCTTTGCTAGTATCTTCAATTCCCTTGAAATTTCAGAAACAATCTGCTGACGATTCTCCCTCTTTGAACCAGTAATCAACTGCAAGTAGTCAATGATGATAATGCCCAGACCGCCCATTTCTTGAGAAAGCTTTCGAGCCTTTGACCGTATCTCTGAAATCCGAATCCCAGCCGTGTCATCCACGAAAATAGGCACATCATAGAGATTGCTTTGCGCATGTACAAGTCTTTCCATTCATCTGTACTTAAATTACCAGTCTTCAAATGATAACCTGGAACCATCCCCTCCGATGCCACCATACGCTCAATCAATTCCTCTGCTCCCATTTCAAGAGAGAAGATGACGGCAGGCTTTCTTTCAACCGTAGCTACATGTTTTGCAATGTTCAATGCTAGCGCCGTCTTGCCCATAGCGGGACGAGCAGCAAGGATGATAAGATTCCCTTCATGAAGGCCTGTTGTAATCTTATCCAATCCGACAAAGCCAGTAGATAGACCAGTCACGAATCCATCTGTCTGTGAGCGAGTCTCGACTATCTGCATATGTGTATCAAGGATATCGGCCACATTACGAAATCCTGTCCCTGCATTTTGATTACTGATATCCAGCATAGACTTTTCAGTTTTAGCAATGATATCACTGATTGATACATCGCCTTGATATGCGCTAGAAAGAGACTCTGACAAGTCAGCGATTACCTTTCGAAGCATAGCCTTTTCTTTAACCAGTTTGGCATAATGCTCCACATTTTTTGAAGTTGGTGTTGAGTTTACTAGCTCGACAACGTAGTTGATGCCCCCAATGGTTGAAATGTCACCCTGATTGGTAAGAGCAGACACCATAGTCGTAGCATCGATTGGCTCACCTTTTTCAAGCAATGACAACATAGTTTTAAATACAATCTTGTTGGCAGGCTTGTAAAAATCGTCAGGAGTTAATTCGTCAGCTAGATAGATAATAGATTCAGGTGAGATAAATACAGCACCCAGAACCGACTGCTCTGCAACTAGATCATGAGGTAATATTCTAAAATCTTCACTCATACACTCTTCCTCCAGTAGCTTTCTAAGTCAATATTCATGACAGCAGCAAGGTTCTTCTGCTCGGTTAAGATTTGTCTACGATAGGGAGCTAGACCAGCTTGTCGCTCCTCCTCACTCTGTGGTAAGTAGTATCCGTTTGGTTTCGTCTTCTTAGCCACAATTGGATGTCTGAAATTAACTCGAAGACTTTCAATGACTTCTTCTAACTTACGTTTTGAGAGTCCAGTTTCTAATCGTATTTCACTTGCTTGAATTGGAAGGTCGAACGTAGCGCAATTAAAGATCATATTTAACACACGAATTTCCATCTCGTTCATGTTGCGACTTACACTCATATTTTTTTCTCCCTTATTTCAATCCTACAGGTGGATCTACATCATATGTAAATTGCTTATCTGAGTTTCTCAGATTCATACGAGCGACATTGCTCGCGATTAGTTGTTTGTTTTCTTTTTTAGCTTTTGCGTGTTCATCTAGCGTATTAACCAACACCCAGAGAATGATTAGTACGATTGTTACGAAGTAAAGATATTCTGTCATTTTGATTTCTCCTCGTAAATTTTAATGATCTTGTTTTTTTATCTGCGATAATCTGCATCGCTTGTTGTAGTTTTTCTTCGGTTTCAATCAGCTTACGGTTTTTATCCAACGCAACCAATCTCCAGTCAGTATTGACTTCAATTTTCGTTGTGTTAAAAAACCATTTTGTCAATTTATCTAGTAACTTCATGTTTTTCCTCACTTCGTTAAGTTCATCCAGTTTGCGTTATACCATTCACGGACGGCATCCCGTGGCCAACGTTTGTCATTTATGTTTGGAAATCCTTTCTGGTAGCGAAAACGGTCATCGAATGTATCTACCGAAACTCCAAGCATTTTAGCCACATCTTTTCGTTTTAGCTCCAGAGGAAAAGATTCCTCTATGTTTGCAGATTGTAAGACAGTAAATTTAATCTGGCTCGCAATAGCTTGAATTAGGTCTTCCATTTCTGCTCCTTTCGTGTTATAATTCAGTTAGTTATTTTAGTAAGTGCCTGATTGCAGTCAGGTGCTTTTTTTAGCTGTAAAATAGTTCATCTATGGTTATATCAGGCTTAATTTCTGCAACCATTGACTTAATAGCTAGGCGCTCTTTGTCATTAAAAGACGTTTTACCTAATTCTTTGTTGTTGTATGACTGCAAAGAAATTCCTAGCTTATTTGCTATTTGTTGCTGAGTTAACCCTAACATAACCCGATAACCTCGTAGTTTACTCATAGCTCTCCTTCGTCTTACTTTCCATCGCCCTGAGTTCTATCTCATGGCTAACTTGTTTTAATAGCTTCTCACACGCTATTTTAGCTTCTCTGTATGTTGCATTTTTGCTGATAAAATAATCAGCTAGTTCAATGATTTTATCTTCCATACAACCTCCTATATCAGTCTTGAGACTGATGTGATTCCTCTTTGATTTGATATAATAACTCTGACTAGGACCTCTCACCGTTTTAGTCAAAATTTCAATAGAAAGGAGGAATCTTATGTCAAAAACTCCTATAAAACCTGGAACGGACAATCAGAAACCTGGCCACTATGTAGAAGTGGGACCTCGAGGTGGAAAAGTCACTAACGGTCATACCGCAACTATTGGAAAAGGTGATCGGCTCCCTCCGACATCAGCTAAAGGCAACGGCTGGAAGAAAGTCTAATCTTCGTTTGCGTACAATCGTTCAATGGTTGTACGCTTTTTCCATAAACAAAAGCACATTCCAAAAATATTGATTTGAATCCATGCTTCGGCATAATCTTTCCCGTTGCTTGCATAATGAGTTATATAATGATGAATCATATTAATTCCTTTCTAAATTTGGTATAATAAAATAAAACGAGGTAATTCTGATGAAATTAAATCCTGATTGTATTCGTGATATTCTCTTTGTTGTAGAAAATAATGCAACGTATTCAAATGATGTTTCTGAAGAAACGATGTTTAAAGAACTCGGTTCAAAATATCCTAGAGAAGAGATTCTTTACCATGTTCGACAATGCGAACATAGTGGACTTTTCCTAAAAGTAGTACACTACTTTGGTGGTTTTTCGATTCAAGATTTATCTCCTTATGGACATCAGTTCATAAATGATATTCGTCAAGATAACAATTGGAATCGAACAAAGGATATAGCAAAGAATGTTGGTTCTTTTTCACTGGATGTCCTTAAAGATATTTCATCACAAGTTATTACCAACCTTATTTCAAATCAGCTTGGCAATAAGTTTTAAAAAGATAGTGGCATGGTTGCTTTCAACCGTGCTTTTTGTTTTGATTGCTTGAACACCATTTAATTTTTTTGATCGTTTAAATAAATACCGTCTTTTCTTATTTTCAGTTCGTTCATTCTGCACTTCCTACTCTCCTAAATCAACCCAGCTTTCATCGATGCCCAGGACATCACACACTCGGTTTTTCAATCTGTCGCTACCTTTTACCATATTTCAGTAATTCTGAAATGGTTGGTTTCTTCACTCCGCAAGCACGGGCAAGATGTGTTTGTGTCATTCCTTCTGAATTCAATTTGTCTTTTACAATCTGAATCCATTTTTTTGATGTTGTTGGCTCATCTCCAACCTCCTTTTTAAAAAAATTATCTAAAAAGTTAGCGAATTACTTGACTTTATTTAAAAACTAGTCTTAAAATAAAGACATAGAGAAAAGACCTACTAAAAAGTAAGGTTTACCTATTTAAACGGACGGCAATCGGTTTTTTTAGGTTTTTTTATTTTTTTAGTTGTCTGTTTCGCTAACTCTTTAGCTTACGAATACTATTTTTAATACTAGTCTTAAAAATGTCAAGTGTTTTTTTATGATTAATCTTAAAAATATTTTTTTCGTAATGCTTAGAAAGGTTATTAAATCAATGACTACGGCATTTGAAAGAATTAAAGATTTAGCAGATAAACATCGAATTTCTTTAAATGATTTAGAAGATAAACTTGGTATCAGTAGAAATTCCTTGTATGGAATAAAGAAAGCAAATCCAAAATCAGACAGATTGCAACAAATCGCTGACTACTTCAACGTATCCACTGATTATCTTCTAGGTCGTACTGATAATCCTGCTATTTCAAGCGACCTTGTCACTACTGCTGACGGTCGTACTGTTGACTTGTCAAATCTTCGTGAACGTGTGGTTCTCTTCGATGGGAAACCACTATCAGATGAAGACGTTGACAAGATTGCGCAGATCATTAAACTCTCTCTGGGGGTGTCTGAAATTGAAAGTGAATGAGTTACTGGATGAATACCAGGTTACACTCTATCTCTTCCCTGAAACTATGTGGGAGCGTAGAGGCTTCTATTTTCCCGATGAGCGCATCATTTACGTCAATGGGGATTTATCCCTAGAAGAGCGAGAAGAGGTCATTCTGCACGAATTAGGGCACATAAACCACAATCCAGCGCATTACAAACGGCTGCTATACAAATATGAGAACGAAGCAGACCGCTTCATGATTCGACATCTCATCTCTGAAGAACTCGCACAGTACGAAGTATCAGACTTCAACTGGCTCCAATTCGCAGAAAGACACAAAATCTCAACAACCTGGGGTGAAGATATGATCCAGGAAGAGTTTAAGAATATCGTGGGAGCGTGAAGATGGCAGAATATGAAATTTTTTTACCCCAAACTCTGAATAACGACTATTCCGCTCTACTTGAACTCTATCAACAAGTAGAGGACATTCTTCCTGTTTTGGGAGGAGAAGATAGTGTTGCCTTTAACTTTGGAAATATCCGTTGGATAAATGCTGAAATGACCGTTTTTTTAGGTATGATATTTAGCGTAGTGACTGCTAAAAGGGCAACCGTATATACTTTATTAGATAATCTTTCCTTAAAATCAAAGGAAATCCTTTTTAAAAATGGATTTTTAAAACATTTTGGTCTTAAATATGAGTTAGATGATATCTATAACACTACCATCCCGTTTTTTTGGAGAAATATAGAAAACATTGAAGAAATTGACGAATATATAGATGATGAGCTATTGAGACAGATTAGGAACAATACAAATGAGGAATTTTTAGGAGAAATAAAAGAGGCGCTGTTAGAAATCATTCATAATGTTCGAGACCATTCTCATTCAGACGTACTTTATATGTGTGGCCAACACTACCCTCGTAAACCTAGAGATAGTAAAAAGGGAACCATATCTTTTGCTATATCCGACAATGGTATTGGAATGATAGAAAACATTAAAAACAAAGGGCATTCTTTTTCTGGCTCAGAGGATTACTTTAAGTGGGCTTTTTAATAAAGGAACTTCTACAAAAGAGAATTATGACAGTGGTGTCGGTTTGTATTTACTTAAGAAAAAACTCTACGGAAAAGGGGAAATAAAAATAGTATCAAATAACGGATATTATCACATCGAAAAAACGGGTAATATTACTTTTAAAAAGTTCCCATTTAACATTTCTGGAACACTTGCCATCATCACTCTTTTTCTTGATGATTGTCAAAACACTTCCATTTCTGATACAATAGACTTATCAGGACTACTAGAAGAATGGTTTTATATAAAGGAGCAAACATGAAAACACTAAATATTTCCGAGATTATCAATAGTAAATCAGCTATACTATCTGAAACTGGAGAAATTGTGTTTCAAAATATAAAATCATATGTTGACAAAGATGAGCCTGTCACACTTGATTTTTACAGGAATTGAAAACACTAACAACAGCTTTTTTTAAATCTAGCTATCGGTCAATTATATGATTTAAAAGCCTATTGATACCTTAACAAAATTAGTTAAAATAAAACGATCATCAGTTAGTGAATCTCACTTCCAAAAAAAATAGGTCTTGTTTTTATCTAACAGTAAAGAGAAGAGACAGGAATTAGCCGATTTGCAAGATGAGGTAATGCAGGATGGCTATTAGTAAAGATTTGAACACTTATGTCATAAGTACAGGGGAAAGCTTTATTGTTGATACAAATGTCTGGATATATCTTTTTCTCCCCGTTTTTCAACCAATGACTTTGGGTATCAAAAATTTCTTATCTGAAGTTCTAAATAAGAATTGCAAGCTCTTCATAAACTCACAAATCATTTCAGAGTATATTAATGTTATTTGTAAAACGGCTTATGAAGAGTATTTGAGAGCTAATGGATTAACTAGAAATAGATTTAAGTTCAAACGTGATTATCAACAAACCACAGATTTCTATCACTACTATCAATTAGCTTGCGAAAGTGTAAAAAATGATATTTTGAAATATAGCAAGATATCTCCGATCAAATTGTGGCATATTCGCAAAAGTTTAAAATGATTACCATCAAATGAATGATTACAACGACCTTCTCTATACTAAGATGACAAAAGGGAAAATTAAAATCGTCAGTCACGACAAAGATTTTGGTAATCATCCTGAAGATATTATCTGGTTACACTATTAAAAATCCCCACACTCGCCTGCAAGCTAGAATGTGAGGATGCACTGTATAGAAAGAATGGCATTAAAAAGCCCTTTTTTCTATACCCATTTTATCAAGAAATGAGGTGAAAAGCAAATGGCATCATATAGAAAAAGAGAAAATGGGAAATGGGAATATCGCATTTCCTATAAAACTCATGACGGAAAATATAAAAAAGCTGAAAAAGGAGGCTTTCCAACAAAAAAGGCTGCACAAATTGCAGCTGCTGAACGAGAAAAAGAGCTACTTCTTCCTTCCTATGTTTCAGACGACATTACTCTTTACGAATACTTTAAACAATGGGCGACCATTCATAAAAAGCCAAATATTGCTCCTACCACTTGGCAAGTTTATCAAGCAACTACTCGTAATATTGAGAAATTATTCCCAGGTGCTAAGCTAAAAAATATCACAAGTTCAATCTATCAGCAAGCTTTAAATACATTTGCTGAAACGCATTCTCAAGCAACAGTTGAAAAATTGAATATCCATATCAAACAATGTGTAGCAATGGCTGTCCACGAAGGGATCATTCAAAAGAATTTTACGACATTTGCCAAAGCAGTATCACAACACAAAGGGATAGAAAAAGAAACTAAATTCCTAGAAGTCGATGAGTACGAGAATGTGATAGCTGTTTCAAAAAACAAGATGGATGTGCAATCCTATGCAGTAGTATATCTTATCGCAGTATCTGGTATGCGTTTCGCTGAGTGTCTAGGGCTCACATGGGATAACGTGGATTACGATAACAAGGTTATCTCAGTAGATAAGACCTGGAATTATAAAACGAATCTTGATTTCAGCGCTACAAAAAAACAAAAAAAGCAGTATCAGAAAGATACCGCTTGACGATGAAACACTTAAATTACTACAAATCTACCATAAAGAACATTGGATTCACAACAAAAGAAAAATCGTATCTTCTCCAACATATCAAATAATGCAGTCAATAAGACATTGAGAAGAATTGTTGGTAGAAATGTCCATGCTCATTCACTTAGACATACTTACGCTTCTTTTTTTGATTGCTAAACATATTGAATTACTCTCTATTTCAAAAAAATCCTTGGTCATGAGAATATGAACGTTACCATCGAAGTCTATGCTCACCAATTGAAAAGAATTGGAAGAGACAAGTAATTCAGAAGTAAGAGAGATATTCACAGAATTTGGGGCGAATTTGGGGCGAAACACCTCAAACCCCTAGTAAAATCAATAGATTATATGCCCCCTGCAGGAATCGAACCTGCAACTACTCCTTAGGAGGGAGTTGTTATATCCATTGAACTAAGGGAGCTAGAGAAAAACCCTGCCTTGCAGCAGAGTTTTGTTCATCGAATTAACGACGGATTTCTTTGATACGAGCTGCCTTACCTTGAAGAGCACGCAAGTAGTACAATTTCGCACGACGTACTTTACCGTAACGAACAACTTCGATCTTTTCAACACGTGGAGTGTGGATTGGGAAGATACGTTCAACACCTACACCGTTAGAGATTTTACGAACTGTATAGTTTTCTGAGATGCCAGCACCTTTACGTGCAATAACAACACCTTCAAAAATCTGGATACGTTCACGGTTTCCTTCGACAACTTTCGCGTGTACACGAACAGTGTCACCAGGACGGAATGAAGGGATATCTGTACGAAGTTGACCTTCAGTCAAGCTTTGGATTAATGGATTCATTTTATTCTCCTATCTTTGTCAATCTTGAGGAAACCTCCTCAGCGGATAAACTGTATTTTTGTGCGTCCATTACACACAAGATACAGTTTATCAAATTTCCTAGAAAAAGTAAAGAAATTTAAAGCAAAATTCCCAAAAAAATTGCAAGAAAACCAAGCAAGTAGGTTAATAATAAATAACTATAAAATGCCTTCTTGTCATTGATCAGTCTTTGGAGTTCATCATTCAAGGTTGAAATGTGGTCAAGCCACCACAAAAACCTGTCGCAAGGATAAGATAGACTTCTTTTGACTCCACATGGTTATAGCATAATCCAATCAAAAAACAACCTAGAAGATTAGCTATGAGTGTTCCTAGTGGTAGCACTGACACTTGATTATAACGGGAAAAGAAATAACGAACAAGAGCACCCAGTCCACAAGCAAGCGCTAGATAAAATACTACCATTTCTTCCTCCCTAGACAATAAGCAAAAAGAAGCCCACCGCCGATGCTCAAAAGCAAATAGGTCACCAAACTAAGGTACCGCCCTGTGTCCAGTAATTTCACTGCATCTAATAAGAGACTAGAAAATGTCGTTAAGCCGCCACAGAATCCTGTTCCAAGCGCTAGAATAGTGCCTTTACTACTTCCCTTATAAACCAGATAACCTTTTACAAGGTAGACAAGGCAAAAAATTCCTAAATAGTTGACTACTAGTGTTCCCCAAGGGAAGTCTGGACTAGATGGCAACCAGCTAGAAATCTGAAAACGCACAATTCCTCCTAGCATACCAGTTAGAAAGATTCCTAGAGGGTAAAATTTTTCTTTTTTCATTTGATTGTTTTATCCTGAAAATCACGTGAACGTTTGAGAATATCTGAAAAAGTCTCAACAATTGTATCTTCGTATTTTTTGTTGGCTACACGACTTTTGACTTTCTCAAAGATAACTTCTTCTCTTTTAGTATCTAGAATAGGTTTTCCTGAAGCTTTTTTATAGGCAACTACTCCTTCAACTAAATGCATCCTCTCTTCTAAAAGTTGAACGATTTGGTCATCGATTTTATCGATTTCTTGTCGAATATTATCTAAATCCATAGAGTCTCCTTCCTTATTTGAATCATTGTGTACAAAACTACTAAATAGGCAAGTTATTCTCAGGCATATCTAACAAAAAACTGCACTGACATCTATCATCAGTGCAACTTCATGCTTATCCCACTTTGGCAGCTAATTCGTCTGCAAATTGCTCCAAGCGTTCGATATCTTCTTCTTCTGCAGAAAGATCTACTTTAACGCACTCTGAACCTTTTTCAGCTCCTGTTGCTACAAATACACGATCAAAGTCATCAACAGCCTTACAGAATTCGTCATAGAAAGTATCACCTGAACCAACTACACCATAGATTTTACCACTTAAGTTAAGGTCTGCTAGATCTTCGTAGAAGTCCATCATTTCGTCTGGTAATTCTCCATCACCATAAGTATAGGTTGCTACAATGGCGATGTCTGCTTCTAAAAAGTCAGAAGCGTCAACTGTTGTACACTCATCAACATCGACATCTAAACCACATTCTCTTAATTTATCTGCTACAATATCTGCGATTTCTTCAGTATTACCGGTCATACTGGCAAATACAATTTTTGCTAATGCCATAAGGTCCTCCTCAATTAATCTTTCTCCATTATATCACATCTTTTTCATTTTAAAAATAAAAACTCTTGTGCTACAATGAAATGAGAAAGAATTGAGGTTATTTATGGAAATTTGTCACCAAATTTTAGAAAAAATCAAAGCATACGATACTATTATCATTCACCGCCATATGAAACCAGATCCAGACGCCTTGGGTAGTCAGGTAGGATTAAAAGCCTTACTTGAGCATCATTTTCCTGAAAAAACTATCAAAGCCGTGGGTTTCAATGAACCAACCTTATCTTGGTTAGCTGAAATGGATCAAGTAGATGACACAGACTATCAAGATGCCCTTGCAATTATCTGTGACACAGCAAATACAGCTCGTATCGATGATAAACGATATACTCAAGCTGATACCATTATTAAGATTGACCACCATCCAAATGACGAAGTTTATGGTGATCTTGTTTGGGTAGACACTAACTCTAGCAGTGCGAGTGAGATGATTGCTCTCTTTGCTAAAGCAACTAATCTTGAATTATCCGACTATGCTGCAAAAATGCTCTGTGCTGGAATTATTGGCGACACAGGCCGTTTCCTTTATCCGTCTACTTCTGCACGAACACTTCGAGTAGCAAGTCAACTCAGAGAACACAACTTTGACTACGCCGAATTGACACGTAAAATGGATACTATAAGCTTTAAAATTGCCAAACTCCAAGGTTATGTCTATGATCACTTAGAGGTTGATGAAAATGGTGCTGCCCGTGTCATTCTTACTCAAGAAATCTTGAAGAAATACGATGTTACCGATGCTGAAACAGCAGCCATCGTTGGCGCTCCAGGACGTATCGATACTGTTAGTCTCTGGGGTATCTTTGTGGAACAAGCAGACGGTCACTATCGTGTACGTCTACGTAGTAAATTTGTCCCTATCAATGGTGTCGCAAAAGAACATGATGGCGGTGGGCACCCTCTTGCTAGTGGAGCAAATTCGTATAGTTTAGAAGAGAATGAGCTCATCTACCAAAAATTGAAAAACTTACTGAAAAATAGATAAAAAGTCTTGCCAAACTTCTGATAATCTGATAGACTAGTATGGTAACAATCTATGGCTCGCAAAGAGACCATGGCAGAAAGGAAATATTGCAAAATGAAAAAAGATATCCATCCAGAATATCGCCCAGTTGTCTTCATGGACACAACTACTGGTTACAAATTCCTTAGCGGTTCAACAAAACGCTCTAGCGAAACTGTTGAGTTCGAAGGCGAAACTTACCCATTGATCCGTGTGGAAATTTCATCAGACTCACACCCATTCTACACTGGACGTCAAAAGTTCACTCAAGCAGATGGACGCGTGGATCGTTTCAACAAAAAAAATACGGTCTCAAATAATCAACCGCATTACTTGCATAAGGTTGAACAAAAACAACTCCGAATCGGAGTTGTTTTTTTGTTTCTTTTATTTTTTCAAGCTTTATTTTTTTATAGCTTATAATAGTTCCAATTCTTATTTCTACTTCTACTTTCGTAACAGGTCCTCTATAAAACAAAAACCTACGAACCAAGCTTGACGCTTGATTAATAGGTTTTTTTATAAAATCATTATTTAACTGCTTCTTTAAGAGCTGACAATATTTCATAAGTATACAATAGAAAGAAACCTTATAAAAATAAGCATAAATAAGAAATAAACTACATATAATTTTTACCATAAAAAAATATAAAAGTTTTAACCTTTTGCCCCTTTTTATGCCCCTTATTTTTTTCAAAAAAACTTTAGATAAAAAGCTCACTAAAAAGTGAGCAACATTTCCAATGAGATACTTCTGTTGACGAGCGCGCCTCTCCGCCCCCTCATTGCCTTAAGAAAAGGCTGGGCGAATCGAAAGGAGGTGGTTTTTCCTGTTTTCAATTCTACTTATTTTTGCACATTTTTTTAATTTTGTCAAACAAAAAAACCGCCAGCATAAGCCAGCGGTTTCTGTGGGTATAATTAATTTGATCTTTCTGTTATATTTTATTTTTCTTCTTTTGGTTTAACCAATGTAATCAGTCCATCAGGCTCAACTGTGAACTCAGGCTTCTCAGCCAGTGAGCCATCTTCTTTGAGATAGTACCAGCCTGTTCCGTCTGCTGACTGGATAAAAGCATTAGAAACCATGTTACCATCTTTGCTATCAAGATAGTACCAAGTATCCTTATATTTAACCCAGCCAGTAAGCATTTCACCGTCTTCTTTGAAATAGTACCATTTCAGCAATCTTTTTCCAGCCGGTAGCCATTTCGCCCGACTTATCAAAGTAGTACCAAGCACCATCTGGTCGTTTCTTCCATTTATCTGCAAGCATATAACCCGAACCGTCGAAATAATACCAAGTTCCGTCAATCTTTTCAAATTGCTCTTTAAGGTAAGATCCGTCTTCTTTAACGTACCAGTATCCTGTATCGTTTTTCTTCCAGCCAGACTCAACAACTAGACCGTGCTCAATATCGTGTTTAAATTGCTCACGACTGATGCCCCAACTTGCTAAGTAAGGGTATGGATCAACGTGGTCGCTATAATTGTTAGGTTGGTTATTGGTGCAGTATTCGTGCGATTTAATACCTTCTAAATCGTCTGAATCCAAATTTTTTGGAAGACCAGCTTCATCTGCTAGATTGCGAAGTAATTCGATATATAGACGGTAATCTTCCATGAACTCTTCTTTAGTAGAATGACTTTCGATCAGTTCAACTGCTGCATAGGTTTCGTAATTCCAGCCACCACCTACATCGTAAGCACCATTATTGACTGGTCCAACTTGCATTACTCTACCATTTCCCACTACGTGAGAGAAGAAACCAGACTCTACTGGTCTGCGCATATGGTAGTCTGCTTCATTTTGGGCGGTTGACTTCTTATTTCCAGTTGAATGAGCGTGAATTTGACGATAAGGAGCGTATCCGATTTGTGGAAGTCCTTCTCTATATCTGCTTGTATCAATTTCCATTTTATTTTTCCTTTCTTATGGTAAAGTTGTAGGCCACGGTTCGCTTGTTAGATATGAAATAGCACTTACTCGAATATCTCCGATATCGCTATCTGTCGGTATTGGGTCGTCAAACTGGAAACGTAAATGATTTCCGTCACTCGGACCGGCTAGATACCATGTACCGTATCGCTTGCCTTTATCATTAAAAAGAGTCCCGATTAACGAGAACTCAGACCTGAATCCTTGAGGGATTTTTTGGGCGCTCAAGATAAAACAGTTACGCTCACGATCTGAAGCCTGTATTGAATATTCGGGGCCACCTCGTCTGATAATTCCAAACCAACCCCATTGAAGACCTCCGAACTGATACATAACTGTATCGTTTTTTCGGCGTACTTTCAAAAACGAGACGCCAAGTTTGGAAGTAATATTTAACGTTCGCCAACCAGTGTCACCAGTCAGCACCTCCCAGCCTTGATTATTGTCGCCCGTTCTTTTTATCCATTTAAGAGCGCCATTCGTAACCGCTGTATCTACATAGGTTGTACCGACTGGAGCTACGACTTTTCCGTTTGGCATACCAGTGCCATGAATTTCATACTGGTTAACCTGACCACCTGTGCCAGATGAAGTTGGTAGAGTGACATTTCCACCACCGTCTGACAAGATTAGGGTGTTTCCTTCAAGACTTAATCTTTGAGGGATACCCACGCCATCACGACCGTTTTCGCCTTTAGGACCAGTTAAGCCAATAGGCCCTTGAGGGCCGACTGGACCAGCGGGGCCAGTCTGTCCGATTGGTCCTTGTTCCCCACGTTCTCCTCTTGGTCCAACTTGCCCGTCTTGTCCTCGTTCGCCTTGTAATCCTTGTTGACCGGTTTCCCCTTGCGGGCCTTGTGGTCCTATTGGTCCACGTTCGCCAGTTTCTCCCTTATCTCCTTTTGGTCCGGGAGTAAGTGAGATATTGCGCAACTCTTCCTTGGTAGCAAAGTTGCTTGTATCAACGTTAGGGTTATTTTCTAAACGTTCAACCCGTTTCTTTAATTCTAAATCATTATAAGGTGCTGGAAGTTCAGATTTTAAAGCGTAATCTTCCAACGATTGATGTGAGGTAAGATAGTTCTTATCTCTTAACTCTTGCTTAGTTACTAGATCGCTTAATTCGTCTTTGGTTGCTAGACGTGAAATATCTTGATGTTGCGTGAGATAATTTTTGCTCTCAAGTTCTTGTCTTGTTACTAAATTGCTAGTATCTTTTTCAGGCTTGTTTTCTAAAGCTGATATACGCTGTTTTAAGGCGCTATCGTCATAGATGGTATTATTGTCTGGCTTTTGTTTTAAATCTTCAATATCGGCTGAAATATGGCTGATTTCACTACGAATATTACTGTCGTCATATGTGCCACCTTGCTCTTTGATTTTTGCAAAGAGTTCATCCAGTTCTTGCTTGGTTACAATGTCATTGGCGTTAACAATTCGCCCTGATTCACGTTCAATGAGTGGTGTTTTAACTGCTTTGTCAATCTCACTTACATGCACGTTAAATAAGAAGCTATACACATCAGCTGACTGCTCTACTTTTTCAAAGTAGATATAACCGATGACAGGTTCATCTGTTGTGATTAGAGACGTATCGAATGGAACCGTAAACGAATTGTCTTCGATAGCTGCGTCTACTTCCTGATATCGCTTAGTTCCCTTGAAGTAGAATAAGCAGATAACCTTAGTAGCAGTCAAATTATCAATCGTAAACTTGAATTCAGCAATACCTTTATCTTTGCTATAAAATTCCTGATAAAGTCTATCTACATCTCGATTGTTGGGTGAAATGTTTAGTTTCTTTTCAATAACCTTTTTCAAGCGCTACCTCCTTTCTTCAAAAAGAAAGAGAACCCCAAAGGGCTCTCGTTTTTTAGTCTTCGTTTGGTTTGTAATATTCAAGCGCTCGCTCGCTATCGGTCAATCCAGCAGTCGTTGGATCGTTAACCACACCGAGTAAGACAAGAATATATACAAACGTATTCACACCGTCCTGAATGTTTTGTGGAATTTCAAGACCGAATTGTTGAGCCATCAAAAAGATTGCTCCTAAAAGTGCGATAAGAGTAACCTTATTTTGAATTCTAAGTCTCCAATTAATTTTATTCATTTGTCTTCTCCTTTATTTCGATTTCTACTTTGTCTTTTTGGTCAACATTAACTAATAACTGTCCCAATTTTTTAGCGTTATCTTTCTTGATTTGATTGATGTATGGTTTCAAGAATTCTGGGAATGCCCAACCAATCGCTTCCCAATTCTCTAAAACAGAACCAAGATAATTGATAATAAAGAACATTGTCCAACCAATGCCGAATGTTCTGATACCCAACGCTCTTGAATACATCGCTACAAGCATAATCACCACGAATACAACAAAATGACGAATCAATCCCATCGTGCCAATCTTGCTGTCAAACCGCTTTGTTTTAAAGGCTTTGACATAGCCAGTAACGATATCTAAAACCATTAACCAAAAGAAGATATGAATGTAAGGACTATGAGATAGGTTTTTAAGATGACCAATTAACTCGCCAAACATAAAATCTTGCATAAACCACCTCTTATTGAACAGGCTGAGTTTCTAGCTCGCTAGATGGTTTCTCTGGTTTAGGTTCTGTCCACTTCCAGATGCCAATTTTCCCGTTTTGGTGCAATTCTTCCAACTGTTCCAATGTCTGCCCTTGATAAGTAAACGGCTCATTCACTTGAACCATGACACGTTTCCCTTCTTGGAACTTCTCGACATGTTCAGGATTTTCAAGCACAAAAATTTCTTGTGGCTTGTATGTCTTACCAGTCTGACCAAGGTCTACCAATTCAAGACCACGTTTGAATAATGTCGGATCTAGTGGATTATCTACATCTGTTACACGAACCAATACCGCCCAATCTGCGACGGCTTTCACTTCTGCAATCTTAGCATCTTTCTGCTCGAGTTTTGCTTCATATTCTTGAGCTTGCGTTTGCAAATCTTCTTGAAGCTTCTTCACACCATCCGCTGGGTTTAGCTCAGTAGCTACTTGACCGAGTACGGCTTGGATAAGAACTTCATCCGATTCATTCACACGGTCACCAATCAAAACACGGTCAAAAGCCGTGTATGGTGCTTCTTGACGAATTGCTACGAATGTACGATTATTTTCTTGCAAGTATTTATTTACTACTTTGAATGTCATATACTATCCTTCCTGTTGTTGTTCTAATTCTTCTGCTACTTTTGTCAAATAGAGCCTTCAACTCTTCATTTGACTGCAAGACTTTGTTGATTTTTTTCAAGTTGACCGTGGGCTTCTTTAAATTGTTCTTGAGCTTCATCACGTTCAGCAATGCTAAAAGCCTCATCTATTGTCTTGTTTGTTAGTTGAATACCAAGATTTTGAATTACTTTTTCTGAAATGTTCATGTTCTACCTTTCTGTTTTTATCTCCAACTTGAGTAATACCCACGGCTGTAAGTACCACCTTTTTCCCATATATTTTTAAAATTATCAAAAATATTGTCTAATATGATGCTAAGGGAACTATTTTTGATCATGATATTTTCGAGTCCGACTAGTTCTTTTTTAGTCATATCCAACGTTACGACAGGAGAGTCGTCCGCTCCGTGTTGCCTGAACTCAATTTTATTGCCGTACAAATTAACGAATGAATGAATAACACTATCTTTTCTCCCGTTAAAAATTTGTAAACCAGAAGCTGTATGGTCTCTATCTACCAAGCCGTTACGACTACTCAATAGACCGATGTAAGCGCCAGGTATTCTTGCTGAACCATTACCATCATTTATACTTCCTTGACCAAAAACCAGTGATTGTAACGGACGACCAGGAAATTGATTTTTAATACCTACACCGTGACTATTCATTTCAAGCCAACCATTTTGCAAATCAAAGGTAGTTCTTCCGTTGATGGACGAAATGCGCCCACCTCGTACGTGCTCACCAGTGATGTCGATTGACTGGATCTGAGTGATCGTCGCTCTTTGAGCAAATAACTCTTTAATGAATGCTTGTTGTGATACAAGTTTTTTAATGAATGCTGTATCAATCTTCATCTTATCAGCTGTGACTGCTTCAGCTCCCAAAATAGTGGTAGTAACTGAACCAGCTTCAAAGTTAGCGGTCTTGATTTATCAATCATGGCCGATTTAATAACCGCATTGTCAATCAAGGTCTCGCCTGTGATATGAGTAGCCTTACCTACAATACGGTTGCTCCCGTTCGCTCCAATGTTAATACCAGCGATGAGATCTCCTGCGCTATTTAAGGACTTAATAGCGAAACTATCTTTCATTAAGGACATAGTCACTCGGTTATACTCATTGTTATAGTCGGTGCTATCCACGAATTCTTCAGGAATTATGCGCTTATCGATAACCATTGGTTTATGAATGACGATATTCCCAGGACTCGTAAGGGTAAATCTAAGCGAGTATTCGTTCAACTCACCAGTATAAGGGATGTCTAAGTAACCTGTAAATACCTGGTTACCTGTTTTGGTAAGTGCAATTTGAGAGTTGTAGTACATTCCCAAACTTGTTGTATTGTCTAGCAACTGAATCAAAACCCTACCATCTTGTGGCACCTTATCTACTGCAATCTCAATACGATAACCAAGGCTCTCGCCTTGTTTCACAAACCTTTTTGTCAGAGGGAATCTAACCCCTAACCATCCAGACATAGAGTCCGTATAGTTAATTCTGATACCATCGTGGTCGCCCCAACTGACACGTTCTAAGTGTCTATCGGTTGCGACTGATGAGATATACTTTGGAATTTTAGTTGGCGCATAAAAGAGATTAGTAAGGTTACTAAACTTCTTGCCTACCTCGACCTCAAATAATTCTGATGTCAAGGCCATTCGGGCAATGTTTGAAGCGACGTTTGAATCCGCCCTACCTAAGATACGCTCATAAAGCTGACTTGTTTCTTTCACACGTTGGGAAGTCTACTTCATTGACCTTACCAGAGACTTGGCTTGTTATGTCTGCAATTCGTCCGTCTATTCCTTGCTTGTATTCTGCGAATCTAGCTTCATTATCTCTTGTGAGTGCTTCAAAACGTTGTCTCGTCCCTTCAACGTTCTCTGTGAAGGTGCTCTTGGCAACATAATCGCTTGAAATACGTTCACGAATTGCAATAATTTGACTAGTCGTCTCTTCTCGTGAGTAACGCTTCAGTTCGTCTGATAACTTCTCACGTTCCTTCTGAGTCGAAGTCTTAAAGGCATTTAAATCTCTAGTATTGCTATCAGCAATTCTTTTCACTTCCTCAACTAGATCAGCGTTTGCCCCAACCTTTCGTAAAGCTTCCTCGGCTTTATTCTTTGCTTCTTCGAAACCTTCTGGACTGAACTCGTGAATTCTTCGATTAATTTCGTCAGAAAGTTTTTGATTTTCCTTTTTAACCTTATCATTCACTAGTTCAATCTGTCCGTTGAAATCAGTTTTAATTTGATTAACCTTGTTGTCGAAATCCTTGTTAGCTTCTTCTATTTGGTTTTGGATCCTGGCTTCAAAGTTGTTGAATTGTAAAATCTTCTTCGTAATTGTTCCAGCGTAAGAATACTGCGCATCGTTACCAGCTTTACTATCGGCACTAATACGACCACGAAGCCCGCCTTTAAAGTTGAAAGATTGACTCAAAACTGGAGATTTGAACGTCTCGCCAGTGTTGGTTTTGATAGTTACCCACTGCCCAACATCAAGTAACAGATGCCCTTGATAATTCAGGCTGTATGGATAATATCTAATGTCCTTGATACTGTGATAGAGATTATCCAAGGCTGATTGATACATCAACACATTCTCAATCTCGAGTGAACGACCTGTACGCAAACCAACCGTGAGCGTTTCTTTATCCTTTTTGCAAGTTATCCCTGCAATTTGATACTCAATCTCACTCTTGGTCAATCCGTGCATGAAGTAGCTATCAGCAGTTATCACAATGCCAGAGTCTGTCAACTCCTTGACTTCAAGTTTTCCTTCACGGTTAAAAAAGCAAGACATTCCGAGCATTTGAGCTGATAGCCCCAAGACGTCTCGGAATGTCATTTTTTTATCTTTAGGCACCTTGTCAATTCGATAATTCATAGATGCAAGACCCATGGTTTCATTGGAAAGGACGACACCTGTTTTTAAACAGATTTCTTTGATTACATTTCTGATTTCTGCTGGGTAGGTCAATTCTGTGACATATTCACGGTTCAACTTAAACATGCCGTCCATGAGTTCAAGCTCTGTTGTTTTACGGTTGCGGTCAATCTCAATGTCATTGATAAAGTATTCTCCCATTTTGACCCACTCATAGGTACCGTCGACCAAAAGGCCAATCTCTGGGTAGACTTTATCTAATTTTCTGAATGATGTGATCACACTCGCAAAAACAATCTTGGCACTACCTGCGCAGGTGCCTCCTGGTTTGTAAGTATCGCCTTTGATGTACCCGTAATCAAAACTAGCCTCGTTGATGTCTCTGGATTGATACTGTCCTACTCTGATAGCAAGGGTTCGGTTTTTAGAAAGCATTGCTTCGTTGAATTTCTGTCGTCTGAATACGTCCATGTTTAAAAACCTACCTTTCTATCAGATTAAACTTAGCGCCAGACCAAGGTTTGAATTTCTCAGTAAATGAATAACTCGGAGCCGTTCTGTCCCCAACATAAAATGTTTTAGTTGTTTGCCCTGACATCGGGTCAGGATAGGATACTGTAAAGAATTCAGGCGATACGGCATTTAAAAGCTGACTCATTTCTCCTTGAGTCAGCATGCCCCACTCACAATCTAACTTCCGTTTGGTCGTGATACGGTCACGCACCATGTCTCCGTTAGCATTACGCCCTGTTTCTCCATCAATATCCTGAATACCGACTTGAAAAGATTTGGGAGGCTTAACAGCCACCCCGTTAATAATTAAGCGTGCCATTTTACCTCCCTTTAGATGTTAAGCAAGACTTGTCCTGCACGTTCCTGTTCTCTATTGATTTCTTGGATGGCTACACGTCCGAATTCGTGTCCGCCAATTTGAATCACGATGTCGCCAGACGGTAATGGATAACTTGTAGGTGCATTGTTAGCAGGCATTCTTTCAGCTAATTTGAGCCAAGATAGAAATCCAACCTGTATTCCGTTCAAGAGGCATTACTGCTTCTTGACCAGCTTCTCCGACCCCGATAATGCTAGGAGAGTTGAATACACCACCTCTTGCATACCAGTCAACAGAGAATGATGGAATTCTTGGAGGCATCAAGCTAAAGCTACCAGATATATTGAAATGAGGGAGCTTGATTTTTGGTAAACTCCAATCAAAATTAAAGAAGCTTTTTAGTCTATCAATGCCAGTTTTAACAATATTTTTAGCATTTTCCATAGCATCATTAAACAGATTTCTAAACCAATTTGGAATTTCTTTCAAAGCGCTTTGAATGTCGTTCCATCTATCACTGAACCAAGAACCGACATTTTCAAAAGTTGAATTCACGTTATCTCTACCAGATTGGAATTTCTCTCCAAGCCAAGTGTTCGCTTCGGAAAGTGCATCTTTTGATTCATTCCAACGGTCACCAAACCATGAACCTAACTTGCCAAATGCATTGCTAATTGCATCCCAGCCTTGTTGGAATTTATCACCTAACCAAGTATTCGCTTCAGAAAGGGCATTGGTAACATCTGACCATCTATCACCAAACCATGAACCTAGATCACCGAAGATATTAGCGATGGCATCCCAAGCACCTTGGAATGTATTAGAGAACCAGTCTCCGATACCAGAGAATATATTGACAATAGCATCCCATGCATCTTGGAATGTATTAGAGAACCAATCTCCAGCACCGCCTAGAATGTTGGTAATTCCATCCCATGCACTCTGGAACGTTGAAATAATTGTATTCCAGATGTTCGTCAAAATGTTAATAATTAAGTTCAATAACGCCTTGAATATAGCCTCCACAATTTCAAGCACCCCGTTAAAGATACTAGAAACCTTCAGTGATTTTGGACATATCTCCATCGATGATACCCGTTATCACATCGATGATACCTTTAATGATATCAATGACACCAGATACAATGTCTGAAAGTGTATCAAAGAATGTCTTTAATTCATCCCCAACACGCTTAATTGAAGGTGCTAACTCATTAATAATTTTCTCGATGATGAAAGTAATTAAAGGTTCAAGTTTGTCGTACACGACTCCAATCAAGTCAGCAATACTGCCTAGTAAATCCATAAACTTCTCAACCGCTGGACCTATATGATTTTCAATCGTATCTGCAAACCCAGCACCTATTTCTTCCAAAATCGGCTGGATTTTTTCATCCCAAACGGTCGTGAACGTTTTGACGATAGATGATACTGAATCTCCAGCTTTGTCAATTAACGGCTTGATATGCTCGTCATAGACTTTATTAGCTTTTTCAAAGATGGACTTCATAGTGCTGGCTAGAGCTTCGACAACTGGCTCGGCAGCTTTGAGCAAACCAGTAAACATTTCTGTAATGTTTCCTTGGTTGCCCGTGATTACTTTTTCAATCTGTTTTACAACATCTCGGGTGTATTTAGCGATTATCTCTTGCACACCCATAAATGCGTATGTGAACGCAGAGATAAGTCCAGCTCCGATATTGGTAGCAGGCTCGCTTGTTATGGTGTCGTAGAAGATTTGGCCGATACTTTGTGCTATATTCCCAATACTAGCAATCATATCGCCATTAATATCAAACATACGAATGAGCCATGACTTAATATCCCACTTGGTGTCATTTAGAGATTTATTCAGACTTTCAGCAAGAAATACTGCAATACCCATAATGACATTAGCTATCGCTCCAGCCGTCTGACCTAGCGCAAAGGCTAACTTTCCCCAAAACGAGCTGCAGCTTGCAAGACCGTTCCATCTTCAAAGATATCCTTGATAGATTTCCAGATACCACTCAATGCATTTTTCAGTCTCTCAAGACTATCCCACCTAAATGATAGTGAGAAACCTTGTTTAAATAAATCCCAAAGTTTCGCTAAATAATCAAACAACCCTTTTAGTTTATCTCCAAGACCATCAAAAATGCTCTTGAACTGGTTATCCATGTCGGTCAACTCGACTTCTGGTAAGATGTCTTTGAAAGGTGCGCCACCGCCCCCTCCTTTTCCTTTCTTACCTTTGCCTCCGCCACCGCCTCTACCTTTGCCAGCACCATCGTCGTCGGGGTCGTCTTTTTTACCTAATAGATTGATCTCATCGAATCCCATTAAGCCTAGCAATTCTTTAACGGCTTTCTTTGCTGACTTGGCAGTGTCGTCCAGGTTATCAGCAATTCCACCCGAAGCATCGTCTGCATCATCCATGGCATCGGCAAGGTCACCAGCCCCGCCTGCTGCGTCTTTCAAAGCATCGCCAGCGCTACTTGCTGCACTAGCTATACCGCCATCTTTAACGGTCGCTTTCTTGTTAAATAGTAAGGCAATGAACTCTGCTAATTTGCCAGTAACATTCTTTAATACCAAAGCAAAAGAGTTCAAGACTGGCATAATGGCATTGATAATCGGCAACATAGAGTTACCGATATTAAGGGCTGAGTCTTTCAGCAATGATTTAAACAAGCTGATACTGCCGTTGACCGATTGTGACAAAGTCGTGCCATACTTAGCTGTGGCTTGTTCCAAGATAGCCATTAAACGGATTTGTTGTTGTGTTTGGTAATCTAGCTGATTCCAGCTTTGACCATTTGCAAAACGTTTAAATGCTTCTGTGGACTGGATCATAGCCACGTTGACGTTAATACCTAAATCTTCTCAATAATGTTATCGCATGGCTTTTTATCCATACTTCTTACAATTTCTTGTAAGTTCGGCATATATTTTCACCTACAACCGAATTGTTTAGGTGCTTACCACTCGTGGGGATATTTTATTCTGTACTTTTTGACAAAACAAAAAGCACAGGTTCAATCCCTATGCTCTACGGTGACTAAGCCTTTTTAATTGCTTAGTTTACCTCGGTATCGTCATGTTTTAATTCTTTAAAAGTGTACCCTTTATAATGTTTCTTTTCGCCATTCAAAACTTTGTCAATAAAAGACCTAGCTGGAAAAATATCTTTTGAAGCATCGCTTTTTGATGCATACTCTCTTATTTCTCCAGTTTCAAGATGAATAGCTACGATAGGAATTTTAGGCTTGCCACCATCATATTTTCCCTTATTAGCTTCGCTAATTTTTCGTTTTGTTTCTTCGGAGTGTTTTTTCCCAAAGAATGAGTTTTTAGACCCTGTTCTTTTTTTAGCGATATCGCTCATTTTCTTTCTAAAATCATCATCTCGTTTTTTACCTGTATTTGATATTGAGCGTTTTTTTATGGCTGTTGGGTTATTAAAATATTTTGCGTGAGTTTTATATCTCGCTTTTGCTTTAGCACCTATTTTCTCTTTGGTGCTTTCAGCAAGTTGTTTATCCTTAACCCCACCGCTTTCAATATTATACACATTGTCAGACGATGATATCCAATAACTTTCTCTTTCGTCTAAAAAGTTATCAGATACTTCTTCTAAAACAGAAAATTGAAACTCTTCTTCACCGAACGAATTAAAGTCATCTTGCATTTCTTTTGAATAATGCTGGTTATGACGAAGTTTATATTTGTGATCATCGAATCGTCTTTTTATATTCTTAGATTGACCAAAATAACTTCTTCCTGTTTTGGTACATTTTATCTCGTATATAATGCCCATAATATCACCTCTTTTTTAACTAAGTATATTATATCACATTTATACCGAAGATACAAATTAAAATTTAGAGTTCTACCGATTTTGGTAAGTTCTTAATCCTCCTATTTCTAGGCGGTGCGACAAAAGTCTATCGCTTCGGTATTTCCTAGAATACCAGAACGCATACGTTCCATGACGTCGGTAATGCTACGCCCTGAACCTTCTGCCACGACTGCGGATGTCTGAAGCATCTTAGCGGTATAGGCGCTCAGTTTGTTAGTATCTTTAATAAATCCAGAAAATAGGTTTGAGTAAACAGCCCCATAATTAGTAGCCTCACCCACCCCCATATTCATAGCATTAGCGTTATCGTTAACCCATTTTAAAAACGTTTGTGAACTCTCGCCCATCTGGCGTTTAATTTGGTTGATTGAAGCTGTGACCTCAAGAGCCATCTGTGTCGAATACATACCAACATCAAGCAACTTCTTGCCAAGGTAAGCAAAACCAGCGAATTTGGCAAGTTTACCAAACACACCTAACATAGAACCAGACTGCTCCTTGATTTTGTTGGTTGACTCTTGTACCTTGCTAGATGCACCTTTGACTCTATTCTCGACTTCTTTCATTTTTGTTCTTGAAAGGTGCAATTTCAGCGTCAATCATTACCTTGAGTTCGTCAAGAGTAACTCCCATCTATTCTCCTTTCATTTTCATTTTACGATTGTGACTTTCAGCGAATGCACGCATACGTTCCTTATGTAATCGCATTTCTTGTTCTTGCCTTGCTTTTTTTCGACTTGTTCTCTCTCTTCCTGGAATAATTCAGGCGCATAGTCCCAAACCTCAAGAGGCTTGGCATCGTTTGAAAGCAACAAGGAAACATTATTAGCAATCATTTGTGAAAGTCTATATGAGTCAATAACCTTCTCTTTACGCTCTTGGATTCTAACACGGTTGTAACTTTCAATCAGGTCTCTGATTTCAAGAACCGTTAAATCCCAAAAAACGAGAGGCTCCCCCCCGATGTCTAAGAACATAGGGTAGAGCCTCTCAACTATTTCAGTTATAGAATTAACCGTAGCCTGTTCTACTCGACTACTTCTAGTTTGGTTTTCTTGGGAGCTTTCTTCTTGCTTGTTTTCTCCCTTGGCATAAAACCCGAAACTTGGAGCAATGGCAAGATAACATCTGCCATGAACGCCGCCTGGTCTCCACCATTATCGACATACTCGTCGTAAAGGTCAGATGTATCTTCAAATGAAATACCGTGCTCATATTTTTGAAGTGCTCCATGAGTTAAGAGCAGCATCACCTTCAAAGGAGGCAATGTGAAAGTTTCACCTTCTTCAGGCATGAATACCTTGAGCAAGTTTGCTCCAATTTTTTCTTCAACTTTAGTCCCTTGCAAGGAAGTGAGTCGGAGTTTTAACTCCTTATCCTCGCTGACCTTCCATGTCGTATATGGTAGAGCCATTTAATTAACCTCCAATTCCGTCTGTGAATTCAAGTTCAGATTGCAATGCGATTTTAAGAGTAAACTCAATTACAGAGTTCACACCACCACCGCCAAGCTTGACAGATACTTGACCTTCAAATTTGACCTTGGTGTTGTCTGGGTATGTTTGTTCAAAGAAGAGTTTAGTCTTATTGTCTGCTGCGTTACGCAAAATACGATAAGGAGCATTTACTCCGTCGTTTTTATAAGCGAATTTGTATTCAAGTTCTCCAGCATCGCCAATACCGAATTCATATTTTTTAACCTTATCTTCCAAGGTTGTATTTTCTACCTTTTCAGGTTCGATACCGAATTCAGGTACTTCTTTAAGCCCTGCAAGTTTGGTGTAAGTTCCTTTAGCTGTTCCATAAGCTAGCGTAATTCCGTTTGCTAACATGTATTAATTCTCCATTCTATATTGATAAACAAGCTCAGAGTCAAGGTCTACAATACCTTCAAATCTCATCAATTTATGCCTCAAATGAGAGGGGTCGGGGATATCTTGACTTTCAATCCTACGCAAACCCAATGAAGCGAAAATCTCATTGATTTTAACTGCGAGGTCGCTAGTGCTATCGTTGTCAAAAATATCAACCTTATAGCGAATTGATGTTTTTTGTTCCTTATCGTCGAACCATTCGCCTGGCTTGTTTTGTTCTTCCAAAAAAATAACGACTGGGAAGTTCTCCCAATCGCTTGGATAAGTGTCGGTCACATTGTCTGCGACCTTCTGCAATTCTTTAAAAATAACTGGCTTAATATTGATCATCTTATCTGTTCTCTAATCTTTCTACTAACGTATTTTGAAATGTTATTTGATATGCGGTCGTGATTTTCTTTCAAGGCAGGATACAAGTAAGGTTGTGCAGCTTGACCATACATCTTGTAGAACTCTCCCATTTTTTGGAAGTGGTAAGGTCCTACGTCAATCTGGTCTTCATGCACGTACCATGGACTAGAGCGATACGACACGTTCACGTCAGGAGAAATCCCAGCGTGACTAGCTTGACCTTTCGGACCAGTTCCAAGCTCGACATAAGTAGCGTGGTCAAGGTTTGTAAAAACCTCTCCAAAAACTCGGTCGCCTTCGACTTTAACCCTTACTTTGATACTGTTTCTTAGCTCTCCCTCATTCGCTGGCGCTCTAAGTTTAGCATCTGCCTGAACAATAGTCTTAGAAGCATGCAAAACAGCTTGTCTAGTAATATCGGTCGCTTTTGCACCGTACAATTTACGGCATTTAGCTATGAGTCTATCTGCCCCTAGAAGCTCTGACACGTTCTAACTCCAATACTTGATGTTGACTGTATACCTTTTTTGAAATAACCCGATGCGTGACTTCTGTCTTGCTCTCAATACAAACACCATCTTTCACATTGATATCTGCATTCTTGCTCGCATTCGCATTCAAGATATCGTTTAGACGTTCTCCGTAGATTTCAGATTGAAGTCCACTACTCGCTGGCCACAATTCAAGTCTAACTTCTTCAACTTCGTCCGCATAACCCTCTTTAGCAATTCCCTCATTTGATACAGTTTTTTTAAACCGTCTGAGAGGGTATGGTTTCAGTCTACTCTTTTTCAAAAACATGACCAGCCACCCTTGCTAAGCGATGCATGCGTACACGCTGTAAAACGCCCGTAGACAACCCGTTTTCTGAGTAGGTAACAGATATACCCCCCTCACTCCTAGATTGCTCTCCTTCGCTTCCTGAACGGTTGTAGAGTTCGATTACGAGTTCAGGGATGAGTCTTTCAAGTGCGGGTGTTAGTTTGTCTCGGTTAGTTTCAGATAAGATAATATTTTCAGCTCTTAAAATAAAAGACGAGAGAACTGCTTCGTCACTCTCGCCCGTCAATATTTTTAGTTTTTCAAGTTCCATAAAGACCTCCTAATCCAAAGGAGTCGTCTCGTCTCCTTGCGCTTCGGTTTCTTCTTCGTCAATGATTTCAAGCACATCTACGATATCAACCGAGAATCCTTCCTTGAGGTTGTGTGACAGTTCGTCAAAGCGTTCTTCTATCATCTCAAATACTTCATTCTCTTGTCGAACCACTTGCGCTTGCCAATCATTGAACGCTTGCTTGACTCTGACTTTCATAGGTCAGACCTTATTTCTTGATTTCAGCAAGCACGACCTTAGAATCGTCTGAAACGGCTACTGTGTAGAATTCATCAATTGAGATTTCAGTAGAGCGTTTCAATGATTTACGGTCTACTTCAACGTTTGGATCACGTTTGAGGTAAACTGTCAATGCTGGGGTGTCTTTTTCAGTTTCATCATCATGAGTAAGTTTGATGATAGGGCAAGTGTAAAATGCGCTAGTTCCGTCAAGAGCGACTTTTTTAGTAGGAACGATGCGTGTGTTAGCGATTGTTCCAATTTCACCAGTCATAACGACTTGGTTCGGATATTTATCCGCTGAGATGAAGTTAGGGTCTTTACGCAAAGTTGTTACTTGTTTTGGATTGACAAACATTACTTTTTCAGTATTAACTTCTTCTTCAAACAAGTCAATAGCATCTACGATTACATCATAGCTGATTGCTTTTGTCTTAGAGTCAAACTTACGAGTGTTTGTTTTCAAAAGTGCATCCATTGCATCGTTATCAATTTTAGATGCGATTGAAAGTGCAAGTTGGTTTTCGGCATTACCTACTGGATCACCATAACCAGAAAGAACAGCTTCGTCTGTCAATTCAACAGCCTTCATAGCTTTCTTGATTGTAGCAGTCTTAGTAGATGTTCCAAGAACTACTACTCCAGCTTCTACACCTTCGTTAACGTCTTCAGCATCACCGATGTAAGTGTATGATGGAACTGTGATTGTGTTACCTGGAACGCCTTCAAGTGTGCGGTCGATAGTTGCGAATGGGATTACTTGCAATTTCTTTGGTAGTTTAGCTGCAATCATATCTCCCATTACTTCTGGATTTACGAGATTTGCAATTTTAGTTTGTGTCATGTTTTAAATTCCCCTTTTTATTTAATTAAAAATGAGTTATACAATTCAGGGTTTGACTGTTTCAATGCAGCCTTCTCTGAATGGCTCATTTGGAAAAATTGAGCTCTTGAGAGCCCTGTTGATTGTTGTGGCGCAGTTTTAATAGGTGCGCTACCCTTCATGCGTTCGGATACACCTTTCTGTACTGCATCCTCCCACGTCTTCTGAATGCTTGCGACCGATTCGGTTACGGCTTCAGCATTCGACAAATCGACCACGGCTACTAATTCAACTGGTAAGCCACGTTCACTTAGCATTGCCTTAGCTTCTGCGGTCAATTCCTTGCGAGCAATAGCTTGTTCACGATTGGCCAGTTCTTGCTCTCGCTGATCTAACTGATATTTTTGTTTCTCGTCAGCGTTCATCTTGGCAAGTTTCTTAGCTTCGTTCTCTCTAGCTTCTTGCTCTGATTTCCACTTAGCGAACTTTTTATTGATGATTTCATCAACGTCTGCATCTGTGTACTTCTTCTCGTCTTGCGGTTGGGTTTCGATAGTAGGTTCTGCAGGTACCACTTGCTCCTCAACCGTTTCGACTGTTTGTGTTTCTTCGTTCATTACGAACCTCCTATTTTTAAAGTCGTCCCCGACTGTAATTTCCATAGCTTTTAAAGTCTTCAATGCTTGGACAATATAAAAACCGCATCAATTCTGATACGATTAAGTAACGATATTAAGTAGCAGTCTATTCCTGCCAGTCAAGATATCGGATCACCTACTTTCTTTTGCTAAACTCGTCGATTAGGCTTCTTGTGAGCGATAAGCAAAACGCTATAACCATCAAAAATACTAACCAACCAAGTGCTATAAGCACCCATTCCCAAACGAACATTTTTTACTCCTTTCTATGCATCTTCTTGAGACTTAGAATTCTTTTTCACCCATTCTTTGAAAGCATCAAAAGTATTCATGTTTTTAAGAGACAAATATTTTTCAATTTCTTCAATAGCTTTATCAACTGAAGTGTCATGAAAGCAGTAACCGTTACCCGATAAATCAAAAATTTTATTTTGGTTTTTCTTATCAACAATCCATAACTCCTCACCATGCCATGCACTCTGTGAGTCGTAACATTCCTTCGATTGTATTTCAAGGCCGTTATCTTCAATCAATCCTATCAATTCTCTATACTTGTTCATCAAATTCTCCTTTCTAGGTACGAAAAAAGCACTTAGATTTCTCTAGGTGCTTTGATAATTGTTGGTTATTTTTTTACCCAAAACCATGTGAAAATTTATCCGGCAATTTTTTGCCAAGTTTGATACTTTTAGTTAAAGTATCTTTTACAAACGAAGTAAACTCTTCCAAATCGTCGCCTGTATAACTGTAATTTAAGGTGTTTTTGTCTACTGTTGCAATACCTTGACATCCTCCACTTACTGCAGAATATTGTCGCATAGTAGCGTCGTCTTCAACCTTGCTCAAAGTAATAATCTGTCTATCAATCCTCGCCATTTTTAATCGCCTCCTCATAATTAAATTGTATGTTAGCTTTTTTATGAGCTTCATCATAATCCATTTTTTCATGGTTCATATAGTATGACTCAAGACGCTCGTGTTGTAACAATATTATATCGCTCTCTTTTGGGTTTCCCGTGTATAACCTTTGGAAACTTTGAGCCATATCATAATGCGGATAAAAGTTCATCTTCCTCTCTTCAAAGGCTTCATGATCCCATAATAAATACTCGTTATCTAGGATGTGCTCTAATGCTTCTGACACTATTGAGTGTGACAATCCACTGCTTTTTGCCATTTTTTCCACAACGTCTGCTCTGTTCGAATTTCTCAACTGATTATAGTATCTTACTGCAAAGGCATTTTTTTGTTTCTCTACATCCCCACGAACAGCGCTTATCGAACCACTAGATACCTGAGAGGTTAACTTATCCATACCTTGATTATAACTCTTTCCTCCGTCTTTTGCAACATATTTACCATACCACTCTTTATAACTCATATCAGCAGGCACGTACTCGACTTTACCTGTTTCAGGATTCCTTGCCCTGCGCTCGAGCTTACTGTAATCTGCGTCTTCGTCGTGCGCGATAGTCGTAGACCTGCACCATGGATGCAAAGGTGGATAATTTACACCAGGGACGGCCTTGTCCGTATTGTAGACCTTGTTGTCGTGTTCTTGACAGATGTGTGACGTGCGCCTATCTAATACAGCCACAAATTTGTACTTTGTAATCTCAGCATCTTCATAGCTTAGCAGTTCCATCTGATTGTGGAAAAAAGCTGACTCGGTACGAACCAAGCGCCTAGCTTTATTCTGTCCGACCTCGAATCGTTCTGCGATAACTTGAGATGTATCTCTTACACTTCGACCAGTCATGAGACTTACTAGGAGTTCGTCCTTTACGCTTGAAACGAGCGCCCCTGTATTTCCCCATATTCTGTCTGAATAAGCCTCTCCTGTCCACTTTAGACCTTGTAGACGTTTGATTTCTGTTTCAGGTAAGTCAGAGAAGCTATAAGCAAGTCCTGTCTGCTGTTGCAGGTCGAAAGTAGCCTTGTAGTAGCTATCTTTCATCAAATCGCTGTAAAAGGCATCTGAACCTTTCTTCTCAGAATGATAAATAAACTCACGCATACGATCTAAATCATCGTCCAAATGTTCTAAACGCTTAATGCGATAAGCATAAGCTGGACTGTCTAAATCAGCGAGTAAGCGTTGGATATTCGGGTCATTCGGTCTTGCTTCCAGAACCTTGCGAAGTTCATTCAGGTCCTTTTGGTCCTTCATGTTCTTCAAAACATGACGAGCATCACGCTCGCTCAAACCATAATCACGCTGAAACTTATCAAAGACCTTATTGATTTGTTTATCTAGATAGGCTTTTGATTGCCTGTAGATATCGTCAAACTTATCCGCTTGCTTTTCAGCTTTATCCATCTGTTCATAGATGAGATTAGCCTTCCTCTTCGCCCAATACTCCTCGTTCTTCATCTGTCACCTCTTCGTCTGGCTTCGTGTTGGCCTGATTAAAGAACGGCACACGCTCCATGTTCTTCTCTTTCTCTTCTTCGAGTTCTTCTAATTCAGCATCAGGATCTTCAACGAATGGCAAGAGAGAAATAAGCTGACGAAGTGAAACCTTACCTTCAAGGTTATTGATAACCTGTGACAACTCAAGCAAGTTCTTAGGCAATCCACGGCTAAACTGTGGCACGATCGAATGTGCCTCAAGAGCAATCTGCTGCATGCCCAGATAATGAGCGAAGATAGCAATACGCTGACGAATACCACGCTTGTAGTTCGCTTCCTTGGTTTAGTAATCATCTCAAGACCTAGCAACTTAAATTCCATGGCCACGCCTGAGCTATTCCCTGCGAAGTTTTCATCTGTCAAATTCGGTACATGACTGAATGTGTAGATGTCTTCTTTTAACGATTTACGCAAGATTTCAGTAGCGTTCTCGTCCAAAGCGTTCTTCAAAAAGTCAGCTTTTGCATCTGTTGGTAATTCCAAAAGGCCTTCTTCAGCAAGGATGCTCATCGCTTTTCTAGCATCTTCCAGGCTGTCGGCCAATTGCGCACCGTACAGCACGAGAATAGACTCAACTGCTTGTTCTTTGTCGTTGACACGATTACCCATTAACGAGTTGTAAGCATCGATCAAGCTGATTTGTTGCTCGTAATCACCAATTGCAAAATGATTGTTTCGGTATTCGATAATCGGGACCTGACCAAGATTATGCGGTTCTACTTGCTCATCTTGTGTTGTTCCTGCGCTTGAATCCCGCAGCACAATGTGATAGTGCAAGTTTTGAGTGAAGACTTCAGCTTGATACTTAGTCGCATCCTTCGTATCATCCTTGATTTCGTAGTAGTAAACTGCAAAAAGAACCTTGCGTTCGATACTGTCATCATAAACCAGGAATACATTCTCAGGATCTACGCTGGTTGAATCGAGTTCAGTCAGTCCCTCTTTTGCATAGATGTACTCGTAAGCACGTCCGTAGATAGACATGTTCAAAGCATTCTGAGTGTCCACTTGGTCAATTTCAGCACCATCAAATGCTACAAGCAAGGACTCGATATCGCCTTCAGCAGTGTTGTTGTACTTAATAGCGTTGCCCATGAAGTAACCTGTGGCGGTGTCCGAAATGTCCTTTGCGTGATTTGCTACCGTTTTGAAGTTCGGAGCGTTCTTGTTTCGTCGCTCATGCTCCAAAATAGCATGCTCGCCCATATAATATTTCTTCAAATCACGCAAGCGACTGCGCTCTTGTGTGTGCTTTTGAATCAGCTTGTAAATCAATTCCTTGTTTAAAGCTGTTTCGTCATATCCCTCTCGTGGATAAGTTAAAATCTGATACATTTAATTCCTTTCTATAAGCCGAAATCCGAACGTCTGCGGACAGTTGCTTTAACTCCTTCGATGCATTGAAGGCTATATCGCAATGCGTCCATCAAGTGATTATTCTTATCTTCTGGCTTGTTTAACCAATTGCCTTCTTTATCACGTTGATAACAATAACTATAAAATTCATCCATGATATGTTCACAACTTGGATGCACATAAATAGCGTATCCTTGTAATTTAGATACGCCTGCCATGATACTATCCTTACCTTTTCTACTCTCTTTGATTCGAGATATGCCATGCTCTGACCTGAGTTCTTCAATCAATCGTGACTCTGCGCTATCTGCGATGATTGTAGAGCGATGATAGCCTTTATCTTTTATCATCTTAGCAACCTCTTTGGTTATCAGACCGACCTTATAAGCTTCATCAAAAATGTGTATCTCTTTTGTTTTGTCGTTTATGAGTGAGCAACACAAAGCGGTTGGATCGTGAGTAAAACCAAAGTCAAGACCAATACACAACTTGTTATCAGGATTTTGAAGAAGCTCATCTTTGTCAAAGTTTTTAACAGTGACGTTGTTGTAAATTAGACCTTCAGCCACACCCCACTCGCCGTCGCAAACAATTCTCGCACGCCTTGGATTTGTGTGATATAGGTCCTCATAACGCTTGATATCGACTTCATCAAGCCACTCGTTGCATCGATAAGTAGTCGTCATCGAAAGCGTGTCGGACCGTCGCGTTTCTTCGTCAAAGAAGACACGTTTGAGCCAATGCCTTTCGTTCCACGGGTTGAACGTGACCGTGATTTGTTTAAAGAAATCAGGCACGTCTAAGCTACCACGAATAGACTCGACTACTGTACTGAATTTATCTTCAGTTTCGATTTGGTACGCTTCCTCGAACCATGCCCAGCAAAGAATACCAACATCGACCGTAATAGATGTTATTTTAAGTTCATCATCCAAACCACGGAAGAGAATTTCTGCCCTGTCTCTTTAACAGTGATTTCAGGCAATGACTCATTAAATTTAAATTTATGAGCGACTTTCAGTTGGTTAGCTGCCCACTTGAAATCCGTGTAAGTCGATTGCTTGTTCGTGTTTGAGTATCTACGAATAACAAGTAAATTCGCCCAGGGATATTTCAAAATTCGGGTAACATAGTTCAAAGCAGTCGTCTTCGACTTCTTCGAACCACGGGAGCCCTTTACAACTCGATAAAGATTTCTCGAGCGCCAAAACTGACCATATCCAGCTCCTACCATCTTCGGTAAGTCTACGACAATATCATTCTGTTTAATCTGGTATGTCTGACTCATTCGCAAACACCACCGTTCCAGAAACGTCCGCCTCTACTTTATCAGTCCAAAGCCTGTGACGTTTTCCTAAAAGTTCAGCAGCTTTAATTCTATCTTTAGCTCCGACATCGATATCGATAACTTGTTGGCCAAGTTCACCAATACTGCAGAGGGTCTGTTCTTGAGTCTCTCCTCGCATTACTGAAGTTAGATAACCTAAGACCTCTTGCTGATCTGCAATCTTTTCAGAATCAAGCTGTTTCAGTCGTTCATCTATATAGGTTTTAATCTTAGGATTCTTTAGTAACTTGTGCCCTTCAACACCTGCCACTCTATCACTAGAAGCGCGATAACCCGCTTTCTTATAAGATTCAGTCGCATTGCCTGAGATGATGTACTCATCTGCAAATCTCTTTTGTTTTATCGTTAATTCATTCAATTTTCCATCACCTCCATTCGAAAAATCAAAAAAGCCACTCGATGAGTGACTGTATGCGGTAAGTGGGTGCCTCCCCCACCAGAGCCTTATATAGCGCTACTTTATCTCTGTCCTACAGGTTAATCAGCCTAAATCTAATTACCGCCCTGTACCCCTATTGTGATAGCTACTCACAGAGATACAATTGGAACGACAGGGCTCGAACCTGCCTACGTTTCAGACCCTTTATAGTCATATCGCTCCACCAACTGAGCTACGTTCCAACTGCGAGGCGACTACTTACCTCTATCAGAACCAATAGTATATTGTTACCTTTTCTTTTTTATTTTGTTGTAGTCATTAAGGCGACGCTCGGAATCGAACCGAGATACAAAAAGTTTGCATAGCTTACAATTTTAAAATTAAAGAGTTTTTTAGATAACCTTTCGCCGCCACAAAGGGCATTATGCCCTTCAGTAAAAAAATATATAAGAGCCTATCAGCTTCTTGCTGACAATATCATAATATCACTTTAAAACTATCATTTACTTTCTTTATTATCAAAAGTATCAGTAATTTCTTGAATAGCTTTATCTCTAGCACGTTGTATTGTTGCGCTGCTGCAATTCAGTCTTCTTTGAACTTCATCCCACTGAAGACCGTCAATATAAAGTAGCCTCATTACAATGTTTTGGATAGGGTCAGAAAGACTTTCGATTGCTTTGATTAAATCATCTTGCTCTTGATATTCTCGCTCTATCTTCTGATAGATTTCATTGATTTTATCAACCACTTTGATATTCATATCTTCAGTCCGATTATCATTCGTAGGTGATTTAGGCATACCGTCAAATGATTGCCCTTTAACCGTCCCTGACCTAAGACTAATGATCTCATGATGCAAGGACTTGATTTTAATATTCACATAAGGCAGTCGTTTTAAACGTTTCTTAATATCAATCAAATTCATCTCTCCCCAATTAAAATATTTACTGGTATCTTAAAATAGGTTGCCACGTCTTCGACAATATAATAGTTAGGTTGCTTTCGCTTGTTTTCCCATTTCTCAATTTCAGATACTGTGTAACCCAATATTTCAGAAAGTTCATTGCGTGATAACTTCTTATCTAGTCGTTTCTGCTTCAGCATAAATGCGAAGCGCTCGCTGTGTTCATAATTCGATATCATCTCCTATTTCAATGTTTTTATATTTTTCTTCACTCACCACGAAAACATTCCCGTTTGCCGTGATAGTGAAAAGACTTCCGATTTTTCGTTTTTCTTCCACCTTACCAGCAATCTGACACTTACTATCAGCGTGATAGACTAGCAAGGGCTTCTGTGCTTCACGTTGCATGAATAGTAAGCAAGTAGCGACAAGCGACCAAGCTAGAAGAATTCGAATTAGTGTGTCTTTCATTTCTTGACCTTCCTTTTCAGGTTACTGCGCTTAAAAATCGGATTCTTCTTTTCTTTTTTCTTTTGCTTATGAAAGTTACTGTCTTTTTTTCAAAAACAGATTGTTCATCTTTCATGATTTTATTCATGCTATATGGGTTCATTTCCTTAACTTCCTCTTTTTTAGGTTTTATTGTAATTTCTAAAAAGAAAGACTGGTTTGGAATTTCAAGTGCAAAAGTTCTTGTGTTGTTTTCGGGAGAGTTTAATAAATTTCCGATTTCAAGAACTAGTTCGGTTATACTGCTATTAAGTGTTAATCCCATCACTCCACCTCTTCCTTCGCATACTGCAACCATACAAGAGTTTCATATAAATCGCTTGCGCGTCTCTTGATATTGCCTAACTCATAGCTGTCTAGCTTATCTGAGTTTTTTTATAATATCAATTTTTTTAAATTATCGATAGCTAGAATAAAATCTTTTTTTAGTCGGTTCACTCTGTTACCTCATTTCTCTAGCGTTTTGATTACATTTTTCAATATGTTCTTTCTTCTTCTGCAATTCTTCCAAACTTTTTGACTTCTAGTGCTTTTTTTAATAATTTCAAGTTGTTCAATTTCTTTTTTTAAACTTGATAAGTTCTTCAACTTTGCGAGCATAATCCCTAAAAATTATTTGCCCCAATCCCATTCTTCCCAACCAAAAAAACTCTTATAATTTCTTGTTTTTAAGTCATAGTATTTTCTTTCTAAATCTCTATTGACCATCGCTTGAGAATACATAATGTAGAATGTCATAGCTGAAATCAGCAAACAAGCAATAAACATTCCCCAAAACATCAAATCTTTCATTCCGTTACCTCCTCAATCTCAATCCCAGGGCAATCAAATACCCAGCCAAAGCCAGCTTCTTCTAGTTCTTTGCGGGTGTGTTTGGTTCTGTACGCACAGATTTCGCTATCTGAGGCAAAAAAATATTCTTCGGATAATAAAGCCTTATTAAGATAGCGACCATATCCATTAATTCTTTTCATCTTCACCAAATACCGCTTCTCTTTCTCGACCTCGTAACCGAACTGGTGCATGTTGATGAGAATTTGGATAAAGTTATCTGTATTCGACATCCAGTTAAAGAGAGTCTTGTCATTTATAAAATCTCCAAAATTATGCAAACAAAGATATGCAATGTTTTTTTATCTAAATTATCTTTGTTTATCTGATACCAAACCGACACTTCTGGCGGAACTTTGACTTTCTGCGTTTCGTCTAGTTGTTCTAAGTCTTGTAGAAAAATTTGACGTGCAGTTTCTGCACCTTCAGCATTCCATACACCCTCAAGTTTTTTATACTTCTCAATCAACTGTTTTACATTCATCTTCCAACTCCTTTAACTGTTCCTTGTATTTTTTTATCTTCTTTCGCCAAAATTCACGTTCCGCTGACCTCATTTGCACCGATGATTTCTGACTTGGTTTCTTCAGTTCTTCAGCTTTAGCTTCTGCTACTTCGATTGAATGTTTCAAGCTTTCAATCATGGCTTGTTTTATGTTCATGTTCGTTCATTCCTACGATTTCAAGTTCAATTCTATATTTCTTGTTTCCGGACTTTCCACCGTGTCTAAAATCCGTTGACTTGATAACGTGATAATTGTCATCCGTCCAAAATTTCGCATCGGTCAATCCGTCTAAAAGTGCCTTACTTGTTGGCGACCAGTTCGGCGGGTCATATATGCGATTAGTCGGGGCGAATACCCAAACTATCACTTTACAAGGCTTTTTCTCGTTAAAAGGTAAGCCAAAGTAATCTCGTAAAGTATTCCGCCCTTCATAATGCGCAAGTTGTCTTAAAAACTTTGTGATTTTAGCTTTTTTCTGAAAGTTCAATCTGTCATTCGCTGAAATCATCTGTTTTCTGTCAAGTTCAAATTTTAAAATTAGTTTTTCCATTCTAATTCCTTTGCTATTGCAGTGATCACATTGACTGTCACGCTATTTCCTGCTTGTTTGTATAATTGACTATTGCTATTTACTTCTTGAGCTTTGTCAAATGCCCAGTCAGGAAAACCTTGTAACCTCCAACATTCTCGAGGGGTTAGTTTCCTAATTCTGAAATCAGGCTCTACCACCCCTTGACTTTCTCCAGTCAAAAGAGTATTTGCTATCTGTTTCCCGACTCTACCACGCCTTGTTTTAGAGTTCGGATGAGATAGGTTTACGCTATCTCCGATTTGCGCTTCAGCATATCCTTGTGAGGTTGCTTCTTTCACTCGGATTTTAGGTTCAAGTCCTCCACCTTGATATGCTCTGATTGTTGGTGCGATACCGTCCGTTTTGTAAACCACACCACTCTGATTGAAATTAGGCTCAATTATTCCAAACTTTTTAATTTCATTCTCTACAACAACACCATGCCTATCTTGAGCAGCCAGGGTAAACATAGGCTCTCCGTCTGTTTTAAATCTTCGCCCATTTTGTCGTTTCTCTGCTCTGTCTGGTGTAAGTACAGGTATAGCTATCTTCTGTCCCTCTCCTTTGTTTGTGGTTAGTGTAGGAGCTAGACCGTTAGCTTGATAGACTTCTCCATTCATACCATTCCCAGACGGGTTGACATTACCGATTTTCACGACTGATTGGCTACTAGTTGACCGACTTTCTCGTCCGATAGGAAAAACGTTTCTGGTACGTTGCCCTCTAAGATGTCCGATAATGAACACACGCTCCCTATTTTGTGGCACTCCAAAATTCTTGCTGTTAAGCACTTGCCATTCCACATCATACCCCAATCCGTCCAAGGTTCGGATGATGGTTTCAAATGTAGCCCCCCCGTCATGGTTGAGGAGTCCTCTGACGTTTTCAAGGAATAAATATTTAGGTCTGAGAATAGATGCGAACCTACAGATTTCAAAGAACAAAGTTCCTCGTGTATCTTCAAAACCTCGTCTGTGTCCCGCAATGCTGAAAGCCTGGCACGGAAATCCTCCACAGATAACGTCCACACTTCCGAATCCTCGAATAGACTCGTCTGATACTGCTGTGATGTCATGTAGTTCTATTTCTCCTTCAGTGTTATGTATCGCTTTATAACTGGCTCTAGCGTATTTGTCTATTTCACAAAATCCAACGCATTCATGCCCAGCGGACTCCATTCCAAGACGAAATCCACCAATGCCAGCGAATAGATCCAAAAATTTCATCTGTTTATCTAAAAAAATGCGACTGCCTTTGTGAGTTTGGCTAAATACGGGCAGTCGCTCGTCCAAGGTCACATAACCTTTACTGACGTGTTTCTAGTTCGCAGTTTTACAAGAATGCACGGCTTGTTTTTATTTATTTACATTTCAATCAGGTCGTTCAGAGTGACGACTGCATCTAGTTTTTTCTGGCTTCTGCAATAGTCACAATGTCCGCACTTCTTAGGCTTCTGTTTGCCCTGGATCACGTCCCATACTTCGACAATTTCAGACTTGATTTTTTCCAATCCTTCATCCAGCCATTCATCATCGATTTTCAGAATTTCACGGTCTGGAACGTTCTCCTTGCTGACCGCTACGATGTAAGGTCTAAAATCCTTACCTGTCATTTGTTTTAAGAGTTCGCGATATAGACCAAGCTGGCCGTGATATCCAAAATTTAAAATGTTATTGACTGCAGCGGGAACTTTCTTCTTGAGTTCTGCGCTCCACTCTTCCGAGTAGATGGACTTCATGGTTTTAAGGTCCACAAAGTAACCACGGCTTAGATTTACACTGTCTAGCTTACCTTTGACTGGCACGCCTTCGATTTCGCCGTAGACAATCAATTCTTTTTTGAACTTCATCCGATGAGTAACCGTGATACAAACGGTTGAACCCTTCGTCGTCTTTCAGACTTTCAATCATCTTGTCGCCAATCACAAAGTCGGATTTGAGGTTTCCTTTATTCTTGCTTGTCTTAGCAAGTAGCTTCTCGCCATTCTCAGCCATGAACTGCTGGTGCGCTTCTTCACTTTCAAAATAGCTATGAACGTAGTTACCGAGTAGGAGAGGGGTCTCATCCCTCTCTTCTACCCATTGGCCACTATCAAGAGCAAATGCCTTCGCTTGGCATTGCTGATAACGTTTGAAGCGTGAATTGGTCAACCTGCTTTTGTCTTGGTAGTAGTTCTCTTGTGTTAGTTCTTCCATGAACTACTCCTTCACATTGATGGTGTTGCCTTCAAGTAAACTAATTTCTTCCAAAACTTCGCCTGTTTCTTCGTCAAAGTCTGGAATTTCTTCTGCAGGGTATTCGGTAGAGGCTAGCTCGTCAGGATTTGCCGTTTTTTTGCCCGTTTTTTTGGGTTGTTTTGCTTTCTGCAGTAAATTCTCCCTCTACTACGTTGTTTCCCTCTGTGGGCGTGTTAGGGGCTCCTAGAATTCCGTCCAATGTTTCAGCAACTGGTTCTTGAGTAACGTCTTTGATTTCATTTTTATTTGAGATTGTACTGTCTGCATTGTCTGCGACGATTGCTTCCTGCAATTCAGTGGAAAGTGGTGCATAGGTTGAAAGCATGTGCTTTAATACAGTTTTACGACCCATAGCATCAAAATCAGACTGCCATGGGCTATACTTGCTAGAGAATGACTGACTGTACTTCTTGCCGTGAGCTTGGACTCGTTCCTTAGTCCAAAAGACAGTTTTTTCAAATCCGTTGGCCAATCGCATGAAAGCGAAGTAACCAACTACTTTTTCTTTTTCTTTTGGAATAGCAGTCATGTCTACTTCAAGATCCTCAGTTAGTGGGTTAAACCCTTTATACTGGCTCTCATAGATTTCTCCAGCATTCAGACGTGTCACTTGTCCGCTACGTTGAGCAAGCTGAATCAATCCTTTATACCCAACTTGGAACTGCGCCTGGTTCTTGTAAGGCACGATGTACGCATAACCAAGGCTAGGCTCGATTGGTAAATTAAGGACTGCTGCTTTCATTGCAGCGGTCATGATGCTTTCATTTGTAGCTTTAGCTAGTAGGTTGTTATTTGTTACGATGCTCAGTAGACTGGCCACAAATTGCTGACCATTCCCATTTACCACTTCTGAGAATTTCTGCTTTACTGCTGGTGAGTTAAAAAATTGTTTGTGTGTTAGTTCGTTTGTCATTTCTTTCTTCCTTTCGTCTTCTTAAGGTTCCAATTTTCACGCTTCAAGCGTTTATTTTCGTTTTGTAGTTTTACAATAATATCTTGTTGTTCGTTGATAATTTCTCCGAGTTCAACTCCAAGATGTATGTAGTCAGAGCGCCATTGACCAATCTCTGCAAGTAGTTCTTCAATCATGCTCTAACTTCCAATACTTCTCTAAATCCACGGCCATAACGATGGACAAGTTCTTTTGCTCGGTTAGGATTTGCCGTCTGTATGGTGCCAGGCCTGCCTGTCTTTCTTCCTCGTTTCTAGGAAGATAATAGCCGTTCGGTTTGAATTTCTTGGCCACAATCGGATGTCTGAAATTTACCCTTAGGCTTTCAATTACCTGTTCAAGCATACGCTTTGATAAGCCTGTCTCTTTTCGGATATCTAATGCCGTGATAGGTTCTTCAAAACTTGCACGGTTGACAATCAAGTTCAAAACTTCAATTTCAATTTCGTTCATTTTTCTACCAATCATATTCCCTCCCGATAAATACGCATCTTAATTCTGTACTTCCGCATTTTTCGCACTCGATAGGCGGATAACTGTCAATCACTTCAAATTCATGCCCGCAGTCACAACAACCACAATCCCAAATATAAAGGTTCATTGTTATTGCTCCTTGTGGATATCCTCAATTGCTTCTAGTTTTTCGACAAAATCGACATACGCTTTATAAAAATCGCCGGATTTTTTGCTATCTTTATATGCTTTTTCAACCAATTCAGCACCGCTACCATAAAAACAGCCGACTCTCCATTTTCTGTTCGATTTTGTATAAGTGAAATAACGCCCGCTAGACCATGTATTTTTGAAAACAATATAATCAGCGTCGCCGGATACCTCAGCGTTGCCGTATACCTCAGCGTTGCCGGATACCCAAGCGTCGCCGTATACCTCAGCGTTGCCGTATACCTCAGCGTTGCCGGATACCCAAGCGTCGCCGTATACCTCAGCGTTGCCGTATATCTTAGCGTTGCCGGATACCTCAGCGTTGCCGTATACCTTAGCGTCGCCGGATACCCAAGCGTTGCCGGATACCCAAGCGTCGCCGTATACCTCAGCGTCGCCGGATACCTTAGCGTCGCCGGATACCTTAGCGTCGCCGTATACCCAAGCGTTGCCGGATACCTTAGCGTCGCCGTATACCCAAGCGTTGCCGGATTGACTTAAATTTTTTTCACTTGCAATATATCCGCCAACTTCACCTTTTTCAATTCCACTAAATGAAATTAAAGCCTTAATTCTAAAAAGTTGTACTCCAAAAAAAGTGATTGTGTCTTCTACTAATAATTCATATTTTTTCATTTCTATTGCTCCTTTGGTTGCGGTAGTGCTAGTAAGTCAGGTTTAAGACCAACCGGCGCTTGTGTGTCAAACGTGAATTTTCTATCGCAATTACGAATGTTTTGGCGTGCGATGTTATTGAATTGATTTCGCCCTTGCTGATAAACGTCAATAATTGCTTGATCCAGTTTTTCTTGTTCTTCTTTTTTTGTCTTCGTGCTTTCTGTTCGCTATTTGCAATCAATAGCAAAATAATAAACAAGCAAATAATAATTGTTGCAATTCCAAGAAATTGGCTTGCTAAAGTTGGTTCTGTCATTTTTCTTTTTCCTCGTAAATCTTAATTATTTTGTCTTTGTCAGATATAATTTGTAACGCTTGTTGCAGTTTTTCTTCTGTTTCAATCAGCTTACGGTTTTTATCCAACGCAACCAATCGCCAATCAGTGTTGACTTCGATTTTTGTTGTGTTAAAAAACCATTTTGTAAGTTTGTCCAGTAACTTCATGCTAAAACTCCTAATTGTTTTTCTTTTTTCAAGTTTTCCAACATTTCTGGTAATGTTTCTTTTTTAGTACGATAACGATTTCTGCTCTTCCATTTAACAAACAATCGGAAACCTTCATAATTGATAAACACTAGCTTATGTGTTGGATTGTCAATGAACTGTTTAAAATCGGGGTGTTCTCGCATCTCAGTAGCCCAAATTTTAGCAGTTCCAACTGTCAGACCTTCCCACATTTGGCAAAGGTGTTTGTAGTCGCCATGTGTGGCCTTTTCGTTGACATCCACTGGTTTGTAAGTAATTTCTGTTTTAGGCATGGATTTCCCTTTCTTTTTGTGATATAATTCAGTTAGTTATTTTAGTAAGCGCTGGACTTCTCGTCAGGTGCTTTTTTTATTTATGAATTTTACTTTCCATCGCCCTGAGTTCAATCTCATGGCTAACTTGTTTCAATAGCCTCTCACACGCTATTTTAGCTTCTCTGTATGTTGTATTCTCTCTGATAAAGTAATCAGCTAATTCTATGATTTTATCTTCCATTCAACCTCCTATATATCAGTCTTGAGACCGATGTGATTCCTCCTTGATTTGATATAATAACTTTTGACTAGGACCTCTCACTGTTTTAGTCAAAATATTAATAGAAAGGAGCAATCTAATGTCAAAGACTCCAATAAAACCTGGAACAGACAATCAAAAACCTGGCCACTATGTAGAGGTGGGACCTCGTGGTGGAAAAGTCACTAATGGTCATACCGCAACTATTGGAAAAGGTGATCGGCTACCTCCGACATCAGCTAAAGGCAACGGCTGGAAGAAAGTCTAATCTTCGTTTGCGTACAATCGTTCAATGGTTGTACGCTTTTTCCATAAACAAAAGCACATTCCAAAAATATTTATTTGAATCCATGCTTCAGCGTAATCTTTCCCATCTCTGGCGTAATGAGTTATATAATGGTGAATCATTTCATTCCTCCCTCCTAAAGGCTAGTCATAATTTGGTCTTAGCCTTACAACATATCCTGTAGCAGACGTTACATCATCTAGTGTGACTTCTGCTATTTTTTTCGCTCCATCCTCTGTTTCAACAATTAGCCGTGTATAGAAGCGACTATCTAAAATGTTCATCAGATTTGGTTTGAAACTATACGGATATCGTCTTGGTCTCATTGTTTCTCCTTTGTATTTATTTTTTCTACCCTCTCTTTTATTTATTTAGAGAAGTAGGACTTGTTGTTAATTAATATTTATTGTTATTTAATACTTGTTGTTAGTTAATATTTATTAGTGCCTTATTTTTACAGATTTGTAAAATACAGATTTGTAAAATACAGATTTGTAAATTAAGGAAATGTAACTACTAATCTGTGGATAACTTTTGTAAAAGCCTCTTCCAATCTCTGCAACATAATTTCAAATTGAAAATCAGTTATTTTTGTGTCTGAGAAGAATCTGAAAGTCTGAACTCCTCGCCCTCTTCCGAGGCTTTTTTTGACAACTCGCATATAACCAGCATCCTCTAGTTTTTTTAGATGACGGTCTATCATGTCACGACTAACATTTAATCGTTTAGCTATTTCCTCTGGATAGACAAGCCAGTTTTCTTTATTGCTGAGAATAACCATCAATATCCCAATCGTGGCAGGTTCAAGTTCTGGATCTCTCAGAAAATCGTTTTTTACTGCTGTATAATCATCAGTTGCATTTCTGAAAGATTAGTTGAACATTCAAGTTTTTAAAATCTGTCATGATTTCTCCTTTCTATTTTTCTCATTCTCTTTCTGCTATAATGTAAGCAGAAAGGGGGTGAAGTTATGAGTGATTATCAGTTAGAAGCTTCTTTAATTATCCTTGGCAAAGAGTACGAAAGAGCCAAGAAAGATGGCAAAGAAAGCTTTAGTCTTCATGTTTCTTTCTTTGATGGTGTGGATACTAACTACCATCTCCAAGAGTTTGTAAAACTATATCCCGTAAGGATTGCCCGTTTGAAGTCTGACCAAATAACTTTTCTAATAGACTGACCTCATTCAGAGGGAACGGATTATTTTCTATCCTGTCGTTAAAAGTTAATAACACTTCACAATCTTTGTTCTCAAAGTGATTGATTAACTCCACTCTCTCTACTCCGTCAAGAAAAATCCCGTCGACGAATGTAGCAGGGTGGTTTTTTCGTGCAGTCAGTAACACATCATGTTCTGATGTTTTGACTGAAATAGTTCTGTTAGTTGCCATTTGCTGCACCCTTTATTTAGATAGACAGTTCTAGTCTTTTAGAAATGATTTCTACATCTGAGTCGTCATTTACACCAGTAATGGACTGACCTCGTATGATAATCTTGTCTTCTTTAAAAGTAAGACTTGATTCATCCAACTTGATATCAACTGCCTTGATGCGATTGCAATTTATTGCTGAGTTATCAAGGCAGTTTCTTTTCCCGCTATATGGATATCGTCTTGGTCTCATATAATCGCCTTTCTAGTTTCGTTCCACTTCGGGAACGTTGTCTGCAAAAAAAATTGTGATTTTTTCCATTGACAGACCAAAAATCAAGGTTAGTTTTGCCAACTCATCTGCACCAATAGAAACAATCCCGTTCTCACGTTTGGCGTATGGGGTGCGTGTATTCCATCCCATTTTTTCTGCTACTTCATCCTGAGTCATGCCACTGGCAATTCTCTCAGCTTTCAATCGTTTTAAATTGACCTCCATAGCGTACCTCCTTTTTATTTTCATCGTTCCCGTATTGGAACAAGTTCATTTTACTACTTTCGTTCCAAAGTGTCAACCCCTTTTTCAAAAAAATATTAAAAAAATATTTTATAGCGTTTCTGTTGTTTATTTTTGGGAACGATGATATAATGTAACTATAGAAAAAAGGGGGCGAAAAAATGAGGAGTAACAATGAAATAATTAATCTTATTCAGGACCGAATAGATGAAAAAGGAATGTCGATGAGCGAATTAGCTAGACAGGTAGGAATTGCTAAATCAACAATGTCTAGATATTTCAATCGTACAAGGGAGTTTCCTCTTAATAAGACTGACGACTTCGCTAAGGCTTTAGGAATGACACCTGAATATTTGCTAGGTATTCAAAAAGTAAATAACATTGAACCTGAAATTCTAACCATCTTCAATCAACTAGACGAAGAACGCCAAGAAAATGTAGTCGACTACGCTACAGTTCTATTAAATGAGCAAGTCAGCATGAAAGCGACCACTGTCCTAGAAAAGTATAGAACCGATGACTACATTATAGACTATGTCGAGGGATTGGTTGCAGCAGGTCATGGAACGTTCCAGGAAGATAATCTTCACATGGAAGTAAAACTCAGAACTGAAGATGTGCCAGAAAACTATGACACAATTGCTAAGGTAGCAGGCGATAGCATGGAACCGCTCATTGAAGATAATGATCTATTGTTTATCAAGGTTACTAGTCAAGTAGATATCAACTCAATTGGTATCTTCCAAATCAATGGAAAGAACTTCGTCAAAAAGCTAAAAAGAGATTATGACGGTTCCTGGTATTTACAAAGTTTAAATAGTGGATACGAGGAAATCCACTTGTCAGAAAATGACGATATCCGTACAATCGGAGAGGTCGTAGATATTTACAAGGTTTAGATAAAGAGTCCAAAACGTCACTTAAAAAATATTTGGAGGTAAATATGAAATTCTGCCCTGAATGCGGGAATCCCATAGATGGATGTAAATTCTGCCCTAATTGTGGGTATGCTGTCACTAACCAACCGCAACCACAGCCTGAACAACCTAAAAAGCCAGTTCAAAGCAAAAAAACTGACAAAATCGGACCACTTGAAATTGATAGGAATAATCGAACGTATCGGATCCATGGTGCTCAAAAAGCAAAAGGTTCATCTGGAATGGTCGCAGGAGCCGTAAAAGTTGGTCTTGCAATGGGTACAGGCGGTTTGTCTTTGATACCATCTTTAATTAAAAAAGATAAAAATGATACAGGGTGGTATTCTTTCGAGGATCTAGTCTCTTATGAATTGATTATCAACAATCAAGCGGTTGTTTCAGGTGGAGTCGGACAAGCACTGATAGCAGGGGCAATGTTTGGACCAATCGGAGCAGTCGCAGGTGGTGTTGTTTCCAAAAGAAAAACAACTTCTAAAATCCTAAACATGACCGTCCGTGTGACCTCAAATGATTTTAATAAACCAGTCGTATTCATTGACCTGATAAGAAAACCAGTGAAAAACACTTCAAAAGAGTACAAAGATGCGATCGAAAACGCTCAGCGAATAATGGGAGCGTTGGACGTAATCGTCCATAATTCGTAAACAAAAAAAGCCCCACGCTCTCAAACTTTGGCGAGTCTGAGCGTGAGGCAATCAGGATAGTAAAAGGCATTAAAAAGCCCGTTTTACTATACCCATTTTAACAAAATAAAGGGGGAAAATCAATGTGGATGGAAGAACTTCCGACTGGAAAGTATAAATTTTTTGAGCGATACAAAGACCCGTATACCGAGAAATGGAAAAGAGTTTCTGTAACTCTAGATTCTGGATCAGCCAGAGCTAAAAAAGAAGCGCAAAAACTACTAGATGAACGCATAGAAGAAACTTTACAAAATTTACAATCAACAGATGTGGTTTACCGACACGTTTTAGATGAATGGTGGACATTTTACCAGAAAGAAATCAAAGGTAGTTCTATCAGTTCTCTCACTAGTAGCGTGAACGATTTTAAGGAAACATTCGAAACAGAAATTAAAGTTAAGAATATAGACACTAAATACATCCAGCGTTTCTTGAATGATCTAGATATTTCTCGCTCAAAACTAGAGCGCTATAAAATGATTTTAAATCTATCGTTTGATTATGCAGTTAATCTTGAATATATCAAAGACAACCCTGCAAGAAGAGCAAAACTTCCAAAACAAATAAAAAAACAATCGAAGAGTTAGAAAAAGACAGAAAAAGAAATTTTTTTAGAAGAGGATGAACTAAAAAGATTATTAGAAGAATTATACAGGACAAATAATACATATAGACTAGGTTTGCTTGCAGAATTCATGTCATACAATGGCTGTCGAATTGGTGAAGCTATTGCTATTAAACAAGAAAAATATTGACTTTGATAACAAGACAGTAAAAATCCATGGCACTTTGGATAAGACAGTAGGTTATTCAAAAGGTCACAAAACGACTACTAAAACAGCTGCAAGCTTCAGAACTGTTTCTTTATCAAAAAGAGAAATTGAAATTTTAAAAGAGTTTATCTCAATAAATGAACTTTCTAAAAACACTCGAAAAACATTCAATGATCTTGGATTTATCTGTGTTACCAAAAACGGTATACCGATTCAAAATAATTCTTTCAACTTAGCAATCCAGAAAGCAAACAAACGTTTAAAAAAACCAATCGACAAACATCTGACTTCACATATCTTCAGACATACTCTTGTTAGTAGACTAGCAGAAAACAATGTACCTCTAAAAGCAATCATGGCAAGAGTTGGTCACTCCGACTCTCGAACGACTAATAAAATCTATACACACGTTACTAAAAAGATGGACGATAATATCCTGGACTTGCTCGATTCTTTATAGTTTGCCCCCTATTTGCCCCCTATACACAAAAAAAGCCTGTCACACAAGCTCAAATGCTTGATATGACGGGCTTTTTATAAAATCATTATTTAACTGCTTCTTTAAGAGCTTTACCAGCTTTGAATGCTGGAACTTTAGAAGCTTTGATTTTGATTTCTTTACCAGTTTGTGGGTTGCGACCTTTACGAGCTGCACGTTTACGAACTTCGAAGTTACCAAAACCGATCAATTGAACTTTTTCACCAGCTGAAAGGAATTCAGTTACAGCTGCGAATACAGCGTCAACTGCTGCTGCTGAATCTTTCTTAGTCAATTCTGTAGCTTCTGCTACTTTAGCGATCAAATCTTGTTTGTTTGCCATGTTAATGAATCCTCCAAAATTATTTCTAATTAACACTTATAATCATAACCTAAAATTGCTTTAGGTCAAGTCAAAAACACCTTTTATCTCAATTTTTCTTCATTTTTTTAGGAATTATAGCGAATTAAGATCGCCCAGGCGTTTTCTCCGGTGTGAGTTTGGATAATTGAGCCTGTTTCTAGAACTGAAATTGGTTTTTCAACGTAAGGTTGTAGAACAGCTTTCATCTCGTTTGCAAATTCATTTGTACCTGCATAAGAAATACCAATCTCAGCTACTGAACGATTTGAAAGAGTGGCTACTAACTCATCCAACCATTTCTTAAAGGTTTTTGAACCACGTCCTTTGACAATCGGTTGAAGCTCATTGTCTTTCATTTGCATAACTACTCGAATATTAAGTAAAGAGCTTAGCAAACCAGTAACACGGCCAATGCGACCACCTTTTACAAGATTTTCTAAAGTTGAAACACCGATGTAGAGTTCAGTGTGATTTTTTACGTCCTCTACATGGGTTAGAATAGTTTCAAGGTCTTTTCCTTCTTGAGCTAGTTTAGCAGCTTCCACAACTTGGAACTTCAAGGCCTGATCTGTGAATGAACTATCCAAAACAGTGACATCTGCTGTTGATAAACTTGCACCTTGACGAGCCGCTTCAACAGTTCCTGATAAAGCATGGGACATGTGAATAGCTAGAATCTGACTACCATCCTTACCCAAATCATCAAAAATTTCTGCAAAGAGTCCCACTGGTGGTTGACTAGTCTTAGGAAGATTTTTACTAGCTTGCATCAAGCGAAGAAATTCTCCTTCTTCAAGATCTGCATCTGAATAAAGGACACTATCAATCATTACAGATAGTGGAACAACAGTAATATCAAATTCTTTAACCACTTCCGGTTCAATAGTAACCGAAGAATCCGTTACAATTTTTACTTTTGTCATTTTGCTAATCTTTCTATTTTTTTACTTTGTTGATTATTCAACTTATAACTATAACAATTATATCAAAAAAATACTAAAAGTTCATACTCAATCCACCTAAATTTAAAGCAATTTATACTTCTTTTTAATAAAAAAAGAAAATCACCTATGCTTGGTGATTATCTTTGTATTTAAGATAAATAATCATACAAATCTTGCATTTGTAAATCATCGGGTACTAATTGTAGATAGGATTGAATGTAGTCTTTTGCTTCTTCTAGCTTACCTAACTCTCTTAACAAATAAATAAACTGTTCCAAAAACTCTGGATTATCCTTGAGTTCAGTAGCAAGTTCCTTATAGAGATCATATGCGGCATCTAATTCTTCAGTCTCTTGATAGCTTCGCGCAATCATCCATTTAGTCAAGAGGTTTTCAGGTTCATAGACTGCTAAAGCTAGAATATCTTCGTATCTTTCTTGTTCTTGGTAGATGGTAGCTAAGCGTAGCAAAATTTCTTCCTGGTCATCAGCATTTTCTTTTGCTTGAATCAGATAAGCTTCTGCTTGCTCAGGTTGATGCAACTCATAAGATAGCTGAGATGCAAGGAGTAAGAGCCGAGTTTCAAAAGGATTTTTTGACAAGCCCTGTTGAGCTATTTTAAGAGCCTCTTCTATCTGATGCTCCTTATGCAGTGCTTGACTATAACCATATTCATAACCCTCAAAATCTGGGGAAATAGTGTCTAGTTGTTTAAAGTATAGTACGGCTTTCTGGTAGTCCTCTTGATCAAAATAGAGACTTGCAAGCTCAAAGGCTGTTTGGTCATCATATTCTAACTCTAAGGCTCTCTCTAAAAATTCTATAGCAGATTCAAACTTACCAAGTCGTGCATAAGCAAGACCTATTCTCTGATAAGTCGAAATTCCTGTTTGATCATAGATAGCACGATTATCTAGTTGAGCATAGCCTTTAATGGCTTCTAAATCGTTTCCTAGCTCGCTATCTAGCTCGGCTAGTCCAAATATTAGGAGAGGGTCATCAGAGTAGCTACGAGCTTCTAAGAGCTTCTCACGCGCAACATCTGTCAATCCTTCCATCTGATATAAATCTGCTTTTAAAGCAAGAGCTGATACGTACCATTCGCTTTCCGGACCAATCTTCTCTAAATAATCAAAAGCTTCTTCGATAAGTCCATCCTCACCAGCTATTGCAGCTAGATTGATGTAGACTTCTGGAAATTTCGGTGCTAGTTTCTCATAGATTTGTGCTGCCTGTGGATAGAAACCAATCCCTTCGAGATATGCAGCAAGTTCAAGAAGAACTTCATCTGAATCTTCCTCTAGGGCTTTTTGGAAAAAAGATTCTGCTTTTGATAAATCTTGTTGCTCCAAGGCTTCGAGCATTTGTTGACTATTGTTCACCTTCAGTCTCCTCTACTGGTTCATAAAGTCCACTAACTCCTTTATACCAATCAAATATTGCTGAGATGACTACTTTTGCGGAAGCGTAGATTGGAATACCTAGCAATACACCCCAAATACCAAACATGGATCCTGAAGTCAACAGTACAAAAAGAATGGTAATTGGGTGAATATTTAATTGACTACCCAAAATCAGTGGAGAAACAAAACGTCCTTCAATAGTTTGCTCTACAATGAAAACGATAATAACTTTTAAGAGCATAACAGGACCAGCAATCAAACCCAAAACAAGGGCTGGAATCATTGCAAGAAAACTACCTAGATAAGGAACTAAATTGAGAAAACCGGCTGTAATACCTAAAGTAACAGCATAACGAAGTCCTATAATCTTGAATAAGATAATAAACATGATAGCTACGATTACAGCGACCGTAATTTGTCCTCTAACATAATTGGAAAGTTGTTGATTGACTTCTGAAAGAACCTTACCAACTGGTTCTCTCAATTTATTTGGTAAGAATTGAGTAATATAGTCTCTAAGTCCTTTTCCATCTCGAAGGAGATAAAAGAGCATAAATGGCATGATGATCAGAGCGACAATGACCTGTGACGTTCCACTGATAAGAGCACTTACCCAGTTAACAGCCTTAGAAGAAATATTACTTGCCCAAGCAGTTGCTTGTGTTGAAAAATTAGCTAAAACTTGCTCCAGTTGGGGTCTAAAGTCATCTGGCAAACGCTTGGTTATAAGGTCATTAATGACTCTATCAGCATCCTCTAGATAACTTGGGACATTTTGCGCAAAAATTACTACTTGACGTTGAAGGTTTGGAATTGCAACGGCTAGTCCAATAATCAAGAGAATGGCAATAATGACAAAGATAATACTAATGGCTAAGACACGGTTAATCTTGTACTTCTCCATCAGATCTACTAGTGGATTTAAGAGGTAAAAAAGTAGACCCGATAAGATAACCGGCAACATTACTACTGATAAAAAGTCTATAACTGGGAAAAATAAAAAGCTAATTTTACTGAGAATAAAAATATTGAGACCTAATAACAAGGTCACCAAGAAAACAGTGATCGCTTTATTGTCTAAAAACCATTTAAAAAACCAAGATAAGGTAAAGTGTTTCTCTTTTTGTTCCATTTTTTCTTCCTTTCCTTTGTCCTAACATTATACCATGTTTTAAGAAAAAAATAAGGGTTTTTTTATAGTCTTTTTAGCAAGGGATAAATTTGTCTTCTTGACAAGGGAAGAGCTATTTTACTGACTTAGATTTTTCATCTAGCAGGCCTTTTTATGTTATAATTGAATTATCTTTTTCTAGAGGTATGAATATGAAAGAAATAGTATATTTTGGAACCTATACACGACGTATTTCTCAAGGGATTTACAAGGCTGATTTTGATACTGAGACTGGCAAACTCTCAAATCTAGAACTATTTGCAACCGAGCCAAGTCCAACCTACCTAGCCTTTGATCAGCATCAGCATCTCTATACTGTCGGAAGCCATGATGACAAAGGTGGAATCGCAGCATACAAAACTGATGGTGCCCTCCTGAATCACGTCGTTGAAGAAGGTGCTCCTCACTGCTATGTTGCAGTCGATGAGACACGGAGTCTAGTTTATGGCGCTAACTATCATAAAGGTCAAGTTCTAGTCTATAAACGTAAAGAAGATGGCTGTCTTGAATTGGCAGACAAAGTTCAACATACTGGCCATGGTCCACATGAAAACCAATCTTCTCCCCACGTACACTACACCGATTTAACACCAGACCAATATTTGGTAACTTGTGACTTGGGTACTGACGAAGTCACTACCTATGATGTCAATCTAGAAGGAAAGTTGACGAAACTAGCAACTTATAATTGTAATCCTGGCGCTGGTGCTCGTCACCTTGTTTTCCACCACCACTACAAGATTGCTTATCTCATCTGTGAACTCAATAGTACGATTGAAGTATTGATTTACGATGGTGTTGGAGAATTTGAACAAATGCAGGTCATTTCAACCTTACCAGATGACTATAGTGGTTTTAATGGTACTGCGGCTATTCGTCTTTCTAAAGATGGCAAATTCCTCTACGCTTCTAATCGAGGCCATGATTCTATCGCTGTTTATAGCATTTTAGCAGATGGAAGCTTGGAATTATTAGAGATTGTTCCAACCAATGGAAAAAATCCACGTGATTTTGATTTGTCGCCTGACCAAGAATTCCTTATCGCTGTTCACCAGGATTCTGATAATGCGACTGTCTTTAAGCGCAATCCTGAAACTGGTAGACTGGCAGAACTCTCTAATGAATTTCAGGTTCCTGAAGCAGTCTGCATAAGTTTCACTTAATAAGAAATAATAAAAAATGAACTTGATTTAACAAGTTCATTTTTTATTTTATAATTTATTTCCGACATTGATACGGTTAATAGCACGTTGCAATGCAATTTTAGCACGGCGCTCTTGGTCGATTAAGTGTTTGTCTTGTGCTTCTTCAATTTCGCGTTCTGCACGAAGTTTAGCACGTTCTGCACGACTAACATCAATATCGCGCGCACGTTCAGCTGAGTCAGCAATAATGGTAATGACATTATTAGCAATCTCAATGATTCCTCCGTTTACTGCAATCCAGTTCACATGAGTATCATCATCGATGCGTTTAACCTTTACTTCATCAACTGCTAGAACCGCAATCATATTTTCATGTCGTGGCAAGATCCCCATCTCACCATCCAGAGTTCGTACCGATACAAAGCTGGCATGGTGATCATAGACGAGGCCATCTGGTGTCACGATCTGGACAGTTAAATGTGCCATAGATCACCTCTTAAAATCCCATTTTTTCAGCCTTAGCAATAACATCTTCGATTGAACCTACTCCACGGAAGGCATCTTCTGGCAAATGATCGTATTTACCGTCAAGAATTTCCTTGAAGCCACGAACAGTTTCAGCTACTGGAACATAAGATCCTGGTTGACCTGTAAATTGTTCCGCAACGTTGAAGTTTTGGGACAAGAAGAACTGAATACGACGTGCACGAGCAACCAAAGTCTTTTCTTCATCAGAAAGTTCATCCATACCAAGGATGGCGATGATATCTTGCAACTCATGGTAACGTTGAAGAACACGTTTCACTTCAGCAGCTACTGCATAGTGCTCTTCTCCAACAATTTCAGGTGCCAAGGCACGTGAGCTTGAAGCAAGGGGGTCAACGGCTGGGTAAATCCCCAATTGAACCAATTTACGTTCCAAGTTAGTTGTTGAGTCCAAGTGAGCAAAAGCTGTTGCTGGCGCTGGGTCAGTATAGTCATCCGCTGGCACGTAGATGGCCTGGATAGAGGTTACAGACCCCTTCTTGGTTGAAGTGATACGTTCTTGCAATTGACCCATTTCTGTTGCGAGGGTTGGTTGATAACCAACGGCTGATGGCATACGACCTAAAAGGGCAGATACTTCTGAACCAGCTTGTGTGAAACGGAAAATGTTGTCAATGAAGAGAAGAACGTCTTGACCTTCTACATCACGGAAGTATTCAGCGATTGTCAAACCAGTAAGAGCAACACGCATACGTGCTCCTGGTGGCTCATTCATCTGACCAAATACCATGGCTGTTTTTTCGATAACGCCTGATTCTTTCATTTCCCAGTAAAGGTCATTCCCTTCACGAGTACGTTCCCCAACACCAGTAAATACTGAGATCCCACCGTGTTCTTGGGCAATGTTGTGAATCAATTCTTGGATCAATACGGTCTTACCAACTCCGGCACCACCGAAGAGTCCGACCTTACCACCTTTAAGGTAAGGGGCAAGAAGGTCGATAACCTTGATCCCTGTTTCTAGAATTTCTGAAGAGGTAGACAATTCATCAAAAGTTGGTGCTTTTTTATGAATTGGCTGACGCTCTGCATCTTCACCAAAAGGAGCTTCCAAGTCAATGGTATCTCCCAAAACGTTGAAGACACGTCCTAGAGTTTCTTTCCCAACTGGTACTGAGATTGGACGGCCTGTGTCCAATACTTCCAAACCACGGGTCAAGCCATCAGTTGATTCCATAGCGATGGTACGAATCATACCATCTCCCAACTCCAAGGCTACTTCAAGGACGATTTTTGTTTTTCTTTCGTCATTTTTGTAGACGACAAGTGCATTATTAATCTCTGGTAGTTTCTCACCTGCTGCAAACATGACGTCTACAACGGGACCGATAACCTGAGCAATTTTACCTGAACTCATCTACTTCTCCTATTCTGTATAAGATACTGTCGGTTCCTAGCTCAACTAGGTCCTAATACTCTTCGAAAATCTCTTCAAACCACGTCAGCGTCGCCTTACCGTATATATGTTACTGACTTCGTCAGTTCTATCTACAACCTCAAAGCAGTGCTTTGAGCAACCTGCGACTAGCTTCCTAGTTTGCTCTTTGATTTTCATTGAGTATAAGTTCATTTTCATACGAGCTGGACTAGAGCCTATTCTAAGGCACTAGCTCCTGCTACGATTTCTGTAATTTCTTGTGTAATCGCCGCCTGTCTGGCACGGTTATACTGGATAGTCAAATCATTGATAACTTTTTTAGCATTATCTGTAGCTGTTTGCATAGCCGTCATCCCTGCCGCATTTTCAGCTGTCTTGGCATCAATAATAGCACCGTAAATCATACTTTCTGCAAACTGTGGCAATAGTTGATCCAAGATTTCTTCACGACTTGTTTCAAGCTCAAATGTCAAGCTGTAGTTATCATCTGCTTCATTTGGGTCCAAGTCGACAATTGGGAAGCATCTGCTCCACACGCATTTGACTTGTCAGTGTATTCACGTGGTGGTTGTAGCAAACATAGAGCTCATCGAAAAGTTCATTTTGATACATTTCAATGGTTTTTGAAATAATCTTGCGAACTTCATCGAAGCTTGGTTGACTGGCTAGACCACGCAATTCATAAATTGGCTGAATACCACGAGCTTTAAAGAAGTCTGCTCCCATCCCACCGATACAGATGACTTCAAAATCATCACCTGAAGGATGGTATTCTTGTTGAAGTTCCATGACAGCCTTTAAGATTGAAGAGTTATATCCTCCAACAAGACCACGGTCAGATGTAATGACGATATAGCCTGTTTTTTTGACAGGGCGACTAATCAACATTGGATTTGTTGATCCGCCAGCACCATCTCCGTGAAGGATGTCTGTAAGGAGTTTACGGACTTTTTGAGCATAAATCTGGAAGTTGCGTGCAGCTTCTTCAGAACGACCTAACTTAGCTGCAGAAACCATCTGCATGGCGTTAGTAATTTGACTAGTATTTTTCGTTGAGGCGATTTTTGTTTTAATATCATTTAGAGATACTGCCATCTGACACCTCTATTCTTATTGGAAGCTGGATTGGTTGAGAAACTCAGTAATCGCAGCATCCAAGACTGCTTCTTCTGGCAAGTCTTTGTTTCACGAATAGTTTCCAAAATCTCTGGATGTTGCGCATCAAAGAAGGCATGGAATTCTTCCTCAAAACGAACAATATCATCAACTGATATAGTATCCAAGAATCCATGAGTCAAGGCATACAGGATGGTTACTTGTTTCTCAACAGGTAGTGGTTTATGAACAGGTTGTTTCAATACTTCTACAGTACGACGACCACGGTTCAATTTAGCCTGTGTAGCTGCATCCAAGTCTGAACCAAATTTAGTGAAGGCTTCCAACTCTCGGTATGAAGCAAGGTCGATACGAAGAGTACCAGCAACTTTCTTCATGGCTTTAATCTGAGCTGAACCACCAACACGAGATACAGAAGAACCCGCATCAATAGCTGGACGAATACCCGCATTAAAGAGACTATCACTTAGGAAGATTTGCCCATCCGTAATAGAGATTACGTTTGTCGCGATATAGGCTGAGATATCTCCTGCTTGGGTCTCGATAAATGGAAGAGCCGTGATAGATCCACCGCCAAGCTCATCTGAAACTTTAGCAGAACGCTCAAGTAGACGACTGTGAAGGTAGAAGACATCCCCTGGGAAGGCCTCACGACCTGGTGGACGACGGAGCAAAGAGAGAAAGTTCACGATAAGCTACCGCTTGTTTAGATAGGTCATCATAAACGATCAACACATGCTTCCCTTGGTACATGAATTCTTCTGCCATAGCAACCCCTGCATAAGGAGCAAGGTAGAGCAATGGAGAAGGTTGTGAAGCTGAGGCTGTCACAACGATTGTGTAATCCAAGGCACCGTACTGACGAAGTGTTTCTACTTGTGTACGAACTGTTGATTCTTTTTGTCCAATCGCTACATAGATACAAATCATATCTTGACCTTTTTGGTTCAAGATAGCGTCAATAGCGATAGTTGTCTTCCCTGTTTGACGGTCACCAATGATCAACTCACGTTGGCCACGACCGATTGGAACAAGGGCATCAATAGCTTTCAAACCTGTTTGCAATGGTTCTGAGACAGACTTACGTTGCATGACACCAGGAGCTGGTGCTTCAACTGGACGAGTCTTGTCTGTGTTGATTGGACCCAAACCGTCTACAGGACGACCTAGCGGATCGACAACACGTCCAATCAAGCTATCACCAACTGGAACTTCCATGATTTTCCCTGTACGACGAATTGTATCGCCTTCACGGATATCTGTAAAGTCTCCAAGAATGATAATACCGACATCTGTTGATTCCAAGTTTTGCGCCATACCATAAGAGCCATTTTCAAAAATCAACAGCTCACCACTCATGGCATTTTCAAGACCATGAGCACGCGCAATCCCGTCACCAATATAGGTTACAACACCTGTTTCAGTCACATCAAAATTGGGTTTGAAATTTTCAATTTGTTGCTTAATTAAAGCGCTGATTTCTTGTGCGTTAATTGCCAAAAGAACACCACTTTCTATTTCAAATTTTCCTTAACAACTTTAAGTTGTTGTTTAATACTCACATCAATTGTCTTGTGATTGGCAAAAATAACAAAACCACCGATTAAACTATCGTCAATTTTTTCCTTAATGCTACGAACTTTTAGAGACATCTTTTTCTCGATTAGAGGAATTAGTCGTCCTTTCTGTTCACCAGTCAAAGGATGTGCAGACAAAATAGTCACTTCAAAACGATTGGTTTCTTTTTCAAGACGATTCAAGCAATCTACAATCACATCATAAAACAGGTTTGATCTGTGATTGTAAAGTAGAACCTCGATAAAGTTTTGTACTAAAGGCGACACAGAGTCCTGGAAAAAACGAACCGTTTTTTCTTTATCCGACTCATCTACTGCCACCTGAGCTAAAAAAGAAGGTAAGCCTGTTTCTTCAGCTACTTGCTTGATTTGAGACAAGTCTGAAAAAATAGTGTCTTCTTCTCCTTTTTCAATCACTAATTGGACAAAAGGCATGCTGTATTTTTCAATTACCTTTAGAGTCTTTTTGTCCATTAAGCTTCTCCTAGCTGATCGATATACTGATCAATGAGTTCTTTATGGGCCTGACTGTCAAGGTTTTGGGAGATAATTTTTCCAGCTAGACTGATTGTCAAGTCTGCCACATCTCCCTTAACACTTTGTAAAGCTTCAGCTTTATTTTGAGCAATTTCTTGGTTGGCTTTTTCTTTTAAGCGCCCAGCTTCAAGTTTAGCTTCGGCCAAAATATCAGCTTTACTTTTCTCAGCTGTTTCCTTTGCATTCTCGATAATCGTTTTAGCTTCGGTACGGCTACCTGCTAACTCAGCTTCGCGTTTGCTAGCAAGTTCCTCTGCCTTTTTACGGGCTTCCTCGGCACCATCAATATCTGAAGAAATTTTTTCAGCACGTTGATCCAAAATACTGGTAATATTTCCCCAAGCATATTTCTTAACTAAAAAGATCAATAAAAGGAAGGAACCAGCGATCAGAATAAAGTCACCGATAATGGTACTAATAGTTAAATCCATCTTCTAATCCTCCTCTACTTACTCTTCCCCTTCATTTATTTTTTTACCAATGTACATAGATGACAACATGGTAAATACATAAGCTTGAATACATGAAATGAAAATCGAAAATGCTGTCCATAACATGTTTGCAATAAAGGCAAAAGGATACCAATACAAGGCATGTTGTGACAAGGCTAATAGCAATCCTGCTAAAACCTCACCGGCAAAGATATTTCCGTAAATCCGAATCGCCAAAGAGGCAAAATTGGTGAACTCTTCTAAAATGTTCATCGGAGTCATAAAGCCAGGTGTAACAAATGCTCTCAAATATTCTTTAACGCCTCTACGACGTACTCCTTCTACATGAGCGATCAAAGTGATCAATAATGAGAGGGATAAATCGTATCCAAGGTTGGCTGTTGGAGAAGTCCACAAGTTATAACCGTTTGTTGTTTGTACTTTTGCCATTAAACCAATATTATTGGCAACCAAGATAAACAAGAATAGAGAAAATAGGAACAAGGAATAGTCCTTGATGTATGAATCTCCAATGTTTGGTTTTGCAAAACTAACCACAAAGTCATAAATCATCTCAAGAGCATTTTGTTTGCCCTTGGGACGGATGGTCATTTTTCGACTTGCCCAATAGACAAAGGCAAAAACCATCAAAACAGTTACAAGAGACATGGCAAGCAGGGTCAAATCAAAGGATATTGGTCCAATATTAACGGTTGGATTCAAACTTTCTTCCATGGTTTGACACCTCCATTTCTAAATAGAGTTGTCTATTTAATGACAAATGCCATCGCTAGGGTTACAAAGAAGGTACCTTCTACAAAGGCAACACCAAGAATTAAAAGGCTGCGTAATTGGTCAATAATTTCAGGTTGACGAGCGGCAGACTTGAAGAGATTACTCATAATCAATCCTTCAGCAATAGATACACCCATACAGGCAAGACAAAGTCCGAAAAATGTTAAATTCATGACGAATTCTCCTTTTTTAAATTAAATTTACATCCCTAGTTTAGTCCTAAAATTTGCTTTTGTCAACTTTTTACTAGTATTGAAAGCGTTTTGAATCGTTTGTTTCTAATTTTATGATTTTTCAAGACAATTATATAGAAAAATTTTATTGTCTTTTCCTACCACTTTCACTGCCTTTCCTTGTTTTCTGAAAACAAAAAACCGAGTTTTACAACTCGGATTTGTCAGTTCTTATCTGAAATAAATTGAGTAATGATTTTGACAAGCTGGATTAAATGCAGCATCACAAAATGGACAAGTGCCCGTCTCTGTATACTCCTCATACGTTAGTGTTTTCCCACAGGATCCACATAAGATAGGTCTATCCTCTTTCAGATTTAAAGGATAGGGAGAAAATATGTGCGACTCCAGTTCATTATGACACTGATAACAGGCATAGTATTTCTTACACTCATAGCACTGTAAGGCTACGATATCCTTATCACCATGGTAATGAACACATCTGCTTTCATGATCTACTAGTAATCCCTGAGCTTGAACCATTCTTTCCTTATCTAGGCACGAACTGTGACGCTTGTTCCATCTTCTTTATAGAGATTGATGAGACCTTCTTTCAGGGCACGTACCATGTCACCAGCTTCTACTGGTTGAGGAACCTTGATAGTCAAAAGTTCCATTGGATTTGGGGCACGATCGATTTTATTTCCTTTAGCATCGTGAAGGTCTTCGATAAAAGTTTCAAAATGACGGAAGCCTGGACCGTAGAACTCAACTTGGTCGCCTTCGTTGATAACATTACGTTGACGAATAGTTGCTGTTTGAGTTGCAGCATCATAAGCTACTACTTCAGCAACAAACTTGTATTCTGGAATCTTACGACGAGCTCCGAAAAGTTGCTCATTTTCAGATGGTGTTCCGTAGTAGAAACCTGTAGCCAACTCACGTTGGGCAACCTTCCACATTTCATCAATCAAGTCTTGCTTAATAGCTTCAAACTTTTCAGGGCTCTCAAGATAGGCATCAACAGCAGCCTTGTAGCAGTTTGTCACAGTTGAAACATAGTGGATAGACTTCATACGGCCCTCAATCTTAAGACTGTCCACACCATTTTCAATCATATCTGGGATATGGTCAATCATAGACATATCAACCGCAGACATAGAGAATTCTTCAGGAATTTCTCCCTTTAGACTCTTACGTTCCTTACCGAACGGCATATCGTAAAGGTCATATTTCCAACGGCAAGATTGTGAACATCCACCACGGTTGGCGTCACGCATACTCATATGGTTAGAAAGAGTACAACGACCAGAGTATGAGATACACATAGCTCCATGGACGAAGGCTTCAATCTCAACATCGGTACGTTTGCGAATCTCTGCCAATTCTTCCATAGAAACCTCACGCGCCAAAACGACACGCGTCAATCCAAGTTCTTTCCAGAATTCTAGAGTTTCATAGTTGGTCGCACTTGCTTGAGTTGAAAGGTGAATTTCAAGTCCTGGTGCTTCTGTTGCTGCAATCATGATCAAGGCTGGATCTGATACGATAACCGCTGCAATCCCAATATCACGTAATTTACGGAACCATTCGCCGGCCCCCTTCTTCGTTTCCTTCGTGCATGACCATATTAGCAGCCACATATACCTTAGCTCCATACTTAGCCGCGAACTGTACTCCTTCTTCCATTTGTTCGAAAGTAAAGTTCCCTGCACGGCTACGAAGACCATAGGCCTGACCACCGATAAAGACAGCATCTGCTCCATATTGAACAGCTACTTTTAGTTTTTCAAGTGTTCCTGCAGGTGATAGAACCTCAGGACGTTTCAAAGTTTTTGTCATGTTTTCTCCTATTTGCAATATAAAAGTTTGACACTAATCTTTACCATTTTATAGCAAAAAGGTTCTAAAATCAAGTTTTGATTGATTGTTTAGACAATTTTAATTTTCTTGAAAAGCTAAGCTCAGCGAACTGTTTCTATTTGCCAAGCACTCCAACCTTTAAAACGAATGGCCCCCTTTTGATCCGTTTTGTAAATCGAATTCCCAAATTCATGGTTATTCTCCCCATTTTTTTCATTAAATTTTTTCTTCTTGTCTACAGAAATGACAGTGATTTTAGGCTGAAAGATTTCGAAGACTTCGACATCAGTCTTTTTCTTCGATGCTTGCTGATGAGTTAGCACTACATCTGCTTGGATTTTTGGATAAGACTTGTTTAAGAACTTCTCCTCTATATTTCCAGTGACTAGAAAAGTTTGATTTAGTAGCTTTCCATACATTACTATTGAGTCATTTTTTCCCCTTGTTTTGGAGTTTTCGATTACTTCTAAACTACTCCCAAAAAAATAACTAACTGCTCTCCTGTTTTAATAGGACGTACTTTCAAGTTACTTTCCTTTAATTTATCCATAAATTCTCTCTTAGATAGAGTTTTTTCAGTTACTAGAATCTCTCCAAGATTGAAGGCTTTACTAATTTCTAGTAGGTGGTCTAGTTGCTTAGGTTCACTATCCGTTAAAACAAGCTGATCAATCTTTGCCACTCCTCGACTTTTCAGATAGGGAATTAAGCTCCGTTTGGCAATGCTCGAGGTAACTTTCTCCTGCCAAGCTTCTTTTTTCTCAACTGCTAACTTTTCACCGACATCCAGTAATATTGTCTTTCCTGTCATGTCTCTTAGGAAAATGCTCCGTCCCTGCTCCATGTCTAGGACTGTGATTTCATTTTCCAGTGGATATTTGGTTACTAAAAAGAGAGCTAGGACAAATAGTGCAATTATTGGTGTTTTTTTCAAATTTTTACGATAATCATAAATCAGCGCCAAAGAGACTAATAGACATACCAAAACCCATAGATTAGGTTGACCAAAAATAAAGGGTCTAGTAGATAGCTGAGAAACATAGCGTATGATGTCCTCTAACCATTCAAAGAGAAAGTTAAACTGGGTAATAGGATATATCCATGACAGACAGAAGAGTATTGATAAAAGTGGTAACAAGACCATATCAAATAAAAAAGAAAAAACAAAGGTTAAGAGTATGGACCAAGGTTGAAATTCAGAAAAATAGAATGATAAAATTGGCAAAATTCCTAAGGAAATAATGAAACTTTCTCTAACTAGACCTTTTATTCCTCCTACTTCTTCACCAGTCATGGTCAGGATAAAGGCATAGGTACAGGAGAGCACTCCACCAGCAGTTAGGAAGAAATTCGGCATCATAATAAACAAGACAAGGACTGTCAAAGCAAAGTTATCCAGCCCCTTGAACCCATGTTGAGCCAAAAGTTTGCAACAGGCTTCTAATAACAGAAGCTGAGAACCCTGTCAAACCTGCATAGAGCAAAGAAAAGGGATAGGCAAGCCATTTGAACTTCTCTTGCGTCAAACCCAATCGTAAGAGTGACTTTTTAAAAGCATTCATGAAGAAACCGACCTGCATTCCTGATAGAGCAAAAAGGTGAATAATTCCTAGACTGGAATAAAGTTCATTCATTTCCTCAAAATCTGTGTCCAAGTGTCCTAATAAGAGTCCCGTCATATAATTGCGCATGGGGTCAGGAAAATTCCTTTTTATCCAGACAACTGCTTTTCTTCGCAAACTGGATAGATTTTCTCCTATATCCCAACTAGAAATTTGCTTTAATTCGACAATTTCCGATATAGTTAAGGTCTGATAAATCCCCTGTGTTTTGAGATAGTTTCGATAATCAAATCCAGCAAAATTATTTGCTCCTTGAGGAATAGCTAGCTTTCCTTTTACTACTATCTCATGCAGTTCAGATAACTCTTTAAACCTTTCCTTTTCAGACTCTGACTGGAATTTATAATAGACCTGAAAGAGTCTGCCATCAGCCTTCCCACGAAAGGATAAACTATCTCCATTGACCTTGATAGTATCAGGCAAGATTCGTACCGTATTAACGGAGTCAACAAGATGTTGACTCGTTTCTTCTTGTTGCCATTTTTGAAATATAAACCAGCTTCCAAAAAGACCACAAACAAAGAGAACCTTGACCACAGTCTTCCATGGAAATTGAAAAAAGAGGCAGAGCAGTAAAAAGACAAAGCCCAAAAGTGCTAAAAAGCTTGCTGAAAAGATAGCATAGTAGAGCCAAAGCAGGAGAAAACTAAGATAGATTTTAGGGATGGGAAATCGACTAATCCACTGTGACATACTCTTTTAACTTTTCTATCGTTTTTGCACCAATACCAGAAACCTTTTTGAGCTCATCAACTGACTTAAACTTACCGTTGGACTCACGATGGTCGATGATATCCTGAGCACGTTTGGCTCCCAACCCCTTGACTTGTTTAAGTTCTTCTAAACTGGCTTTATTAAGATTGACTTTCTTATTTTCTTTGGTGTTGGAAGCATTTGAATGCGCCTCTTGACTGGTAGCTTCTTCCTTAGTTGGAACATAAACAAGTGCTTCGTCACTAATTCTCTGGGCAAGATTGATAGACTTACTATCAGCATTATCTGTAAGTCCACCAGCTTTTTGGACAGCATCGTTGATACGACTTCCAACTGGCAAATCATAGATTCCAGGTGATTTGACCGCACCTTTTACATCAACAGTAATCAGATCTTGCTCTACCACTTCTTCCTTCTGATTTTTATCTTCCTTTTCATCCTTTGAAACAGTTGTAACTTCTGTTTGCAAATTGCTTTCCTTAGCCGGTGTTTGAGCGACTGGCTTTAGGAAGAAAAATCCGCCTAAGACCATGCCCAAACTAGCACAGATAACAATGATTTTATATTCTTTGATTTTCTCAATAAGTTCTTCCATAATTTCTCCTCTCTTAGCTTATTCGTAAGAGAAAGAAAAAACAGCTGAAAAATCTTTTCAACTGCTTACTTATTTGCAAAATATTCTTCTTTGGTCAAGACGTAATGGACATCTGTTACGAATCTTCCAGGTTCATTTTTATCCATTCTAGCATATGGTTCTTCGTGAGAGAAACGCATTCCTGATTTCTCCATGACCTTTCCTGATGCGGGATTATCCTTATCATGAAAGGCATCTAACTTATTCATTCCTATCTTTTCAAAAGCCAGTTCAATTACAGCTCGATTGGCTTCAGTTGTCAAACCTTGATTCCAATATTTTTGATTGATAATATAACCAATGGTTGCCTTCTTAAGAACAGTATCCAACTTGTGCAGGTCAATAGTTCCGATAAACTCTCCAGTACTTTTTAGTTCAATTCCCCATCGGCCCAATGGACTGGCTAGATAAAACTGAGCAATATTATTTTTGGTTTCCTCCAGACTTTGATTGGTTGGAAAAGTGTAGCGTGTATTTTCCTTGTCTGAAGCATATTCAAACATGGCTTCTGCATCATCAAGTGTTACTGGTCTAAGTACTAAGCGTTCTGTTTCGATAATTTGATGCTTCGCTAGTTTGATAAATAATAATTCCATGATTGTACCTCCTAAAATAAGTTGGTAAAAGAATAACATAAAAGAAATAGGTTTACAAGTTTTTCTTGCAATTTATAGCGGTTTCATATAAAATAAAAACATCACAAGAAAAGACTGGGTTCTTCCTGTGATGATTTCGTATAAGAACCTAGATGTTAAATAAGGAGCTAATCTCTATGTTAATTGGAATTCCAAAGGAAATAAAAAATAATGAAAATCGTGTTGCTTTGACACCTGCTGGTGTACAGAGTCTTGTTGGTCGTGGTCACCGTGTCCTCATCGAAACAAATGCGGGACTTGGATCTGGTTTTGCTGATGCTGACTATGAAAAGCAAGGAGCTGAGATTGTCGCAACTGCTGCTGAAGCCTGGGCTGCAGAGTTAGTTGTTAAAGTCAAGGAACCCCTTGCTAGTGAGTACCAGTTCTTGCGTGACGATTTACTTCTCTTCACCTACTTGCACATGGCAGCAGCCCCAGAATTAGCGGATGCTATGCTTGCAGCAAAAACAACTGGTGTTGCTTATGAAACTGTACGCAATACTGAAGGTCAACTTCCTCTATTGGTTCCAATGAGTGAGGTTGCTGGTCGTATGGCTGTCCAAATCGGAGCTCACTTCTTGACGAAACAAGCTGGTGGTTCTGGAGTTCTTTTAGGTGGTGTCCCAGGTGTACCAAAAGGAAAAGTAACCATTATCGGTGGTGGTGTCGTTGGTACACACGCAGCACGTATCGCTCTTGGTTTAGGAGCTCAGGTAACTATTCTAGATATCAGCGCTAAACGTCTCTCTGAACTTGAAGATGTCTTTGGTCACCAAATCCAAACACTCATGTCTAACCCATTTAATATCGAAGCAAGTGTGCGTGAAGCAGACGTTGTTATCGGTGCAGTATTGATTCCTGGTGCTAAAGCTCCAAAATTAGTGACAGATGACATGGTTCAACAAATGCGTCCTGGTTCTGTCATCGTAGACGTTGCTGTAGACCAAGGTGGTGTTATTGCAACAGCTGACCGTGTGACAACCCATGATGAGCCTGTCTATGAAAAACACGGTGTTCTCCACTATGCAGTTGCTAACATTCCTGGAGCAGTTGCTCGTACTTCTACTATCGCCCTTACAAATGTGACCCTTCCATATATCGAAGCCTTGGCAGGAAAAGGATTTAAGAAAGCAATCCTTGAAGACGCAGGCTTGCTTGAAGGTGTAACAACTTACCAAGGTCAACTCACAAGTCAACCAGTTGCTGAAGGTTTAGAACGTGACTTCACACCTATCAGTGAACTTGTCTAATAAGAAATTCAAAAAAAAATTAAGAGCAGTTTTTCAACTGCTCTTTTCCTTTATTCTGTTTCTTCATGATTTTCTTCAGCTTTGACAGGTCGAGGTTCATAGGCTCTGATAATCTGAGCAACGACTGGATGGCGAACCACATCCTTGGCTGAGAAGTGTACAAAGTCGATCTGGTGAATGTTCTTAAGTTTTTCCTGGGCATCAATCAAACCTGATTTAACATTACGTGGTAGGTCAATCTGGCTAATATCGCCATTGACAATCATTTTAGAATTGAATCCAAGACGTGTCAAGAACATCTTCATCTGCATGATGGTTGTATTTTGGGCTTCATCCAAAATAACAAAGGCATCATCCAAGGTACGTCCACGCATATAGGCCAAAGGTGCAATCTCAATAATTTCTCGCTCCATGAGACGAGTTGTTTGGTCCTTCCCAAGAATTTGGTACAAGGCATCATAGACTGGTCGAAGATAAGGGTCTACTTTTTCTTTCAAATCACCAGGTAGAAATCCTAGGCTTTCTCCAGCTTCTACTGCTGGACGAGTCAAGATAATACGCTTGACTTGACCTCGCTGAGAGCTGTAACAGCCAAGGTCACTGCTAGGAAAGTTTTTCCTGTACCTGCTGGACCAATTCCGAAGGTAACATCATGGTTCTTAACACTATCTACATAAAGCTTCTGCCCCAAAGTTTTAACGCGGATTGGCTTACCAGTATTGTCTTTGATAATCTCTTCTTCATAGAGGGCAACAAACTTATCGATTTCATTGTTTCTAACCATATTGATGGCTGTCACCACATCCGGAGTTCCTACTGTCATGCCACGATTGACCAAGACCATCAAGGCTTGAATTACTTGCCGTGCTTCTTCACAAGAAGACTCCTCTCCCAAAACTTGTACAATCTCTGTACGAGCATGGATAATAACATCTAACTCATCCTCCATCAAGCGAAGATGGCGTTCATTGGAACCAAAAAGATGAAACAGGTCATCTGGATGACTTAACTGAATGTCTATTGAATGTTCCTTCAAATAAAGAACCTCTCTAACTCTTTAATTTCTTTTTATTATAGCAAAGGCTATTAGAAATTGCTATCCCTAACACCTATGCCTTTTTAATGTTCTAAATATTCCTGCCAGATGCGATCGAAGTCTCCCATATTAAAGGAAAAACTAGCATGTTCTTCTAAAAATCGACTCACCTGATCGAAATCATCCGTATGTTTTGGGAAGGCTGACTCCTCAAAGGCAAGATCCGCTAAAATTGCTTTGGGACTATGACTCTTAGGATTACGCTCTGTCATAAGCCAAGTATAAAATGATTTTCGCATAAGCCTCCCTAAATTAACTCTGTACCAAATTGGTCTTGTTTAATCTTTCCAGCTTTCATTAAACCACCAAGCGCTTTTTTAAACTGACCTTTTGAGATACCAAAGGTAGCCTTGATGTCATCTGGTGAAGATTTATCATTTAAGGTCATAAATCCACCATTACTTTCCAAGTAAGTCAGAATCATTTGTGCATCATTTTCTAACATCTCAAAAGAGCGAGGTTTTAGTGATAGATTAAGAGTTCGGTCAACTTCACGGAAACCAATGACACGCACATCTAACACTTGACCCAAACGTGGCTCTGCATAGCGCTCACTTGGGTGGATAAATCCAAGCATGTTGTTTTCTGGTAGATAGACAAAAGTTCCTGATAACTTAAGACGATAAACGATTGCCGGCCAGTTCTGATTTTGCATGTTGTTGTATGCTGGACGTGCCAAACGTTGGAAGTCTTCCTGATAAGCCAAAACTCCCCAGATACGGTCTTTCTTATCTACTTCTAGACGAATATAGAGCTTATCGCCCTTCTTAGGCCAAAGTTCTTTCAGTTCAGGTAGGATATCAAGTGACACTACGATTTCCTTGTCAGGAAGCCCTGTATCAACAAAAACACCCAAATCCTTACGAACCTCTGTTACGGTCCCCCAACCAAATTGATCCTGAGTTGCAGTCACTTCTTGAGTTGTCAAGCGAAGTTTTTGCTTCATATCCGTGTAGGCGAAACCTTTAACAGTATCACCAACTGTATGCTGACCTTCTTCCTTGGCAAGAGCATAGGTTTGACCATCCTTTTGTACAAAGTAAAAACTGTCATTTTCATCGATGATGAGTCCAACGATAAAACTTGCAAGATTTGTATTCATGTTTCCTTCTTTCGAATAAAACTCAGCCAGCAATGCCAACTGAGTTTTTCTGTTTATTTCTTAGACTTCCAAGATTTCTTTTTCTTTATTGGCAGTCATGTCGTCGATGTGTTTAACAGCATCGTCTGTCGCTTTTTGAATATCTTTTTCAAGAGTCTTCAATTCATCTTCAGTGATTTCTTTTGCTTTTTCTTGTTTCTTAGCTTCATCCATAGCGTCACGACGAATATTACGGATCGCTACTTTAGCATTTTCACCAACTTTTTCACTTCTTTAGCGAGGTCGCGACGAGTTTCTTCTGTAAGAGCTGGGATTACCAAGCGAATAACAGAACCATCGTTAGCTGGTGTAATACCAAGATCTGAAGCGTTCAAAGCACGCTCGATATCCTTCAATGAAGATTTATCAAATGGTGTTACCAACAAGACACGCGCTTCAGGAATTGTGATAGAAGCGATTTGGTTAAGAGGTGTTTCGACACCATAGTATTCAACAGTAATACGGTCAAGCAAGCTAGCGTTAGCACGACCTGCACGGATACCACCAAATTCACGAGCAAGTGAGTGGTGAGATTGAGTCATTCTCTCTTTAGCTTTTTCTACAATTGCGTTAGCCATAATTTTTCTTATTCCTTTTCTTCGATATTGTTTGAAACAGTTGTTCCGATATTTTCACCAAATACAACACGTTTGATATTGCCAGGTTGGTTCATATTAAAGACTACCAAGTCAATATCGTTATCCATAGATAGAGTTGAAGCTGTTGAATCCATGATACGGAGTCCTTTATTAATAACATCACGGTGAGTCAATTCTTCAAATTTAACAGCCGTTTTATCTTTCTTAGGATCCGCATTGTAGACACCGTCTACACCATTCTTAGCCATCAAAATAGCGTCCGCTTCAATCTCAGCCGCACGAAGAGCCGCTGTTGTATCTGTAGAGAAGTAAGGTGAACCAATTCCCGCGCCAAAGATAACGATACGTCCTTTTTCAAGGTGGCGAAGGGCACGTCCACGAATATAAGGCTCTGCTACTTGTTGCATGGCAATAGCTGTTTGTACACGAGTATCAACACCAGCTTGTTGCAACGAATCTGCCATCACAAGAGCATTCATGACTGTCCCAAGCATTCCAGTGTAATCCGCTTGAACACGATCCATACCAGCTTCTGCTGCAGGTTCTCCACGCCAAAGGTTTCCACCACCGATAACCAAGGCAATTTCAATTCCTAGCTCGTGAACTTCCTTGATTTCTTGGGCCATACTTTGGACGGTTTTGATATCAATACCGACACCACGTTCGCCAGCAAGGGCTTCACCAGATAGCTTGATTAAGATACGTTTATACTTAGGTTCTACCATTTTCTCTCTCCTTTTTTCATCCTACCTATTTTATCACAATTTCAAGGATTTTTATAGTATCATGAGCGATTCTTTCAAAAAAATTAGACAGATAAAAATTTCTCTAAATCAGACAAGGCGCGTTCTGCAATTTTCTCATAACGAGCCTTTTTATCACGAATACGCTCGCCTTCTAGCTCCTTGATAATCCCGAAGTTGACATTCATGGGTTGGAAATGCTTGCTATCAGCATGGGTGATATAATGAGCTAAACTACCGATAGCTGTAGTCTCTGGGAAAATAGCCTCACTTTCTCCCTTGAAAAGACGAGCAGCGTTTATCCCCAGCAACTAATCCTGAAGCAGCTGACTCAACGTAGCCCTCTACACCAGTCATCTGACCAGCAAAGAAGAGATTTGGCTGTTTCTTAGAACGGTATGTCTGTTCAAGAAGATTTGGCGAATCCATATAGGAATTACGATGCATGACGCCATAGCGAACAAACTCAGCATTTTCAAGACCTGGAATCATTTGGAAGACACGCTTCTGCTCTCCCCATTTGAGGTGAGTTTGGAAACCAACGATGTTATAAAGACTTCCAGCTGCATTGTCCTGACGAAGCTGGACAACTGCATAAGGGGTTTTAAACTCTCCATCACGAGGGCCTGTGTAGTCATCTGGATACTCCAGACCAACTGGTTTCATAGGGCCATAGAGCATGGTTTTGATACCACGTTTAGCCATAACTTCAATTGGCATACACCCTTCAAAGTACTTTTCTTTTTCAAAAGAATTAAGGGGTGCTTCTTCCGCATTGACCAAGGCTTCATGGAAATCCATAAACTCTTGCTTGGTCATCGGAGCATTGAGGTAAGCAGCTTCTCCCTTGTCATACCGAGACTTGAGATAGACCTTGCTCATATCGATGGTATTGACGTCTATAATAGGCGCTGCCGCGTCATAGAAATAGAAGCCATCGCCGTCATTAAGGGCATGAATTTTCTCAGCCAGGGCATCGCTAGTCAAGGGACCAGTAGCGACAACTGTAATAGCATCTGTCGGCAATTCTGTAATTTCATCACGAACCACTTCAATTAAAGGGTGATTGGCAATTTTTTCAGTAACCATTTGAGAAAAACCGTCACGATCAACCGCAAGCGCTCCACCTGCAGGAACCCGCGTTGCTTCTGCTGAATCTAAAATCACAGAACCAAGACGACGCATTTCTTCCTTGAGGAGCCCGACAGCATTTGTAAGAGCATCCCCTCGTAATGAGTTAGAACACACTAATTCTGCAAAATTATCTGTTTTATGCTGGGGTGTTGACTTGACACCACGCATTTCATAGAGTTTAACTGGAATACCACGCTCTGCGATTTGGTAAGCTGCTTCCGAACCTGCTAAACCAGCTCCGATAACATTAATATAAGATTGAGACACGACACTAATACCTCTTTGGGTGGAACCTAAGTTCATAACAAAACAAACTACTGGACTGTTTGACACCCACAAATCTTTCTAATTTTTCTTTTACTAGTATAACAAAAAAAGGGAAGAAGGCAAACTTCCCTGTTTAGTCATCCGATTGATTCTCTTCCCATTCATGATAAGATGCATAGAGCTGGCTTTTGTTCCACTGATATATTTTAGCGACTTCCTTAATGGCTTGATTTTTCTTAACACCTTGTAGGATGCGCTCTTGGATCTCTGAGAATAAATCCTCTTCATCCTTATCTTCTACTTCTTGACTAGCACCTTCTACAATCAGAAGACACTCCCCCTTGAGCGGTGTTTCAGAGATACTTTCAACCAACTCAGTGATTTTCCCCCGTTGGTATTCTTCATAAATCTTAGTCAATTCTCGAACTAGAACAACTGAACGATCACCGTAGACCTCTAGCATATTTTCTAGAGTATCAGCCACACGATGTGGAGATTCATAGAAAATCTGGGTCTCAGGATAATCTTTTTTTGATTCGAAAAATTGCTTTTGTTGTCCCGATTTTCGAGGTAAGAATCCATAAAAAATATGAGGTTGTGGAGCTAAACCACTGGCAATCAAGGCAGAAATTCCTGCGCTAGCACCTGGAACTGTGACAACTGCTATATTTTCTTCAATTGCAGCCTTGACTAAATCATGACCGGGGTCTGAAATACTTGGTAAACCCGCATCCGAAACTTGAGCAATACTTTGTCCTGCTTTCAAGAAACCAATCAAATCTGGAATCTTTTCCTTGGCATTGTGCTCATGAAAACTGATTTGTTTTGTTGAAATATCGAAATGCTTCAGCAATAGACCAGTATTACGAGTATCCTCGGCAGCAATCCAGTCCACTTCTTTCAAAGTCTGAATAGCACGAAAGGTCATATCCTCTAGATTCCCAATCGGCGTTGCGACAAGATATAACTTACCATAAGGTGACTGACCTTTAAAACTTTTTTGAATCTGCATGCTTACTCCCTAAACAACAATTCATCACAAAACATACATTCTGCATCTTGTTCACGACGTTGGCCATAAAAGTCGCGACACACATGAAAACCGTCGTCATAGATTCGGCTCACGTTTTCTCTAACATGCTTGGTCTTAGTTGGAGCTATTTCTTCTTCCTCACTCAAGCGCTCTCTCAGTTTATCGTTTTCTAAGCGAAGAGCTGTATTCTCCTCTACAACACTCTTGAGATTTTTTTTGATGGCTTCGACATCTGCCAAGGTTGCCAACAACTGTTGAGAAAAATCATCTAAGGCATCAAATAATTCTTTCTTATTCATGAACAGCCCTTTCTTTTTCTGTTTTCATGTTCATTTTACTGTAAAACTAGGTATTCCAAAGAATTCTGGAAAGACACATTTGCTTTCCACATTTTTCTGGCTTCGAGAAGGTTTTGCAATATTGTACGTGCTACATTTTTTTGAATCTCTTGACCTGCTAAAACTTCTAAAATTCTAAAGACTTGGTCTTGTTTTTCTTTGTCATCTGCTAAGCTAGCTAATTTTGAGACCTGTAAATAAGATTCCTTTTTGCCAGCATCTAACCAAGAATAGAATCGTTCACTTTCTTCAAGTAGAGTCCAAAAACTTGTTTGATTTGTCAGTTTTTCGGTTTCTGCTTGCGATTGACTAAACTCAGCTAAAAGCCTTGCTTTATTTTTGACCAATCCTGCTTGTTCAAGTTGATTCCTAAGGCTTTCGATTTGTTTCTTAAATTGAAAAATCTGTGTCCGGCTTCGGATAGTTGGTAACATCTCCTCTTGATCATTAGTTAAAAAGAAAATATAGGTTTCACTTTGCGGTTCTTCAATGACCTTTAGTAGTGAATTGGCGGCATTGGCATGCATTTTTTCTGCTTGTTCAATAATAAAAACCTGACGTTGATTTTCGATTCCTGATTGAGAAAACTGGCCAACTAATTCTCGGATTCGTTCCGTTTTAATGATTTGATTCATTGGACGAATAATGGTGACATCAGGAAATTCTTCCTTATCAATCAACTTACAATTTCGGCAAGACTCGCAAGGTAAGACACTCTGCTTTTCTGTACAGAACAAACTCTTAGACAGAAATAAGGCCATCTCTAAACTTCCAAAATACCCTGAAAAGAGATAGGCATGATTCAGCTGTCTTTGTTCTAAGATGTGAACAAAACGTTCAAATTGTTGAGGTTGACAAGCTTTTAATTGCTCTTGATTCATTCTGTCAGCCCCATTCTGTCAAATAAAACTTGTTTAGTATTTTCAACCACTTGATCTAGTGGTAAACTCGCATCGATTTTAACAATACGCTCACCTTCTTTCTCAAGAAGAGAAAGATAGCCTTGACGAACTTTTCTGTGCAGGTCTAAACCTTCCAAATCTAAACGATTGACTTCGCGATCGCTGTTTGCTGACGATTCTTTCAAGCCCCTTTTCTACTTCAATATCAAAATAAAGTGTCAAATCTGGCTTGAGACCATCTGTCGCAAATTGATTGAGCCAGTCAATAGCTTCAATATCCAAACCACGACCAAAGCCTTGATAAGCAACTGAACTATCAATAAAACGATCCATGATGACCAATTTTCCAGCTGCAAGTGCTGGCAAGACCTTCTCTACTAGGTGCTGTCTACGACTTGCAATATAGAGAAGCAACTCTGTCTTTGGATCCATCTGAGTATGACTAGGATCTAAAATGACTTCTCGAATCTTCTCACCAATCAAAACACCACCTGGCTCACGTGTTGTTAAAAACTCAATATTCTTTTCTTCTAACAAAGGGAAGGATAGCTTCAAGCACACTCGTTTTACCAGCTCCCTCTGGCCCCTCTAAAGAGACTAAAAATCCTTTTGACATGACGAACTCATTTCTTTTTTTCTTCCTTCTATTCTATCAAAAAAACAGGCATTTGTGAAAAGCTTTTTAACCTAATAAAAATTTATTCTGAAAAAAACTAGGATATACATTCGTTAATAAATAAGATAAATTATTTAATTAAGTTTCTATATTCGTAATCAACTACCATACTATCTTATTTTGTCTTTGTATAACTAGAAAAAAAGAACCTTGCATAGCAAGATTCTTTTAATGTCTGACTTAAATAATTGTTCTTCTGGGAACTAAATCGAATTAAGCTTCGATTTCTGTAACCATACCTGAACCAACAGTACGTCCACCCTCACGGATAGAGAATGTAGTACCTTGTTCTACGGCGATTGGGTGGATCAACTCAACGTCGATTGTCACGTTATCACCTGGCATTACCATTTCAGTACCTGCTGGAAGTTCGATTGAACCTGTAACGTCAGTAGTACGGAAGTAGAATTGTGGGCGGTAGTTGTTGAAGAATGGAGTGTGACGTCCACCTTCTTCTTTAGTAAGGATGTAAACTTCACCTTTGAATTTAGTGTGTGGGTTGATTGAACCTGGTTTAGCGATAACTTGTCCACGTTCGATTTCGTCACGTTGAACACCACGAAGAAGGACACCTACGTTATCTCCTGCAAGACCTTCGTCAAGTTGTTTACGGAACATTTCAACACCAGTAACAACTGCTTTTGAAGTTTCTTCTTTGATACCAACGATTTCGATTTCGTCGTTGACACGAACAGTACCACGGTCGATACGTCCTGAAGCAACTGTACCACGTCCAGTGATTGAGAATACGTCCTCGACTGGAAGAAGCAATGGTTTGTCAGTGTCACGTTCTGGTTCTGGAATGTACTCATCAACAGTGTTCATCAATTCCATGATGATGTCTTCGTATTTAGAGTCACCTTCAAGAGCTTTAAGAGCTGAACCTTGGATAACTGGAAGATCGTCACCTGGGAAGTCGTATTCTGAAAGAAGGTCACGGATTTCCATTTCAACCAATTCAAGCAATTCTTCGTCGTCAACCAAGTCGATCTTGTTCATGAAGACGATAAGGTGTTTAACACCAACCTGACGTGAAAGAAGGATGTGCTCACGAGTTTGTGGCATTGGTCCGTCAGTTGAAGCTACTACAGGATAGCTCCGTCCATTTGAGCGGCACCAGTGATCATGTTTTTTAACGTAGTCCGCGTGTCCTGGAGCGTCGATGTGAGCATAGTGACGTTTTTCAGTTTCGTACTCAACGTGCGCAGTGTTGATAGTGATACCGCGTTCGCGTTCTTCTGGAGCAGCATCGATAGACGCATAGTCTTTAGGTTGGTTAACTGCTGAAGGCAAGCGACGTGCCAATACAGTTGTGATAGCTGCAGTTAGGGTAGTTTTACCGTGGTCAACGTGTCCGATAGTACCAATGTTAACGTGTGGTTTACTACGATCGTATTTTTTTCTTTTGCCATTTGAGTAAAAAGCCTCCAATAAAATATATTTTATAGATAGACAGTAGGCAATACAGTCTAACTTTCCTTACTATTTTATCAAATTTTTAGCTAAATTGCAAGTGTTTTACAAAGTTTTTATTAATTATTCTTATTCTTACTATAAGTTGTCGATTTATTGATAAAAAAAGAAACAGATGAATCCGTTTCTTTTTAAAATCTTTATTTTTCTCCCACTTCTTGTACTTCTTTATGTTTTTCATAAAGTCGGACTAGGAATTTGGATATTTCTTTGAGAATTGAGTAGGTAGGAACGGCAACGATCATACCTACGACACCATAGATATTACTTGACAACAATAATAGCACGAGAATTGTAATCGGATGAACTTTCATGACTCCACCAACAATACGAGGGTATAGGATATTCCCATCTACTTGTTGGATAATCAGCATATAGATAACTGCTATAATCATCTTTTGAGGATCCGTAAACAGATTTGAAATAATCATCGGAATTAGTCCAATACTCGGTCCAACATAAGGAATCAAATTTGCTAAACCTGAGAAAATAGCAAAAACTAATGCATATTTTAAGCCAATCACACTATAACCGATAAAAGCCAAACACCCGATAATAAATGCATCGATTGATACTCCACTTATGTAACGGGAAATAGTCTCATTCAAGTTTGTTATTAAACCAGATATATTGAGTTTGTCTCGCTTTAAAATAGTTCTTTCTAGCATCGGTAAGAATTTATGACCATCTAAAAGGAAATAAATCAAGAAAACCGGTGTCATAATGATAATTAAAACAGTGCTTACCAAAGCTGAAAGGACACTTCCCACACTATTTGTCACACTATTTAAGATATTTTGTAAAATATCGACATAAGAAAGATTTAATTGTTGGATTGTTTGTTGAATATCTAGCTCTTGGAAAGTAGGATATTTCGATAATTCTATCACTAAATCTTGGATTCGAGAATAGATATCTTGGCTAGAATTAATCAAGCTACTCAACTGATTAATTAAAATCGGCAAGAGATAGACGACAGCTATCACTATGGTTCCAAAGAGAACACAAAGTGTTAACAAAATACCAATGATTCGATTAATGCGACATTCCTTCTCCAAAAAGATGACGATTGGATTTGTTAAGTAGTACAGAAATCCTCCTAATAAGAAAGGAATCATGATTGTATTTACGACACTTACAAACGGTGTAATAATAGCACCCATTTCTCTCCATAAGTAGAAAATTAAGGTTATTAATAATATCTCAGTGGTCCAGAAGAACAATTTATTTCTCCGAAACATAAGCCACCTCCTCTTTTTCCTATTTTACCATATTTCGAAAAAGATTGATAACCTTCATTATAAAAAAACAAGAATATTTTTTTGTCTTTATGATAGAATACAATTACTATGAAGAAATTATTTTTAACATTACTAACACTTATTTCATTTGGTTCTGCTACTACTGTTTTTGCTCAGGATTTTGATGTCGCAGCAAAACACGCCATCGCTGTTGAGGCTAACAGTGGTAAGATTTTGTATGAAAAAGATGCGACCCAACCGGTTGAAATTGCCTCTATCAGTAAACTACTTACTGTTTACCTAGTATATGAAGCTCTAGAGCAAGGCAAAATCACTCTTTCTACCCCAGTGGAAATTTCAGATTACCCCTACCAGCTCACAACCAACTCCGAAGCAAGTAACGTTCCTATGGAAGCTCGTAACTACACTGTTGAAGAGTTGTTAGAAGCAACATTGGTATCTAGTGCCAATAGTGCAGCTATCGCGTTGGCAGAAAAGGTTGCTGGATCAGAAAAAGACTTTGTTGATATGATGAAGGCTAAACTTCTTGAATGGGGGATTCAAGATGCTACCCTCGTCAATACAACTGGTCTAAATAATGAGACTCTTGGAGATAATATCTATCCCGGCTCTAAGAAAGATGATGAAAACAAACTGAGTGCCTATGATGTTGCGATCGTCGCTCGTAATCTGATTCTCAAATACCCTCAGGTTCTAGAAATCACCAAGAAACCTTCTTCTACTTTTGCAGGGATGACTATTCATTCTACAAACTATATGTTAGAGGGATTACCTGCCTATCGTGGTGGAGTTGATGGTCTTAAAGACTGGTACGACTGATAAAGCTGGAGCATCCTTCGTAGGTACGACTGTTGAAAAAAAGGCATGCGTATCATCACTGTTGTTTTAAACGCTGACAACCAAGATACCAAACCCTACGCTCGTTTCACAGCAACTTCAGCTCTTCTAGATTATATCTCATCCAATTTCGCTCTTCAAACAATAGTCAATCAAGGAGAAAGCTACCAAGATAGCAAATCTCCAGTTTATGACGGAAAGCAAGATACGGTTACAGCAGTCGCTAAAGAAGATATAAAAATTGTTCAGCGTCTCGGTAGTCGAGCACAGTCATCTGTTACTTACACACCTGATAGTACTGAGCATACTGCACCACTTGAAGCAGGTACAGTCGTTGGACATCTGACCTATGATGACAAGGACTTAGTTGGTCAAGGTTATATCACCACTGACAAACCAACCTTTGAAATGATTTCTGATAAAAATGTAGAGAAAGCCTTCTTCTTAAAAGTTTGGTGGAATCGCTTCATCCGATTCGTCAATGAAAAATTATAAAAAAATCGCGATAACTCGCGATTTTTCTTTATTCATTTTCAGCTACAATCGAATGCTTATAGCCATAAGTAAAGTAAGTAATAACTCCTACTACTAAGGCTAATACAAATGCTATCCAAGTTTCAAGATTGTATTGAAGCATAAAGGACAGACAGATCGCAGAAATCACGATAGATACCACAAGAGCAGGTCCTGCTAGTGTTGCTGCAACTGTTCCTGTAATGGTAAAAAAATACCAGTTCCCACCATGGCTCCCAATTCCTTAAAAGAATTAAATCCCATAATTTCAAAATGACGATGCATTTCTGTTTTACTTAGACTGAAGTCTTTTATTCTAAAAATATTCATTCTTCATCTCCACTAACAATAATTGTTTTTATTTTACCACAGATAATGTATTTTTGTGAATATTTATAAAATTGTATCTAAAAACTGAACAAATGTAATATTTGCTCAGTTTTTTTATAATGATTATCCAACTGATCCTTCCATTTCGTAGCTAATCAAGCGGTTGAGCTCAACTGCGTATTCCATTGGAAGTTCTTTGGTGAAGGGCTCTACAAATCCCATGACAATCATTTCAGTTGCTTCAGATTCTGACAAGCCACGGCTCATGAGGTAATAGAGTTGCTCTTCAGAAATCTTAGAAACCTTGGCTTCGTGCTCCAAAGCAACTTGTGAGTTGTGGATTTCATTAAATGGAATGGTATCTGACGCTGACAAGTCATCCATGATAATGGTATCACACTCGATGTGAGAAACAGATTTCTTAGAGTTCTTGTTGAAAGTCACTTGTCCACGATAGTCTACCTTACCACCGCCTTTAGCGATTGATTTAGAGACGATAGACGAGCTCGTATGTGGAGCATTGTGGATCATCTTAGCACCAGTATCTTGGTGTTGCCCTGCATTGGCAAAGGCAATCGAAAGCATCGTCCCACGCGCACCTTCTCCATCTAGGTAAACTGATGGATATTTCATAGTTGTTTTGGCACCTAAGTTTCCATCAATCCACTCAACAGTCGCATCTTTCAAAGCCTTAGCGCGTTTTGTTACCAAGTTATAAACGTTATCTGACCAGTTTTGGATGGTTGTATAACGCATATAAGCCCCGTCCAAAGCAAAGATTTCTACAATAGCAGCATGCAAGCTGTTGCTAGAATAAGTTGGCGCTGTACATCCTTCTACGTAGTGGACACTTGCTCCCTCATCAACGATGATTAAGGTACGTTCAAACTGACCAGTATTTTCATTGTTGATACGGAAAGTAGGTTTGAAGTGGAATATCTACCTTGACACCTTTTTGGGAACATAGATGAAGGTTCCACCAGACCATACTGCTGAGTTGAGGGCTGCCAACTTGTTATCTGTCGGCGGTACTAACTTCGCAAAGTATTGTTTAAACAAGTCTGGGTATTCCTTGAGGGCAGAATCTGTATCTGTAAAGATAATTCCTAATTTCTCAAATTCTTCCTTCATGTTATGGTAAACCACTTCTGACTCATACTGGGCAGAAGCTCCAGCTAGATAAGCACGTTCAGCTTCTGGAATCCCTGATTCGTTCAAAGGTTTCTTTGATTTTTTTCAGGAACGTCATCCCAGGAACGAGGCTGGTTTATCAGATGGTTTTTGGTAGTAGATCAAGTCATCAAAGTCAATCTCTGACAAGTCTGCTCCCCAAGTTTGCATGGGCATTTTTTTGAAGGTTTCATAAGATTTCAAACGGAATTCCAACATCCACTCAGGTTCTCCCTTAGCAGCTGATAGTTCACGAATGACATCTTCATTCAATCCTTTTCCTGTCGATAGGACAGGCTCTACATCGTCATGGAAACCAAATTTATATTCACCAAGATCAATTGGTTTTGGTTCAACTCTTTCTTCAGCCATAATATCCTTTCTTTCATTCTTTATTTCTAATGATTTATAAGACAAAGAAAGCTTGTCTTATTTGTTTTCTTGGTCTTCAATTGTTTTTTTAAGGGCATTCCAAGCTAGGGTTGCGCATTTGATTCGTTGCGGGAATTTGGCAACACCTGACAAGAAAGCTGCATCGTCGAGACTATCTTGTCTGTCATCTTTTTGCCCTTGAACCATTTCAGAAAAAATGGTTGCAAGTTCTAAAATTTCTTGCTTGGTCTTGCCCAAAACAGCATCCGTCATCATACTAGCAGAAGCAGTGGAAATCGTGCATCCTGAATTTAGAAAAGCAATATCTTCCAAACGATCCTCTGCGTCAAACTTGACAGAGAGGTTGATAACATCCCCGCAGGTTGGATTATTGAGACTGATTTGCTCAGCATCTTCTAACTTTCCTTGATGATGAGGATTTTTCGAATGGTCTGCTACCACTGCCATATAAAGGCTATCTAGTTTAGAAAGTGCCATTGAAAAACTCCTTTGTCTTTTGTAGGGCATCTACCAACTTGTCGCAATCTGCCTTGGTGTTGTAGATATAAAAACTAGCGCGAGCTGTTGCTGGAACATCCAAATATTGGAGCAAAGGTTGCGCACAATGGTGACCCGCACGAACTGCTACTCCTTCATAATCCAGAGCAGTTGCAAGGTCATGAGGATGAAGATCGCCAAGGTTAAAGGCAACGACACCTGAACGTTGAGCCAAATCTTGCGAACCGTAAATGGTCAAATCCTTCAATTGCCTGTAATTTTTGGATAGACGTATGCAATCAATTCTTGTTCATGGGCTTTCAATGGCATCCATACCAATCTTTTCAAGATAATCCACGGCAGCTGCAAGTCCAATAGCACCAGCCATATTAGGGAGTTCCAGCCTCGAATTTCCAAGGCAACTCCTTCCAGCTAGCAGATTGCTCATAAACGAAAATCAATCATCTCGCCACCAAATTCGACTGGGCGACATTTGTTCCAGATACTTTTTCTTTACCGTAAAGGACACCAATACCAGTCGGACCAGCCATCTTGTGACCTGAAAAGGCAAAGAAGTCCACATCCAAATCCTGTACATCAATCTTCATATGAGGCGTAGACTGAGCACCATCCACCACCATAATGGCTCCAACTTGGTGAGCCATTTGTGTGATTTCTTTGATAGGATTAATCACTCCAAGAACGTTTGATGCGTGAGCTAGTGAAACAAATTTAACTTTGTCAGTCAATTTAGTACGCAAGTCACCCATATCCAGAGCTCCATCTTTGAGATAGACATAAACAAGCTCTGCCCCAGTCTTTCGGCAAGCTTCCTGCCATGGAATAATATTGGAATGGTGTTCCATGACTGAAATCAAGACCTGGTCTCCCTCAGTCAAGATTTCCTCAGCGAAACGTGCCACCCAGTTGAGACTAGTCGTAGTTCCTCTAGTGAAGAGTACTTCCTTTGTCGAACCTGCGTTGATAAACTTACCAATGGTTTCACGAGCAGCTTCATAAGATGCTGTCGCACGCTCTGCCAAGGTGTGAACCCCTCGGTGAACATTTGCATTATCCTGTTCATAGTAGCGGTTAATGGCTTCCAGAACAGCTAGTGGTTTTTGTGTCGTCGCAGCATTATCCAAATAAACCAGAGGTTCGTCATTGACAATCTGATCTAAAATTGGAAAATCCTTGCGAATAGCTTCTGCATCTAACATAGGCTTCCCCTTAGCGTTTTGACAATTTTTCTTCGATCGTCGCAATCATTTCATCACGAACTTCCTTGACAGGGATCTCAACGATAACGGATCCAAGGAAACCACGAACAACCAAACGTTCTGCAGTTGCCTTGTCCAATCCACGGCTCATAAGGTAGTACATGTCTTCTGGATCAACTTGACCAATAGAAGCTGCATGACCCTGCAGTGACATCATTTTCATCAATTAAAAGAATTGGGTTGGCATCTGAACGCGCTTGGTCTGAAAGCATGAGAACACGGCTTTCTTGTTGGGCATCTGCTCCCTTAGCACCCTTGATGATGTGGCCAATACCATTGAAAGTCAAAGTTGCTTTTTCAAGAATAACCCCATGTTGAAGGATATTACCGATAGAGTTGCAACCATAGTTAGTTACTCGAGTATCAATCCCTTGCACCTGACGACCACTTGAAAGAGCTACGACCTTGAGGTCTGCATGGCTACCATTACCAATCAAGTCACTATCAAAGTCAGCAACAACATTTCCTTCGTTCATGACACCGATGGCCCAGTCAATACTTGCATCGTTGCCTAATTTACCACGACGGCTAATGTAAGCAGTGACATTCTCACCAAGACGGTCAATCGCAGCAAATTTCACTTGAGCACCAGAACGTGCAATCACTTCAACAGTGATATTAGCAGTCGCCTTAGCACTACCCTCACCGCGTGATTCTAAACGTTCGAGGTAGCTGATTTTAGAGTTTTTACCTGCAATGATCAGAATATGCTTGTTAAATGGCACATCACTATCACTATCTTGATAGAAAATTCCTTCGATTGGTTCTGTGATTTCGACATTGTCTGGAATATAGAGAACAGCACCACTATTAAAGTAAGCTGTGTGGTAGGCTGCCAATTTATCATCGTCGTATTTTACTGATGACATGAAAAATTCTTCTACGAGTTCTGGGAATTTCTTCTAAAGCTGAATGGAAGTCTGTAAAGACCACTCCTTGTTCAGCCAACTCAACTGGAATTTGCTCGAAAACAGTTTGAGTTCCAACCTGCACCAATTTCAAGTGATTATCTAAAGCAGTGAAATCAGGAACATTTGCTGATGGTTCACTTTCTGTGATGGTACCATCACCAAGATTCCAACGGTGAAATTTTGACACGCTCAATGACTGGCAATTCCAAACTCTCAATCTTATCAAAAGCTTTTTGACGGAGGTCTGACAACCAGCTTGGTTCAGCGTGCATTTCTGAAAAAAGTTTAATAGTTTCTTTAGTCATTTACTTCTCCTAAAAGATACGAGGGAATTACAATTCTTCCTTGTAGTCATAGCCAAGTTCTTCAGCTAGTTTCGCGTATCCTTCACGTTCCAAGCGTGCAGCTAATTCTGGACCACCAGAAAGAACAACACGACCTTCCATCATAACGTGTACCACATCTGGTGTGATATAGTTCAAAAGACGTTGGTAGTGAGTAATGATCATAGCACCAAAACCTTCACCACGCATAGCATTTCACACCTTTAGAGACAACTTTAAGGGCATCAATATCAAGACCAGAGTCAATCTCATCTAAGAGGGCAAAAGTTGGTTCCAACATCAAGAGTTGAAGAATTTCGTTACGTTTTTTCTCACCACCTGAGAAACCTTCGTTGAGGTAACGCTCTGCCATTTCTTCTTTCATGTTGAGCAATTCCATTTTTTCGTCTAACTTAGTGATAAATTCACGAACTGAAATCTTTCTCATCATCTTCTTTACCAGCATTCATAGCTGCACGAAGAAACTCAGCATTTGTAATCCCAGGAATTTCTGATGGATATTGCATGGCAAGGAAAAGTCCCATACGCGCACGCTCATCCACTTCCAATTCGAGGATGTTTACACCGTCAAACAAGACTTCACCTTTAGTGACTTCATAGTTTGGGTTCCCCATAATAGCAGCTGAAAGAGTAGACTTACCGGTACCATTTGGTCCCATGATAGCTGCAATTTCTCCTGTTTTAAGAGTCAGATTGACCCCTTTTTAAAATTTCTTTTTCCTTCAATTTCAACGTGAAGATCTTTGATCTCTAATACTGACATGATTGTTCCTTTCTTTTTCATCCTTTTTTTACTGTATTTACCTGAAATTTAACCTTTTTAAATCCCTAGAAAAAAACACAGTAAAATGTCAATAAATATACCTTAATAGTATAACAAAAAGCCTAAAAAGGCTTTGATTTTTGTCTAGAAGCTAGGAGCTACTTCTTCCCTTGAAAATGATCATCTATAGCGCTCACAATTTTTACCCATGATATAACTCACGCGAAAATTTCTCAGGATCAAAAATAGCCCAAAAGCAAGGCCACGATATACCGTTGCTCCATGATGGATTCATTAAAGAAATAAGTCTCAGCAGCAGTAAAGAAGGCCATGATAATAAATTGTTGTCTGTTCATAGTCTTTTACCACCAATTCCCTTTAATCTTCAGCTATGGTCACTTTATCTGCTAAAAATTCAAAGCCTTGAGGAAGTATGGACTCTTCGGGTTCTTCCTTATTGACTTGTTCTTGAGAACCTTTAGCTCTGCTTGAAAATGCAGCTCGAACTTCCTTCCATTCTTCCATAGAAATAGCAAGAATCTCTGGAGAAAATCCAGCAGCGCAACTAAGAATATTGCCAAACATAGTGTTTAGATTGTCTCGTTTCATGGTTTGACCGGCATTGAAATTCGATTCAAAAGCCAAAATCGCATGATGTTCATTAGCAGCAACTGGTTTAGAACCAGCCAAGAGTGCCTTATCTGGACCAGATAAGCTTTCAATGACTTCTCCCCAAGCATTCTGAAGACGGATTAAGTTTTGACGGGCTAAGTCTGGATTTTCTACTGCTTCTTGAAGAATAGACTGCACCTTATTTCGGTCTACACGATAGATTGACTTACTGTTAGTCGGACGACTTGGTGTAGAAACAGTTTGTTTGGGATTAGAACCAACATTGGCAAGAGCTTGTTTCAATCGTGCAACTTCTTCTCGAAGAGAAGACAATTCCTCAGCCACCTCACCTGAAAGTTCTGGTTGAGAATCGATTTCTGCTAAACGAATAGTCATCATTTCGGCATAAATTTTAGGTTGTAGGCTAGCCTTAATATCAGCTAGACTTCTAGTAGCAAGACTAATCATCTCAAACAAGACATCCTGCGGAAGAGCTAAGTTTCTCTCAAATGCATCACTATGATGTGTATTTTCTCCGCCTGCTTGAACAATTAAGATATCACGGAGATATTGTAGCAAATCAACTACAAAACGTGTCATGCTCTTTCCATTCTCAAAAATCAGATCAAGATTTTGAAGGGCTCCCGGTACATCCTTTTGAGCTAAAGCAGCTACGTAATGATCCAAGGCACTTAAACTAATGGTACCAGTGATTTCTTCTGAGACTGCAGTTGTCAATGTAGCTTCTTGGGTTAAGCTTAATGCCTGGTCTAGAATTGACAAGGCATCTCTCATACCACCTTCAGCTCTTCTAGCAATAATTTCAACAGCTTCTGTTTCGTAATCAATTCCTTCTTTTTCTAAAATCTGGAAGATATGATCTCGAATATCCTGAGTCTTAATGGACTTGAACTCAAATCGTTGAACACGAGACAAAATAGTTGCAGGAATTTTATGAAGCTCAGTCGTTGCCAAAATAAAGACTACATTTGGAGTTGGTTCTTCCAGTGTTTTCAAAAGGGCATTAAAGGCACCTGTTGAAAGCATATGAACCTCGTCAATGATATAGACCTTATACTTAGCTATACTTGGAGCATAAGTTGATTTGTCACGAATATCACGAATTTCATCAACCCCATTATTAGAAGCCGCATCCATTTCGATAACGTCTTCTAAACTTCCATCCGTAACAGCTTGACAGATATAACAGTTATTACAAGGTTCTCCCCCTACTTGATTAGGGCAGTTCATAGCCTTAGCAAAAATCTTAGCCACACTAGTCTTACCAGTTCCACGAGGCCCTGAAAATAGGTAGGCGTGACTAATCTTATCCTGTTCCACAGCCTGTTTAAGGGTTCTAGCAACAATTTCCTGGCCCACTAACTGTGAAAAATTTTGACTTCTATATTTTCGATAAAGCGCCTGATACATTATGCCTTCTCCTCAAACATTGAAAATTTCCATTCTGTCTTATCTTGTAAAATAGACACAAACTCTTCTAAATAGCGTTGATCAATTTCATTATAATCATCAACATGAGATGAGTCCAAATCTAATACACCCAGAAGCTGTCCATTTTTTACCATTGGAAGTACGATCTCGCTACGAGCACTACTATCACAAGAAATATAATTTGGATAAGTCTTGACATCACCAACGATAACTGTTTGACGACTAGCCGCTGACTCACCACAAACTCCTTTTCCGAGCGCAATTCTAACACATGAGACTCCACCCTGAAAAGGGCCTAAAATAAGCTCATTTCCGTCATATAAATAGAAACCTGCAAAGACAGTTCGAGGAAAGTTCATTTTTAAGAGAGCACTGGCATTTGATAGATTAGCCAACACATTGGTCTCACCTTCTAAAAGACTAGAAAGTTGTTCATTTACAATTTGGTAAATTGATTCTTTTTCGGAATGTAACATAAATCCATTATATCAAAAAAATACTAGTTGAAAAAGAAAAAAATCCCTTGTTTTTACAACAAAGGATTTATAATTAGTTCTGATTGATTAAAGTTCGATGTCTCCGAACAAGTCAGCCATTGAGAATCCTGTTTGAGTTTCAGGAAGTTCAAAGTCACGTTTTTCTTGACGTTTTGGACGACGTGGACGTGGAGCACGTTTTTCTTCGTTTTGTCCTTCTTCTTGAGCTGGACGTTCTTCAAGAGCTTTGATAGAAAGTGATACACGTTCTGCATCAGCATTAACATCAAGAACTTTAACAGTAACTTCTTGACCAACTGTAAGAGCTTCTTTTTGGATTTTTCAATACGTTTGTGTGAAATTTGTGATACGTGAACAAGTCCATCGATACCTGGCAATACTTCAACAAATGCACCGAAGTCAGTCAAACGTTTAACTGTACCTTCTACAACGTCACCTTTAGCCAATTTTTGCTCAACGCCATCCCATGGTCCAGGTGTTGTTGCTTTAAGTGAAAGTGATACACGTCCTTCTTCTTCGTTAAGGTCAAGGATTTTCACTTCAACTTCTTCACCAACAGTTACAACTGATTTTGGAGAAACGTTACGTTCGTGTGACAATTCAGTCAAGTGAACCAATCCATCAACACCACCAAGGTCGATGAAAGCACCGAAGCTTGTGATACGAGCAACTTTACCAGTTACTACATCACCAGCAGCCAATTTACCGAAAACTTCTGCACGAGCTGCTGCAGTAGCTGCTTCTACAACTTCACGACGTGAAAGGATGAAGCGGTTTCTTTAGGGTCAACTTCTTTGATTTTAGCTTCAAATTCTTGACCTACAAAACGCTCAGTGTTACGTACGAAACGAGTATCCAACATTGAAGCTGGGATAAATCCACGCAAACCTTCAAATTCTACTGAAAGTCCACCTTTAACAGCGCGAGTTCCTTTAACTGTAACAACTTCTTCTTCGCGTCCTACAAGTTTGTCCCATGCTTTGCGAGCTTCAAGGCGTTTTTTAGATACAAGGTATGTTACTGTATCAGTATCTTTACCAACTACTTGACGAAGTACAAGAACATCAAATACTTCACCTACTTTTACAAAGTCATTGATATCTGCATCGCGATCGTTTGTCAATTCGCGAAGAGTCAAGACACCTTCAACACCAGTTCCAGAGATTGCAACGTTAGCTTGATTAGCATCAACTGTCAATACTTCAGCACTAACAACATCACCAGGTTCAACTTGGCTAACGCTATTTAGCAAATCTTCAAATTCATTCATCTAAAAAAATCCTCCAACAATCAAGTCTTTTTTTAACTTGACATACTTATAATTTTTTTCCTAAGCACCCGCAACGACATGAACATCTCGAACGTCCTTCAATTATAAAAAAATAAAATACCCTAAGATATTTTTTTCTTTTTTTATCTTGAATTTATTACCTAAGAACTGGGGTAGCTGGATTCGAACCAACGCATGAGGGAGTCAAAGTCCCTTGCCTTACCGCTTGGCTATACCCCATTGATGATATGGAGAGAGAGGGATTCGAACCCCCGAACCCGAAGGAGCGGATTTACAGTCCGCCGCGTTTAGCCTCTTCGCTATCTCTCCGACAATCAACGAAAACTATTATATCATGAAAAATTTGCAAAAAAACAAGCATTATTTTTGCTAAATTATAGTTCTCAATCAATATTTCCACAGCTTTTTTTCAAGATTCTTGTAAAAACTATCGACATTTCCATTCTTTATGATTGCAAATTGGTCATCTAGTTCGGCAATTTCACCGATTAACTTTTTACCAATTGTTAATGTGTAACCAGCGTACTTATCTTTTCCAACTACTACTTTAGCATCTGACAATTGAATCTCAATTTTTTTATCTTTTTTGCTCATACCATACCTCTTTTCACTTTTTCTATTTTACAAGAAATTCCCTAATCTAGCAAGAAAAAACTCTCTATCATGCTTATCTTGACAGAGAGTTTAAGGAATATTTTTTAATTTGAAATTTGAATTATTAGTGAGTCGCCCCTCCGACTAATTTCAAATCTTTATCTTTATGGTCTACGATAGCACCAATAGCAACTTCGATACCTCGGACAATATCTCTTAAGCACATGGATGCAGTATTAGGCTTATTTACCACTTGTTCTGTCATATAGGGAATATGCATAAGCCTGCTCTCATATTAGGAAATTTCTTATCCGCTAAGTAGAGAGCCTGATACATTAGATGATTGCAAACAAAGGTTCCAGCTGAATTGGATACTGAAGCAGGTAGCCCTTCTTTTTTTATGGCTTGTACCATTGCTTTGATAGGGAGTGTGCTAAAGTAGGCAGCTTCTCCATCTAGGCGAATTGGAGTGTCAATCGGTTGATTTCCTTGGTTATCTGGAATTCTAGCATCATCTTGATTGATAGCAACTCTCTCAGGAGTTAAACTCGCTCTTCCTCCTGCTTGTCCGATGCAAAGCACCACATCTGGGTGGTATCGATTTATTTCTGCTTCTAAAACCTCTGCTGATTTATAAAAGACTGTTGGGATCTCTACCCAGCGTATCTCAGCGCCATGAATTACAGACGGTAATGATTTAACTGCTTCTAGAGCTGGATTGACCTGTTCACCACCAAAAGGATCAAATCCTGTAACTAATATTTTCATTTTATTTCCTTTACTAAAATGCCAAAAAGTACATCAGAAATACATGTATGATAATCATGACAATAGCTACTCCTACTTGCGCTTTGATAACGCCATTTGGATCTTTCATATCCAGAAGAGCTGCCGGTAAAGTATTGAAGTTAGCAGCCATTGGGAGTTAGTAAGGTCCCACAACAACCCTGCTGTCATAGCTAGAGCAGCCCGCCACGATTGGATCTGCTCCCAAGGAAAAATACAAAAGGAACACCAATTCCAGCAGTAATGACAGTGAAAAGCAGCAAAAGGCATTTCCCATAATCATTGAAAATAGAACCATTCCCAACACATAAGCCACTACACCCATCAACCGACTCCCCGAAGGCACAAAACCACTTATCAGATGTGACATTAAGTCTCCAACTCCAGCTACAGTAAAAATAGCTCCCTAAAGCTCCTAAAAGTTGAGGAACAATCCCACTAGTTGAGACTTGCTGAACCATGCGATTGTTTTCTGATAATAAGCTTTTAGGAGAACTCTTAGTAATCAATAAAAGAGAAATGGTTGCTAAAAATGCTGCAAGACTGATAGCAATCTTACTAAACTCAGGGATCATTTTTGCTAATACTAAAGCAATCAAAGCCATCAGCATGACCGGAATAAAAATTTTATTCTTCAACCGTTTAGCTTCAAAGTTTGCCTTGACTTCATCCAGAGACGGTAAGGTTCCGATACGAACCTGTTTAAAGAGTGTTAGTAGGGCTAAGAGCACTACGATAATTCCAATACAGATAGATGGTAGATAAGAACCACCAATAAAACTGATTCCCAATAAAGCCCAAAACCCAGCTGTTCCATATCGAACTGGGTTTGTTTTGTCTTTATAGCTACAATAGGCCGTGTGAAGAAATTGACAACCAATCACAATATAGGTTAACTCTAATAACTGTCTTGCTAGATTGGTCATTCTTCTTTTCCTTTACTAAGCTTATTCGCTAGCAATTTTCTATCAAATAAGTAATTGTACAACCCTACCACAAGCAAGGCAACTCCTGCAACAATAAGAGAAGCCGAAGCGATCCCTGCATAATTACTTTCGTAACCTAATTGGTCCAGAGTGCCCCCAACTAAGAGGACACCACCTGCACCAACGAAAGTGTTCTGAGCAAAGAAATTTGCAAAATTATCATTTGCTGCTGCACGCGCTTTTAGCGCTTCGCTCTCCTGCTCCGTTAATTTTCTACCCTAATTGTGACTCTGCCGCTGCTTGTCCCATGGGTTGAACCAGAGGCCTTACAAACTGCGGCTGCCCTCCCGAGACGAATGGCAAAGAAGCCCGTCGAGTTCCCGAAAAAAAGAAATAAATTGTATAAAAACTTCCCTACGGTCAGTCCTTTAATCCTTTTGAATCAAGTCAATCGAACGTTGCTTGAGGCCAAAAGTTTCAGATAAACCAACCAAGGGCAAGGTTACCATAAAAAAATCGTAAGAACTCGTTGATTGCTAAATTCTCTTCCTAAAATTTCCAAGAACTCAACAAGAGAAACTCCAGAAACTAGAGCTGTAACTAAACTAGCTAAGACTACCGTTGCGATGGTATCTAATTTATAGATAAAACCAACCACAATAATAACTATCCCTATTAGTTTAATCCATTCCATATAGGCCCCTTTATTCCAAAAATACTAGTCTGTTTTATTTGACATGACTTTCTAGTTCTTTTTGGTATTTACTGTTTGATTCCAATTTTTCTTTTTGCCATTTTTCAAGAGCTGCTTGATATTCTTTAGCAGATACAATTTCTTTTTGCAATTTCATTCCCTTGAAGATATATGGATCACCCTTAATACCTACTTGTGAGTACGGTTTAGAGAATGGAACGACGTTGCTGACAACTGGTGAACCACCTGATGAAGCGGTTGGCATCAAGAGAGAGCTATCAGTGAGCCATGCTTGAGCCTTAGCATATTTTTCATATCTCTTATCCAAATCGTTTGTCTCAGAAACTGCATCATCCAAGAGTTTCTTATATTCGTCCAGACCAAGTTGAGCTACTACTTCCTTGTCTTTACCTTTCGTAATACCAAGGTGTTTCATAGCAGAACCAGTCTTAGGATCCATGATATTAAGATAACTTGCTGGGTCTTGGTAGCTTGGAGCCCATCCAGTACTGTTCAAGTCATAGTCTTTTTGAGCTGGAACACGCGCCTGCGATGTAATGCTTTCCTTTTCGTTATCGGTCATTTGAAGGACATCGATCACTACATTTTCAGAACCAAGAGTTGACTCGATTGATTGTTTAAAGGAATTGCTTTGTTGAACGGCAATTGTATCTGTCTGTTCAACTGGAACATCCAAGTGAATTGGGAAGGTTACGCCTTTTGATTCCAATTCTTTCTTAGCTTTTTCAAATGAAGCCTTAGCTTTGTCAGGATTGTAGATAGTATCTTTTCCGTCTACAAGCTCAACACCTTTCCATTGGTCTCCATAGCTGACCAATTCTGTTTGAGCGATATCACCAAAGTTTTTACCACCTGATTGTACAAAGTTATCTGGAACTAGACTGTTACGAATAATCTTGTCCGCGCCATCTTCACCATTGAGCTGTGCAGCATAAGAATGACGGTTGAAGGCAAAGTTGATTGCTTGACGGAAGTCCTTGTTCAACATTGCTTCTTTTGTAGAAGTTTTCTGTTCTTCACTAGTTTTCGCTGTCTTATTGTAAGATTGACGGTTTACGTTGAAGGTAAAGTAGTAACTAGTTGAATCCTGTGGACTGTATGTGATTTTATCTCCGTATTGTTCCAATGTAGAAGCAAAGTTTGAGCTACTTGGGAAGATACGAGCTGTTGTATAAACACCTGAAGAGAAGCTACGGATTAATGATTCTTGGTCTGAACCATCATAGTAGGTCAATTTTACTTTCTCAATTTTAACCTTCTCTTTATCCCAATAATTTGGGTTCTTTTCGTATTCGATTAACGATTTTGAAGTCAATGTCTTCAAAATATACGGACCGTTATAAAGAATTCCAGATGGACTTACTGCTCCGTAGTTCTTACCTGAAGCTTTGAGGAATTCCTCGTTTACTGGCAACATGGTTGCTGAAGTCACTTTCGAATTCCAGAAACTTTCAGGTGCATTAAGAGTATACTGGACTGTGTAGTCATCCAATGCCTTAACCCCAACTGTAGAGAAGTCATTAGTCTCACCAGTCATATATTCATTCAAGCCCTTAATGGAGTTTTGAATAAGAGTGACACCGTCTGATTTACCATCTGCTACGTGTTTTAGTCCAGTAACAAAGTCATGCGCTGTTACTTCAGCGTATTCTTCACCTTCTGACGTGTACCATTTAACTCCTTTACGAAGTTTATAAGTATAAGTCAAACCGTCTTGTGAGACACTCCAGTCTTCTGCTAGTGAAGGAACCAAATTTCCATATTCATCGTTTTCCAACAATCCATCAACAACGTTACCAATAATATCCGTTGTTGAAGTACGAGTTGCAATACTGTAGTCCAAAGATGATGGGTCTACTCCATAGACATAAGAGAAGGTTGTAGGTGCATCTGCTTCTTTATCAGCTTTACCACAAGCCACAAGAAGAACTGCTGTACTCAGGACAACTCCTGCTGTTAACATCCACTTTTTCGTTTTCATAAAGATCTCCTTTAATAATGTTTAATCTACTTTTACAATCCAACCTTCTGGCGCTTCAATGTCACCAAATTGGATACCTGTCAATTCATCGTATAGTTTACGAGTCACTGGACCAACCTCTGTTTCACTGTAGAAAACATGGAAATCATCACCGTGTTGGATTCCCCCAATAGGTGAGATTACTGCTGCTGTTCCACAGGCACCTGCTTCTACAAATCGATCCAGACTATCAATTGGTACATCCCCCTCGACAGGCTTCAAGCCTAAACGATGCTCTGCCAAGTAAAGCAATGAATACTTGGTAATCGATGGCAAAATTGACGGACTCAATGGGGTTACAAACTCATTATCAGCTGTAATTCCAAAGAAGTTTGCTGAACCAACTTCTTCAATCTTAGTGTGGGTTGATGGGTCTAGATAAATAACATCTGAGAAATGACGGGATTTAGCCATTTTCCCTGGCAAAAGACTAGCGGCATAGTTCCCACCGACCTTGGCAGCTCCTGTTCCATTTGGTGCAGCACGGTCATACTCATCTTGAATCAAGAAGTTTGTTGGAACCAATCCACCCTTAAAGTAATTTCCAACTGGCATAGTAAAGATAGTGAAAATATACTCCTCGGCTGGTTTTACCCCGATGATGTCTCCGACACCAATCAAGAGCGGACGAAGATAAAGGGTTCCACCAGTTCCGTAAGGTGGTACGTATTCTTCATTAGCACGAACAACTGCTTTACAAGCCTCTACAAACATTTCTGTTGGCACTTGGGGCATCAAGAGACGGTCGCAGGTACGTTGGAGTCGTTTAGCATTTTCATCTGGACGGAAGAGTTGAATACTGCCATCCTTTGTACGATAGGCTTTCAATCCTTCAAATGCTTGCTGTCCATAGTGAAGGCTTGGAGATGATTCTGAGATATGCAAGGTTGCATCTTCTGTTAATTCTCCTTGAGTCCATTGTCCATTTTTAAAATAAGCGATATAACGATAAGGTAGTTTCATATAGGAAAAAAACCGAGATTTTTCCCAATCAATCGTAATGGTCATGACAATCTCCTTTATTCTAATCAAGCTTTGTGTTCTATTCTACACTATTCTCCTAAAAAAATTCAAGTATTATTTTGTAATTTTCTGAAAATTTTTATTTATAAAAAAATCAGTCACTAGGACTGATTTTTCTTATGAATTATCTTTTTCTTCTTTAAAGACTTCTTTGAGATAGGCATCGAAAAACTTCCTCGTCTGAAATAGTATCTGAGATAAAGCTTCCATTACTTGTGCGCTCTGATAGATTCAAATCTTGCAGAATTGCTTCGTAAATCGTTCCATTATTTGATTGAACAACCAGAGTTTGTTCGCCATCTTCTACTTCTGTACTAAAAAGATCTCCGATATATCCTTGTTCTGAAACAGCACCGGCCAAGAAGACTCGATGCGGTTTACTCTTCAATTCTCTCAGAACTTGAAGACCACGCTTAGCACGACTGGTTGCTGGAATTTCCTCTGTTGATAAACGTTTCAAACTTCCACGTTGCGTTAACAGATAGAAGGATGAAGTATTGCAGATAAAGGCAGCTTGAAGCTCATCATCTGCTTTCAGATTCATAGCTTTGACACCTGCAGCCTTGGCTCCAACAACTGGGAACCTCTTCGATATTAAAGCGAAGGGCATATCCATTTTTACTAATCAACAAAACATCATCCAATTTAATCGGAGCTACTGCTACAATCTGGTCACTATCGTCTTTCAACTTAGCATATTTGACAGACTTAGAACGATAGGTTCTCCATGGAGAGAATTCTTTGCGTTCGACACGCTTGATTTGTCCAAGGCGAGTCGCTGCAAAGTAGGTCGTCGCATCATCAAACTGATCCACAACTTCTACGTATAGCACTTCTTCATTGGTTTCAAAGTTTGTAATCGTTTGGCTCAAGTGCTCCCCGATATCCTTCCAACGAATATCTGCTAATTCATGGACAGGACGGTAGATAACATTTCCTAGTGTCGTAAAGATTAAGAGATGTTGAGTTGTCTTAACAGATTGGATAAATAGCAATCGGTCATCATCCCGTTTACCAATTTCCTCTAAGGTTGAAGCTGAGAAAGAACGAGGGCTAGTACGCTTGATATAGCCAGCCTTCGTCACGCTGACATAGGTATCTTCCTCTGCGATAAGGCTAGCTGTATCAATCTCGATCACTTTTGCTGTATCTTCTAAAGAACTCAAACGAGGTGTCGCAAACTGTCTCTTTACCTCACGAAGTTCTTTTTCATGAGATTGTACATAGTCCGTTCGTCACCGATGATAGCCGCCAGCATAGCAATTTTTTCGCGAAGTTCTGCTTCTTCTTCCTGCAAGACAACTACGTCTGTATTGGTCAAACGGTATAGTTGCAAGGTAACAATAGCTTCAGCCTGCTCTTCAGTAAAATCATAACTGACCTTGAGGTTTTCCTTGGCATCAGCCTTGTTCTCAGAAGCACGGATAAGAGCAATGACTTCATCTAAAATAGAGATGACACGAATCAAACCTTCCACGATATGGAGACGTTTTTCAGCCTTTTCCTTATCAAAGCGAGAACGTGCCAAGATGACCTCACGACGGTGGGCAATATAGCTAGATAAGATAGGCACAATTCCAACCTGACGAGGGGTGAAATTGTCAATCGCAACCATGTTGAAGTTGTAGTTGATTTGTAAGTCAGTATACTTGAAAAGATAGTTGAGAACAAGCTCTGTGTTCGCATCTTTCTTGAGTTCGATAGCAATGCGAAGACCGTCACGGTCAGACTCATCTCGAACCTCAGCAATACCTGCCACCTTGTTATTGACACGTACTTCATCGATTTTCTTGACCAAGTTAGCCTTATTAATCTCATAAGGAATCTCAGTAATAACGATTTGTTCCTTACCACCTTTTAGCTTCTCAATTTCAGTCTTGGAACGAACAACCACGCGCCCCTTACCAGTTTCATAGGCCTTTTTGATCTCGTCACGACCTTGGATGATCGCTCCTGTAGGAAAGTCTGGCCCAGGCAAGAATTCCATCAACTTATCAACCTTAGCAGTTGGGTGATCAATCATGTAGACTGTCGCATCGATAACCTCTGCCAAATTATGCGGTGGAATATCTGTCGCATACCCAGCTGAAATCCCAGTTGAACCATTGACTAAAAGGTTTGGAAAGGCTGCTGGTAAGACAGTTGGCTCTTTCTCAGTATCGTCAAAGTTCCAAGCAAAGGGAACTGTCTTTTTATCGATATCTTGAAGAAGGTAGCCTGCAATCTCTGATAAACGAGCTTCCGTATAACGCATAGCCGCAGGTGGATCTCCGTCCATGGAACCGTTATTCCCGTGCATTTCAACTAGAATCTCACGGTTTTTCCAGTCCTGAGACATACGAACCATGGCATCATAGATAGAATAATCCCCGTGTGGGTGAAAATTACCCATGATGTTCCCGACAGACTTGGCAGACTTACGGTAGCTCTTGTCAAAAGTATTGCCATCCTTATTCATCGAATAAAGGATACGGCGTTGAACCGGCTTCAATCCATCCCGAATGTCTGGCAAAGCCCGGTCTTGAATGATGTACTTGGAGTAGCGACCAAAGCGCTCTCCCATGATGTCCTCTAAGGACATATTTGGATATTACTCATATAGGATACAAAGCCCGTAAAATGCAAAGTGAAAATAGGAAATTCTTACAGTGAGCGATGCTCACAAGAGAATTTATCTTTTTCACACAGCATTTAGGGCGTGTTCAACTCCTTTCAAAAAAAGTAGAGTAGGTTTTATAGAAAAGGATTTCAGTTACTTTATATAACTAAACTATCCTTTCTGTAGTTTAAAGTTTTGAATTGTGTTCTTTATTTTCTTAGTGATTTAGAAGTTTTTCCTTAGCATATCTCATCATCTTATCAGCCACTTCTTTTTCATACTTAAATCCCATCTTTTGAGCAAGACTTTGAGCTTCTTGATGAAAAAGTTGCATGGTAGCAAATAAAGACTGTGTGATTTTGTCTAAACTTGATAAATCAAGAAGAGCAGAGAATTCCTTCTCTTTCTCTGTTTGTAAATACTGGAAAAGATACTTGTAGTTCTTACCGATGTCGACTACTCCTCTATCTCTTGCGACCTTCCAAGCTAAGATTTTCAAGAGTTCTTGCTGGCAAATACCGTAGAGATGGTCAGTCGCATAAATGACTTGCTTACGACAAATTCCTTTGACCACGTAAGCTGACACCCACCAAAATTCATTACAAGTTTTTTCAAAATCCGTCTCACTAGCTGGACTTGTCCAGAAGCGCTCTGGACTGGGAGAATGAGGCACAAACAAGCCCTTAGGATCCTCTAGCACCGTGAAATCCGCTTCGCTAGCTACCCACTCGTTAATATGTTCTTTAGGACAGAGGGTTAGATCAATTCGATTACCATCTTCAAAAAACATGAGGTAGAGACGGCGATGTCCCAGAGTAACCTCTTGCTCAATAATACGTTTGCCAAACTGGTCTATCCAAGATAAATCTGAAATCAGTTCATCCAGATTCTCTACGAGATAAACAACATCATAGTCTTGAAATTCGTCTTTTGGGGCTTTTGTATCAGTTCGTGAACCAGACATAGCGACAGCTTTAACTTGTAAAGTTTTGGCAGTCTGTAAAATTACATCAAGCATTTCTGTTTCTGTTCTCATATCAATACCTTCTCGTTTTCTCGGATACTCGTTATCTGCTTCTTCTTTTGGTGAATAGTTTCTATACTATAACTCCCCTGTCTGGTAAAGGTTATACCCTTCGCAATAATATGAAGCATCCACACCCTTAAAGAAACTGGCCTGAGTGAGGTCATCCATCAGATTATTGAGGAGGAGATACTTGAGTTCGCCAGTCGATACCGCGCTACGCTTCGTGGCTAGGAGGTAATCTTCCTTGTCCACGTGAGACCAGTCCACGACTTGCCCCAGCTCAGCCTTGAGGAGATGATCCATCCAGAGCCTCATATTTCTTCCGTTCCCTTCTCAAAAAGGGTGGGCGATATTTAGCTCAAGGTATTTTTCGACAATCTGCTCAAAGGTCTACTAAGGCATCCTGTCAATATTTTCCAAGGAAGTGCTAGATACATGACAGGCGCAAAGCGAACATTCCCTTTGGCGAGATTGTCTGTCCGAATCTGGCTGGCGAAGTCATAGATTTCTTCAAATAAGAAGCCATGAATAACGGCCAGAGTCGCATAGGTGCCAGCTGCTTTATCGTCCAGAAGCTGCTTTTTAAAAAGCTCTTTCGCTCGGGTTTTGCTAATTCTTTCTTCCATCTTGGCTAGTTCAAGCGAATCCATCAGACAAAGTTTATTGTCAAGCGTCATAAATACAGCTCTTTTCATTTAGATAGATTTTCTAAGCCCTGTTCCTACAGGTTTAAAACCTACTGTCTGATAAAATCCAGCCGCTTCTGATATTAATTCAATGCGAGTCAAAGGATGTTTTTGATGAATTTCAGCGATCAATCGCCGTCCCAATCCTTTTCCGCGATAGGCTTTATCAATGATAATCTCAGCTAAAAAGGTCGTCATGACTTCATCTGTCAAGTAGCGAGCAAAACCAAGGATTTTCTGGCTCTCTTCAACTACCAAGTAATGGGACAGATTTGTTGAAAATAATGATGTCACTTTTTCCTCTGTAAAAGAAATCCATTTTTCATTTTGATAAAGGGCATAAATAGCTTGACAATCATTTGTGCTTGCAGGTCTGATTATCATTCTCTACTCCTTTCAAATCCGATGCGACCTCTAACAATTTTTCAACTCAAATTTAGTTATATTCTAGTTGCTATCCGTCGCTTCTTCCCTCGCCTTCTTAGCTGATCTATCCATGATAAATCTGAAATTAGCTCTTCCAGATTCTCTACGACATAGGCTACGTCGTAGCCTTGAAATTCATCTTTTGGAGCTTGGTCATCTGTTCTAGAACCCGATAAAGCGACAGCATCGATTTTTAAACTTTCAGCTATTTGTAAAATCAGATTCATCATTTCAGTTTCAGTTCTCATCTATGTCACCGTCGTTTGAAACCGGGGTAGGGTTAGGAGTATCTTCTTGCTTTTGTTGTAGAAGATTTTTCACTCTTTTTCTTTCAAGTTCTCCAAAGATAAATTGAATAATCGAACTGATGCCGACAATTGGTACCAAAATAATAATTCCTATTTCTGATTGTATCAGTAGCATTAAAAGATTCACGATTGATAAAATCATCAAGATCCATGCATTGGTTTTTAGAATTTTTGAATAGTTACTAGGGTAATATTGTAGATGTCTTTTGCTTTTTATAAATAGATATAAAACCAAAAAAACAAGACTGGCAGGTATGAAAATATAGACAACATAAACATAGAATAGCAATCCTGCATAAAGATATGATTTAAAGGGATTATCAAATAGTATCACACCAAAAAGTCACTAGGGTCAATAATAAAAAGTTTAGATAACGGCTTTGCTCTGGTTTCTCTTGCTTGGCAATTGCAAACATAATCGTGCCTAAAGCAAGACTACAATGAGAAAAGGAGAATCAAACAATATACTGAACATAATTTTACCCTTCTTATAAAAACTAAAAATAATAGTGGACGATTAGCTTAAATCAATCCTTGAGCTTGACGCCATTTTTCATAAGTTTCGATATCAATGCTGATCATATTCATACAAAGTCCTAGAACCGCCATGTCATCTAAGTAACCTGCTAGGGGAATAAAATCTGGAATAATATCAATGGGAGAAAGGAAATAAACAAGTGCACTCAAAACAGCTAATATTGTCCCATAGGGAACTGTGGTATACTTCCCTTGAACATAATTTTTCACTAAAGAAATCATGACTGGGATCATCGAAAATTTCTTTCCAACAAATGGCATATCGTTAATTTTTTGCTCCAAACGGTACAAAAAATCATCTAATTCGTCCGTATCATTTAATAATGCCTCAGATTGCGCATAGCCACTTTCGAGAGCTTCTTTTACTTGCTCTTCACTTAGATTTTCAGACATATTTTGTCCTCCATTTGTATTTTTTGATAGTTTTTAAAACACAGTCGCTTCTTCCAGCGTAAATTTGACATTATCCTCAATCCACTTGCGACGTGGTTCGACCTTATCACCCATGAGGACATTGACACGGCGTTCGGCGCGTGCTAGGTCTTCAATCGTAACACGGATGAGAGTTCGAGTCTCTGGATTCATGGTTGTTTCCCAGAGTTGGTCCGCATTCATTTCACCAAGCCCCTTGTAGCGTTGAAGGGTAGCACCTTTACCGAATTGTTTACGTAATGCCTCTAGCTCACCATCCGTCCAAGCATAGGCCACTTCTTCTTTCTTGCCTTTACCTTTGGACATCTTGTAAAGAGGCGGAAGGGCGATATAGACATGTCCTGCCTCGACTAGTGGACGCATGTAGCGATAAAAGAAGGTTAAGAGAAGGGTTTGAATGTGGGCACCATCGGTGTCCGCATCGGTCATGATAATGATCTTGTCATAGTTGGCATCTTCAAGAGAGAAGTCTGCCCCAACACCAGCACCGATGGTATAAATCATGGTGTTGATTTCTTCGTTTTTCAGGATATCAGCCATCTTGGCCTTGGCTGTATTGATCACCTTACCACGAAGAGGCAAAATAGCCTGAAACTTGCGGTCACGACCTTGTTTGGCAGATCCACCGGCAGAGTCCCCCTCAACCAGATAGAGTTCGTTCTTAGCTGGATTTTTAGACTGGGCTGGGGTTAATTTACCAGAAAGTAAGCCCTTGTCTTTTTTATTTTTCTTACCATTTCGGCTCTCATCACGCGCTTTACGTGCTGCTTCACGGGCATCACGGGCCTTGATGGCTTTACGAATCAGATTCGAAGCCAATTCCCCATTTTCCATAAGGAAGAAAGTCAGTTTTTCAGCAACAATACTATCAACGATTGGACGAGCTAGTGGACTTCCTAGTTTGTCCTTAGTCTGTCCTTCAAATTGCAAATGTTCTTCAGGAACCAAGATAGAAAGAACAGCTGATAAACCTTCACGGTAATCTGACCCTTCCAGATTTTTATCTTTTTCTTTGAGGAGACCCGTCTTACGTGCATAATCATTCATAACCTTGGTGATGGCTGACTTGAGTCCTGTCTCATGCGTTCCACCGTCTTTGGTACGGACGTTATTGACAAAGGATAAGATGTTATCTGAAAATCCATCATTATACTGGAGGGCTACTTCTACTTGGAAACCATTGTCTTCGCCTTCAAAGTAAAGGACTGGTGTCAAGGTTTCCTTGTCTTCGTTGAGGTAGGAAACAAAGTCCTGTACCCCGTTCTCATAATGGAACTCGATTGCTTCATCTGTTCGCTTGTCCGTTAATGACAAGGTTACATTCTTCAAGAGAAAGGCTGACTCATTGAGGCGCTCTGAAATAGTATTGTACTTGAAGTCAGTCGTAGAAAAGATACTAGCATCCGGCATGAAGGTAACCTTAGTACCTGTCTTAGACTTGGGTGCTGTCCCCACCTTTTCAAGAGTTGTTACTGGCTTCCCACCATTTTCAAAACGTTGTCTATAAACTGTTCCATCACGAGTGATTTCTACCTCTAACCAACTAGAGAGGGCATTGACGACAGAAGATCCAACCCCGTGGAGACCTCCTGATGTCTTATAACCACCCTGACCGAATTTTCCTCCAGCATGAAGGATGGTAAAGATAACCTCAACCGTTGGAATTCCCATAGCGTGCATTCCAGTTGGCATTCCACGTCCGTGGTCTTGAACCGTTAAACTTCCGTCTTTATTAATGGTCACATCGATCCGATCACCAAATCCAGACAAGGCCTCATCGACAGCATTATCGACGATTTCCCAGACTAGGTGGTGGAGACCAGCAGCGTCAGTCGATCCGATATACATCCCTGGACGTTTACGGACCGCATCCAACCCTTCTAACACCTGGATGGCATCATCATTATAATTGTTAATATTGATTTCCTTTTTTGACACAAGGAACCTCCTATTTGTTCATCTTTACTATTTTACAGGTTTTCTAGGGATTTTGCAAAATTTTTCTAGTTAAAAAGCCTATTCCCAAGTCTTTTTTAGCAAAAACATCACCTAGTTATACCAAAAAGAAACCAAGATAAGAATCTTAGTTTTCTTTTCCTTTAATTTGGTTTGTAGCCACATCTTCACCAAACCATTTCTTGCTTATTTCTTGGAATTTACCTTCTTGATATAGTTCTTTAAAAACTTTATTCAAATTTGCTAACAAGGTCTTATCAGCTGGTCTCACACCAACTGCAAAAGACTCACTCTCAAAACCAGCAGGAAAAATCTCATACTGGTCTAAAATTCCTTCAGTTTCAAGATAATAATTGGCGTACACACGGTCAATTAAAAGGGCATCAATCCGATCATTTGCAAGTCAATCAAAGCTTCGTTAAAACTCTGATATTGGTTGGCTTTTTGATCTTTTACAATGTTTTTCAAGAGTTCTGGCTGAGCTTCGAAATCTATATAACCAGAAGATCCTGCCTGGGCACCCAAAACCTTGCCTGTCATATCAGACACTGATTGTATATTCTGAGATTTCTTAGAGACTAGAACCTGCTGATTTTCCATGTAAGGAATAGCAAAAGCAACCTTCTCACGGCGTTCATCTGTTGCGGAATATCCATTCCAGATAGCATCAATGGTGCCGTTTTGAAGTTCGGTTTCCTTCATGTCCCAATCAATGGGTTGAAACTGTACCTTGAAACCAAGTTTCTCAGAAACAGCCTGTGCTAAGTCAATATCAAATCCGACATATTGGCCATTCTTTTCTTCAAAGCCCATGGGAACAAAGGTATTGTCAAACCCGATGGTAATTGTACCCTGTTCTTGGTATTTGTCCCAATTATCGACTTTGGGATCACTAGCTTTTTGTGTGCATCCTACCAGGAAAAAAGCCAGAAAGAATACCAAAACAAGGCTGATTTTCTTTCGATTCATAGACACCTCCTACTTAGGCTCTACTTTGAGAATCTGGTCAGCAATATTCTCTGCAAACTGGAGATCGTGAGTCACGACAATCTGAGTCATGCCTAATTCTCTATTTTGTAGAATCAGTTTTTCAACCTCAAGACGCAACTCAGGGTCAAGGGCTGAAGTTGGTTCGTCATACCCAATCACTTTAGGATCTATCATCATAGCGCGTGCTAAGGCAACCCGTTGCTTTTGACCACCAGATAATGAGTATGGATAAGCATCCGCATGAGCTTCTAGACCCAGACGAGTTAATAAGTCGACCGCCTTCTTCTTTGCATCTGCTTCAGACATCCCCATAGTCTTGATAGGTGATAAAATCAAGTTTTCCATAACGGATAAGTGAGGAAAAAGCTGAAAATCTTGAAAAACAAAACCTAATAAGTGACGCTTTTCAAGTTCATCCAAAGGTAGGGATTCTCCATTATAAAAAATCTCACCCGAATCAATGGTTTCAAGTCCAGCTAACATTCTAAGTAAGGTTGTCTTCCCACCACCAGAAGGTCCAACAATAGCCAAAATCTGCTTTTCAGGAATTGTTAAATTGAAATTGGATAAAATTTCTTTTTTTCCAAATTTTTTGCTGATATTTTTTAACTCTAACATGGAAAACCCTCCTATCTATAGTAGCTAAACTTTTTCTCAAGTTTCTTAGCTAGGATTGTAACGATACCAATCATAAGCAGATAGATTGCTCCTGCTAGAAACATTGGAATCAAGCTCGCATCACGGTTGGCTGCAGTACGACTAGCTAGGATTAAATCTGAAATACCGAGTGCATAGACCAAAGAAGTATCTTTAACCAAACTCATAACCTCGTTAAATACACTTGGTAAAACAATCTTAGTGACCTGAGGCAAGATAATATAACGGACGGTATCGATAGGTTTGAATTTCAATACCTTAGCTGCTTCATATTGTCCTTGAGGAATGGTTGCAATCCCTCCACGGAATATTTCTGCAAAGTAGGCTGCATAATTAAGCGTGAAGGCAATAATCGCTGCTGGTACCCGATCAAGTCGAATCCCGATACTTGGAAGGACATAATAAATAAAAATCAACTGCAAGAGCAAGGGTGTCCCACGCATCACCCAGATATAAACATCAATCATGTAATGGAGGGGTTTCCAATGGACCTGTAAGCAAAAGGCAACCAAAATACCTAAAGGAATTGAAAAGAGTAAGACCAGTGCAAATACTTGTAAAGTCATTGTCGCACCGCTCAATAAACTAGGTAATATCTCAAACAAGTAAGACATATTCCACCTCCTAAAAATAATTGTTCCCATTATAGCATAAATAAACACAAAATCAAGCTTTTTCAGAAATTTTCATGAATTTTTTTAAAACTTTAGCCTTTGTTTTTTTGAATAAAAAAATGGTACTAATGATAAACTTATCAACTTTGATAAAGTATCAGATGTCACAGCTAGTAAACAGATTCAGTTTCGTTTCTCTCCTATTTCATGGTATAATAGAAACATGATGACAATAGTATTATTAATTTTAGCTTATTTATTGGGTTCAATTCCTTCAGGCTTGTGGATTGGACAAATATTCTTTAACATCAATCTAAGAGAACATGGATCTGGTAATACTGGAACGACCAATACCTTCCGAATCTTAGGCAAAAAGCTGGAATGGCAACCTTTGTAATTGACTTCTTTAAAGGTACTTTGGCCACTCTACTTCCACTAATCTTCCATGTGCAGGGAGTTTCACCAATCGTCTTTGGGCTTTTAGCAGTCATTGGCCACACCTTCCCTATCTTTGCCAAATTTAAGGGTGGTAAGGCTGTTGCAACCAGTGCTGGAGTTATTTTTGGCTTTGCTCCTCTTTTTTGCCTTTACCTTGCAGTCATTTTCTTTGGAATCCTTTATCTGGGAAGTATGATTTCCCTCTCTAGTATCTCTGCTGCTATTGCTGCAATTATTGGCGTCCTTCTATTTCCTCTCTTTGGATTTATTTTAACTAGTTATGACCTACTTTTTACTGTAATAATTATTGGTCTTGCCAGTCTAGTGATTGTTCGCCACAAGGACAATATCAAACGTATACAAAATAAAACAGAAAATCTCATTCCTTGGGGACTTAACCTAACGCACCAAGAACCCAAAAAATAAAACGTCAGTTTCAACTGACGTTTTTTTATGTTATTTAGACTTGATATAGTTGATACCATCTGCCTTCGGCGCAACAGCTTTACCAAAGAAGGCTGCTAGGACGACAATGGTCAAGAGATATGGTGCGATTTGCAAGTAAACGGCTGGTACTCCTTGCAAGAATGGAAGCTGAGAACCGATAACTGCCAAACTTTGTGATAGCCCAAAGAAAAGACTTGAAAGCATAGCACCAACAGGATTCCATTTACCAAAAATCATGGCTGCAAGAGCGATAAATCCAGGTCCTACGATAGTTGTAACTGAGAAGTTGACGGAGATTGACTGAGCGTAAATAGCTCCTCCGATTCCTCCAAGGAAGCCTGAAATCACAACTCCAAGATATCTCATCTTGTAGACATTGATACCCAAAGTATCTGCTGCTTGTGGGTGTTCACCAACTGAACGAAGGCGAAGTCCAAAGCGAGTCTTAAAGAGGATAAACCAAGCTAGGAATGAGAAAGCAATTGCTAGGTAACCTAGTAGACTAGTTGACTTGAAGAAGATATCTCCGATAACAGGGATATTAGCTAATACCGGGAAGTCAAAACGACCAAAAGTTTGCGTTAAGTTATCCGTTTGTCCCTTATTATAAAGCACCTTCACCAAGAAAACTGCCAAGGCTGGCGCCATCAAGTTAAGTACAGTACCACTGACAACATGGTCTGCACGGAAATGAACTGTAGCTACTGCGTGAATGAGCGAGAAGATAGCTCCGACTAATCCACCAACTAGAAGAGCTAACCAAGGAGTTAATGCTCCCAAATCTTGAGCAAATTCAAGGTTAAAAACAACTCCAGAAAAGGCACCCATGACCATGATTCCTTCAAGACCAACGTTAACAACTCCACCACGTTCTGAGAAAACTCCTCCGATACTTGTGAAAATAAGTGGTGCTGCATAAATCAACATCGAAGAAACCATAAGGGTTAACATTGTTGTAATCGACATCCTTATTTACCTCCTTTAAGTTGTTTTCTTGGTTTGACAAAGCGTTCGATGATGTAGTGAACGCTGACAAAGAAGATAATTGAGGCTGTAACGATACTTACAAGCTCAGATGGTACTTGTGCAGCATTCATACCAGGGGCTCCAACTTGAAGAACACTGAAAAGGAAGGCTGCAAATAGAATTCCAACTGGTGAGTTTGAAGCAAGTAGGCTTACTGCCATACCGTTAAATCCGATTGCCAATGATGAACCTTGAACATAAACGTTTTGGAAGGTACCAAGTCCTTCTACTGCGCCACCAAGTCCTGCAAGGGCACCAGAAATAATCATTGATAGAATAATGGTGCGTTTCGCTGAAATACCTGCGTATTCAGAAGCATTTGGATTGAGACCAACTGCACGGATTTCAAAACCAAGAGTTGTTTTCTTGAGCAAGAACCAGATAACTGCTACAGCTATGATAGCAAAGAAAATTCCAATGTTCATACGAGAGTTTCCAGTCAACTCAGCAAGCCATGGTGTCTGATAGGTTGCATTTGCACTAACACGAATGGATGAGTCAGTACTTTGCATGATTTCTTTAGGGAAGTGATGAATAAAGGCATTGCCCACATAAAGAACAATGTAGTTCATCATGATGGTTACAATAACTTCAGATGTCCCAAGGTAGGCTCTTAAGATACCAGGAATAGCACCAACGATCCCTCCTGCAACTAAGGCAATTACAATCGTCGCAAGAATCATCAATGGTCGTGGCAAATCTGGGAAAGACAGAGCGAACCAGCCACTCATAACCCAACCTGCGAGAGCTTGTCCTGGAAGACCAACGTTAAAGAAACCAGCACAACTTGCAACTGCAAATCCAAGGGCAATCAGAATTAAAGGTCCCATAGCACGGAAGATTTCACCGATTCCACGAACACTACCAAATGCTGTGTAGAATAGTTCTTCATAACCCCAGATAGCATCGTAGCCGAAAATCCACATGACGATGGCTCCGAGTAGAATTCCTAAAATAACAGAAATCAAAGGAACCGAAATTTGTTGTAATTTTTTAGACATCACTCTTCTCCTTTTCCAATTCACCACCAGCCATCAAGACACCAAGCTCTTGCTTGTTGGTTGTTTCTGGTGTTACAATGCCTTGAATCTTACCATCATGGATAACAGCAATTCTATCAGAGACATTTAGAATCTCATCTAGTTCAAAGCTGACTACAAGGACAGCTTTCCCATTATCACGTTCTTGAATCAAGCGTTTGTGAATGTACTCAATGGCACCGACGTCCAAACCACGAGTAGGTTGACTGACGATTAGGAGATCAGGATTTCGATCGACTTCTCGAGCGATAATTGCTTTTTGTTGATTTCCTCCAGAAAGAGCTGAGGCTGGAACAATCTCACTAGCAGCACGCACATCGAATTCTTGCATTAACTGTTTAGCGTACCCGATGATATTGGTGTAGTTTAAGATTCCCTTCTTGCTATGAGGTTCCTTATAGTAGGTTTGAAGAGCAATATTTTCAGAAATCATCATTTCTAAAACTAAACCATCACGGTGGCGATCTTCTGGAACGTGGCCTACACTCATTTCTGTAATTTGACGAGGGTGTAAACCTACGATAGACTGGCCTTTCAACTCCACGCTACCAGATTCAATCTTGCGAAGTCCTGTGATAGCTTGGATTAATTCAGATTGACCATTTCCATCAATACCGGCAATTCCGACAATCTCACCAGCTCGTACATCGAGTGAGAGATTTTTAACAGCAGGAACACCACGGTTTTCGTTTACTACTAGGTCTTTAATAGACAGAATAACTTCTTTAGGTTGAGCTTCCTGTTTCTCAGTTTTAAAGGAAACAGAACGTCCTACCATCATCTCAGCTAAGTCAGCATTAGTTGCACCAGCAATCTCTACTGTTTCAATAGATTTACCACGACGGATAACTGTAACACGGTCAGATACAGCACGAATCTCATCCAACTTATGGGTAATCAAGATAATTGATTTACCTTCTTTAACCAAGTTCTTCATAATAGCCATCAATTCATCAATTTCTGATGGCGTCAAAACAGCAGTAGGTTCGTCAAAGATAAGAATATCTGCTCCACGATAAAGTGTCTTCAAGATTTCAACACGTTGTTGAGCCCCAACAGAGATGTCTGCAACTTTGGCAGAAGGATTCACAGCAAGGCCATAACGTTCAGACAACTCATTGATTTCTCGAGTTGCACGAGCAATATCTAGCACACCATTTGGTCAATTCACTCCCCAAAATGATATTTTCAGCAACAGTGAAAGCTTCTACCAACATAAAGTGTTGATGGACCATCCCAATCCCTAAGCTAGCTGCTTTTGATGGTGAATCTAGTTTTACAACTTGACCGTTGACCACAATTTCACCACTAGTTGGTTCTAGAAGCCCCGCTAGCATGTTCATAAGAGTAGACTTACCAGCTCCATTTTCTCCTAAAAGTGCATGAATTTCACCTTTACGAAGTTCAAGGTTAATCTTGTCGTTAGCGACAAATTCACCAAAAACTTTGGTAATTTCACGCATTTCAATGACATTTTCGTGTGCCATGTGCTCTTCCTTTCAGAATTTTATTTTGTTTCAATAAAACCTGCTAAAGAAACTTAGCAAGCTCTATTGAGACAAAACCATTTGTCTCAATTCTTAAAGAAGCGGCCCAAGACCGCTTCCTAAGAAATGACTTCCATCAATTATTTTTCAGGAACTTTGATGCTACCATCAAGGATTTTAGCTTTTGCATCTTCAACAGCTTTTTTACCTTCTTCAGAAAGATTTGTTACTGCCAAGTCAACACCTTTATCCTTCAATGAGTAAACGATAACTTGACCACCAGGGGAATTCCCCTTTTTCAGCCTTGTTTGAGATATCTTGAACTGTTGTTCCAACTTGTTTCAATGTAGAAGCAAGCACGAAGTTAGCTTCTTTACCGTCTTTAGAAGTATATTTACCTTCATCAACTTGGTCACGGTCTACACCGATAACCCAAACTTTTTCGTTTTCATTTTTACTTTCGTTCAATGATTTAGCTTCAGAGAAGACACCTGCTCCAGTACCACCAGCTGCTTGATAGATAACGTCTGCACCTGCAGCGTATTGAGCTGCAGCGATTGTTTTACCTTTAGCCGCATCACCAAATGATCCAGCATAGTCTACTTGAACCTTGATAGATGGGTCAACTGACTCAACACCAGCTTTAAAACCAGCTGCGAAACGAGAAATAACTTCAGATTCCATACCACCTACAAAACCAACTTGTTTAGTTTTTGTAGTTTTAGCAGCTGCAACACCTGCAAGGTAAGCTGCTTCGTTGTCTGCGAAAGTAACGCTAACAACGTTCTTTTGATCTTTAATCACATCGTCAATCAAAACATAGTTTTTATCTGAATGTTCTTTTGCTGCTTCTTCAACAGCGTTGTGAAGGGCAAAACCAACACCGAAAAATCAAGTTGTAGCTTCCAGCTGCTTGGTTCAAGTTGTTAGCGTAGTCAGCTTCACTTGTTGATTGGAAGTAAGTGTAACCATTGTCTTTTGAAAGGTTGTGTTCTTTACCCCAAGCTTGAAGACCTTCCCAAGCTGATTGGTTAAATGATTTATCATCAACACCACCAGTATCTGTAACGATAGCTGCTTTAGTCTTCACATCAGAAGAAGATGAAGCTGCGTTACGAGAAGAGCGATTACCACATGCAGCAAGTCCAAATGCTGCTACTGCAACTAGACCAAGGCCTAGCCATTGTTTCTTGTTCATTACTGAACCTCCTAAATAAGATGCGCAACTATGTTGCAAGTATAAATTGATTGGTCACAAGGACCCTTGCCACTCAGAGAGTGACACAGACTATTGCAAGTCTGTAAAAGAATATGGAAGTAATTCCCCGACCGTCATCTCGACCGTCGTTTTATCTTTGGCGACTAGAGTCACCTTTAGATCTGGTTTAAAAAATTCGACCATAACTTGGCGACAAGCACCGCAAGGCGAAATTGGTTTTTCAGTTTGACCATAGACAATCAATTCTGAAAAGTCTCGTTGTCCTTCAGAGACCGCCTTAAAGATCGCAGTCCTTTCGCCACAGTTGGTCAAGGGGTAGCTAGCATTTTCAATGTTAACCCCTGTATAGATACTTCCGTCCTTGGCTACCAAAACAGCGCCAATCGGAAAATGTGAGTAGGGAACGTAAGCTTTTTTACTAGTTTCAATCGCTAATTCAATCAACTCAGTAGTCGCCATCAGCTAATTCTCCTTTTAAGATTGCAACACCAGAAGATGTTCCAATACGAGTAGCTCCTGCTTCAACAAAGGCAACTGCATCTGCATAAGAACGAGCTCCACCAGCTGCTTTGACCCCCATATCAGGACCAACTGTCTGACGCATTAATTGAACATCTGGCAAAGTTGCTCCACCTGTTGAGAAACCTGTAGAAGTCTTGACATAGTCTGCACCAGCTTTTTGAGCAAGTTGGCAAGCCAGAACTTTTTCTTCATCCGTTAACAAACAAGCTTCAATAATAACCTTAACGAGTTTGTCACCGCTAGCCTCAACAACAGCTTGAATATCTGTCTCAACTAGCGCAAGATTTCCTGATTTTAGTGCACCAACGTTGATAACCATATCTATTTCGTCAGCACCATTTTTGGATGGCTTCTTTGGTTTCATAGGCTTTGACAGCTGAAGTTGTAGCTCCAAGAGGAAAACCTACAACTGTACAAACCTTGACATCAGTATCTGTTAGACCAGCTTTTGCATGCGAAACCCAGCAAGGATTCACACAAACACTGGCAAAATCGTACTCTCTTGCTTCAGATAGCAAACGATCGATTTGTTGTTCGGTCGCATCTTGCTTTCAAAAAGCGTATGATCAATGTATTTATTTAATTTCATTTCGGATTTTCCTTAAATTAGGAGATAATTTCGATGATTTCACGCGTTTTAAGCGTTTCATCACTCATTTTAATTTTAACATATTTTTGGAAATCTGTAACTAGTTCCGGAGAAATTTTGCCATTTGCATATACTTTTGCGACAATTTCACCTTTTTTGACTGATTCTCCAACTTTCTTCTCAAAAACAATTCCTGTCTCATAATCAAGAGCATCTGTTTTGACTGCACGACCAGCACCTAATCTCATAGCGAAAAGACCGAACTCCATGGCTGGCAGTGCCTCAATAACACCACCTTCCTGAGCAGGAATTTCTACCACATGATCAACTGTTACAGGTCGATAAAGATCTTCTAAATCTCCACCTTGAGCGAGGACCATCGCTTCGAATTTCTTGAGTGCCTGACCATTTTCAAGATGTTGCCTTACTTCCTCGACTGTTTTTTCAACATTTGCCAGAGAAAGCATAATCTGAGCTAACTCACAGATAAAGTGACTAATATCCTCGCGTCCTTTACCCTGAAGAATTTCTAGTGCTTCTAGAATCTCCAGGCGGTTCCCAATGGCACGTCCCAAAGGTTGACTCATATCCGTAATGACTGCTACGGTCTTGCGACCAACAGCTTTCCCGAGATTCACCATGGTTTGAGCCAGTTCACGCGCCTCGTCAACTGTCTTCATAAAGGCACCTTCACCGACAGTAACATCCAGCAAAATAGCATCCGCTCCAGCTGCAATTTTTTTACTCATGACAGAACTAGCAATCAGTGGAATAGTATCAACTGTCGCTGTCACATCACGTAGTGCATAGAGCAACTTATCCGCTTTGACTAGTTGGTCAGATTGACCAATAACTGAAACTCCGATATCCTGAACCTGTTTGATAAAGTCATCCTGACTGCGTTCGACTTGAAAACCTTTGATAGATTCTAATTTATCGATTGTTCCACCAGTATGTCCTAGACCTCTACCACTCATCTTGGCAACTGGTACGTCAAAACTAGCTACCAAGGGTGCTAGGATTAAAGTTACCTTGTCACCAACACCACCCGTAGAGTGTTTATCAACCTTGATACCTTCAATAGCTGATAAATCAAACTCCTGACCTGTCTTGACCATGTTCATAGTCAAATCGGAAATCTCTCTAGTGGTCATTCCTTTAAAATAAACAGCCATAGCAAAAGCAGACATTTGATAATCTGGAACAGTTCCAGCTACATAGCCTTCTACCAGCCATTTGATTTCACTTGAGGTTAGTTCTTGACCGTCTCTTTTTTTCTGGATTAGATCTACTGCTCTCATTCTTTCACACTTCTAAGGATATAATATCCCTTGTCTTTCTTCACGACCTCACAATTACCAAAGACTTCTTCCATCTTGTTTAGCACTAGGAGCTCCCTGTTTCTTTTGGATGACAATGGTCAAATCTCCACCATCAACAAGATAATCAATACTTTTCTCGATGATTTCATGAACGACCTGCTTGCCTGCACGAATGGGCGGATTCGAAATAACATGATCGAATTGCCCTTCTACCTGCTCATAAATATTGGACTGGAAGATAGTCGCTTGAACATTGTTTTTTACCGCATTTTGCTGGGCTAAATCCAGGGCACGATTATTGATATCCACCATGGTCGCTTGGGCACCATAAGCTCTAACCAAAGACAAGCCTATTGGACCGTAGCCACAACCAACATCAAGAATTTTTTCACCTTTTTCGACATCTAGACATCTTAACAACAGCTGACTTCCGAAATCAATCATTTTTTTACTAAAGACACCAGCATCTGTCAAAAAGGTCATCTTTTGCCCAAGTAGCTCAACTCTAAGTTCATGAACATCATGGGCTGCATCTGGATTTTCTGCATAATACATTTTACTCATAGTTTCATTTTACCATATAAATAAGTTAATTGTAAATCGTTTACATGACAACAAAGGCTTTTCTTTGTCATTGATTCGTAGGAAAATAATATAAGTTGAATTTCCTTTTAAGGACCGAGCAAGTAAGAACCCAATGCCATAGTGATCGCAAAGGAAAAAATACAGGCTAGACCAAACAAGAAAAGCCACCATTTTCTTGTTAAAATGGCGAGAATCAAGTAGATAAAACCAATAATTGGTAGCAAGAACAACAAGACAAAGGCAGACCAACTATAGGTTTGACTTCCTAAACTCACAGTAAACTCAATCAAGGTCGGAGATAACCACAGAATCACAACCAGTAAGCTAGTCAGTTTTAGAATTTTATCACTCACCACTAGTCTCATAACACCACCTCTTTTGATGTTTATTCTACCTCTATTCTAACAAAGAAAGCGCTTTTTCTCAAATGATTCAGATGTCTTTCTTTGTAAATTATGGTATACTGAGGTATCAAACGAGGAAATTTTATGACCAACGAATTTATACATTATGAAAAAATCAGTCGCAGAACTTGGCAATCTTTACATCGTAAAACTACACCTCCTTTAACCGAGGAGGAATTGGATTCGATTAAGAGTTTTAATGACCAGATTAGTCTCCAAGATGTAACAGATATTTACCTGCCGCTAGCTCATCTGATTCAAATCTACAAACGCTCCAAAGAAGACCTAGCCTTTTCAAAAGGGATTTTTCTCCAAAGGGAGAGTAAAAATCAGCCATTTATTATCGGAATTTCAGGTAGTGTCGCTGTTGGCAAATCAACTACTAGCCGACTCTTACAAATTTTGCTTTCCCGTATTTTTCCAGAAGCAAGTGTTGAATTAGTGACAACTGATGGCTTTCTGTATCCTAACAGTATCTTAAATGAGCGAAATATCCTAAACCGAAAAGGTTTCCCTGAGAGTTATGATATGGAAAGCTTGCTCGATTTCCTTGATCAACTTAAAAACGGTCAGGATGTAGATATCCCCGTTTATTCTCACGAAATCTACGATATCGTACCTGATAAAACACAAAGAGTCCAAGCAGCAGATTTTGTCATTGTAGAAGGTATCAACGTCTTTCAAACACCACATAATAGCCGTCTTTATATTACAGACTTCTTCGATTTTTCAATCTATGTAGATGCTGCAGTCGAGGATATTGAGAGCTGGTATTTGGACCGTTTCTTGAAACTTCTTAGCTTTGCACAAGATGATCCAAACAACTATTACTATCGTTTCACCCAGCAACCAATTAGTGAAGTCAAAGATTTTGCCCATCAGGTTTGGACAAGTATTAATTTGACCAATCTACAAAACTACATCGAACCAACCAGAAATCGGGCTGAAGTCATTCTTCATAAATCTAAAAATCATGAAATTGATGAAATTTATTTAAAAAAGTGATTTCCCCTTGTCAAAATAATAGTTTTCAGATATAATGGTATAGTTAGTAAATATGGAGGTAAGAACATTGGCAAATATTAAATCAGCTATCAAACGCGCTGAATTGAACGTTAAACAAACGAAAAGAACTCAGCTCAAAAATCAGCTATGCGTACTGCTATCAAAGCTTTTGAAGCAAACCCATCTGAAGAACTTTACCGTGCTGCTAGCTCAGCCATCGATAAAGCAGAAACTAAAGGTTTGATCCACAAGAATAAAGCTAACCGTGATAAAGCACGTCTTGCAACTAAACTTGGTTAATCTTTAACTGGATACAAAATGAGCTCTTCGGAGCTTTTTTTGTACACATTTTTCTGGAGGTTATCATGAAAATTGCTATTATAGGATATTCAGGCTCAGGTAAATCTACTCTGGCAGAAAAACTTTCCAGCTACTACTCCATTCCTAAACTCAATATAGACCGATTGCAATTTCAGCCTGGGTGGCAAGATAGCGATCGCGATTGGATGTTAAAGGAGATGAAGACTTTCCTTTCTAAACATGAGGATTGGGTTATCGATGGCAACTATAGCTGGTGTTGCTATGAGGAAAGAATGGAGCAAGCTGATCAGATTATCTTTTTAAACTTCTCAGCATGGAATTGTTTAGCAAGAGCCTTAAAACGCTATCTAAGATACAGAGGAAAAGTTAGAGAAAGTATGGCAGACGGTTGTCCTGAACGTTTTGACTGGGAGTTTATCCGCTGGATTCTTTGGGATGGACGTAACTCTTCTCACAAAGACCATTATCAACAGATCTGTTCAGACTATGCTGACAAGGTAACCATAATCACTAATCAAAAAGAACTAGATGGCTTTCTTCATAAAAAAGAGGTTTCCTGTTAAGGAAACCTTTTTTCTTATTCTGCAATTAAAGTCTCTAGACCAACCTTCATCATATCAGTAAAGGTGTTTTGGCGTTCTTCTGCCGTAGTGTCCTCTTCTGGATTAACCAAGCTATCAGAAATAGTCATAATAGCTAAAGCATCGACGTGGTGTTGTGCAGCAAGATAGTAAAGAGCTGCTGCTTCCATTTCGACAGCCTTCACACCCCATTTACCAAGCTCGATATTCTTTTCACCATAGTTTGAATAGAAAACGTCTGATGACAAGACATTTCCGACGTGAGTAGTCATACCAAGGTCTTTAGCAATATGGTAAGCCTTATCTAAAAGATCAAAACTTGCAATTTGTGGGAAATCGTATTGAGGCCAATCGTTGCGGATGATGTTTGAGTTGGTTGCAGCTGCTTGAGCCAAGATCAATTCACGGACGTGAACATCCTCATTCAAAGATCCAGCCGTTCCCACACGGATCAATTTCTTTACTCCGTAGTCGACAATCAACTCGCGCGCATAAATAGAGATGGATGGCATTCCCATCCCAGTTCCCATAACAGATACACGGTGACCTTTGTAAGTACCTGTGTAACCAAACATGTTACGAACTTCGTTAAAGCAAACAGCGTCTTCAAGAAAATTTTCAGCGATAAATTTCGCACGAAGAGGATCCCCAGGAAGAAGAATTTTATCAGCAATTTCACCCTGCTTAGCAGCAATATGGATAGACATAATATAAGATACCAAACCCGTCAAAAAGCGAAGGGAAAATAGGAGTTGGGCGCAGTGAGCGATGCTCGCTAGACCAACTATCTTTTTCCCACTGCTTTTAGGGTGGGTTCAATTCCTTTCTTTTTTAATTTTGATGATTTAGAGGGGAGTAACCCGTATTCAGTTCTGCGAATACGATTAACCCATCCTTTCTGTGTATTTTTATAGAGAAAAGCTTTCCGCTCGTGTTCAAATTAGAACACATGCTCATCCTTTCTTTATTAAATGATATTGATTATAAGTTTAAAATATATTTTGGATTAGAAAAATTAGAGTATTCTTATTAAGTTTCTTTTATCCTTGTCTTTGGTCGTAAGTATTTCTCCCAAGAGATTCGGTCCAGCATTTTAGCAAAACCAAATGCCAAGTAAGCAGTCACCAAAAGAAAAGGTATAGCCTCAAATGACTGACCAGTGAAGCCCATTACCAATCCAGTTGCAGACAGGGGTGCCTTCAAGGTCACAGCTAAAGCAAACCGAACCTAATAGTAAGACTGCCGGCTGATTGCCACTACCTAAAATCATGGTCAAGAGTGCAGCTCCTGCCATCCCCAAGGCAAAAGATGGGGTCAAGGTACCGCCATAGGCACCTGCCCAAAGGGTAACTAAAACGACCAAGGCTTTCAAGACAAACAAGAGGATTACCGTCTTGGCATTACTGCCGTTTAAAATCTCCTGAGCCATCATACGCCCATTACCAAGTAGATGAAGCAAATGGCTAGCCAATCCAACAAGGAAAAGGAATGTTACAGGCAGAGTATAGAGTATCCGCTTGTCCTTTATTCTCTTTGAAGAAGCTTGTTTGTTGAAGCGACTAAAAAGCCAAGCGAGTGGAGTCAGAAAAAGAACTAATAAGGGAACAAGCCACATATCACCTAGTGACCAAGTCAGAGCTGGAATCTGGTAGAGAGCATGATCTGAAACAACAAAGCCTGCTGTAAAGGCTGATACATATGTAGTCAGACCGACCAAGAAAAAACGTTTGACAGATAAAGCAATTCCCAAGGTTTCAAAAACGAAAAACACACTCGTTAATGGAACCTGATAGACAGCCGCTAAACCCGCACCAGCTCCACAGGTAATGAGAAAGATTTGGTCCTTCACGGAGAGAGAAAAAATATTGGCAATAGGTCTTGCAAATAAAGCTCCAATCTCCCGCGGCGCAGCTTCCTTACCGATAGGCGCTCCGCCTCCAACTGCAACAATCTGCCAAATTGAATGAACTAACTGTTTTAAAAAATGAAGTTTGTATTGTATTGTTTCATCTTTCATCTGCGCTTTGATGGAAAAAATCTTTGCTTTTCTTTGCAAGAAATACCAGACCAAGGCAGAACTGACTCCCACGATGATTAAACTGAAGCCTATTCGTGATGAGGCAACACCATCTGTCAAGAATCCAGTGTTATGCTCTGTTTGACCAAAAGCAATCCCTTCAACCAGCTCTAAAAGATAATGGAGCAAAATTCCGAATATACCTGTAACTAGCCCTAGCATGATAACCGCTAGAACTAATTTGAGGTTATATGGGATCTTCTGAAGACTCCTCCTCAACTCATGTACCATGATTATAATTCAGCAAGAATCGCTTTCAGCAATCCTTTGAAGTCTCCTTTGACGCGCTCAGTCACTTCCACTACTTCTTCGTGGTTAAGTTCTTCTTGGAAACCAGCAGCATGGTTAGTGATACATGAAATACCAAAGAACTTTCAATCCAGAGTGAGCTGCTACAATAACTTCAGGAACAGTAGACATACCAACCGCGTCTGCTCCCAATGTCTTATAGGCACGGATTTCAGCTGGAGTTTCATAAGTTGGACCTGTAACACCGATATAAACCCCATCATCCAGTTTAATGCCCAATTTGTCTGCTACTTGATGAGCAGTCTCACGGTATTCTGGAGTGTAAGCTTTCGACATATCAGGGAAACGTGGACCAAAGTCATCTAAGTTTTCACCAATCAATGGGTTTTGACCAGTCATATTGATATGGTCAGTAATAGCCATCAAGGTACCAGGACCGAAGCCGATACCTCCAGCAGCGTTGGTTACAAGCACTCCTTCACATCCCAAAACTTTCATGACACGAACTGGGAAAGTCACCACTTCCATTGGGTTTCCTTCGTAGAAGTGGAAACGACCTTGAAGAGCCAAGACTTTACGTCCAGCAAGATCACCATAAACCAATTTACCAGCATGTCCGACTACTGTGGATTGACCCCAGTTTAGAATGTCAGAGTAGTCTACTACGACTGCATTTTCGATTTCTTCAGCCAATTCTCCAAGACCAGAACCAAGGATCAAACCGAACTCAGGAGCTTCGATTCCTTTGCCCTTCAAAAATGCTGCTGTTTCATTGATTTTATTTAATAATGTCATTGTGTGTCTCCTTTATTAGTTTTTTAGCATTTGACCGATTTTGTCAAAAGTTTTAGCATTACGAATGGTGATTTGGCGGTAGAAAGGCATCTTGAGCAAGTACTTGTGATAGGCAGTTGCATAGTAGGAGTCTTCAGAAAATTTCCCCCAGAAGATCCCTAATTTCCCAAAATGAAGCACTTCATCGACCAGTTCCAAACTGTTCACTTTCTTGATGACTTGATCCACATCCAAGCTCTCAGTGTAAAAGAGCACATCTTTTCGTGCCAAGTCTTTGGTCCACCAATCTGGCAGATTCTCCAGCTCTGCTTCATAGTCTTCCTGACTCAGCAAAGAAAAGCTCTGAATAAATGGATAATGGATTTCAAAGAAAGCCTGTAAATTCTCTATTAATTTAGTTCTAGGCACAATGCTATTAAAGAAAACATTGCCACTATTGATGTAGGTTTCTACATTTTCTAATCCCAACTCCGTCAATTCTTGACGCAATTGAGCCATGACCACCTTGTTCTTTCCACCGACATTAATTCCTCTAACAAGTATAGCGTAGCGAATCATCTTAAACTAATTTATCTAAGAAACTTTCACCAATCATGGCAGTTTCAACGCCAAAGTTATCCGCAATTGTTGCTGAGATATCAGCGAAGTGTCCAACTGGAATTAATCCATTTCCTTTAAAGGATGGACTGTATGCCAAAAGTGGAATATATTCACGAGTATGGTCTGTACCAGCATAGGTTGGGTCATTTCCGTGGTCAGCAGTAATCAAAAGAAGATCGTCTTCTCTCATTGCTGCCATAATTTCTGGCAAGCGCTCATCAAACTCATGCAAACAATCACGATAGCCGTGTGGATCACGACGGTGTCCATATAAAGCATCAAAGTCTACCAAGTTTGTGAAGGAGAACCCTTTTTCAAATTCAGGAAGTCCCATAGTCTTCAATAGTGTATCAATTCCATGACTATTTGACTTATTGTGACCCATATCGTGGTTGATACCAGCACCGTTGAAGATATCGTTAATCTTACCAACCGCATATGTATCGATACCTGCTTCATTCAATTTGTCCAAAACAGTTGGGGCAAATGGAGATACAGCCAAGTCACGACGGTTAGCCGTACGAATGAAGTTTCCAGGCTCACCAACATAAGGACGAGCGATAATGCGTCCGAGAAGAGCTGGACGCTCTAAAGTAATCGAACGAGCGTATTCACAGATACGGTAGAGTTCATCCAAAGGAATAATCTCTTCGTGAGCTGCGATTTGAAGAACTGGGTCAGCTGATGTATAGATAATCAACTCGCCAGTTTCCATTTGGCGTGGTCCAAAGTCATCGATGACAGCTGTTCCTGAGTATGGTTTGTTGGCTTCACGAATAACCTTACGTCCTGAAAATTCTTCGATTTAGTAAGGATTTCCTCTGGGAATCCATTCCAGAAAGTATCGAAAGGTTCAGTGATATTGAGTCCCATGATTTCCCAGTGACCAGTCATGGTATCTTTACCTAGAGATACCTCTTCAAGCTTAGTCGCATAACCTGTTGGATTGCTCTCAGCTGGAACTGTCTTTAATGGTGTTTCGCGAGGAATGTTCCCAAGACCAAGTTTTGCCATATTTGGAACATTCAAACCTACTGCTTTTGAAATATGTCCAAGCGTGTCCGATGCACCATCAGGAACACCAGCGTTGACAAAGTTATGAGCATCTGGTGCTGCACCGATTCCTACAGAATCTAATACCACCAAGTGAATACGATTAAATTTTGGCATAGTATGTCTCCTTATTATTTTGATTATTTCGCTTTTGTTGAAGTTAAAATCTGAACGCCCTTTTGTCCAGCAACGATGACCTTATCCACCATTTGGTTAAACAAGCCATGCTCGACGACACCAACGACATGATCCAATTCTTGTCCAAGAGCAATTGGGTCTTCAATTACTTCCAAGGCAAGGTCGATGATAAAGTTTTGCATATCCGTCACAAAACGTTGACCATCCTTTTCACGAAAGCTCGGTTTATAGCCAGTTCGTTCAAATCGACGGAAGACCTGTTCGGCACCATATTGAACAACCTCTACTGGTAATTTAAAGGCACCAAGTTTCTCTACTAGCTTACTTTCATCAACTACCCAGATATATTCTTTAGATGGAGTTGCGACAACCTTTTCCATGAGAAGGGCCCCACCACCGCCTTTGATTCCGTTAAACTGACTGTCTACTTCATCTGCACCATCAACTGTCAGGTCTACAAAGTCCACTTGATCAATAGACTTAAGAGGAATATTGAGTCCTTCTGCCTGCTTGCTGGTCACACTAGAAGTCGTTACAGCTGTAATCTGTAAGTCCTCTTCCTTGATACGACGACCTATTTCTTCTACGAAATAGTAGGCAGTTGAGCCTGTTCCAAGCCCGACAACCATACCATCTTTAACGAACTCGGCAGCTTTAATCCCTGCCATTTTTTTCAGATTTTCCACTTATACACCTCCAAATAGAGCTACTTCCATTATATCATGAATACGCTTCAAATTCATCCTTACACTAGAAAAACCCGAACAATTTATGTCGGGTTTTGTGATGTTTATTTAACCATATCAGGGTCATAGTCGTAAAATCCAGTATCCAAGAAACGATTTTTAGGATGGAGTTTGCGAACTTCTTCATCAAGCAAGAAGGCTTGGTCATGTGTAAAGTTACCTTCTTGAATCAAATTGCGCGCTTGGATAAAGAGTTTTGCAATTTCTACAAAATTTTGGCCTGGAGTGTAGAGACCTTCCAGTTTCCAGTGGGTAAATCCATGCTCAACTAATTCTGTTAACTTGGTCATCAAATCAAGATCATTATTAGCAAAGATATGAGTCCCATGATTGTCTTCAAAAATAGAATAATGGCTCTCTGGGTCACTTGGCTCAGCCAAGAACAAGTCACGTTGACGAGATTTCTCATCATCAATCTGTGTGAAATTGTAGTAGTTTTGCAAGAGTGGACGCTTCGAATGGTGGATAACACTAGCACCGTATACCAAGACCTCAGCAGGAATTTCTAAAATTTCAGGCATTTTGAAAAGTTCTGCAGATGGGATTTCACGCGCTAAAACAGCTTCTGACGCTCCTGCTTTTTGTCCCCAGAAATTAATCTGACGACTGCTAGTAACCATGGTTGACGCATCATAAATGGTTTTGAAAGAATAGCCGTCACGGTTGACCACATAAAAGACACCTGCGTCTCCAACAGTGATGTAGTCCGTTTTGATTTCTTCTAAAAAGTCCAAGAAAGGCTTGATACGGTCCATCATGTCTTGGTGCATAAGAGCATTGACCGCAACGATTAATTCCTTACCTGCATCATGAACGATTTTTGCGATTTCACGCAATTCTTCATGACTAAAGGTAGTAGGCAAACGAAGACCAAAATCTTTCTCACCGACATAAATGCGGTCGACACCAGCTTCAAGTAGCTGTTTTACTTGTTCGATACTTTCAGCAGTTGCTGTAATGATAATCTTTTCCATAGAGAAAATTATACCACATTTCTGCAAAATCAGCTATATAGAAAAGTGGGTCTTATGACTTAAAAATTAAAAAAGTGAACTGCATCAATAACAGTTCACTTTTTAGATTTATGCTTGTGTTTTTTCAGCTAGTCGACCGTCATTCATCACATAAATACGGTCAACCTTATCTAGCAAGCGAGTATCATGTGTAATCATGACAACTCCCCTGCCTTGCTCATGGGCAATGGAAGCCAACATATCCGTTACTTGATAAGCACGTTGTGTATCCAAGCTAGCTGTCGGCTCATCTGCAAGCACGATACTAGGATTATTATAAAGGGCTCTAGCAATTGCAGCTCGTTGGCGTTCTCCACCAGAGAGAGCTTTTGGATAGTGATTTTGAACCTTTTCCAAATCCAATAAACTGAACAACTCTTGTCGGTTACTTTTTTTATAGATTTCTTTTTTTATCCAAACGGTCAATTAAATCTAATTGCTCCTTAACCGTTAGAAAAGGGAATCAGATTTGAAGCCTGGAGGATAAAAGCCAAATTCACTAAAGCGCAAATCTGTTTTTTCTTTTTCGGTTAGGTTTCCAGTCTCTTTTCCCTTTACCAGAATCTTGCCACTTGAAGCTTCCTGTAGTTGGCCTAGAGTCGTTAAAAAGGTTGTTTTGCCCGACCCAGAAGGCCCCACAATGGCTACAAACTCCCCAGCATTCAGCTGAAAATTGGTCTCATGGAGAGCTGTAACTTTCATATTGCCTTCGCCATATGTTTTTGTCACTTGAATCATTTCAATTAATCTAGTCATGTCATTCTCCTTATCATTCTGCAATGGCCGTAATTGGATCTACTTTTAGCAGACGAGGAAGCGAAATGACGCCACCTAGAAGTGCCATCAAGCAAATGACCAAGCTTAGCATAAAGTAAGCTAGCCAACTAGGGTAGAAAAAGAAGGTTGCAGGTAAGACTAAAATGACAGCCCCAATAGCTACTAAGGCCAATCCAATACCTAAACCAGATAAGAGAAAGATTTGACAGAAAAGGGACCATACGATGGATTTTATCTGAATTCCTTGCGCTCGCATAATGCCATAAAGTCCTAATTTTTGAATGGTGATGATATAAATAAAAATCCCAACAATCAGACCTGTAATGACAATCATAGCTAGAATCATTCCTGAGAATACATTGACCTGAGGGGTATAGCCAGGAATTTTTGAAATCATTTTTTGAATAGAAATCTGATTCAAACCATCGCCAGTCACTTCTACATCATTTTGCAATACCAATGCAGAGATAGAGCGATTAGCTTTTTGTTGTTCCTTGTAAATTCCCAATACGTTGTTAAAGCTCGTAAAAGACAACAGGTTCTGTGAAAAATTTATTTTCTTTGGTCAAGCCGACAATCTTAAAACTTGTCTCACTTCCGTTGAGTTGAATTGCGTCCCCAAGTTTGATGCCATAATTTTCAAAAGACTGATCCACTACAACTTCTTGGTCATTTTCTGGGTAACGCCCTTCAATCAAGGTTGGCGAGATAAAACTGTCCCACTCTTGACCAAAAATAGAGACATTCAACTTGTCACTACTATCGACAAGGTTTGTCACCGCAAACATATAGCTTAGAGGAACAGCATCCTCAGACACTTTATCTTTGTAGTCTTTTTCAGGTATAAAGGATGCAGTCAAATTGTCATTTGCATAATCGGATAGAACAACTCCTGTTGCTTGCCAATTATCAATAGCAGCCCTGTTATTTCGAACAAGCCCGAGAGCCAAACTGGTCATAAAAAAGACCATAAAAGCAATGAGAAAAATGGTTGTTAGAATTAAACTGTAACGCAGTTTATTCTGTAATATTTCTTTGATAGCAAGATACATGCCAATCTCCTTTAAGTATTCTGTTGTCGAGGGAACAAATCTCCTCTTCACCATAGCACTAAAGATAGAAAACTATCTCGTCATGAACAACTAGAATCAATTTAAAAGAATCCTGTCCTTACTTCAAAATTGAATTTATTTGCATCTGTGTATGATTTTTATTCGTTTCAACCATCAAATTTTCCCCTCATTGAAATAAGAGAAAAAAATAATAAAGTTTAAACGGTTTACTCATCCTATCATTTTTCCCATCAGCATGTCAAGAAAAACCGAAATTGGCCTTGATAACAGATTTTTATGCAATTTGTAACAATCCTGTAATAATTCTCTCTTTAAAAAAATGATAAAAATAGTAATGTACTGTTAAGGAGAGAAATATGCCCGCAAGAAAACTACACCCGTATGAGTTAGAACAAGAAAGTATAAAAACTGCTCAGTTTCAAGATTATGTTCCAGAAAATAATTCTGTTGCTAGTGTAAAGGAAGTCCTATTTTTTGTAAACATTGCTTGCTTCTGTGTCTTTTTAGCTATCTTTAGTTTTTTGTTCTTATCGCTTAAATTGAACACTGTTTTATCATTTGCTTTGGCTATCGGCCTCAGTCTTGTAACTTTACAATTTCAGCGCACTTTTATCAAGAAAAGATTCAAATAAAAACCTTCGATAAATCGAAGGTTTTTTTATTTATTCTTTCGTCTTGATGGTGTTGTGATAGCTATCTTGACTTCAAAAATTGTTCCGTTAGGTTTGTTATCTTTCACACTGATAGAGCCTTTTAAGGCATCGACGATCTGCTTAGCTAAAGACAAGCCTAAACCGAAACCACCCTTTTGCCGTGTACGTGCCTTATCCACGCGATAAAAACGATCAAAGATTTTCTTTTTATCGGCTGCAGAAATACCGATCCCATTATCAGCTACCGTTAGATAGAGGCTTCGTTCTTTCGTTGAAATCTCAAAATATATATCTCCTTCTTCTTCTGTATACTTGACCGCATTGTCAAACAGAATCGTCATCAATTGCTTGAGGAGGAGTTTATCTGTGATAATGGTGCGATGAACACGATTTTGGAAACGAAAAACACGATTATTCTCGGACGCAATCATCTCATAGTTAGTAAAGGTTGTATTAAAGAAGTCTGGCTTTACCTCTCCAAACTCAGGCTTGATTCCATCATCCCTACGTGCCAGATTGAGAAGGTTAGTCGTTAGAAACTTCATATTTCGAACTTCTTCCAAACTAGAAGCGATGCTCTCACTTGACTCCATAATAGTCGCCTCTGGTTTTCTAAAAAGAGTTTCCAGACGGTTCTGAAGAACTGCCAACGGAGTCCGTAATTCATGACTGGCATTTTCCACAAAGCTTTTCTGCTTTTGCATACTTTCAAGTAAGGGTTTAACACTGACACGTGCAAGATAGAGACTGGCTAAGATAGATAGAATCCAGAAACTTGCCATCACCACCACGATTAACTGCTCGTGGTTTTGACTAATTTGCTCTAGTTGGCTTGTGTTAATCAGGATAGCAGCATACTTAATATTAGTCGAAACAGAATCAATATTCATTTCCGTTAAGACCACCCGATAAATCTCATCCTGGCCGTAGCTATTCACAACATGAAGTTGTCGGATATGGTTTAAATCCTTTTTATTGAACGTTATTCTGTCTAATCCTAAAAAGCGATTACCAGTCACTAATTGATTCAAATTTGAATCTAGCAAAATCACTTCAGTATTGGAACTCACATTTGGTTTTTTATCAGATGCTGAAGCGACACTGCCACTACCTAAATCCTTAACGTCTTCAGTTGCACGATTGACGGCCAATTGAATGATGTCCTGAGGATTGTTGCTGAGAGATAGCAGTTTCTCATCCACTGATGTGTAGAGACTGGAGTGCATAACCTGCAAGATAATCAAGGTCATGGCAGAGAAAAATTAGGGTGAACACACCAAAATTACGAATAAAGTAGCTAAAATCTTCTGCGTACCAATTCTTTTTTAATTTCTTAAACATGTTTTAAAATATACCCAACACTACGCAAAGTTTGGAGATTTTCAGCAAAGGTTGAACCTTTCAATTTCTTACGAACTTTTGATACATAAACTTCTACAACGGAAATGGTTGTGTCACTGTCAAATCCCCATAAACGGTCAAAGATTTGGGTTTTTGGTAAGATGACATTTTGGTTTTGGAGGAAATAGACCAAGAGTTCAAATTCTTTACCAAGCAGCTCAACAGAGGCATCTTGAACCTTAACTTCATTAGTAGATAGATTGACTGTCAAATCACCGTACGTTAAGGTATTTTCGTTAAATTTCCCTGATCGTTTGAGAAGGGCCTGAATACGCATCTTGAGTTCTTCTAGATAAAATGGTTTGGTTAGATAATCATCTGCTCCCAGCTCAAATCCATGTCCTTTGTCATCAAGACTTTCCTTGGCTGTCATGATGAGAACAGGAGTCGAAACACCTTTTTCACGTAGTTCTTTTAAGACTTGGAAACCATTTTTTTCTGGTAACATCAAGTCCAATAGAATCAAGTCATAGACGCCACTTTCAGCCTCGTAGAGACCTTCTTCGCCATCAAATACCTGCATAACATCTGCAAAATCATCCAAAAAATCAAAGACTGAATTTGACAGGCCTAGGTCATCTTCCACTAATAGAATTTTAATCATCAAAAATTCCTCCTTATTATATCCATTATAGCAAAAATATCTTAAAAAACTCAACTTTCCTTGTTTTTCTAAGAGAAAGTTGAGTTTTTATACTATTTAGTCAAGAAGTTTTTAAGCCTTGCCATATTGTGCAACAACTGCTTCAACTGCTGCTTTTTCACGTTTAATCAATTCAACGCGCGCTGCGATATCCTTGATACCCATACGGATGTTACGGCTAAGAGCGAGGTCAGAAAGTTGTGGTTCAAAGAAGGCCTTATACTCTGCCAAACGTTGTTCTGTTTTAAAGATGTGTGATGGGAAGATAACAAAGCTATCAAAGCTCATATCTCCACCAAGGGCTGCCTTGATCCAATCCCAGTTTTCACGAGCCCAAACCCAAACAGTTTCTTGGGTAGCTTGGTGTCCAAGGAATTGGAGGTACCATGCTGAAAGGTCTTGTGGTTTGACGACAAATTTGTCCTTCCAAGTTGCAAGAAGAGTTTGGATGTTTTCTGCATCTGTACTGTATGCAAGCGCAGCTGCTAATTGACGTTTGAAAACGGCATCTGTTGCATGAGTGTATAGGTCTAGGTAAGTCGCCACCAATTCCTTAGTTTCGTGATGTTTGATCTCATTGATAAGGACTTGAGAACGAATGGCTGCTGGAAGTCCTGCAAGATTGTCTTTATGGGCTGCAAAGATTTGACTTGCTACCTGACTAGCTTCTTCATCATTTGAACGAATCATCATAGAAATGGTCAATTGACGAACCAATTCATCCTCATCTGATTCTCCGTCTTTCGCTTCAAAACCAAGTCGTTCATAGTTGTGACGGGCCAATTTAGCAACCAGAGCGTTAAAGGCTTTCTCAGCTTCTGTTCCTTCATCGATAAAGCGCTCAAGAGCAGAAATAACTTGAGAAACTGCAGCAACAACCAGGTAAGACTCTTCCTTAGCAAGTTTATCAAGTACTGGCAACAAGTCTGCATATGATACATGTCCTGCTTCAGCAAGCAGCGACGTTCCTGGACGATTTGAAGCTTACTTGTGTTATCAAGTTCAACTAATTCTGAAAGGATAGCATCCAGTAATTCACCTTGATAATCAGTAATGTAGTGGGCAGTATTTTCAGTGTTGAGACGAAGAGCTGTTTTGTTTTCAGCAAGAAGCGCCGCATAACCTGGAATTTCGATGCTTTCAGTTTCGAGTGTATCTGGCAAACCTTTCCAGTTGCTGTTAAGGGGTACTACCCAAAGACGGTTCTTGTCTTCATGTTCACCGATGAAGAATTGTTTTTGTGTGATCTTCAAAACATCATTTTCAACTGTAGCAGTCAAAACTGGATAACCAGGTTGCTCCAACCAAGAATCCATAAAGGCTGCTACATCACGGCCTGATGCTTGACCAAGGGCATTCCAAAGGTCACGACCAATAGTGTTTCCGTATTGGTGTTTTTCAAAGTAAGCATGCAAACCTTTAGCAAAATCAGCATCTCCTAGCCAACGACGAAGCATGTGCATGAGACGACTTCCTTTAGCATAAACGATAGCAGAGTCAAAGAGTGTATTGATTTCATCTGGGTGTTTGACTTCGACGTGAACAGACTGAACACCATCAGTTGCATCACGTTTCAAAGCAGATGGAACGCCACTTGTTTGGAAATCTTCAAAGATATTCCAGCTTGGCTCAATGGCATCCACACAGACGTACTCCATCATGTTGGCGAAGCTTTCGTTGAGCCAGAGGTCATCCCACCATTTCATAGTTACTAGGTTACCGAACCATTGGTGAGCAAGCTCGTGGGCAATGACGAGGGCTACTTGTTGACGGCTGGCAAAGGTAGAGTTCTCATCTACAACCAAGTAGACTTCACGGTAGGTTACGAGACCCCAGTTTCCATAGCACCAGCTGAGAAGTCAGGAAGGGCGATATGAAGAGATTGAGGGATTGGATACTTGACTCCGTAGTAGTCTTCGTAAAATTCGATAGAACGAACAGCGATATCTAGCGAGAAATCGAGGTTTGAAAGTGGATGTGCCTTAGTTGAGTATACACCAACCAAGGTACCATTTTTAGTTTTAGCAGTTACTCCTTGCAAATCACCAGCTACGAAAGCTAGTAAGTAAGAAGACATTCGAGGTGTAGTTTCAAATTTCCAGATGCCAGTTTCTTTGCGGCTTTCAACATCGATTTCCGGCATGTTTGACAAGGCAAGTTCGCCTTCTGCTTGGTCAAAACGAAGAGCTAGGTCAAAGGTTGCTTTAGCTTCTGGCTCATCCACACATGGGAAGGCTTCGCGGGCAAAGTGGCTTTCAAACTGCGTAGACAAAACTTCCTTCTTAACTCCATCAACTGTGTAGTATGATGGATAGATTCCTGTCATGTTGTCTGTGATTTTACCTGAAAAAGCAATAACCAATTCAACTGACCTTGCTTCTGCAAGTTCGATATGAAGAGCTTCGTTTTCGTTATCAACTGTAAATGGACGAGTTTGTCCTGCTACTTCAACTGAAGCAATTTCCAAGTCTTTTTGGTGAAGGGAAATACGGTCACTTTTAGCTTGACCAGTAATGGTTACTTTTCCTGAAAACGTCTTGGTCTCACGACTCAAGTCTAAAAACAAATCATAATGTTCAGGAACAAATGTTTCGATATAATGTTCTACTGCTTGCATAATATTCTCCTATTCTAAATTTATGAGCGAATGCTCTAGTTCAAACATACCTATTTTATCATATTTTAAGTCAGAAAAAAGCTTTGGACAGTGATTTCCAAAACTTTCTTCCTTAGAGTAGTCTAGAGAGGATAAACCTTGCGAAATTCTTCTAAAACCACCTTGCTGTCAGGTGTAAACGTCAGACCTGCTTCCTCCAACCACTCCGTAAAAAACTCCTCATGAACCTGACGCCAATAGGCCAGAGATTTGTCTCCTTCACCTTCCTTGAAGGCATGGTCAGCAGACACTTGATGGAAGGACTGAACGGAAACCTTTGTAATTTCGACAATGCAGACAGCCTGGTTTTGACTGTCTAAAATGACATCGAAGGTCCCTTCTTGTGGAAGGGGGTCGTCCTCTACTGCGTAGAGGTCATAAGCTGAGGCTGTTGCTGTTTTTTCGCCTCTTAGAACCAAGTCAGCCAAGAGATCTGCCTCAACTCCAAAACCCCAGGCGTCTATTTCATCTCCAATCAAGGGGTTGATTTGCTTGTAGGCATTCCACATTTCTTGCGGTGTCATGGGTTGCTCCTTTGTATTTTTTTACTTTCTTCTTTTACACATTTGAGATGATCTGGATGGTCAATCTCTAAATTAAAAATCTCCGGAATAGAACTGTAGTGGATAATGCACTCAATCCCCATCTGATTCATTTTTTGTATGAAAGAAGGATTCAGATAGCCTGCTACAGCGAAATCTATCTTTTTCATCCTTGCTTTATCCTGCATCTGTCTCAGCATTTCTAACATAATGGGATTTTCCATATCATGCCATTGACTGTTTCTTATAGTCGCAAAAATAAATGAAGTCAAATCATTCATTCCCACTACAATCTTTGAAATACCAGTTTCCAGTATCCTGTCCAAGTCAAAATAAGCTGACGGCAATTCAATCATTGTTCCAACTTTTCCAGTAAAACCATGCTGGTGCAATACTCTAATTGCTTGTTTTAACTGTTCAGCATCATTGACAAAAGGAAAAATAACAGACAGATTGGGATTGGTTTCATAAACTTCTGTAACGACATATGCCTCAGCCTGAAATTCATCTGGACACGCCAATAAACGCCTAGTCCCTCTATATCCAAATAATGGGTGGCGTTCGTCAAAATACTCTTTAGTCCCGTCTAGACTATTTGCTTCTGCATTTGTTAATTCTGAAAAGCGATACCAGACTTCTTCATCTGAGTATAAATGGCAAATAGTGTCTAGATAATCTTTTACAAATTGCTGACAACTTGGTAACAGGATGTTTTGATTGAGCTCCCTCAACAAGTATTCCCCACGAATCAAGCCGACGTGGTGCAATAAATGGGGATAAACTTTTTTAACAATTTTTTCGCCACTAAGAGCTAGTTGATTTTGCATGTTTTACCTTCCAATTCCTATAGCTTGTCAGTTCTAATTCAGAAAATCCTCGTAACTCTGCCTTCACTTTCAATACTAAAGGCGAGGCATTTTCTTCGGTAATCTGCTCAAGAGGAAGCCAAATGGCATTTGCTGAATCATTACTTCCATCAAGAACTTCATGAGGAAGGGATTATTGAGAACGTTCTAAATCAAGTACGATATCATAAAAGGCCATGATATGATGTACAGCGAAATCTTGCCCTTCTTCATGAACCAGCACATCATAAATCCTAGGATTTGAGTAACTGTTAAGTGTATATCCTGTCTCTTCCAGAACTTCTCTCTTGAGGGTTTCTGTCAGCCCCTCCCCTTCTTCCTGACTACCACCTGGTAGGTCAAAGCGATGTTGATAGGGGCCTCTTGTTTTTTCAATACAGAGCAGTTTCCTCTCTTGAAGACAGACTCCGTATACCCCAAAGTGATTTTTGATTTCCATATTCTATTCTTTCTTAATCTCCAAGATTGTTAGCTCACCTTATCCCTTAAAAGGAAAGAGGTTATAGATTTCATGCTCCTTGATATACTTCTTTAGCCATTTCCTCTTGATCATCCAGATAAAGTAAATAGGCCACACGATTCAGTGATTCGAGATAGCTAGCTTGGGTCTTCTTATTCTTTTTAGGGATCCGGTTTAAATACGATACTAACTCGACATCATTTTCAACCTCTTCGATGAGTTCTTTCACATTCATTTCTTTTCTCCTATCCAACTCACTTTTTGTTATTGAAAAAGGCTTTTCTCAGGTCAATCTTACCGAAGTAGATATTTTTTCGCTGTCGCTTGGACGTCTGGGGAAAGGTAGCGCTCTATCAAGTCACCTGTCCCTACAATATATTCCTCCAGAGGGACATCTTCTCTTTGTTTCCAAAAATTTGAAAAAGCGAAATAGAACTCCAAAAACTCCGTCAAACTTGCGCTGAGTTTATAGAAGTTAGGATCTCCTGGACTGCCCGCGTAAACAGGAGAACTTTCATCTTTCATATCACAGAAAAGAATATCATCTGTATCTGTAGTAGCGAATATCTGGTATTGCCCTTCACTAAACTGAAGAATATCTTGTAAGGCCCAACATTCGACTGTCCTTGCAGGAGAATCTAATGCCAACAAAATGATATTAAAAAGTTTTGATTAGCAAAAAAAATAAATCCTCATTGAACACTATATGTTGATAATAATCAAGTAATTCTCCTGTCAAATCTGAGGACTGGATCCTTAATTTTTTTCATTTGAAAAAAACTCACTGGTTGGGGAATAAACGTTGTTTCCTCATAGAGTCTAATGATCTTTTTTTAATACAGTCACTACTGCCATTTTTCTCTCCTTGGTCATTCCTCTTACGTCTCCTTTAAAAATTCAAGCCATATCTTCAGATCTGGATTTATGTCATGCGCTATCTCAGCATGCTTCCTATAATCCATATCCAAGTAGCCTTGTTCATTCCGGAAAATAATGCCTTGTTCATAACAGTTTTTAAGAGCTGTGAGCATAGATTCTAATGACCGGTATTCGACCTGGGCCTTTTCTTCAAATACATAAAAACCAAGGATTTGCCCCTGACCTTCTGAAGCTAGGTTCATGGCATAAAAATCTCCACCTCCGCTGGCAAAAATTGGGAACCAAGATTGATTCCAAGTAGAAGTCTCCCTCAACTCCTGATAGGTCTGGATACTTTCTTCCAAAGACATCAAATAGAAACCAGGAAAAAACGCCAGCTCACCGAGTGTGATTCCCTCACTATCTTTTGATCCGTTTCTCCAAGTATAAAGGGCACGCAAGTCCTGAGTTGGATGCAATGGTATTTCCTCAAACAATTCTTGAATCTGTTGAGAAGATATGCCCGGATTTAGATGGTCTACACAAGGATGATCTAGCTTTTGGAGACATTTTTCAATCTCTTTTAATAATTGGGTGATCATTTCCATTTGTTCTCCTTACCTTGTAAATCATTGGAGACGAGTTCCTTCGTCCCTAGAAAAGAGCTTGAGATTATTCAATCCCATCCTCTTTATTGTACTCTATCATGCATTTGACCGCATATTCTACCCATTCCCAAAAATCGTTAAACTCTTTTCGTTGCTCCCAGCCTTCGGTAGCAAAGTCATGAATGAGTTGGACCTTATTGCCCTTTCCTATTTCAAAACAAGCTGTATCATCACAATCTCCTCTTTTAGCAAATGGAATCAACTTTCGGGTTGGGTACCTTTCCTGCAATCCCTCATACAGAGACAGGGCCCATTCTGAATCCAACAGATACCAAATATCAAAATCAACTAAATTGAGTTCGATACATTTTTTAAACGATTCAGGATACTGAAATATCCTTTCGTCCAGTAAATAGTTCTTCATTTCTTACTTCTCCTTTTAGAAGCATTTTCTAATGATCTATATAGATTTATAATCGCATTACAAAGGCAAGTTTAACCATTTAGAATCATCAAACCATTCTTTCTTATTAATCCACCATTTCCCCTTTTGAAACACCATTTGAAAACGATAGAGAGTTTCTATACCAGAACGATTCTCCTTGATGTAGAAATAAGCTTGATTCCCGTCATGCTCTTCATCCACGATGGGATGCGTTTCCAATTTATAGTCAAATGGAAATCGGACAGACAAAGTTACTTCCCTTGCTCGGAGTGTTGTTTTAGATTTACAAAACTGATTAAAAATAGTAGCTAATTCATCCTTCAACATCTCTTTATCGGCTTGGTTTCTTAGGCTCCTAGTGGCTTTTCTCTCCCAAGAATACATGGCCTGCATAAACTGGAGGAAGGTTTCTTTTGCTAGATTCTTATGGCTCATATTTCCTCCTACTTAAACAACGGGACTAATAGTTCGTTTATTCTGAAAACATCGGTCATAAAAAGCTGTATTAAAGGCATTTTTTACCCCTCAAGCATGCAAACATGTGGTAACTCTCTTCTAAGAAGTTCCCTTTGCTTTTGATTTGTTCTTCCCGTTGTTAAAAATCGGAGATGTTTCAGACTCTTCAGGTAGCTAACTGTTGATGCGTAGTTAAAAATAGACGTGTCAACAAAATCTAAAAAACGAAGCTCACTAGAGGACTGGATAAAATCCAATTCTGGTAAATTTTTATTTGCTGTAAATGAAAGATAGAGCAACTGATTTAAATCCCTTATAAAATCAAAGTCCGGCAACTTTACACCATAATCAACGTGCAGATAACGCATGCCTGTATGAAAAGAAATGTTCTCTATCGTCTCCAAATTTGTCATAGAAGATATCCCTAGAGCTTTCACACAATCTTTCTGGGGTAAGATGATCTTTCTTACTCTTCTAGCCCCAACTAATAAAATCTTTTCTACTTGTTCATATTTTGAAAAGTCTAGCACATCAGATTTACTTCCCATCAAGTAAATCACTCTCGTATTGCTAGGTAACGAAAGCTGATTAAAATCCACATCCTTCAGCATATCCTCTGGGTTTTCAACAATGTACTTTTGTCTTAATAAGCGATTGATATCGATGAATTCTTTATAAGTCAATGTTTCGTCCAATAATGGTGCAATCTCTTCAATAGAATGCAGAGGCTCCATTGCCATTAGATTCTCTCTTTCGGAAAATCCTTTTTTAATGATCTCTAAATATTTATCTAAACTGGTCATCATTCACCTCTTTTCATGAATATCATGCTTCGTTTTCTTTGTTCAAGCTATCTATTTTTACAATGACACTTTGACAAGAAAACTAAGCCATCGCTTGTCGTAAAAACTGAAATCATGAATCTCAAGAGTATTCTTTTCTATATAAACTTTATCCTGCTTGCTCAATCTCGATCAAAGATAACCTTGACTCTAGCTCTACCCAAAGCGTCTAGATACTGCTCCAGTTTCGTAATCGACTCCTCCGAATCAGATAATTGAACAAGCAAATCCCCATTGATAGTCATGACATCCTTTGTCGGTAAAAGCATGAGATTCTCAACGCTTGGATCATTCACAATCATTAAGGAAGGGGGGAATAAATACAGCTTGTGGAGAGGTCTAGATTTCCAAATCGCTCCCTAGCAGAAACAAAAATAGATTCCATCCCACCTTGAGCCTTCAGGACAAATTCCCTCTCGAAAAATGCTTCAAAACTGTCATAGATCTCGATGACATCCATAGTAATCCCATCTAAATAATAAACTTGATGACTTTGAATGTTCCCATCCTTCAATCTATAAGCGAATTGATCTCCAATAGCAGACATACCAAAAAAATAGTAGTCTGATGCATAATCTCTCCAGACATCTTTCCATAGCCTATCCGAATTCCAAGAGTCCAGCGTGATGGCTTGAGCAGAATCTGTACCAAACAAACGATAATAGCCACCATAAAATTCCAAGCCGTTGGTTATGGAGAGCAAATCCAGGTGAGCTTGAGGAAACTGTCTGGCTTTGAGTTTTTCTAGTTCAAGAGCTGAGGCCCCACTTTCTTGTATGACCAGATCCTCACAACATTTTAAAAAATTCTTCATTTCCATTTGCTTCTCATCTCTCTCTATTTGGCTTTAACCAAGCATAAATTCAATAAAGTCTTTTCGATAGTCTTCAGGAAGTTGCTCCTCGATAATAGCATTGATTCCTGTTAAAAAACCTTCTTTATAGTCCGACAAGTCCTCATCAATGTAGATGCTATTCTCAAACTTGGTGATTTCTAGCTTTTTCATCTGACTATAGGTAAACAAGAAAGTAGATAAAGAGGGGCTTAAGCTATAGAGCTTGGAATTCCCAGGAATCTTGCCAAATACAGGACTAAGCTCGCTAGTTAGATCACAAAAAATTGGCTCATCCCCCATCATGTGAGCAAAAACCACATAACTCTCTTTCCAGCTAGGATCCTGCCATCCTTCTGATGCAGCTTCACATAGAGGGAGAGGAATTAGAGCAAGATCATAGGGAGCTCCTCTAAAATAAGCTTCTTCATCAAAGTCTAAATGCTGGTAAAAGTCTTTTAGTTGACCAGACAAATCTGGCTTTTCGACATGAAGACAGTCACTAGTAAATACAAGCTCTCCTAAACCCTTGTTTCTATGATAGATTTCTACAAATTCCTTCAACAAATTAAGCATCATTATTGGATTCCTCTCACATTTTTTGGATTATATTTGGCTATTTTCAACTGACAATTACGCATCATTCTGACCGCTAGCGACAGCCTGAGTCCAAATTCGTTCAAATTCCTCTTGACTAATCCTGATGGAGTCTGATAGATCCAACTCATCTTTTCGACCATCATAGAGTAGAAACCCTACTTCTGGAACATAATCCTGTAGGCAAGAAGAAGCATAAGAGTGCCCATTCAAAACGTTAATTTGTCGACTTGCACGCTGACCAGTAAACTCTGTATAAATAACTCCTAGACCCGACTTAAACTCACTATTGCCATAATAATAATATTCTTTTTCACACATTAGAATCTCCTTTACCATTTGTCTCTCCAAGAATGGCATTCTTTCCTCTTTGCCTCTTTCATCGACTAATTCAATGTTAAGCTTTCACATTATAGAATCTACGGGTTCTTAGATTTATTCTCCAAGACTCTCACTTCTACTTTATCCTCCGCTAAATGGAGATCCAGTACTTTTTCCTGGTCTTGAAAGAAAAGTGTCAGGTCTCTGGTAGAAAATTCAGTAGAATAAGAGGACAAAAACTCATCCAAAGACTCCATTTGAAACAAGACGTAAACTGGTAAAAACTCCCAAAAAACTAGGATAAACCGACTGCTATTGCCAACAAGACTTTGAATTGACCTACTTAGATCTTTAGTAGTAAGATTGGCAGGAAACTCATAGAGACAAGGAATTGGAGAGTCTATAGGATTCAACTCCCCAGCATACCAATCAATTTCTTTAGGTTTATCGGTCAGAAAATGGACATCCTTTATCCCCTTCAAATTCTTGATTCGTCTTTCAACTTTTAATAAGGATAATTTCTTTTTTAACTCACTCATTGTTCTTGCTCTCTCGTTAGCTAAAGGGTGCTTGCTTCTTGAAAAACATTTTGATAGGTCAGAATAAATCTCTAGCAAAGCCTCATACTTTTATATTTACTTTTAATCATGTTATCTTAAATAGCAAACAGGATCCCTTCAAAATACCCTATCGGCCAATGTCCCATATAATACAAGTTAACAATATTTTCCCAATAAGACCCTAACGACAAGGACTTTTCTACTAAATATTGTCTAAAAGCAAAAGGCCATTCCCATTTTTAGCAACATTTGAAAAATCATGCGCTCTGGATACAAACAGGCTTTTTATCCATATCTCTTGCCTTTTGGAATATAATTTGACTAACCCTTTTCCTATAATCTACAAGTTCCTCTGGAACCTTAAGATCCCCATAAAATGGATCTTTATCACTCAGCGACGACGGAAGCCAATTCATTTTTTTATATAGATTCTCAAAAGCTTCTTCCGTAGGATTTATAAAAAGCTTCATTGACGTTTTTTTATAAAGATAACATGATCTATTTGTTCAGTTTCTCCCATTTTTAAAAAAAGAAATCACTTTTTTTATAAGACGTTCAATCTCATCATCCAAATTCATCCAGTCTACCTCAATTCTGTCATTTAAAAAAATAATCTGATTTCATAACTAAATCTTGATTCCTCTTGCTTTTAAACTTTCAATAATTCTTTTTTTCTAAATGAGAAGAAAGCCAAACTGTCCATTCTTCATAATCCTTGCTCTCCTCAAAAGAAATAAACTTTTTCTTGACCATTCTGCCATAATCTAGGCTTTTCATGCGGTAAGGCAGGAAGAAGTAACTGTATTTGAGAAAAATGAGAATCTATTTCGCAGTCATACTTCTCTTGTTGTCCGACTTTCGGCCAACGTTTTTTATATATTCCCAGACCATTTATAGTAATTGGCGGAAATAATCTTCCTGATTGGATGATGTCCTCTATTTCAGGAGATAATCCATTGATTAAAGTAAAAACCTCTATGAGTATTCCTCCACCGCCAAGATCCTTAATAACTCTACAATAAGCGAATTTTTTATCTTCTCCTAAAAAATCAGACTTTTTAAATCGCGCTAATTCGGATCTATCAGATAAAAACACAGGAATTGCGAAAATTTCTCCACCGGAAACATTTGCTAATTTATTTACCATAGTTTTTGAGCCTTAATTTTTTGTATTCTATTTTGTTATATTGCCATTTCTTACTATACTTGCTTACTTGCTATTGACAAGTATTTTATGGACAATGGCTAGTTTTTTGGGTTCGTTCAGCTATTTTTTCAAACTCTAACTTGCTCACAACCTCATTCTCTTTATCCAACAGATAAAGGAAGTTCCCTTTTATTTCCAGTTTACCAAGCTTAGCCCCATAGTCCATCTCGTGAGCAGGGCAGGATTGAATCAACTGACGGATGCTCTTGTCCTTGTGCTCTATCTTCCAAAACAAATCCACCTTATCCAGCTGATGCTCCACTTGAATGGAATAGGTCGTGGATTGGATCTTCTTCCTTTTCCACTCCCAGCTATTTTCATAATCGTTTTTCTCTATTTCATTGACTACATCCTCTATCAAGGAGCAGGGAATAGAGAGCTCCTGAAACACGCGCTTTACCCCTTTTACCAAGGCCTCTAAGAGCAGCTTTTTCTGTTCCAATGGACTCAAGCTTTCATAGCTAGAAAAATCAAATAAGACCTGAACAGTATAGACACCAAGTAGGTTCATGATAGCTGGATTGCTAATCGTATCTACACATTCTACGATGATTTTCCAACAATCCTTGGTCACAACTGGTTTGAAGAGGCGCTCTACCATAGAGGTCATACATTTAGATTCATATACGAACGCTCTTCGCAGGTCTTTCCAATTCTGTCGATAGTCCTTAATTCTAGCTTCCTCGTAAGTTAGCGCAGCGGAGTCCATCAGCTCCTCAATCCTCTGTTGATTTTCCATATAGGGCTTATCTAATTCAAAATACTGTAACTTCATATTCGTGGTCTCGTAGTTTTTTTCTTGTAGAAAGGTTTAGCCTTAGGTCAAGGTCTAATATTTGTGCTCTTCCTTCACTTTTTTCTTCCAATTCTTTGAGAAGCAACTGAATCCCCTTGGAATAAAAGTCTTGTTTTTAAGAGTTATTGTTTCGCTCTTTAAGGAGATTTCAGAATAAACTGACCCTCCTGCCGTCCTTTCCTTTTGTAACGTCATTAATTAAGTCCTTGACGATAGATATATCGAACTGACGAGAAAAGTCTACAATTTTCTGGCGATTCTGTTCTGGATATAAATAAGATGCTGCTAAGATAAATAAAAATGGATTTGTGACTTTGCCAATATGCTCAAGGTATTTAGGCTGAGTTACATAAGACATAATTTTGTTAAAATCATCATCTTTAAGTACTATCTTTTTCATATAAATAGCAGCACAAGCACCTGCAACTTGCGAGAAGTTATCCGATTCCAAGGACTCATAAACGAAAGACAAGTTCTCTGTTTCTAAATTTTCTAGATAAGCAATCGCTACTGCTAGAGAGCGGTAGGTTACAGGGGTTGGAATATCTCTCAGCAGCAATGACTTAAGATAGAGAATTTCCTCTGTGCAATCCGTTGCGGCCATAGCGTAGAGCAAATACATTTGTGATTCCCACGATTTAGGTTTTTCCATCTCGCCTTCCAAGGCTTGATGCAAAAATGGTCCATATCCTTTTAATTTACCCTTTAAAATTTTTTTCGCTACTTTTTTTACCAAAGGCGTACGTCCTGAAATTAACTCATCTACATAGTCCATCTCAAACTCCTTTATTTCATTTGCTTGTCCAATTCTTCTTCCAAAATTCTGTTATAAACTATACTTCCGACACAGACTTCCCAGTCTAGGTCCTCAACTTCTTCCCTAGAAAAAATCTTAGGTTCACGCCTACCATCTAGCCTGACCTTCCCAAATTGAGGACCATTTGGGTCTCCCCATTTAAAGGCTAAATTCTTAAAAGGGCTTGGATCAAAATCCACTTGGTGACCAATTATCTGCCAAGACCATACTGGACTTCGATCAAACAAGGTGTAGGAATCTATAATGATGGGCTTACCTATAAATTGAGCACGACTTAGCTCCTCAACTGTTATAGTAGGATTTGCTTGAAAGATATCGAAATTGAATGACATGACCAACATTCACTTTTCCAAGGATTTGACCAAATACAAACATTTCCTCCGAAAATTGATAGCAAAAAATATCACCAATTTTAATAAATCGAAGTTTTGTTCTTGGCTTTTCATTCCACTCACGAATCTTTATCTGGGGCAATTTTTTCTCCATAATTAATTTAGTTCTATTCCTACTGTTCTTTATTTAAGATATGAAAGAGATCATCTCTTAGAACGATTCCATCGTCTTCTATCAAATAGGCCATGTGCTCCCAGAAGGGCAATTCTTGTTCAAGGGGCTTTTCCAAGGCAAGTACTTGGTTCTTCAAATTTGCTGCAATCTCTTCGACTTCATCTTGCTCAATCTCATAAAACTTTGCTTTCAAAAGAAAGATGCCTGATAGAAAGAGCGAATAAGAGGAAACAAAAGTATGTAAGGAAGAATTGACATAAACCCTTGATTCTTGAAAAACTTCTCTTCCTTCTCGATTGCAAAGTAAGAAGACTTGTTCCTCTTCTCCAATCACAAAAGCACCTAAAAAACACTGGCCAAAAAGCCTATAACTCTCTTGCTCTTTCCTTAGTTTTACTAGATCAGTAGCTACTTTGAAAAAAGAAAATCCCATTTTAGAATAATCCTCTAAATATGCCAAAAGGTTGAAACGGACATCATCCAGACTAAATGGTTTCTCCTCTGTAGGCACCACACAAAAACCAAGCTCCTTCACTAATTCATCAATAGTAACTGTCATTTTTCTATCCGATCTCCTAGATTCTTTTCACCCAATTTTTTTAACTTCCAAAGCTTGATAGCCGCATCTTTTCTGAGTCCCATAAAGAGGCTTGCTAAGGTTACTGCTTCCTCTTTTTTATAGACTTGAGAACTAATACTGGCCCATCCATCTTGCAGGCATTCAATTTTTAAATAGAAATCTCGCTCTTGTCCAAGTTTCCCTGTTACATCGTCTATCTCATAAGAAGCAGACAGCAAAGACACTGAGATAAAGTCCCCCGGTCTTCGATACATTCGCATGACGGATTCTTTCTGATTAACAGAGTGGATATCCTCTTTTGTTTCAGCTCTGTCACGTTCTGATAAAATCACCCACTCCCTATCATCTTCTGATGAATAAAAACGCCATTCTTTCTCAACCATATCCTGCTCCATCTTCTAGTGCTTCTCTTGTTATCGACTACACCTAGTAATAAGCGACTTCGCCTATACCATATTCTAAAATTTCAAAACTATTGAGGGAGAATTTAAGTCCTCTACCATGCTCCGAGTCCTCTCTTAGTCCAAATTCCAAACCAAAAATTAGGTCTATATCCCTTTGTTCAGACAAAATAAAAATGGATAGGAGTCTGGCGTGCGCTAGTTCTGGAAATTCCTCCTGAATTTTTTCCAAAGCTGTGGGATACCATACTGATGATTGATCCAGGAGATTATCGAGTTTTGCTTTATAAGACGGAGTTAACTCCTCATTGATAACCTTTAAAGAATCACTTAAAGCAAGGCAGACCTTTTCTCTTTCCTCTGGAATCGATACAAACATCTCGTTATGGACATCAAATTTATATTCTCTCATCATTTTCTCTCCTTATGCTATCAGTCATCAGATACCATTTCTCTAATCAAACTAGCTAATCATTAAAAGACATAAAGTTATCGTGCTGATTATAATAATTCAAAGCATCAACCAAGTATTGGAGACTTGCATCTGGCTTTTCTTCAAGCGCTACGGTGAGAACATCAATCAACTGCTCTCCATAGTAGACTAGCTGGAGATCTTGCTCCACTACATCAGCAGGGTAAATATCACGGTCTTCCACAACATCTGGATAATCTGATACCCAATAGGACCTAGCTAGTGCTAGTTCTCCATCCTCCTTGGCATAGAGGCAAAAAAATCATCTGATGATAACTTGTCCACACGCACCTGCTCGATAATCTGCTCAAGTGAAAGTTCTAGATATTTACGCACCATTTCTCCTTTTTAGTCTCACTCTTCAACAAAGGAATTCAAAAAATCATCAAAAGATGGCCATTGACCATACAACTCAGCTGTTTCTTCTAAAACATAGAAGTACACCTTGCCATAATCCTCTGCCCGTAGAGAAAGAGCATAGTTACCAGATCCAGGATCATAGGCGAAATGGAGAAGGTCTGTTGCCTTAAATCCCACAGGAACAACCTCATCGTCAAACCAGGTAAGAGACTTTTTCATTTCCTCAAGTGAATCAAAGGAATTGAAAGGAAAGAGATGACGGTCATCATGAACACCCATTACTTGGGGCTGGCCACCGTTGTACTTGAGATAGAAGTTCAGCATGGCTTCCGGTAATTTCTTTCCAAGAATCTCCTCAAATTGTAAAAAGTCTTCTTTTGAAATCGGTGAATCTGCATCTAGCACTCTAAACATGATTTCTCCCTCCCATTTTTACAATCCTTCCTCTAAAATCTTGTCAATAAAGTCATAGACGTTTGCAGCAACTTTTTGCATTTCTAAGGAGCCTAGAGCACCCAATTCATTTTCATAAATGCAATCATCAGTATTTTTCTTGATAAAGTAGGCCAAATCTCCTTCCTGACCAATCATAAAGTAATCTGGCTCTTCTTCCTCAATCTGATAAGTCTCATTACGCTCTTGAAGATCCTCCTTAGCATACAAACAGATACCTGTATCTCCAATTTCATAAGGGTCAATCTCTTCCCACTCTGATAAAAACTGATAGTAGAGATTGGGTAAGACAAATCCAAACTCATCTCTTTTCATAGTTCACCTCCACATATTTACTGAGTATCAACTATATTACTTCAAAGACCAACCACCATCAATCGTCAGGATTTGCCCTTGCATGGCGTTTGCTTTCCCACTTGCTAGGAAGAGGCTGACTTCTGCCACTTCCTCTGGATCAATCCAGCGTTTGATGGGTGTTTCACTGGCTACCCAGTCAGCTAGTCCACCTGACTCAAAGTCAGCAGCGGTCATACCTGTCTTAACTGCACCAGGAGCAATGCCAAAAATCTGAATCCCAGCTTCAGCATAGTCTAAAGCCAACTGCTTGGTAAAGCCAGCTAAGGCATGCTTAGATGAGGTATAGGCGTGTCCACCTCCACCAGCTAGATTTGAAGCAATGGAACACATATTGATGATGATTCCTCGCTTATTTTCCAACATGTTCATCAAATAATGGCGGGTTAACTCCACTGGAGTTACGTAATTGATTTCAAAAATCTCTTGGATTTCTTGGGCTGTTTGTTCTAGTAAGGGCTTGTAGTCATCCAAAACTCCAGCTGTATTGCAGAGAACATCCACCTGAGGACACCAGTCAAAAATTGGTTCCAAGTCAAGCGTTAAATCACGTTGTAAAAAGTGAAAGTCACCCTGTAAATCAGGATTTTCACCCTGATCTACTCCAAAAACCTGATAACCTTTTTCTAGAAAGAGTCGAGCTTGAGCCAGACCAATCCCTGAGCTCACCCCTGTAATCAGTACACGTTTAGTCATGGACTTCCACCCAGTCTGTCGCTAAGACATCACAAGGAGTTGGACTCCACATAGAAAAACCTTCTCCTTCACCAGATACGTTGATGAGGAAATAGGGTGTCACTTCAAGGGCGACACCATTTTGCTCGATGGTATCAAAAAGCTGCACATAGTTTTCAGCCCCGCCCCAACCAGTACGCACATATTTCTTCTTAGACTTTAGTCCAGGTAAAATTTCTTCAAATGTCATGTTTCTCTCCTTAATTATCTATAAATCTTAATTTTCATTATAACAAAAAACCGTTTTTCAACGGCTTTTTTTGACTGTGATTCCTAAAATGCATTTTTTTCCTATGGCAAATCATTCCCTGCTGCTAGGTAAATTTCATACCATTCTTTTCGTGTTAGAGTCAGGTTACTTGCTTGGTTTGCTTCTAGCAAGTGTTTGGGTTTGGTTGTTCCTACTACTGCCTGCATCTTTGCTGGATAGCGTAACACCCAAGCGATAGCAATGGCTGATGGGCTCACACCGTATTTTAAAGCTAATCGATTTAGAACCTCATTTAGATCTTGAAATTGCTCTTTGCCAACAAAATTACCCTTAAAATAGCCAAACTGCAAGACTGACCAAGCCTGAATGACCATGTCATTTAGTTTACAGTATTCAAAGATGCTACCATCACGCACAGCTGCCTTGTCACCTTCCATATTGACATGGAAACCAGCGTCAAAACCAGGCGTAAAGCTGCACTTAGTTGTAACTGATTGATCGTTAATGGCTGTTTGACTTCTTTCTTCAGCAACTCTATCATCATAGGATTTTGATTGGACACACCAAAGTCTCGAACTTTACCAGACTTGTGCAGGATTTCAAAGGCCTCTGCCACTTGGTCTGCTTCCATTAGGGCGTCCGGACGATGGAGAAGCAAGCTATCTAAATAGTCAACCTGCAATCTCTGTAGAATTCCATCTACTGAGTCCAAAATATAATCTTTTGAAAAATCAAAATAGGTAAATTCTTCTATGCGAATACCACACTTGGACTGGATCCACATCTTTTCTCGCAAATCTGGACGATGTTTTAACACCTGACCTAGTAATTCCTCGCAACGACCTCCACCGTAGATATCTGCTAGGTCAAAAGCATTGATTCCGACAGATAAGGCTGTTTCAACCAGCTCCTCCACTTCTTTAACCGATTTGTCACTGATTCGCATCATGCCGAGGACAATTTCTGATAGTTCTCTTTTCTCTTGTCCAAATGGGATGTATTTCATGGTTTTTTCCTCCGTTTTCTTCATTATAAAACAGAATGACTCTTTTATCAACAGACACCTCACAAAAGAAAAGAACCAGTTCAAACTGGTCCTTTTAAATCTTATCCAATCACACTTCCGTTTGGTACAGCTGGATCAACTGTGAGAAGGGTTAATTTGCCATCATGTTCAGCTGAGAGAATCATCCCTTGGCTGACATATTTTTTCATCATTTTACGTGGTTTAAGGTTAGCAACGATTTGAACTTTCTTGCCGACCAATTCTTGTTCGTTTGGATAGTATTTTGCAATTCCTGAGAGGATTTGACGATCTTCACCATCACCAGCATCCAAGCGGAATTGAAGCAACTTATCAGAACCTTCCACTTTAGAAACTTCTTTGACTTCAGCAACACGGATTTCAACCTTGTCAAAGTCTTCAAACTTAATTTCTTCCTTGTTCAGTTTGAGTTCAACTTCATCTGGATTCCATTCTTTTTCGACGGCTGGCTTGTTACCTTCCATTTGTTCCTTGATATAGGCGATTTCTTCTTCCATATCGAGACGTGGGAAAATAGGTGTTCCTTTGGCAACTACCGTTACACCTGCAGGTAAATCATCCAAGCTCAAGTTTTCAAGGCTAGAAACTTCTGCGAGTCCAAGTTGAGTCAAGACTGCACGACTGGTTTCCATCATAAATGGCTCAATCAAGTGAGCTACGACACGAAGGCTAGCTGCCAAGTGGCTCATCACACTTGCCAATTGGTCACGGTGCGCTTCGTCCTTAGCCAGTACCCAAGGAGCTGTCTCATCGATATACTTGTTGGTACGTGAGATAAGAGTCCAAACTGCTTCAAGCGCACGTGGATAGTCAACTGCTTCCATATAGGTGTGGTAGTCAGCGATTGATTGTTCTGCAACTTGAGCAAGTGCATTGTCAAAGTCTGTCACACCTTCTACGTAGGCAGGGATTTGACCATCAAAGTACTTGTTAATCATAGAAACCGTACGGTTGAGGAGGTTACCAAGGTCATTTGCCAATTCATAGTTGATACGTCCTACATAGTCTTCTGGAGTGAAGGTTCCGTCTGAACCGACTGGAAGGCTACGCATGAGGTAGTAACGAAGTGGATCTAGTCCATAACGTTCTACTAACATTTCAGGGTAAACAACATTCCCTTTAGACTTAGACATCTTGCCGTCTTTCATGACAACCAACCATGGGCAATCAAGCGATCAGGCAATTTCATATCCAACATCATGAGAAGGATTGGCCAGTAGATTGAGTGGAAACGAAGGATGTCTTTTCCGACCATATGGAAGACTGTTCCATTCCAGAATTTATCGTAGTTAGCATGATCCTCTTGACCATAACCAAGAGCAGTCGCATAGTTGAGAAGGGCATCAATCCATACATAGACAACGTGTTTAGGATTTGATGGGACAGGTACACCCCAGGTAAAGGTTGTACGAGATACTGCTAAGTCTTCCAAGCCTGGCTCAATGAAGTTACGCAACATTTCATTGAGACGGCCATCTGGAGTGATGAAGTCAGGATGTGATTTGAAAAATTCGACCAAGCGGTCTTGGTATTTGCTGAGGCGAAGGAAGTAAGATTCTTCTGAAACCCATTCAACCTCGTGACCTGATGGAGCGATACCACCCGTCACATTTCCAGCTTCATCACGGAAAACTTCTGCAAGCTGACTTTCTGTAAAGAATTCCTCATCGGATACTGAGTACCAGCCAGAGTATTCACCTAGGTAGATGTCATCTTGAGCTAGCAAGCGTTCAAAGACTTGCGCCACTACTTTTTCATGGTAGTCATCTGTGGTACGGATGAATTTATCGTATGAGATATCAAGCAATTTCCAGAGTTCTTTAACTCCAACTGCCATACCATCAACATAGGCTTGTGGTGTGATGCCAGCTTCTTCTGCTTTTTGCTGAATCTTTTGGCCATGCTCATCAAGACCAGTCAGATAAAAGACATCGTAGCCCATGAGGCGTTTGTAACGAGCTAGGACATCACAAGCGATAGTTGTGTAGGCAGAACCGATATGAAGTTTACCAGATGGATAGTAAATCGGTGTTGTAATATAAAAATTCTTTTCAGACATAATATTTCCTTTCCAGGCTAATGAAACCTGTTTTTCTAACACTTCATTATACCATATTTTTAGTGATTTTCGATAGAGAAATCCATACAAAAACAAGACAGACAAATGTCTATCTCGTTTTTTATCTTTTAAATTATTCATAGCGAAGAGCTTCGATTGGATCGAGCTTAGAAGCTTTGTTGGCTGGTAAAACACCGAATATCATACCGATACCTGCTGAGACCGCTAAACTAAAGAGAGCTATTGGGATGGATACGCCAACTTCGATTCCTGCAATCAAGTTTTGAAGAAGTACTCCTGCAAGCATAGTTATTCCTGCAGCAAGTACAAGACCAATGAAACCACCTAATAAGGTTAAAATCATGGATTCAATCAAGAACTGAACTAGGATATTACCCCGAGTTGCTCCTAGTGCTTTCCGTAAACCAATCTCACGGGTACGCTCTGTCACAGAAACAAGCATAATGTTCATAACACCAGTACCACCAACAAAGAGGGAAATTCCTGCAATAGCACTAATAATCGTTGTTATGAAGCCGAACATTTGTTGCACTTCGTTGAAGGCTTCCGTTGCATCTGCTATCTGATACTCCCCTTGTTGGAGACCTGCAATCTCCGTCATTCTTCTTGCCAATTCTGGACCTAAAGTCTGAGTCAGGCTCGTATCGTTAACACGGAAGACAATATTTGAAATCTCGTCTGTGTTAAAATTAGCTGCCAAGGAAATATTGGTCGTAATTGGTAGTCCTCCGACTCCCAAAGGCTTTTACAGCCTTGGCTTCTTTACTTGCATAAACACCAATAACACGGTAACTGATTTCATTTACTTCCACAATCTGATTGAGTGCTTCCTGTGCAGAACCAAAAAGGCTATTAGCAAGTTCTTCATCTAAAATAATCACGTTTGCAAAATCCTTATAATCTTGTGCTCTAAGACTTCGACCTGCAATGACTTCATTTTCGACCGCATCCATATAAGTGACATTCCCACCCGTCATGTTAGCGTGTTCCACCTTTTTATCCTTATAGGTCAAGGTCACATTGGCTGAGTTGGTCACATAGTAACTATCCACTCCCTTGAGCTTAGCAGCTTCCTTAACCCAGGATTCTTGAGGTTTTGGTGGTTCAACAATAACATCTTCCTCTTTACCAGACAGAGTTAGAGCAGATTGCTTCTGGGTAAAGGAACCGTCCTTACTCTTTGTAGGTGAGAAAAAGACATGAATGTCTTTCTGAGACTTGGTCATGTTTTTATTGACCTGACGAGACATGGAATCTCCCAAAGCCATGATTACTACAACAGAGGAAACACCGATAATAATTCCAATCATGGTCAAGAAAGAACGCATCTTGTGGGCCATAATGGATGAAAAGGCAAATTTAAGATTCTGCATCCTAGCTTTCCTCCTTTTCTACTTGGGCACTATCAGACGAAATGATACCGTCACGAATGACAATTTGTCTTTTGGCGTAGGCAGCAATTTCAGGTTCATGCGTAACCATGATGATGGTTTTTCCTTCTTTGTTTAATTCAACTAAGAGTTGCATGATTTGATTTCCTGTTTTAGTATCCAGAGCTCCAGTAGGTTCATCTGCCAGAATAATAGAAGGATTGTTAACGAGAGCACGCGCTATGGCTACTCTCTGCTTCTGACCACCTGACAACTCCGATGGTAAGTGATGGCTTCTGTCAGTTAATTCTACTTTTTCTAGATATTCCTTAGCTAGTTTACGCCGTTTTGAAGCAGGAACCCCCGCATAAATCAAAGGCAACTCCACATTTTGCAATGCATCCATCTTAGATAAGAGAAAGAACTGTTGAAAAACAAATCCAATCTCTTGATTTCGAACTTTAGCTAACTGTTTTTCACCCAAACCAGCGACTTCTTTTTCTTCTAAGTAGTACTCACCGCTTGTAGGGGTATCCAACATTCCAATAATATTCATGAGAGTAGACTTACCAGAACCAGACGGTCCCATGATTGCTACGAATTCACCTTCATGAACTTCTAAATTAATATTCTTCAGAACCTGTAATTCTTGATCTCCATTACGATAGCTACGACAAATATTTTTGAGGCTAATTAGCTGTTTCATCAGTCTTCACCTCTTTTCCTTCTTCTAAGGAAGCTGTCGGATTACTGATGACTTTTGCTCCATCTGTCAAACCAGATGTGATTTCTTGGTTTTCTGCGTCCGCATTTCCCAATCCAACTTCAACTTTTTTAGCTTTCTTATTCTCGTCAAGAATCCATACAAAGTTCTTTTCTTCTTCCATGACCACACTAGTAATCGGAACAATCAAGGCCTTGCTACTATTCTTAACTTCAATGCTCACAGTAAATCCTTGTTTCAAATCTCCAACTTCACTTGTAACATCAATAGTGAAAGGATATTTAGATCCTGAATTAGAACCACTTGGACTTGAATTTGATTCACTGTTGTTTTTTGGATAGTTTGAGATATAAGAAATCTTACCAGTCCATGTCTTATCAGGATAAACCTTAGTAGTAAATGTAACTTCTTGACCGACTGAAAGGTTAGCAAGATTATACTCAGATAGTTCTCCTTTAACCTGTAAATTATCATTACTTACAATATGAACCAGAACTTGACTATTTCCAGTTGGAGATTTTGAAACATTTCGATTTACCTCAACGACCGTTCCTTCAACTGTGCTTAATACCGTCGTTGCATTCAACTGAGCTAATGCTTTTTCTTGTTGAGCTACTGCATCTGCACGAGTATCACGAGCATCACTAATTTGTGAATCAATAGAAGAAACTGATGAACCAGAAGTTTGAGCTTGGGCTCCATCTACACCACCTTCGAGTCCTGCTTGAGGAGTAGCTGGCGTTGCCTCTGCACTATTGCGCGCTTGGTATAATTCATTGATATGACGGTCAGCCTTAGCAATGGCGCGAGTAGCAGCATCATAAGCAGCTTGTGCTTCAGAACTACTATACTTTACTAAAGCTTGCCCTTCACTAACCTGATCACCAACAGAAACCAAGACCTCATCCAAGTCACCCTTACTAGCATCATAATAAACATATTGTTCATTCTGAGCCGTCACAGTACCGGATAAGAGAACTGATGAAGCTACTGAACCCTCTTTTGCAAGAGTAATCTTTGCAGTTTCATCTTTTGTTGCAGCTTGATTTGGTTGTCTTAATAGAAGAACGGCAGCCGCTCCCACTACAAGAACTGAGGCAACACCGATAGCTGTAAATAAAGGCCATTTCTTGGCTTTTGACTTTCTTTTCATATCAATACTCCTTTTTAATTGCATATATTAAGATTATAGCACATATCTTAAAAATGGACAATTGCTTTCTAACTATCCAAAAACATTTGCTAAATCTTTTATTGTTGTATTAGTTATATAATACACTATCTTTTATATTTTTGCAAGCATTTTCATAGACTATTTAAGCGTAGCAGATTTTTGCATTGACCTCCAAAAAAAGATAGAATATGACTAGAAAACAACAAAGGAGCTTTCTATGAGAGAATATGATATTATCGCCATCGGAGGAGGTAGCGGAGGTATTGCTACCATGAATCGTGCTGGTGAACACGGAGCCAAAGCAGCAGTTATTGAGGAAAAGAAATTAGGAGGAACTTGTGTCAACCTCGGCTGTGTCCCTAAAAAAATCATGTGGTACGGAGCGCAAATTGCAGAGAGTATCCACAAATATGGACCAGACTATGGTTTTACCAGTAACGGTAATGAATTTGATTTTGCTACACTTCGAAAAAATCGTGAAGCCTACATCGATCGTGCTCGTTCTTCTTACGACGGAAGCTTCAAGCGTAACGGAGTTGATTTGATTGAAGGTCGTGCCGAGTTTGTTGATGCTCATACAGTCAGCGTTAATGGCGAATTGATCCGTGCTAAGCATATTGTAATTGCGACTGGAGCTCATCCTCATATGCCAGCTATTCCTGGCGCTGAACTAGGCGGTAGCTCAGATGATGTCTTCGCCTGGGAAGAGTTGCCTGAATCGGTGGCTATTCTAGGTGCTGGTTACATTGCCGTCGAATTAGCTGGTGTACTCCATACACTTGGTGTAAAGACTGATCTTTTCGTACGTCGTGAACGTCCGCTACGTGGATTTGATAGCTATATTGTTGAGAGCTTGGTTCAAGAAATGGAAAATACTGGACTAAACCTCCACACTCATAAAGTCCCTGCTAAACTTGAAGAAACTGAACAAGGTATTACCATTCATTTCGAAGATGGCAGTACTCATACTGCCAGTCAAGTTATCTGGGCAACTGGTCGCCGTCCAAACGTTGAAGGACTTCAACTTGAAAAAGCAGGTGTTACCCTCAATGAACGTGGTTTCATCAAAGTTGATGAATACCAAAACACCGTCGTTGACGGTATCTATGCTCTTGGAGATGTCACAGGCGAAAAAGAACTAACACCTGTCGCTATCAAAGCTGGTCGTACTCTCTCAGAAAGACTATTCAATGGCAAAACCAATGCTAAAATGGATTATACAACCATTCCAACTGTAGTTTTCTCACACCCAGCAATCGGAACAGTCGGTCTGACTGAGGAAGAAGCTATCAAAGAGTACGGACAAGAAAACATCAAAGTCTATACTTCAAAATTTGCTTCTATGTATTCAGCAGTGACTAGCCACCGTCAAGAAGCTCGCTTCAAGCTAGTTACAGCTGGTGCAGACGAAAAGGTAGTTGGACTTCACGGTATCGGCTATGGCGTCGATGAGATGATTCAAGGTTTCGCAGTTGCTGTCAAGATGGGAGCTACAAAAGCTGACTTTGATGCAACCGTCGCTATCCATCCAACTGGTTCAGAAGAGTTTGTGACTATGCGTTAATCCCCCAAAGAGACCTCTTGGTCTCTTTTTTGTTTAAATCGGCCGTTACAACTTTGTAACCTTTGTTTCTAAAATAGGTTGACATTTATATCTCTTCCAGTATAATAGTTACTATAAATTAAAAAAGAGGTTAACTATTATGAAAAAAGCACACATTTATGCTATTCCTGCTATTGGAGCTGCTCTGATTGCAGTATTAGCCCAAATTAGCATTCAATTGGACCTGTTCCATTTACTCTGCAAAAACTTTGCTATTGGTCTCATTGCTACTGTTTTTTTAGACCAAGAGAAGCTGTTCTCTCTGTAGGACTTTATCTTTTGCTTGGTGCTATTGGACTTCCCTGTTTTTTTGCTAGCGGTGGAGCTGGTTTCCATGTTTTTAGTTGGACCAAGCGCTGGTTATCTTTGGTTTGACCTAGTCTATGCAGGACTTGCATCTTATCTAACACACACAAATAGTGGTGTTGTACGTATCTTCCTAGCCAATCTCTTGGGTGATTCACTTGTTTTTGTCGGTGGTATCCTCAGCCTCCACTTCCTTGCTGGTATGCCTATTGACAAGGCTCTCGCTGTCGGTGTCATTCCCTTTATCATTCCTGATCTTGCAAAAATTATTGCCATCAGTTTTATCGGACGACCACTCCTTCAACGACTTAGTAGCCAACCTTACTTTTCACAAAAATAAAAAAGAGGCCGGGATTTACTTCCCGTCTCTTTTTATTTATTTATCTATGAACCCTTATTGATTTTTAAAGGCATCTACCATCACTTGGAACTCCTCGTTTGAGAGCGTGATTCCTTTCCCCATCTTTGTGTGGTCAGGACTCCAGCTGCGAATATCAAACTTCGCAGGTGCTCCATTAAAAGCTGACACGATTGATTTCCTTAGTCCATCCTTTATCGTTTTTCAGATAAAGTGAGTAAGTGTTCTTCAATTTCAAAAGTAAATTCTGCCATGTTTTTTTCTCCTTTTTGTTCTCAATTGATAATTCGAAAAAAATCTTGTAGATTTCATAAAAATTTTTTTATAATGATTAAAAGAAGGGAGGCCGGAATGAAAGATTTATTAAAACAGGCTTTGCAAAAAGTCCATGATTTTGTCAATGGACATGAAGATTCCATTCCTGAAAAAAGCGATCCCCTAATTGCTAGACTTGAAGAAGCCTTAGCTAAAAAAACAGCTGTACACATCATTTTTGCTGAGTCAAGTTTTACAGGCGATATTATCAAGTATGATACTGAGCGCCAACAAATTATCGTTAAAAATTTCGCAAAAAACGTCAGCCGTATTATTCGAGTGTCGGATATTCGAAGAGTAACTTTCGTTCCTTCTACTATCCAAACGGCCCAAAAAAGAAGATTTAAGAAAGAGTGAGATGCTTCTATCATCTCACTCTTTTTATCTTAGCGAATTTGTTCAAAATGAAGGTGAACAGCGATGTGGTCACCATAACCACTTCTCTCCAAATCACGTTGCAAACGATAAGAGATATAGTGTTCTGCGATTGTAATGTAGCCAGCACCAAGTAAGCGGTGCTCAACCATTGATTGAATCATACTGATAGTCGCACGTTCTACTTTTGCTTCTTCTAAATCCAACACAACTTTTTTAGTAACTTGAGCTAGATTTTGGCGCAAATCGTCAGTCAAAACATAGACTGTCTGAGCCGCCTTAAGGATAGCTTGGTAGATTTTATCTGGATCAAAATCAGCGACTTTTCCATCACGTTTAATTACTTGCATAGTTTTCTCCTTTTAATTGTTATTTTCTTTAATTTCTGCTAACATTTTCTCTTCTTCTGCTGTCAGTTCATACTCTTCCAGCAAATCAGGTCTACGTTGGTAGGTTTTCTTGAGACTTTCATAGAGTCGCCATTGACGTATGTTTTCATGGTGTCCACTCATAAGAACATCTGGAACTAGCATTCCACGATAATCGTAAGGTCTTGTGTACTGAGGATATTCCAAGAGTCCTGATGAAAAGCTATCATCTTGGTGACTTGCTTCCTTCCCAATAACTTCTGGAATCAAGCGAACCGTCGCATCAATCATGGTCATCGCTGCTAGTTCTCCACCAGTCAAGACATAATCTCCAAGAGATATCTCATCGGTTACCAAGGTCTTAATACGCTCATCATAGCCTTCGTAGTGACCACAGATAAAGATTAGTTCTTCTTCTTGCGCCAAATCTTCCGCATAAGCCTGATCGAATTGTTTCCCAGCAGGGTCTAAGAGAATCACGCGTGGCTTCTTTTTTTCAATCGCATCAAAGGCATCAAAGATGGGTTGCGCTCGAAGGAGCATCCCTTGACCACCTCCATAAGGTTCATCATCCACATGACGTGCCTTTTCAGCGTAGTCACGAAAATTATGATAGTGGATATCTAAGAGTCCTTTTTCACGAGCCTTGCCAACGATGGAATGTTCTAAGGGTGTGAACATTTCTGGAAAGAGAGTTAAAATATCAATCTTCATCGTCTAACCCTTCTAAGAGTTCAACATCCACACGGTTATTAGGAATATCTATATTAAGAACTACAGGCGGGATATAAGGTAAGAGTAAGTCTCGTTTGCCTTTTCGTTTGACTACCCAGACATCGTTGGCCCCTGGCTGAAGGATTTCCTTGATAGTTCCAATCAAGTTATCTCCCTCATAGACTTCTAAACCGATAATCTCGTGGTAGTAAAACTCACCCTCATCGAGGTCATTGAGATTCTCCTCAGCAACCTTCAGACTGTAACCCTTGTATTTTTCGATATCATTGATATGGTACATATCTTTAAACTTGATGATATCGAAGTTTTTTTGTTTACGGTGGCTTGCAATGACCACTGTGCGCACAAATTGATCTTTTTCATCAAATAAGGCTAACTCTGCCCCTTTTTTAAAGCGTTCTTCAGCAAAATCTGTCACTGACAAGACTCGCATTTCACCCTGCAAACCTTGCGTATTGACGATTTTCCCAACGTTAAAGTAGTTCATCTTGTCTCCTGTATCTGTTTCTCCCTTTATTTTATCATGTTACAGGGATTTTCACAAGTTGGAGAAAGGGATAACGATTCTTTAATTATGAAGAACATTCATGGATTTTCTTGCAAAAAAAGCGAGACCATGTCCCGCTTTTCTTATTTTTCGTCAATAACGATTCTTACTTTTTTGTCTTCAGTTGGGACAGAGTAGACAATCGTTCTTATCGCAGAAATAGTGCGACCCTTACGACCGATTACACGACCCACATCGCTCTGGTCAAGATCCAAATGATATTCCAAAAATTCTGGTGTATCTTCAATCTTGATAGTTAAGGCATCTGGTTGTGAAATCAAAGGTTTCATAATTGCAATAATGAGATTTTTCAATCGTATCCATCTGTCAACCTACTTTAAACTTATTTTGAGAATTTAGAATCGTGGAATTTCTTCAATACGCCTTCTTTTGAAAGGATGTTGCGAACTGTATCTGAAGGTTGAGCTCCATCAGCCAACCATGCCAAAATACGGTCTTCTTTCAAAGTTACTTGGTTTTCTTCAACAAGTGGGTTGTAAGTTCCAACTGTTTCGATGAAACGTCCGTCACGTGGTGAACGTGAATCTGCTACGTTAATACGGTAGAAAGGTTTTTTCTTAGAACCCATACGAGTCAAACGGATTTTTACTGCCATTTTTAATATCTCTTTTCTTTTATTTTTTATTTCGGTGAAATAGCTAAGCTATTTAGCACATGTTCTATTATAACAGATTTCTGAGAGGTGTCAAGAAAAAAACTTGACAGACTTTAAAAATTTTTTTAAATTTTTTTAGACTAATAGGGATAAATTAGAAAGAAAAAAAATTTATGAATACTACTTTTGATACTGTCTATAAAGACTACCCTGTCAAGCCCTATATCTTTCCTAATCTTGATATGGAAGGCCCTAAACCTGTCCCAAAACGCAAAATGAAACTACTAGAAGACAATCTATTAGCAGATGATATCACCCTCCTATGGAGAGTCCAGTTTGGCACTTTTACAACCGAAACATGATTTTAAAAACTCCCATTCGAATATGTTTCAAAATTCGCTTAAAATCAATGTTTCCCCACTTTTTCAGCAAACAAATTTTCATCTAATTTGAATAACTTTCAATTAAATGGTGTGAATTTTGCTTAAAATCATCAAAAACACCCCATGGTGTGAACCATGAAGTGTTGTAAATGCTGTATTGTAGCTAGTTCTTAACGTTTAGAGAACTACCTAGCTTTACGAGCTTTCTTAAGACCTGGTTTGACACAGTTGGATTTCAGGTACTTTCAGTTTAGCTTTATATCAACCATCATCAAAATCCAACTATTTTTCTTATTTTTAAAAAAATATGAATAAGTTTGATTGAATGAGGAATTTCTTTAAATTTTTTTCTTAGCACCTATAAGTTAATAATACTATTCTTTAAATTATAGTTTATAATTATCTGATGTTTCAATGACCACAAAACAAAAGTACAGCGAATCACTTCCTTTAGTCAAACATATAACTGAACAACATTGTTTATCTTCCTGCACTTTCATATTTTTTTCAATCCTTTTTCTAAAAAAATTGTACGACTGATAATAATCAAAAAAAACTGTAAAAAAACTATTTGATAGAAAAAAATAGGTTCAATGTATCTTTCCCTAAAAAAATATTAATACTGCAGGATTGGCAATTAATAAATTGGGAACAAATAACATAGTGATCAATCTGTTAATACCTGTAAAAAAATATTATATGGATACTTAGAAATTCCAATATAATTCAAAAAAATACATCTACTTTTTGAAAAATTTAGTTGGGAACCAAAAATGAACTAATCGTTATTAGAAACCAAATTGAATAATATATAATACAACCACACATTAAAGAAAGGATATAAAATAATATTTTTTTAATGAATTTAAATGTACATTTAAATTTCCATAACTTATAAAAAAATGATCGCAAGACCAAAAAAAGTATTCACGAATTGAACTAAATTAAATGATCTAAAAATATAGAACAACTGAGTATCAAACGGCCTCAATAAAATTTGATCCAAGTTACCACTCAAAAATATCTGATTCTAAAATTCCCATACTTCTAATTAACAATCCCATCATAACTCCATCTACAATAGTGTAGGAACCTACCAAAAAAATAAAATTTGATAATAGTCCCAACCATTAAAAAGAGTCTATGTTTAAGAAAATCAATCTAAAAAAAATACAATAGGTAAACCAATCCACAGTATCGACGAAAATAGACCACAAAAGAAGTCAAAATGAAAATTCATATCAGATTTAAAACCAAAATGAAGTAGCCTAAAAATTACTTTTTATTCTAAAACATTTTTATCCTCCCACATTTGAGAAGTGCTCCACTCCTTTTTCTCAATATGAATCTTGATATAATATAAAAAAATGATGCACCAAATCAATTGAATACAAATAATTCTCAAATAGTCTATTAATTTATATGTATCATTACTAAACATCTGAAGCGGTTCATATACTAAGTATTTAAAAAGGTAATACATCTAAAAACAGACGAAAATTATTTGAAAAAAACTTAAAGGCAATAATATTCCTGATAAAAAAACTGAATTACTATTTCTTTTAACAGTAAGGACAAAAAAATATTTTTCTAACCAAAAAGAAAGCATACCTACACAACATGATATTAAAAACCATAGAACCATAGATAGAATAATTGCAATACTTCCTAAAATAAGAATTTCAATGGTTAATAACTCATTCTTGTAATAAACACTGGAGAATAAAATGACAGGAATGATGATAAATAATAAATGAGCAAGCCTATCTCCAAGCATTTTTACAAAAAAATAATACTTATAAAAAAAGTAACAGGTTTTATTAATATGCTAAAAAAATTTCCTGAATGAACATCGTCATTGATTTCCCAATCAACTGGATAAAAAAACAAAAATATGAAAAAAATTATAGTCCCCAAATAGTATTGAACCATTGAGGTAAAAATCATATCCTGCTATATTTATCTGGTTACTCTGATATATATACGTCCATAAAAAAATACTGATATCATAATTTGTATACTTGCCTGTAACATTAACAATAGTACACTTGATTTATAGTTCAAAAATAGATCGAAATGATATCAGAATAATAGACATTTCTTTTTTTCAATTGTGCTCCTTTTTTTGTAAAAATAGTTTTTGTAAAATAATTTCTTCTAAAGAAAGATTTGATATTTCAAAATCTTCTATATCTACAAGCTTATTGATTGATTCTAATGTCTCAAAAGACAAAATCTCTAGGTATTTTTTTAGTATACATTCCGATTTTTGTTTGAGAAATGACTACTACTCCTTTAACAGAGCATAACTCTGGTACCAAATCTAATGTCATTTTTTTATCTTTAAATATTTAAAATCAGAAAATTTAGATAAAAATAACATCCATTGACTCCTGCAAAATAATTTTTTTCCTTTGTCAATGACGATTAATTCGTCACAAACAGACGAAATATCATCCATATCATGACTCGTTAAAAATAATAGTAGTATGACATTCTTCATTCATTTTTCTTTTAAAAAAATGTTCTGATATCTTTTTTTAGACTGTATATCTAACCCTATAGTAGGCTCGTCTAAAAATAATATTTCCGGACTTGTTAAAGATGCCGCGATAAACTCCATTTTTCATTTTTTTGTCCAAGAGAGGGTCCGGACCTGCTGGTAAAGCTGATCTTTTACATTCAACAAATTGCTTAATTCCTGAATTCGTTCTTGTAAAATCGCCGGTTCTACCTCATATAAAGTACCAATCAATTGAAAATAATCCATAGCTGAAACATCTTGAAATAACTGTAATTTATTTCCTACTACTATTGAAAATTTTTTCTAAAAATTTATACTTCTTTTTAAATGGAATTTCTCCATTCACTTCTAATTTTCCGGAACTAGGATAAAGAGTCCCAGTCAACATTTTTAATCGTTGTGGATTTACCAGCTCCATTACTCCCAATAAAAGCCAACTATACTCCCTCTCTTAATCGTAAAACTAATATCTTGAACAGCTCGAATCGTTATTTGATTACGTTTCAAAAAAATCTCTTGATAAATGGGAGTCTTGAATCAAAATTATAAAAAAATTTTTTAGATAAATTCTGAGCATTAATAACTATTTCACTCATATATCTCTCCTTTCGATAAAATATATTTACTTGTACTTTTTTTCCATACTTTACCAAAAATGCTAAAGATTGAGCTAAAATCTTCGGGATGGGTAAAATAATATTTGTCTTTAAAAAGTTTCTCAAAACCTTCAAGGCGATTATTGAAATCATTAAATTTTGTATTGTCTAGCTAGTTGAATGTCTCTTTAATATCCATAAACTTTCTCCGTGATTCTTTATTTCACTTTATAAATAGAAGAGTGTCTATATATTTATAGATCCTCAAGAACTTGCATTTTATCAAGTATAAGTAGAATAGTATGTAAGGGTTTACATATTCGTATTATATGATTATTTAAGGAATCCGTCAATTTTCCACATTATTATATGACAAAATGTATTTTTTTAAAAATGCAAAAAAATCTATGAGCAAGATGTTTGACTTCCTTTTTTTAAAGTATATATACTTATATTAACTTTAGAAAAGAAAAAAATGTTTGAACAGATATTCAATAATAATTACTTTTTTTAAAATTAAAATTCGAACTTTAAATTTTTTTATCTTTTTTTATATTATTGAGTAACCTAAATTGCCCAATTTGTAAAATTTAGCTAGACAAAAAAAGACATCCAAGAGAAATTTCTTAAATATCTGTAAACGTTGATATAAGCGTGTTGATTAACGTTTTGATAATTGTGATGCTTTTACGAGCTTTCTTAAGACCTGGTTTGGAAAGTATGGGTTTCAGTTGGACTAAAAACAGCGTATTATCAAGGCTTTTTCAGAACGATATCTACTGATTAATTTCATAAAAATATGAATCAATAGATTATAAATAGGGGAATAGTTTAGGTCTGTAAGAATTAACTTATACACTTACAAGGTTTATTCTGATCGACTTTATAACTGTCTACGAAAAAAAAGACAGAAATGAGAGATTGAGTGTGGGGAAAAAAACTATTAGGTGTAGTTTCAATACTTCTACTAATGCTTTTTGCTTATATTTAATGCAAGTAAATAGTCAATTCGTCCGAGCATTCCTTCTCCATCTCCGTAGCAGAAAGTTGAGTTTATTTAACAAACTGATAAAATAATAGAGAAACTAGTTATTTCGAGGCCCAATCATGAACCTATCAAACGTATTTCAAAAAAATTATCCCCAAATACTCCCATCTTACAAGCTACCTTTTGGTCTGGAGCGCGAATCTCTACGAATCAATACTGAAGGCCGTGTCGCTCAAACGCCACACCCTGAAAAAAATTGGGTTCTCGCAGTTTCCATCCCTATATCCAGACAGATTATAGCGAACCTCAACTAGAGCTCATTACACCGGTAGCACAGTCGACCACGGAAGCTCGTCGCTTCCTCAGGGGCCATCACCGATGTGGCTATTCGCTCAATGGATAAGTCAGAATATCTTTGGCCTTTATCCATGCCACCTGTGATTGTAGAAGAAGAGATTCAGATTGCCCAGTTGGAAAGTGACTACGAGTATCAATACCGAGTTGGTTTGGCAGAACGCTACGGCAAATTGCTCCAGTCCATATCTGGAATTCACTATAATTTTGAACTCGGCAAAGATCTGACCCAGCAGCTCTTTGAAGTCAGTGACTATGACGATTTACTGACCTTCAAGAATGCCCTCTATCTCAAGTTAGCTCAGAACTTCTTGTGTTATCGCTGGCTCTTGACCTACCTTTACGGAGCAAGCCCGCTAGCAGAAAAAGGGTTTTTGACAGATGAAATTGGTTGCGTGCGGTCGATTCGTAACTCCAACTACGGCTATGTCAATGCCCCCGATGTTCACATTTCCTTCTCTTCACTGGAGCAATACGTGACCGACATCGAAAACGCTGTTGGATCTGGGCAACTGTCCTCTGAAAAAGAATTTTACTCTGCCATCCGTTTACGCGGTGCTAAGACTAGCCGGGACTTTTTGACTAAGGGCATCTCCTATCTAGAGTTCCGCAACTTTGACCTCAACCCCTTTGAGCCACTGGCAATCAGCCAAGAAACACTAGACACCACCCACCTCTTTGCACTCGCACTCTTGTGGCTAGACGACATGGAGCAAGTCGACGAAGAATTGGCAGTAGCTGCTACTCTCAACAACCAAATCGCTCTCAGCCATCCCCACACACCACTTCCTAAAGAGGCTGACCCTAAACCTATCGTGACAGCCATGAAGGACATCGTCGCTCACTTTGGACTGGATGACTATTATAGCCAGCTTATCACTAAGGTGGAGGCTCTCTTCTTGATCCACGTTTGACCCTTTTCTGGAAAAAAATAGCAGAGCAGGTTGAAGAAGGGTCCCTTGAAAAATTTGGCCAACAACAAGGACAAGCCTTTCATGACTATGCTTGGACAGCACCTTATGCCCTCAAAGGCTATGAAAACATGGAACTCTCCACCCAAATGATTCTCTTTGACGCCATTCAGCTGGGCTTGAACGTAGAAATTTTAGATGAGGAAGACCAATTTCTCAAACTCTGGCATGGTGACCATGTGGAGTACATTAAAAAAATAGCAACATGACATCCAAAGATAACTACGTAATTCCACTGGCCATGGCTAATAAGGTTGTGACCAAAAAGATTTTTGGACAAGGCTGGTTTTTCCAGTACCTGCAGGGAGCAGAATTTGCTAACAAGGACGATGCCTTACGGTACTACGGACAAATAGCCAACTCTGCTATTGTTGTCAAACCCAAATCCACCAACTTCGGTCTGGGCATTTCCATCTTCCAAGAGTCAACAAGCCTTTCTGGCTATGAAAAAGCCCTAGACATCGCCTTTTCGGAAGATAGCCATGTGCTAGTCGAGGAGTTTGTGGCAGGGACCGAGTACCGTTTCTTTATCTTGGATGGAAAATGCGAGGCTGTCGTGCTCCGCGTTGCGGCCAATGTCGTAGGCGACGGAAGCTCAAGCATCCGAGAATTAGTCGAAAAGAAAAACCAAGACCCTCTGCGTGGTCGCGACCATCGCTCACCTCTTGAAATCATCAATCTGGGTGATATTGAATTACTCATGTTGGAACAGCAGGGTTACACACCTGATACAGTCTTGCCTAAAGGTAGCCAAACCTTTCTGCGTGGTAATTCTAATATCTCAACTGGAGGCGACTCCATTGACATGACTGACCAGATGGGCGAGAGTTACAAACAACTAGCTGCCGATATGGCGACTGCTATGGGGGCTTGGGCCTGTGGAGTCGATTTGATTATCCCAGACTACACCAAGCCTGCTAGTAAGGAGCTACCAAATTGCACCTGTATCGAACTCAACTTCAATCCTGCCATGTACCTGCACGCCTATACTTACGTAGGGCCAGGACAACGTATCACACCGAAAAATTTTTACGGAAGTTGTTTGGAGAGATATGAGAATAAGATCAGAGATTTTTCTGAGCTTACTTTTTTTATATTTGATAAATGGTAAAATATAGTGCAACAAAAAACTCATAGAGCCCAATCTCGTGTAAACTGTAAGTAACCACACTAAACAGAACACGGGAGAAATCTATAAGCTACCATCATATTACCATAACTGAGCGAATTAAGATAGAGACTTACCTAGAATTAGGTCTCAAACCCTGCCAAATAGCTAGAAAATTAGGCGTTCACAAATCAACCTTCTCAAGAGAATTAAGTGTGGTAATGACACTTACTCTGCACAAGCAGCACAAACACACAATGAACAATTGGCGAAGCAGAAGGGAAGAAAATCGAGTTAGACTCCTGTGAATTGAAGTAGGAAATTAAAGAGCGATTACAATCTTCATGGTCTCCTGAACAAATTTGTAGTCGTTATCAACTTGAAAATAGGTCCATGGTGTCCTTCAAAATCCAATTTGTAAAAATTAAGCTAGAAAAAGCATCTCGTATTTTTTTGATACGAAATGCTTTTTAATAAATGTAAATAAGTTTTAACGTTTACTAAATTGTGACGCTTTACGGGCCTTTTTTTCAAGCCTGGTTTTGGAAAGTATGAATTTCAGTTGGACTAAAAAAACAGCGTAATATCAAGACTTTTTCTCCGCTTTTATAAAAGCGTTTTTTTCCAATCAAATTCAACTAATTTTATCTAAATGGTGTGGATTTTACCCCCAAAATTACAGAGAATGGAGCTGATAAACACTAAACGTTCACACCATTAGTTAAATGATTTTTTTCATCATTTTTTTCTTAGATGATAGAACTTCTAATTTATTTCTTATTCAAGCAAAAAAACAACCTGCTATAAGTAAGAAAGAGGAAGATACAAGAAAAAAACACGGCGTAAAAACCGATTCAGTTCATTGTCCTCAATCCTTGTCTGCTTCATTTTTCTTTTACGAGATCGTTTTGTGAATCTTTTTCAGAGAGTTTTTTTGATCAATATACTTGTCAATGTTTTTCATAAAAATTCCTTGGTCGCTTCACTATCTAATGTTGGCGAGTTCTGAACTTGATTCACTTTCAATTGAACAGATTGAATACCGTAAGAGGCTTGTTTTTTGGTGGAGTGTTTCTAATTCTTCTTCTGAAATCGGATCTCCAACAACCGTCAAGACCAATTCATTGTTACTTGACTTGTAGACTTGATTAATAACCGTATAATTGGCGAACTCTTTTTCCTACAAACTGTTTGATCCCTTCTTTGCGCGCTTGTTCTATTGTCAGAGTAACTGCCGAATAGCTAGCTGGAAGAATCAACAATACAATCAAAGAAATCAAGCCAATTCTCATTTTTAATGCTCAGCTCTTTAAATGAAGTTAAAGGAGATTTTTCTCATCAAAATTCTTGTTCCAACAATGTTGGCTAGCATGATAAAGACACAGTTGATCAAGAAAAGATAGAGAGCCCCCAATAAAAAAATCGTACATTCCCATTAGCTAAACCATAGCCAGCAGTACAGATAGGCGGCATCAAAGCTGTAGCAATGGCTACTCCTGGCACGATATTGTTTGCTTCTTTTTTTCCTTGAACCGATCACACCAGCAATCCCACCAGCAATAGCAATGAGAACATCCCAAATGGTTGGAGAGGTTCGTGCGATCAACTCGCTACTTGCATAAGACAAGGGAGAAATCCAGAAATACAGAGTCGAGACAAGCAAACTGACCAACACTTGAGTCAATAAAACCTCTAGAGATTGCTTGATTAAACGCGTATCAAAAAAATAGCTAAACCGAATCCCAGTCCAACAATCGGTGTCATGAGAGGTGAAATTAACATGGCTCCAATAATAACAGCTGTTGAATTCATATTTAGACCGATAGAGGCAATAAAAATTGCACACATCAAAATCGCTGTATCTCTCAATCGAACATGAAGGTCATCGTATAATTTCTCACGGTATTCCCGTGTTGAATAATTGGCAGTCATTTGTCCTCTCCTCTTTCCTTATTTAAATCGGTATAATAATTAATAATAACAGCTGATAAACAGCCAAAAAAAATATGAGCCCATAAATCGTCAAGAAGACACTGGTAATCCTTCCAATCAAGGTCACAGCTAGGAGATCCCCGTAGCCGACAGTCGTCGAAGTCACAAAAGCATACCAAAGACCGTCTCCGTAATTTGTGATAGCAGGTTCAACTAGGAAAAGCACGCCTCCTGACCCAAAAACAAAGGTCACAAAACTCAGAGCAAACCGAGTAAAACCCGTAACCTGTATAATATGCCATAACATTTTTAAACGTCTCATTTGTTCTCCTTATTCATACTAGCTCCTGACCGAGCCGTTTTTTTCCAATAATCAAAGTGAAGATAGGGACATGATCTCCATCAGAGAAAGATAGACAAACTGATAGATCTGATTTAAGCTGATTATCAACTGATATTGTTTGAAAAAAATGACTGGAAGAAAGACCAGATATGACTGTCTTGAATCAGTCCCTTCTTAACATCAGACAGGATATTAGCTAAAGCTCCCAAGGACTGAAACGGTAAATCCTTGACATTTATATAGATCCGGTCCACCACATCATTCAGACTGGTATCTTGGATGGCATGAAATTCTCCAAAGAGAACTCCTGCCGCTCCAAGAGTAGAAACAAATTCCACCAAATAATTTCTGAGGAAATTTTCTCAACCTTTTCCCATAATGTGTTTAGTGCCATCCATAACGATCCCAACCAGAAAAAAGAAAGAAAATAAGCAAAGAAATTTTGCCGTAAATCCCAAAAAGCTTGAAGACTTGGTGTCGTTGGTTTTTCTAATTCTAAGATTAGGATAGTCATTATAATTGCTAGAACCGCATCTGTCAATGCAATTAATCTATCTTTCTTCATCAGATTACATCGCCTTTCATTTTGTAGCATTCTATCTCATCGTATAATATTTATTAATCTTAAATATTGGATAGTCACTTCATATTTTGAGTACAAACAAGATACACTAAAAAGCATGTATCTGTCATATTTTTATTTAACTTTAGAAATATTCATCCATCTAATCAATAAATATATCATATTTCACAATAAATGACTACTATCAAAGATACATTTTTCTTTCAGATTTCTTCCTTTTCAACTTGGCTAACTTGACCTGCATTACCTAGGTCGCTTTGCTTTTAAATTATACTTTTTTTCTTAAACATTTGATACGAGTAGGTATTTCTTGTGAGTAATTTTTCATCAAAAAAATTTCATATATAATCTCCCTATAATCATGGAAAAAGTAGTAAAAAAATAGTTGTTATCCTAGTTGATTAAAAAAATCTCTGATTTCCTCATCCTTTATAAAATAATATATAATTTTTCCCTCTCTTCTAGTATCCAAGATGTTTTTGATTAGCTAGTTTACGAAGATGGTGGGAGGCAGATGCCATACTGAGATTTAATAAACAGGCTATATCGCAGACACAGAGTTCTTCGACGGCAAGGAGATAAAAGATGATATTTATCTGTTTATTATCGGTAAATTTTGATAAAATGCAAAGTGATTTTTGGACTTTTTCCTTTTCAAGGTAGTTCGTTGCGGTTGTAACATTTTGTTGATTTATAATATTCACTTGGCATATACTATCTTTTTTCATAATTTTTTCTCCTAACCGAACACAGTCCTTAGCATCTCAAAGCTGTTGTTTTCAATCAGGATATACATCCCCAATCCTAAATAAACAACGGCAATAAACCATCTGCTATATTTTTCCAAAGTTTCTCCAACAGAAGGGACTTGTGCCAATTTTTGGGCAGAAAAAACCAAGAGATAAATCATGACTAGAAAGGTAAGTAAAGCCACTATCAAATTCGCTAAATTTAAGGTAATAAAATATGGGACAAAAACACCAATATTGTCAGCACCACAACTAGCAAAAGTAATCATAGCGACTAGAAAAATCAGGTTTTTATTATCTTTGCGCAAACCATCTTTTGCAATAGCTTCTCCATCAGAATCTCCTAAAAGCAAAACTTTGAGTCCTAGGAAAATTGGAATCAAACCGAGCAAACCTAAAATCTCTTTACTAGGAATATAATTTAAGACAAATGCAAAAAGTAAACTTAGCAATATTAGACTAACAGAGCCTAGAAATTGTCCTAAATAGATGTTAATGATGTCTTTTCTGCTTTTTCTTTTGGCAAAAAATAACATTAGGATAATAAGTAAGTCTACGGCTGTCCCAGAATACAGGATTATTGAAGTAACAATATTTTTGAATCATAAAACACCTCATTCAAATATTTTTTTGAATGTATTTTAACATTAAACTTTGTAGATGTCAACTTCAGCTCCATCAAAGTATAGATAAGAAGGTAGAGATTGGACTGAAATATAGTGAAATGTATTAAAATTGAAAAAAAGAAAAAAACGCTTGAAATCAGAGTTTCTCTTATGTATTGATTCGTATTGAATGCTTACTTCACTTCTGTAAAAATTAACTTCTACACCTACAAAGCTTATTCTGACAGACTTTATAATAGTCTAAGAAAAAAAAGTAGAGATTGATACAGTATCTAGATTTTTCCAAAAATTCTTTATCATCAATTATTATTAACGAAACTATTCAAATCAAATCCGATGCATTGCTTCAAAGAATTCTTTAGTTGTTTGACTAGTGAGGTCTTTAATTAAAAAAATTTTTTTCAAATAATTGCCACATTGACACATAAATTCTTGCTTTCTAAACTTAAGTGTGATATATTTATAACATAAATTTAAGTGTTATATATTTATAACACAAAAAGGAGTCTATCATGAAAAAAAGTCAAAAATGCGTGGCCTCATTGCAGTGATTGCCGTAGCTCTCTTTATTGATTTTATTGTTTTATTTGGTTCTAATCTTAGTTGGGGACCCAAGTTAGTTATTACTGGTATTTCAGTGTCAGGTCAAATTATAGCTATTTGGAGCTGGCTACATATGAAACCATGTCCTCATAAGAGTCAGAAAGGTAAGGGGAAGACTATTTTTGACTTGTCTGCTAAGCTTTACACGGTACTTGTGTTTGCAGCAAGCATTTTTTATACAGTAGGGATTTGGGTTGCGACCCCAAGCGTAAGTTCTGGTATTAAAGAATGGATTTTGGGAATTGGCCTCGTTATTGAAGTGATTTTATTTGCTTTTTTCTGTTTGAAAAATGTCAAGGAAACTCCGGATGAACGCTTTTATGCTAATTTATCCAAGGCAGCCAGCTTGATGTTTGTTTTTATACTAGGCGCACTGATAATCCTAGCAGTTATCGTTGGGTATATGGGGTCTCTCACTCTTTACATGGGCCAGATCTTTATTAGCATAGCTGCCTTGATTTGCATCTTTGCGGTTGTCTATCTTATCTTGGAACGGAGAGGATAAGTATGGCCAAAGAAAGCAATATTATTACTAATCTCAAATCTGTTCGTGAGTCCACAGGCATGACCCAGCAGGAGTTAGCCGACCTCATCGGTATGCGACGCGAGACAATTCTGCACTTGGAAAATAACCGTTACAATCCTTCACTGGAAATGGCTCTTAAATTGCTCAAGTTTTTGATTTGAAAGTAGAAGACCTCTTTGAACTCAGACAGAAAGAGGAAGCATAATTCTTTTCGAGACCTAGTATTAAGTTCATTGATTCATTAGGAATTGAAGCCAAAAAAAATCCTATGAAAATGTACTCTTTTAAAACATAGTAATTCTTATGGCATTGCTATCACACCCAAGACCTATCTAAGTGCCTGGATCGTAAACTTTATTGCAGCCCTTCCTCTAAATTTCCTAATTGTTGGACCAATTGCCCGTTTTATACTAAGTTCTTTTCAGAAACCATTTACTGGGGAAGAAGAAGTTGAAGATTTTAAAGATGATGATGAAATCCCAACTATTATCTAAGCCAGTTCTGTAAACTACTAATATTTGAAATCCCCTTTCTTTTACGGTACAATAGTAAAAATGATTTTTGAAAGGACTAATATGAAAAAATTAGCTACACTACTACTCATTTCAACTTTTGCTCTTGGTGGATGCACAAGCATCCAACGTGCACTTCGTGGTGATGATTACGTGGATTCTAAAATTGCTGCTGAAGAGAGTTCGAAAGCTGCTGCCCAAGCAGAAAAAGATTTGAAAGACGCCTTAACAAACGAAAATGCTAACTTCCCTCAACTTTCTAAGGAAGTAGCTGAAGACGAAGCTGAAGCTATCATTCACACAAGTCTGGGTGATATTCGTATCAAACTTTTTCCAAAGATAGCCCCTCTTGCAGTTGAAAACTTCCTTACTCATGCTAAAGAAGGTTACTACAATGGTGTGACTTTCCACCGTGTAATTGACGGCTTTATGGTACAAACTGGGGATCCTAAGGGAGATGGAACAGGTGGTGAATCTATCTGGCATGATAAGGACAAAACCAAGGACAAGGGAACAGGTTTCAAAAATGAAATTTCTCCATACCTCTATAATATCCGCGGTTCCCTATCTATGGCCAATACTGGTCAACCAAGCTCAAATGGTAGCCAGTTCTTCATCAACCAAAGTACAACAGACTATTCATCTAAACTTCCTACAAGTAGCTATCCTAAGAAAATTATCGAAGCCTACAAAGAAGGTGGAAATCCAACTCTTGATGGGAAACACCCCGTCTTTGGACAAGTGATCGATGGGATGGACGTAGTAGATAAAATTGCCAAGGCTGAAAGACGAAAAAGACAAACCAACTACTGCTATCACTATCGATAGTATCGAAATTGTTAAAGACTACGATTTCAGTAAACAATAACATCATTAATTATAAGGAGATGAAAAAATGATTCTATTTTGGGGGTCAAAAGGTTACCAAAAAGTGTTGGGACATACACAGACTACTATCGAATGTGGCCATTGTAACAATGTTGATACTTGGGAAATTACGGAATATGGACGCAAGTTCACTCTTTATTGGATTCCTCTCTTTCCTTACGGAAAAACTTATTTCGTTTCTTGCCCGATTTGTCACTACGGTAAAGAAATCCAAAAATCCGAAATTGAACAATATTTAAACTATTAAAAAAAGATAGGTCATTCGGCCTATCTTTTTTATTTACACTTTTATGTAAACGTTCTCTTTTTTTGTTTCAAATATGATATAATTTAGTCAATAGTAACGAGGAGGTTTTTTTCTATGAAACCTTATAAAATAAACCTATTCCGACTTGGTTTACTCTTGCCAACATATTTAGTCTTTAATGTTGTTTATTCGATTACTTATGATTCTGGAGGTTTTGCTTTTATAATCTTGTGGCCAGCATTTTTCGCATCATATGCTGGAATAGTGCTAGGAAATATTTTTATGTTTAGAGATATTTCAAAATTAAAAGCCTCCTTTGAAGATAATGCGTTTATTCAAAAAAATCTTCTACAATACAGTTAGTCCTAGCTACAATTGGATTTTTTTCATGCAAATAATAGGTTTCAAGGGAGCTCCACTTAATTACATTGATAATTATCCCGTACTGGTTTGCGCCAGTATTGTATACTCTATCATTATCATGATTGCTATTTATCAGACAATAAAGCTAGGGCAAGAAAAAGATAATGCTACCATAGTTGGTTTTATCTTTGGGGGGATGATCATTTTTCTCACTATCATAGCTCTAGTTACAATCACTTCTCCATCAATTAAACACACTACTAAACACACTACTCCTTCTTTCGCTGAAGAATTTCAATCACTTGGGCTTAAAGGAAAGGTTGAAGTAGTTGATAAACACAGAGAGATTGAAGCATTTTATGGAACAGCCTACAAGCTGACATATACAGAAAATTTATCCGATGGAACTATTTTAAAAGAAACTACTACCGCAAAAATTCAAGGAAGAAGTGGAGAACATTTATCAAATTTCTTTCTTCTTTCAGGAACAGATCTTGAAACACTTCTTAATGATAAAGAAAAGGCACTGTTTCACACTGTCAAACAAGATGAATTCAGTTTCTTACTAGATGTATACAAAGAAAGGCCGAATTTCCAACAAGAAGAAGACAGTATAAAAAATGCTACTGCTGACAAAATAAATAAACTCTTTGCGACACCAATAGCTTCTAGTTTTACATTTGGAAAATATCCAATAGAAAACTACTATGTTGCAATTATGGCGCAGGCTGTCAGCAATCGAGAAAGGAGATTCTGACGCAGCTGGCTTTTATAATATTACAACAAAAGACCTCATGAAAAACAAAGGTCTTACTCTCGATTTTGATTGTGACCTTACGCAAATCAAGGCAGAAAATGGTAGTCCTGTGGACGCCTTTAAGGAAAAAATCTTATCTTTACCAAAAAATTCATTTTCCGATGGAATCTATAACATCACTTGTTCTTATGATGAAAATGGAATAAAAAAGAAAGTTACTTGCCCATTTGTTGTTGAAGATGGTGTGGGACACTTTGAAGAAGATGAAATCGAGGAAAATCAAACAAATTAGTAATTTTTGATACAAAAACTAGGAGATAGCAGTATGACTTCTACTAGTTGCACCCCTCGTAAAAAAGCCAGGTCACATAGACTTGGCTTTTTTATGACTATTTATGTTAGCTCATTGAAATCCCAGATTTGATCCATCCAGCCTTCATAAAAGTCAGGTTCATGGCAAACCATAAGGATAGAGCCTTTATATTCTTTCAGAGCACGTTTGAGTTCGTCCTTGGCATCCACATCCAAATGGTTGGTAGGTTCATCAAGAACAAGGACATTGTTCTCACGGTTCATCAAGAGACAGAAACGAACCTTGGCTTGCTCTCCACCTGACAAGACCTGAATCTGACTTTCGATGTGTTTAGTCGTCAAACCACAACGAGCAAGGGCAGCACGGACTTCGGCTTGATTGAGAGCTGGAAAGGCATTCCAAACAGCTTCTAAAGGTGTCTGACGATTACCGCCTTCCACTTCTTGCTCAAAGTAGCCGAGTTCTAGATAATCACCTCGTTCAACTTCACCAGCAATTGGCGGAATAATGCCCAAAAGAGACTTCAAGAGGGTTGTTTTACCGATACCATTGGCACCGATGATGGCAACCTTTTGATTGCGCTCAAAGGTAAGATTTAAGGGTTTTGTAAGTGGGCGGTCGTAACCAATCTGCAAGTCTTTGGCTTGGAAGATGAAGCGTCCAGGTGTACGAGCTGGTTTAAAATCAAAGGACGGCTTTGGTTTCTCACTTTGAAGCTCGATAATGTCCATCTTATCCAATTTCTTCTGGCGAGACATGGCCATATTACGAGTTGCGACACGCGCCTTATTACGGGCTACGAAATCCTTGAGATCAGCAATTTCTTTCTGTTGACGCTCATAGGCTGCTTCCAGCTGCGATTTCTTCATGGCATAGACTTCTTGGAACTGGTAGTAATCTCCAGAATAACGAGTTAACTGTTGATTTTCAACGTGATATACGATATTGATCACATCATTGAGGAATGGAATATCGTGCGAAATAAGGACAAAGGCATTCTCATAGTTCTGCAGATAACGCTTGAGCCAGTCAATATGCTCCGCATCTAGATAGTTGGTTGGCTCATCCAAAAGCAAGATATCTGGCTTTCAAGGAGGAGTTTAGCCAAAAGTACCTTGGTTCTTTGTCCACCAGATAAGGCTGTTACGTCCGTATCCATACCATAATCCATGACACCAAGAGCACGCGCGACTTCGTCAATCTTAGCATCCAAGGTATAGAAGTCACGACTTTCCAAACGGTCCTGAAGTTCGCCGACTTCTTCCATTAGGGCATCAATATCAGCGCCCTCTTCTGCCATTTCCATATAAAGGTCATTGATCCGAGCTTCGGCTTTGAATAATTCGTCAAAGGCTGTACGCAAAACATCACGCACAGTTTGACCTTCTTTGAGAACTGCATGCTGGTCCAGGTAACCTGCTGTCACATATTTGGACCATTCCACCTTACCTTCATCAGGTACCAACTTACCAGTCACGATGCTCATGAAGGTTGATTTCCCTTCACCATTAGCACCGACCAGACCGATATGTTCACCTTTGAGGAGACGGAAGGATACGTCTTCAAAAATCGCACGGTCACCAAAACCGTGACTTAAATTTTTTACTTCTAAGATACTCATTTTAATTCCTTATCTTGTTTTTATGTAGTAGTTTATAAAGGACCCAAGCCAGGTAACCACCCAAAGTGTTAGTCCATAAATCATCAATCTCAAATACCCGATTAAAATCAAAGAAAAAATCTAAAACTAATTGTGTGCACTCGATGCTTAAGCTCAATAAAAAGCTAAACAAAATCACACGCTTCGTTTTTCTTAGACTAGGGATGAGATAGAGAAGCTGGAAAATTAAAGGGAAGAGCAAGAGGATATTTAAAGCATTTTGTAAAAAAATCCAAAATAGTTGTATAGGGCTGGTTACTTCTCCCAGATTCCAAAGGGAGTTAAAAGGCGTCAAAAGAAAAACCAGGCGTCCAAAAGTTTGAATACCTGGAGTTTCCACTCCTGTAGGAAGTTGAGGCTGGGGAGTAAAACAAAAACAGACGATACAAAGACTGTATAACACGATTCCCAGGCTTAGTAATTTTTTTTGATTCATCTTATGGATTTACTTCAGCTACTGCTTTTTGGCGGTCACGTTTCATGGTATTTGAACGCAATTGTCCGCATGCGGCATCGATATCTGTACCGTGTTCCTGACGAACAACACAGTTGATGCCTTTTTTCTTGAGCGTATCATAGAAGGCCATTACACGCTCTTTCGGACTACGACTGTATTGATCGTGCTCACTGACCGGGTTATAAGGAATCAAGTTGACATATGACAATTTCTTAATGTTTTTCAGCAAGTCTGCCAACTCAAGTGCTTGTTCGACACCATCATTGACTTCATTTAGCATGATATACTCAAAAGTTACACGGCGGTTGGTTGTTTCGATATAATACTCAATCGCTGCAAAGAGTTTTTCAATTGGAAAGGCACGGTTAATCTTCATAATGCTTGAACGCAGTTCATTGTTTGGAGCATGAAGAGAAACAGCAAGGTTAACCTGGACTCCTTCATTGGCAAACTCACGAATCTTATGAGCCAAGCCAGAGGTTGATACGGTGATGTGACGAGCACCGATTGCCATTCCCTTATCGTCATTGATGGTACGAATAAAGTTCAAAACGTTATTGTAGTTATCAAATGGTTCTCCAATACCCATAACAACGATATGGCTAACACGCTCATCTTGTCCACGTTCGTCAAAATATTTTTGAACCAACATAATTTGGGCAACAATTTCTCCGTTATTGAGGTCCCGTTGCTTCTTGATCAAACCTGACGCACAGAAGGTACAACCGATATTACATCCTACCTGAGTCGTTACACACACTGATAAACCGTAGTGTTGGCGCATAAGAACAGTCTCAATCAGCATACCATCTGGCAACTCAAAGAGATACTTCACAGTACCATCGGCTGACTCTTGAACGATACGTTGTTTCAAGGGATTGACTACAAACTGCTCGTTGAGTTTGGCAATCAAATCCTTAGACAAGTTAGTCATTTCTTCAAATGTCTGAACACGTTTACGGTAAAGCCATTCCCAGATTTGATCCGCTCGGAATTTCTTTTCTCCTTGCTCTAAGACCCATTCTTGCATTCCTTGACGAGTTAAACTATAAATCGACGGTTTCATCTTTTCTCCTTATTTTCTAGTCTTTCTTACGGATGACGAAATGACGTTGTCCCTTTTCTTCATTCTGAGGTTTCTGTTCTTTACGACGACGTCTATTTCTCTTGTCCGTATGATTTCTTTTCTTATTTTGAGAAGACTTTTTCCCTTTACGGTTGTCTTTCTCTTCTTCTTTCTTGCGCATTTTTTGGTCAAATGGTGCTCGTTTAGGAGTCTCATTTTTCTAAGACAAAGTAGGCACAACCATAGCTACAATACTCGAGTAGGTAATCTTGTAAACGACTGATTTTCTCCAAGGATTCTTCAGCTCGCTCATTCTTGTAGAATCCTCGCAAGCGCAACTGTTCATTACTCCAGTCTCCTACAATATAATCATACTTGTTTAGAACTTCCGAAAAGCGTTGAGTAAAAGCTGTTGCATCAAAGGCTTCCTTACTATTTTCAACCAAGTTGAAGGTGAAACCTTCAGCCTCGACTTTATCTCCAGATAGATGAAATTCTGGACCAGGGAATTTATTGTAATTGTATAATTCAGGTGCAATTTCTTTACGCATAATATTCCTTTTTAACGTTTACTTAATACTCTATTTTTACCATATTTTTTTGCCATATTTACATCTTTTTGATTTAAAATGAAAAAAAGTCTGACGATTTCACCCTTTAATTCTAAAAAGACACATCTGTACAAAAAGAAAAAAACTGGGAAAACCCAGTTTTTTTAAATATTATAGGTAAAGTAATTTGAAAAGTGCTACAGCGGCAATAGCAGCAGCAATCGGTGCAACTACTGGTACCCAAGCATACCACCATTTTGAATCACCCTTGTGTTCGCCAAGGATTGATTTAGGAAGTACTGCGTGAAGAAGACGTGGTCCAAAGTCACGAGCTGGGTTCAAACCTGGTCCTGAAGGTCCACCAAGTGAAGTAACCAAAGCCATTACCAAGAAACCAAGTGCCAAGTGTGCAACAGCTGAAGAACCATTTGTCGATTGTGCAAATATTGTGGATAGCATTTTTAACATCTGATTCTGCGATTTTTTGACCTGCTAATGTAGCTTGCTGAACTTGTTGTTGAACTGTAGATTCTGCGACAGCTTTAAGTTCCGCACCAAAATGTAGTTTTGTCAAACCAAGGGCTGCAAAGAAAAGAACAAATGATCCAACAAACTCATTGATAAATCCGTTCACAGCTGCTGCATAACGTGATTCTTTTGTACCGTGATCGATACTTGAAATTGTTGAGAAAGTTCCCAAGATGTTATTTGGATTTTCTGTCTTCAAGTAGTAGGGACGGTGAGTCGCAACAACCAAGGCTTGTCCGAAGATTGCTCCCAAAACTTGCGCGATGATGTAAAACGGCACTTGACCCCATTCAAAAAGACCGCTAACTGCAAGTCCAAGAGTGAAGGCTGGGTTGATGTGGTTACCAGAAACGTTACCAAACATCAAAGCTGGGATCATAACCCCCATACCGTAACCAACAGCAATAACGAGCCAGCCACTTTGGTGGCCTTTCGTACCTTTAAGTTCAACGTTAGCAACCGCACCATTTCCCAAGATAATCAAGATGGCTGTTCCCAAAAATTCTGTGGCATATTTAATAGCCCATGTGAAATCCATTGATAGATTCTCCTTATTATTTTTTAGACAATCCCTATTCTATCAATTTTTAAGGCTTTTAGCAACAGATTTTCTAAAAGAATCCTATGGAAAACGCTTTTATTTAGGGCTTTTAAAAAGGAGAGTGGGACAGAAATCGGTAATTCGTTAGAATTCGATTTCGTCGTCCCACCTCCGCACAGTTGAGTAGGGCTGTAAAAGCTGATGAAATCAGCGAAGTAGAGCCCACTCAACCACTGCGTCCTGCTCGACAATCCAAAGACAATTGAGAGGCTAGGACTTTTGTCCCAGCCTCTTCATATCCTATTACTGACGCTGACCAAAGTCCTTAATCATCTGATTCATTTCCTCACGACTTGGTGTCGTTAGCATATAGAGATAGTCTCCTTGCAATTCAGCAAAAGCAGCTGGCATGATTTTTTTGACCTTGAATTGATGACCGTATTTGGCGAGCAATTCTTCCTCTGAATATACATAGTTAGCGTTGGCCCGACGAGATGTTGCAAGACAATACTGAGTTTCAAATGGTGACTCTGGGAATGGTTCACCCGCAACGATAGCCGCATAACCCTTATACAAATCGAAAGAATGCGCATAGTTATAAACGTCAATTGTGAAACCACCAGCAGGACGATTATTGTACTCAATCGCAATGTAATCATCACCATCACGGAAGAACTCAATATGGAAGAAACGTTCTTTCATACCAAATTCCTTAACAATAGCCTCACCATACTTGCGAAGTTTTGGATCCATCTCTTTAAGAACATAATAAGAATTGTCCATCTTGTAAATCATGAGATCTAGTGGTGTATGGGCATAGTCAAATGTTGTCGAGAAGACAATATTTCCGTCTTTATCTACCAAGCCGTCGAAAGTACAGATTTCACTTGAAGTTACAAATTTTTCAAAGAAATAAACAGTTGAATGGTCCCATTCAGCCTTAAAGTGATTGATATCCTCTTCTGTTTCAAGCTTAAAGGTTGCTGCTGCTCCTACTCCGTTATCAGGTTTTGCAATCATGGGAAGGCCGATTTCTTTCACAGCTTTATCAACATCTGCTTCTGTTTCAATAACAGCACCTGGCACCACGGGAACTCCCGCTTTTTTGAAGAGTTTCTTCATTTCAGACTTGAACTTAGTCTTCTTAAGGTCTTCTGGCTTGGCACCAAAGACATTAAACTGTTCACGAAGAGCAGCGTCCAATTCTAGCCAGTATTCATTGTGAGATTCGATACGGTCAATTGGTCCATGTTTATAGAAAAGAAAGGCAACTGCACGCTTGACTTCGTCAATATTTCAAGATTATCAACACGGAAATACTCCGTCAAGCTATTGCGCAATGGTTCATCTAGTTGTTCGTAGGGTTCTTGCCCGATCCCTAGAACTGTGATTCCTTTATTGGCTAACTCAATACTAAATTGCTGAAAATTTTGAGGGTAATAGGGTGAAATTACAAGATAATTCATAAGCAACTCCTTTTATAGACTCATGTGACCGAGGAAATAAGGCATTTGTTTGCGCCACCATTCCCAATCATGGGCAACATCATGTCCCCATTCTGCAAACCAGGCAGGAATTTGTTTTTGATCAAAGGCTTCTTTGAGCTTATAGTAAGAAGGCAGACCATCCTGTTCCCAAGCACCTAATCCTGTACAAACAATAATCTCAGCCTGACGGTAACGGTCAATAAACCAACCATCATTTTGATTCCAGATGTAGTCTACTGGTGAATTTTGATAGATAGCATCATCATTGTAGTAGTCACCTACAAAGAAGCGCGCATCATATACACCACTAAGGGCAATAACCTTGGTAAAGACATCTGGATGCTGAAGGAAAAAGTTAAGGGCATGGTAGGCTCCCATAGAGCAACCTGTTGTCATCATACCATCAAACCAGCCTGTCTTGTGCTTGATAAAAGGAATAGCTTCTTCAATCACATATCGTTCATAGGCACGGTGCATCTCAGCTTGGTCATGGCTATTTTTCCAAGTTGCCAACCAGCTCTCACTATCCACACTTGAAAGTGTAAAGAACTGAACACGGCCTTCCTCGATAAAAGATGCGCAAGCATCAATCATTCCAAAATCATAGTATTCATTGTGGCTACCACCTGAAGAAGCAAAGACAACAACTGGGATACCTCCATGTCCATATCGATTGACATACATTTCACGATTTAGATTTCCACTCCAGTGGCTAAGATGTTCAATATGCATATCCTGTCTCCTTTATACTAATTACCAATTTTCTGCAAAAAAACGTAGGCAAGCCGGTAGATTTTCTGACCATGGAATCTCATGGTGGATAGCCCCAGCCTGAACCTTGAGTGAGAGATTTTCCAACTGCACTCCTCCTGCTATCAAATCATGATAATAGCGAAGGGAAGAGTCAATATAAGCCTGCTTAATATTGCCAGCCATGAGGGTCTTATCTGTGTCGTCTGCTTCTTCCGTCCCAACGTAGATAAAGATTCGCTGGTCAGGCAAAAGTTTTTTACGCTCGATATAGCGATCAAAGGCCTCTTGGTGAAGCCAGTTAGCAGATGAAAAGACACCCAAGCAACCAATCTGATCTTGATACTCCAAGCCGATAAACTGGGTAATATTGCCACCTAGAGAAGATCCAATCATGGCAGTGTGCTTGCGGTCAGACTTTGTACGATAGTTTTCGTCTATAAAAGGCTTAACCACTTCCATGACAAACTCAGCATACTCAACTCCCTTACCACCAAATTGTTGACCAGGAATGTTTGACTCTTGGAATTTCCATGCTGCGTACTCATTCATCCGCCCAAATCCATCATTGTCAATAGCCACGATTATCATACGGCTGATATCAGGATTTCGCTTGATGGCAGGAATAATCTTCCAAGAATGTCCAACGTAAGATTCCTTACTATAAAAGACATTTTGTCCATCGTGGAAATAGACAACGGGGTAAGTTCGATCCGTATCTTTCTCATAGTTTTTAGGAAGAAGCACACGTACCCGTCGCTCCTTTCCTGTGTAAGGAACCACTAATTTATGCTCTCGCATTTTCAGGTAAAAAAATAGGATTGATTCATTGTCAGAAAACTCTCTATATTCAAAAATTTTATCTTATTATAGCATAAAAATAGAAAAAAAGTCAGTTTCCGTCCAAATTTAGGGATAAAAACTAACTTTTTAGTTGTATTCTCATTAAAGAAGATCTTCAATTAATTCATCGACAGCATCTTTTTTTCGGCTTGCGGTGTGATTTCTGTGATCATAATCCCTGCCACTGCTCGCTCAACTAATCCTTCAACATCCATACGTGTTTCATACTGTTCAGCATTCTTAATCTTTGGATTTGTTTTCGGACGATCAGGCGCAAAAATTGTACAACAGTCTTCAAAAGGTTGGATAGAAATTTCAAAGGTGTCAATTTCCTGAGCAATATCAATAATTTCCAACTTATCCATAGTTACAACTGGACGGATAATTGGTGTGTTGGTCACGGCATTGATAGCCTGCATACTTTCAAGTGTTTGGCTAGCTACCTGACCAAGACTTTCACCATTGATAATGACCAAACCATTTCTCACTTCACGGATACGGTCTGTAATGCGCATCATAAAGCGACGTGTCAAAGTCATGAGATAGGCTTCTGGGGCTTTAGCTTTAATTTCTTCTTGAATCTCAGTAAAAGGCACCTCGATAAACTGGATATTCCCACCGAACTTAGTCAATTTACGAGTCAAATCCTGAGCTTTCTTGAGGGCACCTGGACTAGTATAGGGTGGACTAGCAAAGTGAACAGCCTCGATATCCACACCACGTTTCAAAGCAAGATAACCTGCTACAGGCGAGTCAATTCCTCCTGATAACATCAGCATACCTTTACCCGAAGTTCCAACTGGCAAACCTCCCGCTCCACGAATAGTTTCATAAGAAAGGTAGGCTGCTTCCTCACGAATCTCCACCTGCAGATTGATGTCCGGATTTCATTTGAGCTTGCACATTTGGAATAGCTTCAAATACGGCTCCACCAAGCGTTTGGTTGAGTTCACGACTGTCTAGTTCAAAATTGTGGTCACTGCGCTTGCTTGAAATTTTAAAGGTCATGCCTTCCTTGTAAATATCTTTCATAATCTCTTGTACAGCAGACTTTAGAACCTCTACAGATTTTTCAACCTTATACACTGGTGAAAAGTTTTGAATCCCGAAAACTTGTTTGAGAGACTCAGCTACTGGTTCATAATCAGCACCATTCAAATAAGCATGGGCACGGTCGCGATCAGCAGTTACTTTGACTTGAGGATAGATAGATAAAACGTCTGAGATATTATTACGTAGTTTATTAATGAAACGCATCCGGTTTTTACCTTTTGTTGACAGTTCCCCGTAGCGAATCATAATTTCTGAATATTGCATGAATACTCCTATCTTACTTTTCTAGTTTGATTGTAAATTAATGTTAGTTTAGTCAAAAATTGCTCTACTTGACTCATGTCATTTTCTAGGTCTAGGCTGAGGCGGACTGCTGACTGGGCCTTATCTTTTTCAACCCCCATGGCAATCAAGGTACCAGCAGGTTTTCCTGCCTTGGACGAGCAAGCAGAGGTTGTGGAAATGAAAATATCATAGTCTTCAAATGCATGAACAATGACTTCACCACGGACACCCTTAATCCCAAAGGTCAGAATATGAGGAGCAAAGTCTTCCTCACCTGAGAAAACAAAAATATCTGGATATTCAAGAAGGGCTTGACGGATGACTTCCTTCATCTGGGCTGTCTTAGAAGAAAACACGTCTAGTCTTTCCATAGCCAAACGCAGGGCCTTGGCTGTCGCTGCAATACCTGCTACATTCTCAGTAGTTGAACGATAGTCATGCTCTTGGCCACCACCAGTTAATAGCGGTGTAATCTTCTTACCAGATTTGATGTAGACAAAGCCAACACCACGAACACCGTGAAACTTGTGACTCGAAAAAGTCGCAAAGTCCACTCGGTCAGTCAAATACTTTTCTGTCGGAATCTTAGCTAAAGCTTGAACCGCATCAACATGGAAGGAAATCGTTGGCTTATCTGCTAATAGTTCTGAGATAGCTTGAATAGGCTGGATTGAGCCAATTTCATTGTTAACAGCCATAACTGAAACTAAGGTTGTATCCGGACGGAGTAGATTTGCTAAGGCAGCTACATCTACAAAACCTTTCTCATCGACTGGTGCGAAATCCACCTCAAATCCTTGTGCCTTCAGCCAGAGAGCTGATTCCTTGACTGCTGGGTGTTCAATATCAGATACGATAATGTGTTTGCCAAACTGCGCCTTTTCAAATGCCACACCTTTGATAACCCAGTTATCTCCTTCGGTACCACCTGAGGTAAAGAAGACTTCTTCACTTTTCTTACCGATTAAATCTGCAATTTGTTGACGAGAAGCTTCTAAAATTCTGGTAGACTGATCACCCAATCGATGGAGACTTGAAGGATTTCCTATAATTTTTGAAGCAACCTGCATATAAGTTTCTAATGCTTCTGGATAAGGCTTTGTCGTAGCCGAATTATCAAAGTAAATCATTGTTTCTCACGCTTTCTAAAATCACTCCTTCTATTGTAACACGAAACAGTTCAGGCGACAAGAAATGCCGTTCAGGTTCATTTAAGTTTTTTTTAAAGATTTTGGGTATAATGAATCATGGTAAAGGAGAGAAATTATGTCTAACTATCGCAGAAAATCAAAACCTAAAACTGAACATATCAAAAAAGGCTTTACCGTCTTTCAAAAAACAATTGCAACTTTAGCCAGTATCCTTGGTTTGATTACAGCTAGTATCACTATCATGAATGCTTTAGATAAAAACAAGGATCATAAAGATACGACTCCACAAACAACCATTATCAAGGAAGTTCAAAAGGAAAGCCCTGCTCAATCGAACGCGCCTGCTCAGAATCAAGGAAGTAACCAAGATACTAATGCTGCAACTAGTGGAGTTGATCATAAAAATGACAACAAGGTTCAACCTGAAGAAAATACTCAAGCTCCTAACAATGTTCAACAAAATCAGACTGAAGGAGCTGCTCAATCTGATACAGCTGCCACAGATAATAAAGCAAATCCATAACAAAATAGCTTCTCTCCGATTTCGGAAAGAAGCTATTTTTTATTGTTGTAAGACTTTTCGAGGTTTTGTTCCTTCAGCAGGTCCAATAACACCTGCCATCTCTAATTCTTCCATCAATCGAGTTGCTCGGTTAAAACCGACTGAAAGACGGCGTTGAATCATGGATGCACTTGCTTTTTGTGTTTCGATGACAAGAGCTTTCGCTTCTTCAAAGAGCGGATCTCCGACATCATCGCTAGAGCTAAAATCCCCTTCTGTCTCAGACACTTCTCCTGGGTCAAAGCTTTCATCGTAATCAGCATCTGCTTGCGCCTTGATGAAGCTCACAATACGCTCGACATCATCATCTGAAATAAAGGAACCTTGGAGACGAACTGGATGGTTTTCATCGATTGGTTTAAAGAGCATATCTCCTCGACCAAGCAATTTCTCAGCGCCATTTTCATCCAAAATCGTACGTGAATCTGTTCCTGAAGAAACAGCGAATGCTACACGTGACGGCACATTTGCCTTAATCAAACCAGAAATAACATCCACTGAAGGACGCTGGGTTGCAAGGATCATATGAATACCAGCCGCACGCGCCTTCTGTCCGAGACGGATAATAGCATCTTCTACTTCCTTGCTAGCAACCATCATGAGGTCAGCTAACTCGTCCACAATTACGACGATTAATGGCAGAGGTACTTGTTTGTACTCTGATTGAGCGTTGAATTCCTCAACTTTAGCATTGAACCAGCAATATTTCGAACTCCGACTTTGGCGAAAAGTTCATAGCGGTTTTCCATCTCATCAACGACTTTTTGAAGGGCCTTGCTGGCCTTACGAGGGTTGGTCACAACTGGAATCAAGAGATGAGGGATATCGTTGTAAACGGATAGCTCAACCATCTTAGGGTCCACCATCATAAATTTGACTTGGTCTGGGCGAGCCTTCATCAGAATACTTGCGATAATACCATTAACTGCAACGGATTTACCAGAACCTGTAGAACCAGCTACAAGTAAGTGAGGCATTTTTGCCAAATCAAAACTACGAGCCGTACCATTGACTGCTTTCCCAAGAGGAATTTCTAAAAGATTTTCAGGTTTTGTTTGAGATTGTTCCCAAAGCTCACGGAAGGATACAGTTGCAATTTCCGAGTTAGGAACTTCGATACCTACCAAGGATTTCCCAGGAATCGGTGCTTCGATACGGACATCTTTAGCAGCCAAAGCCAAAGCTAAATCGTCTGCTAGATTGGAAATACGGTTGACACGGACACCAACTGCAGGTTTAACCTCATACTTGGTCACCGACGGACCGATTTCAGCACGCTCAACTGTTACCTTGATACCAAAACTTGCGAAGGTCTCTTCCAAAATTTTAATATTTTCTCGAACGATTTTCTTTTCTTTTGACTGATCTTTTGGTTTATCTGGCGCAAAGAGTTGCAAGCTTGGAAGCTTATACTCCAAGGTCTTTTTAGCAGAAAAATCTACTTCAACCTCTTCGTCATCATCATCATCTTCTTCAGAGAAAACTTCTTCTTCTGGATAGTCCCCTTCTTCAGGGTAATCAAAATCAGCTTGCGGGAGAATAATCTCAGGTTCTAGCCATTCCTCCTCTGGAAGTGGAGGAAATGCTTGCAGTGGTTGGTCTGATAAGATTTCTCCAGTTTCCATATCTACAGGCTGCATGTCAAGCAAAGCCTGCTCTTCTCTTTCTTTTTCAAGTCTTGCTTGCTCTTCTGCTTCTCTTCGTGCTTTTTCTTCTTCACGCTTGATAAAGCGTTCTTGTTTTCTCTGTTCACGGCGTTCCATCCAGATAGTAAATCGAGCTGAAAGAAAATCAGCAATATCATAGATAGACCATGGACTCATTAAAAGAGCTCCGATTAGGATTAAGATTGCCCCTATGAAATAGGTACCGATGTTTGAGAACAAAAAGGCTACCGGAATGTAGAGACCTACCCCTAACAAGCCTCCCCCTGCAAAACTGGTTACTTGAAAACTGGTTAAATCTTTAAAGATTTGTCCAATCGTTCCTTGAAAAATAGCATTTGCCATGCTAAGCTTCCAGACAAGATAAGCTTGAAAGATGAGGAGCAAGCCTGCAAAAATAAAGAAGAAACCTGCTAGCAAGCCTTCTTGTTTATGAATCCATTTAAAGAAGAATAGATAAATCAAGAGAGAGAAAATAGCTAAGTATGCTAAACTCCCTACGAGTAAGCGAATCAGGTTATAAACAGTGATTCCGACAGCTCCCCATTTGAGGGCTGCAAAAATTAAACATATAGCCAAAGCTAAAGAAATCAGCATTCGTTGAATCGCTTGTTTTCTTTCCAATTCTGCTTTAGACGGTCTGCGTCTTGTTTTAGTTGTATTCTTGTTTGCCATGCTTCTATTATATCATATTTCAGAAACTTTTCGAGGGGTTAAAAAAATGACTGCCCACTTTCGTGTTCAGTCATTTGAATGTATTTGTGATTATTTTTCTAATGGTTTACGAAGGTAACCGTAAACTACACCACTGACAATTGCTCCTACCAAGACAAAGACAAGGTAAAGAAGAGCATTTGAAGTAAGGGCGATAACGAAGATTCCTCCGTGAGGAGCCATGAGTTTGATATTTGCAAGACCAACGAGTCCACCTGCTATAGCAGAACCAAGGATGAAGCTTGGGATTGCACGAGCGGGGTCTGCTGCACCAAATGGAATCGCACCTTCAGTGATGAATGACAAGCCCATAACGATGTTCGTCAAACCAGAGTTACGTTCTTCTTTGGTAAATTTATTCTTGAAGAGAAGTGTTGCCACAAAGATTGCAAGTGGTGGAACCATTCCTCCAGCCATAACTGCTGCCATGGCTACTGAACCACCTGTTGCCACTGTTGCTGCAAGAGTACCTGTACCAAAGACATAAGCTGCTTTATTAACAGGTCCACCCATATCAACTGCCATCATTCCTCCAAGGACAAGACCAAGAAGAATAGCTGAGCCTCCACTAAGACCCGCAAGGAAGTCATTCATACCAGTGTTGATTGCTGCCATTGGGATGTTAACAGCTAACATGACGAAGCCTGTCAAGATTGTTCCAAATAGTGGCAAGAGAAGGATTGATTTAGCACCTTCAAGTGAACGAGGCACCTTAACGTACTTCTTAACCAATAGCACCAAAGCACCAGCGATGAATCCACCAACAAGAGCTCCAAGGAAACCTGATGATACTCCTGCAAGAGCTGAAGTTGCTTCACCACCCTGAGCGTATGGGATTTTACCAAAGGCATAACCTTCTTTAGCGATAGCACCAGCTACGAAACCGGCCACCAAACCTGGTTTTTCAGCGATTGAGTAAGCAACATATCCTGCAAATACTGGAAGCATTAAACCAAAGGCAGAACCACCAATTTTCATGAACATAGAAGCGAGTTCATGGTAAGAACCAAGATTTCCAAGGCTCTCATTAGGCACACCCAAAGCACCATCAATCAAGAAGGCAAGGGCAATCATGATACCTCCACCGATAACGAATGGCAACATTTGTGATACACCACTCATCAAGTGTTTGTAGAAGGCACCACCTAGACTTTGTTTTTCGTTAGATGCTGTTGAAGCTTGTGCTCCGTTAGCAGCACGGTAGACTTCAGCATTTCCAGAAAGAGCCAAATTGATCAACTCTTCTGTCTTACGGATACCGTCTGCAACTGGACGATTGACCAATGGTTTGCCATCAAAACGATCCATTTCAACCGCTTTATCCGCAGCGATGATGACAGCTTTAGCCTTACGAATATCTTCTGCTGTCAATTTGTTGCCAACACCACTAGCACCATTGGTTTCAACCTTGATCCCAACACCCATTTCTGCCGCCACTTTTTGAAGAGCTTCTTGGGCCATGTATGTGTGGGCAATTCCTGTTGTACAAGCTGTAACTGCTACGATAAAATCACCAGATTCATTTGCAGGAGCTTGAACTGGTTCTTGAGCTTTTTCTGAAGCTTGGTTAAAGAGGTCGATAACTTGATCAGCTGAGGTTACTTGACGAAGTTTGTCAGCAAAGCCGTCTTTCATCAGTATTGAGACAATTCTGCCAAGGCAGCCAAGTGCGTATCATTGGCACCTTCTGGAGCCGCAATCATAAAGAAGAGGTCTGTTGGTTGTCCATCTAAACTTTCGTAGTCAACACCCTTGTTTGATTTAGCAAAGAGAACTGTTGCTTCTTTAACTGCAGCATTTTTGCTGTGAGGCATTGCGATACCGTCACCCAGACCTGTAGAAGTCAAAGCTTCACGCGCTAAGATTCCTTCTTTAAAAGTTTCAAAATCTGACACATATCCGTGCTCCACCAAGCTATGAATCATTTCTTCAATAGCTGCTGTTTTTTCAGTTGCTTGCAAATCAAGCAACATGACATCTTTTCTCAATAAATCTTGAATTTTCATCTTTTTTTCTACCTCAACTTTTTCATAAGTTTCTTTAATAAATGCTGCAGTTGCTAAATCATCTGAAAATGTAGTTGCTGTTCCACAAGCCACTCCCCATTTGAAGGCTTCTACTGCGTCTTTTTGATTTGACAAACTCACCCGTGAATCCAGCAACCATCGAGTCACCAGCACCAACTGAGTTTTTCACGGTTCCCTTAATCGGTTTAGCAAAGTATGCTCCATCTGATGTTACCAGAAGGGCACCATCACCAGCCATAGAGATAATCACGTTTTGAGCCCCTTTAGCCAATAACTCTCGAGCGTATTTTTTTCAATCTCATCTAAGCTTTCAAGCTTGACTCCAAAGATAGCTCCCAGTTCATGATTATTTGGTTTCACCAAAAGTGGTTGATAATCCAAACTATCAATCAAGGTTTGACCTTCAAAATCACAAACGACTTGCGCACCAGTCTTGCGTGTCAAGGCAATCAAATCCTTGTAAATGACATTACCCAAGTTTTTAGCACTCGAACCCGCAAATACTACTGTATCTTCTGCTGTCAGACTTGAAAGAATAGCTTTTAACTCTTCAAGTTGTTCTGGTTCAACAGTAGGACCAGTTCCGTTGATTTCTGTTTCTTGGTCGGCTTTAATCTTAACATTGATACGCGTATCTTCTGCCACTTGGACAAATTGCGTTTCAATTTGTTCTTCAGCTAAAGTATCTGTGATAAATTTTCCAGTAAGGCCTCCAATGAAACCCGTCGCTGTATTTGGAATATCCAAACGTTTCAAAACACGGCTAACATTGATACCTTTACCACCAGCAAACTTATCATCACTATCCATACGATTGACACTACCAACTTCCACTTTGTCCAAACGGACAATGTAGTCTATAGATGGATTGAGTGTGACTGTATAAATCATACTTCTATTACCTCCGTTTTCTCTTTGATAGCTGGCAAGAGCTCGTGACCCTTGCTTGTAATGACAATAGCACGTTTTATAGGAGCTACCTTAGCAAAACAAGACTGACCAATCTTGGATGAATCTGCTAGAACATATGTCTGTTTAGCATTTTCTAAGATAGCACGCTTGACGGGCGCCCTCCTCCATATCTGGAGTTGTAAAGTAACCTTCATCTACACCATTCATTCCAATAAAGGCACGATCAAAGTGCAGTTGGTTAATCTGATTGAGAGCTACTCCTCCGATACTGGCATCTGTTGTCATTTTAACTCCACCACCGATAATGACTGTTGGGATTTGCTTATCCACTAATTGAACCGCATGGTGAATGGAATTGGTTACCACTGTAATGTCTTTTCGCTCCAATTCCTTAATGAGAAAGGCTGTCGTACTTCCTGCATCCACAAAGATAACATCTTTTTCTTTGATGAGAGAAGCTGCTTTTTGAGCAATCAACTTTTTCTCTTGAAGGTTTTTGACAGATTTTTCTTGAATGGTTTCTTCTTCTTGCAAGGAGTGAGGCAAACTCTGCTCCTCCATGCACTCGACGAAGTTTATTTTCAGACTCCAATTCATCTAAATCACGTCTGACCGTTGATTCTGAAGTATCTAACAAACCTACTAATTTCTCAAGTGAGACGATTTTATGCTGTTTCAATTCTTCTAAAATCACCTGTTTTCGTTCACTTTTTAGCACTAGTTTACCTCCTGTTAACGATTACATTATTCATTCTATCATAAAAAATATCAAAGTCAAGCATTTTTTGTCACTTTCTTTCATTTTCTGTCACTAGCTCCTCATCTTCAAATAAATTTGCAAGAAAGAAGGCTTTATGGTAGACTAGGTTAGTAAGTATTGGAAGATTACTCAAGAGGCTTAAGAGGCCGTGTTGGAAACGCGGTAGGCGTGTTAAAGCGTGCGTGGGTTCGAATCCCATGTCTTCCGTTTATTTTCAAAAAAGATACCCAAGAAATCTTGGGTATCTTTTTTTCTTATATGTTTGTTTTTCTAACTTGGGTGAATTTCTTAGAAAATATCAAATAACAATTTCACATTGAGAATTGTTAAGATAATGGAAACAATATAACCAAGAATGGTATTCCATTTAGCATTGGTAAATTCGCCCATCAGTGATTTCTTAGAAGTTAGATAAATCAAAGGGAAGATTGAAAATGGAAGAGCGATTGAAAGAAAGACCTGCGAATAGACCAATAGCTGATCCAAGGTTTTTCCTGATGACCAAACAGAACCGCTACAATCATGACAGGCAACAAGGCAAAGAGACGAGTTGCCAAACGAATGAACCATTGAGGCAATCTCATATGCAAGAAACCTTCCATAACGATTTGTCCAGTCAAGGTACCCGTAATTGTCGAATTTTGACCACTGGCTAATAAAGCCAAGGCAAACAAGGTTGATAAGGTCGAGCTAGCTATAGCTCCTGTAATAGTAGAATCCTGCAGGGCGTTATACATTTGAGAAAAGGCAGAAATCTCGGATGCATGGCCGAAAAAGAGAGCCGCCCCGAGGATTAAAAGAAGGGAGTTAACGATAAAGGCCAAGGACAGTTGAAGATTCGAGTCCCAGGTCATAAAGCGCACGGCTTTTCGAACGTCATCCTTGGCCTTATGATTGATTTTTCGAGTTTGAGACAAGGAAGAATGCAAATAAAGGTTATGGGGCATAACCGTCGCACCTACAATCCCTAAAGCTAAAGTTAATTGACTTTCATGTCCTGGCAAAGGACTCTCAAATAAGGTCGAATTGGGTAAATAACCCTCAGCAATTCCTTGGAAACTTGGATTTGATAAAGCTACCAGATAAGTAAAGATTGCTAAAATCGTTAAAATCAGTGTTGTAACAATAGCTTCAATCTTCTTAAAGCCAAATTTCATCAAAAGCAATAAGAGAGAAAGACATCTAGAACCGTCAAAAGGATGGCTATCATAATCGGAATCTTAAAGAGAAGATTGAGAGCAATGGCTGAACCTAGAACTTCTGCCAGATCTGTCGCCATCAAGGCTAACTCCAAAATCACCCATAAACTATAACGAAGCCATTTTGGTGAGTGATGAGCTGTTGCTTGAGCCAGGTCCATTTGGGTTACAATCCCTAGCTTTCCTGCCATCTGCTGAAGTTGCATGGCAATGAGAGATGAAATCAAGATAACAAACAAGAGGCTATACTTATAGGAGGCACCTCCAACCACACTGGTTATCCAGTTTCCTGGATCCATATACCCTACAGCCACAAGGGCACCTGGACCCAAGAAGGCCTTTAAATTTTGCCAGAAATGATTGTTATTTGGAGTATCGATAGATTGATTAATCTCAGAGAGTGACACTTTTTTATGAGAAGACATAGATACTTACCTCTTTCTAAACCTACTTTTTCATTATTTTTCTATTAGAGAAAAAAATAAGATTGACTTTAAACTATTAAAAACAATGAAAACTATATGAAAAAAACATTTAGTTTTTTTCATTATTTTTCTTAAGGCACCTTAATATTTTTTTATTAAGGCACCTTAATTACAACACAAAAATATGATAAAAAAACTTAAGAAAATTCAGGACTTGATTTGATATTTAGGATACGACAAAAATGTTGTATCCTTTTTTTCTAAAAAGGAATACCAAAGGAATAAAATAAAAAAACGTTGTAAAAACAACGTTTTTAGAAAAGATTTACAAAACAATGTAAATTATTAATGGAGCCGGTGGGAGTCGAACCCACGTCCAAACACCTGCTAACATATTTGTCTACAACCATAGGTTATGTATTGTTTTAACAGCTCCTCGACACATAACTCAAGCCTAGGAACTGCGAGTCTATCAATCTCTTATCAAACTGCTAGACAAAGTTTGATCGTATCTCGCTAAAATTAAGACCCTGTCATCAGACACGAGCAATCCGAATCAGGGTCACGCCTGCTGGTTTTTTAGGCAGCTAGAGCGTAAAAGTGTTATTTTTTTGCAGTTATATTTAACTGAGCGTTTACGTCGCCACACGAGTCGCAAAAATATGCCTCATAATGCCTGTCGAGATCCGTAACGACCCCAAAAGACTATAAAGATATTATACCTTATCTAGGTTAAAAAAGCAAAAATGCAAGTAGATGTCTAGAAAAGTCTAGTTTTCAAGGTTTCTGATAGAGCCTGATAGCCAGAAACGCTAAGGTGAAGCCCATCTGTTGTATAGTCTGATTTGAGTTGCCCTTCCTGATCGAGTAGCTCTTCAAAAGACAGACACATATTCTACCTGCATGTAGGCAGAAGCTAGCTCTTGATAGGCTTGGTTCCAGGCCTTGATTTTCTCATTTGTACGAATATAAACTGTCTGTTTGTATTCTTCCCCTTGATGAACTGGCAGAATAGAAACTAGCTTAATCTGTGACAGCGGATAGTCACGAGAAATACTTTGAATCACACTTTCAAGATTGGTTAATGCTTGACTCATTGGAATATCTTTCCCAATGTCATTGGTCCCAATCAAAAGCACAATTTGATCCACTGCATCACCATAGAGATGGGCATCAAGGTTATCTAGTAAAAGTCCAGTCTGATAGCCTCGAATACCTCGATTCACAATGGTCTTTGTTGTCCCTAGTAATTCTTGCAAGGGATAATACTCAACAATAGAATCTCCAATAAAGATGATATCTGGTTCAATTACCGAAATCTGATTGAGTTCACGATACTTGGTTTGAATTTTTCTCCTGCTCTTTTAAGAGCCAGTTTTCTAATAGCTGTACTGCCAAGTTATTCTCCTCTTTCTAGCCAGTTCTCTAAAACTTGGTAAACACCTGCCTGACTGTTGGCTGGGAGCTACTTTTTGTCGCAACTCTCTTAACAGCCTCTTCTGCATTTTCCATAGCGTATGAAATTCCTGCCAACTCTAACATTTCAATGTCATTTTCACTATCACCAAAGGCCATGATTTGTTCAGGTTTTAAGTTCCAACGTTTGAGCAATTCTACTAGCCCCCACGCTTTATGAATCCCATCTTGTAAGATATCAATACAGCCATAACCGCTGGAAACAGCTCGCACATGCCCATCAAATAGGTCATTAATTTCCTGTAAAACCGATTCGGATCGTTCTTCACCAACTACCATACTCATCTTGAGAACACCACCGAAGAGATTAGAGTCAAATTCATCAACAAAGTTCATTCGTTGATAGAGCTTTTCAATCATCTCTGGAGTCATAAATTTATCAAGTTCTGTAAAAACAGTACCTTTCTTTACAAAACCACCATTCATCGCAGTTACGACAAACTGATCCTGACATTCTCTACCTTTAAAGTGAGCTAAAGCCCTATCAACCATGGCATCATCCCAAGTTTGTGCTTGAATCAATTCATTATTTTCGAATATCCGAGCACCATTAGCAACTACCAGAACGACTCTTTCTGCTAGATGTCCCAGTAATTGTCTCATACGATGAACTTCATTTCCAGTCGCGATTACAAAACGAACGCCACGTTGGTCCAGCTTATCCAAAATTTTCTCTAAACGAGGAAGGTCTAATTGACCTCTTGGATCTAACAAAGTACCATCCATATCCGTCGCAATAACTTTAATCTCCATCTTTGTCTCCTCGCTCTCAATCACTACCACTTTCAAACCTACATGCTCATTCATTTCTTTATAGGCTGTATCAATCCGTTCCTTGGTTTGCCTCATCTAACTGACTACGGTATTTCCCACCCTCAATGAAAAGTCATCTAAGATATAGGTCTGGTATAGATAGAGTGGGATATCCTTCTGGAGAATAAGTTCCCTTTTGGTGTCCTACTCACCCAGCTAGGATGAGCTTTGAGCAGTCTCAATCGTAGTCTTACCAGCTTTTTTTCTTAATGGTCACATCCATGAGAACTCCACGTTCTGTCCATTTGGCATTTTCCTCATCCTGCATGGTTTCAATCCGTTGATTTGAGATGAAAATTTCCCCATAGAGTAAATGATAAGTTTTTTTATCACCTTCTTTTTTTCAACTGTTTCAGCTGGTTCAACAACGTGAGGGATGTCCACCAAAGATAATATCAGCTCCCCAATCAATCATTTTATGGTAGAGTTTCTTTTGCTCTTCAGTTGGTTCCAATTTGATACTCAATTCCCATCTGAGGCATGACAACTGTTATATCTGCTTCTTTTCTCAGCTCTTTCAATTTCAGCCTTCATTTTTATCTTCATCTGAGGTCAGAAAGATGATTGATTATAATCTTCTTTAGAAATGTATTTGTTCAATGCCATTAAAACCATAAGAATAAGCTAGAAGAGCAACTTTTAATACCGTTGACTTCCTTGATGACGATAGGCGCCTTATCTCGTGGTTCATGGGTGTAGACTCCCGATTGGTGTCATTCCAGCTTTTTCGATAGCATCTGCAGTTGAAAACGACTCCCTCAATCTGAGAATCTAAGATATGATTGTGAGCCAAGTCTAACACTTGGTAACCAGCATCCTTTTATAGCATCCATGACTTCTCCAGGTGCATTAAACAAAGGATAACCTGCAAGATAGTGGTCTTTATTTACGGTTCCTTCAAAATCACCAATAACTAAAGTCTGCTTGTTTGAGCCAAGGTTTTACATACTCAAAGTTTTTCATGAAAATCATAAGTGCCCATCTTCCTTTTAGTGCAGTTCGATAAATCAGAATATGATAGAGCAGATCACCATTTGCCATGATGCGAACACTTGTTTCTTCTTCTGTTACAGTAGTCTTCTCCTTTAGAATCAGCATTCTGACTCACTGCAGGTGCATTCCTATTTCACTAAATGGAACTCCCTTTATTCCCTTGAGCTAATAAAGTCAAAGCCATCGAAATAGCAACAACAATCAACAAAACCATAATAAAGGTTTTTATTACTCCACTGTCGATAGTTTTTTTGAAAAAAATTGGATAAACTCTCTGACAACTGGTAATCATGATTGACCTTTTTGATTTCTACTACGTTTTTTTCCATATCTTTTTCTCCTTGCTTTTTTTGATGCAAGTCTCCTTACCTTATTATACCACAGACAAATAGCTATTTCCCTTTTATTATACAAACTTCTGTGACTTTCTTTTCTCAACTATTTTGTGTTATCATGGAATTGTAATGGAAGGAAGGAGAGAAGATGTCTGCTATAGAACGTATTACAAAAGCTTCACATTTAATTGACATGAAAGATATTATCCGCGAGGGCAATCCAACCCTACGTGCAGTTGCCGAGGAAGTCACTTTCCCATTGAGTGATCAAGATATCATCCTTGGTGAGAAAATGATGCAATTTTTTTAAAACATTCACAAGACCCAGTTATGGCTGAAAAGTTAGGTCTACGTGGAGGAGTCGGACTTGCAGCACCACAATTAGATATCTCAAAACGCATCATTGCTGTTTTGGTTCCTAATATCACCGAGGAAGGTGAAACACCTCAAGAAGCCTATGACTTACAAGCTGTTATGTACAATCCTAAGATTGTCTCACACTCAGTCCAAGACGCTGCTCTAGGTGAGGGAGAAGGTTGTCTATCAGTCGATCGAGCTGTTCCAGGTTATGTTATCCGCCATGCTCGAGTAACTGTCGACTACTTTGACTAAGGATGGCGAAAAACATCGTATCAAGCTAAAAGGCTACAACTCCATCGTTGTACAACATGAAATCGACCACTTAAATGGTGTTATGTTTTATGATCGTATCAATGAAAAGGATCCTTTCGCAGTCAAAGAAGGTTTACTCATTCTGGAATAAAGAAAATCCCGTTGAAAGACGGGGTTTTATGTTATAATAGAGCCATGAAAACAAATGATATTGTCTATGGCGTTCACGCCGTTACCGAAGCACTGTTAGCAAATACTGGAAACAAACTCTATCTCCAGGATGATTTACGAGGTAAGAATGTAGAAAAAGTCAAGGAACTGGCGACTGAAAAGAAAGTATCCATCTCTTGGACTTCAAAAAAATCTCTTTCCGAAATGACTGAAGGAGCTGTTCACCAAGGTTTTGTCCTACGTGTTTCTGAATTTGCCTACACAGAACTTGAGCAGATTCTTGCCAAAACCCGTCAAGAAGAAAACCCACTAGTATTGATCCTCGATGGACTAACTGACCCTCATAACTTAGGTTCTATCCTAAGAACAGCCGATGCAACCAATGTTTCAGGCGTCATTATTCCCAAGCATCGAGCTGTTGGTGTGACACCCGTAGTTGCAAAAACAGCAACGGGTGCCATCGAGCATGTGCCTATCGCTCGCGTTACCAATCTCAGCCAAACCTTGGACAAGCTAAAAGAAGAAGGCTTTTTGGACCTTTTGGAACTGATATGAATGGAACTCCTTGCCATAAATGGAACACCAGTGGAAAGGTCGCCCTCATTATCGGAAATGAAGGAAAAGGTATCTCAAGTAACATCAAAAAGCAAGTGGACGAGATGATCACTATTCCAATGAATGGACATGTACAGAGTCTCAATGCAAGCGTTGCTGCTGCTATTCTTATGTACGAAGTCTTCCGCAATCGATTATAAAAAAGTTTCCAATCAAATGATTGGAAACTTTTTTTAACTATGTTCAGTAATATATTTATAAAGCTCTTGACCTGCAATCGCACCATCTCCAACTGCTGTTGTAACTTGGCGAAGGTCTTTCTGACGAACATCTCCAACTGCAAAGACACCTGCAACACTTGTCTTCATGTGGTCATCTGTCACAATCCAACCTGACTCATCTTGGATTTGTAAATCTTTTGTAAAATCGCTAACTGGATCTAAACCAACATAGATGAAGACACCTCCAAAGGCATGTTCAGTCACTTGATTTGTTTTAACATTTTTCAATGACAACTGACTCCACACGGTTTTTCACCCTTGATTTCTTTGACAACAGAATCCCAAATGAAGTTGATTTTTCATTGGCAAAGGCGCGATCTTGCAAGACTTTTTTGAGCACGAAGTTCATCACGACGGTGAACGATGGTTACAGATTTGGCGAACTGTGTTAAGAAGATTGCTTCCTCAACCGCTGAGTCACCACCACCTACAACCAACAAATCTTGGTCACGGAAAAAGGCTCCATCACAAACCGCACAGTAGGAAACTCCACGACTATTCAGTTCTTCTTCTCCTGGAACTCCTAAGAGGCGATGTTTTGAACCAGTCGCTACGATAACTGTGCGAGTTTCAAATTCTTCATCGTCTGTGATTACTTTCTTAACATCACCATGGTCCTCAATATTTTTTACAAAGCCATAGAGATGTTCAACACCTAGATTTTCAAGAGGTTCAAACATCTTTTCTGCTAACTCAGGTCCACTAATGTTAGCATAACCTGGATAGTTTTCAATGTCAGAAGTATTGTTCATCTGACCGCCAGGAAGACCACCTTCAATCAAAGCTACTTTGAGATTGCTGCGAGCTGCATACAAGGCTGCAGTCATCCCAGCAGGACCTGCACCGATAATAATCGTATCGTACATTCTATTTCCTTCTTTCTTGTTGTAACTATTCTTATTCTAACGGATAAAATCCTATTTGACAACTATTAAGCCTTGAGAACCAACAAGATGCTCATGGTTGCAAAAGACAATACTGGAATTGTTAGAACTCCAATCATAATCATATCATAGAGGTGAGCTTGACGCTCCTTAGCAGTTTTATCCACACCTGATAGAGCTCTTAAACCAATCCAAATCCCTAAGACAACCAAGACTAGTAAAATCGTCAAAACCAAACTCTCTAAATACAAAGCAAATAGCTGAACTAGCATGCTCTCTCTCATTTCTATTATTTTTAAAGAGCAAACCCAGTTAGCTTAGCCAACTGAGTTTTTCTTATCTTCTATTATATCAGATATAGGTCCGTTTGTAACTAGCAAAGAACTCTTTTGTTCGTTCTTCTTTAGGATGGTTGATAATCTCATCCGGTGTTCCAGATTCAATAATCTTTCCTTTATCCAAGAATAAAACCTTATCCGCAACTTGAGAAACAAATGACATATCGTGACTAACCAAAACCATGGTTTGACCTGATTTTGCAGCATTAGCAATCGATCTTTCTACCTCACCAACCAATTCTGGGTCCAGTGCTGAAGTTGGTTCATCCAAGAGTAAGACGTCTGGTTTCATGGCTAGAGCACGCGCTATAGCTACCCGTTGTTTTTGTCCCCCAGACAAGTGACGCGGATAATGCTGTTCACGATCAGAAAGTCCAACCTTAGCTAGCTCTTCCTTAGCAATTTCAGTCGCTTCTTCGTCCGATAATTTTTTAACTACCACCAAGCCTTCTTTAACATTGTCTAGCGCTGTTCTACGCTCAAATAAATTAAACTGTTGGAAAACCATCGATAGTTTGCGACGAAGAGTTAGAATTTCTTCTTGCGTAATTTGAGAAAAATCAACTTTGAAATCATCAATCTGAATAGAACCACTATCAGGAGTTTCTAGATAGTTTAAGCTACGAAGAAAAGTTGATTTCCCAGCCCCTGAAGAACCAATCAAGGCAACGACTTCTCCTTTTTGAATATCTAAAGTTCAGATGATCCAAAACGGTTTGACCTGAAAAAGGATTTGCTTAAATTTGAAATTTTAATCATTAGCGAAGCTCTCCTTTCACATCTGTCTCAACATTATCTGGTGCTGTAATAGCCATTTTTTCTTTCAATGAAACGGCCAAGATTTTTCAATAACGATATTTACCACCCAGTAGACAAGGGCAACTGAGATAAAACGTTCAAAGTAACGATAGTCTGCACCACCCAAAATCTGAGCTTGGGCAAAGACTTCTACAACACCTGCACTGAAGGCTAGGGAAGTCCCCTTGGTCAAGCCAATCAAGGAGTTAATCAAGGTTGGTGTTGCAACTACTGCTGCATTGGGAATAATCACACGACGATAAACTTGCGCACGTGTCATACCAAGACTACGAGCAGCTTCAATCTCACCTGGATTTACAGAAAGAATGGCTGCACGGATAGTTTCACTAGCATAGGCTGCCTCGTTAAAAGCAAATGCCACAATCGCAAATGTTGCTGCTGGAATCGCATTAATGTTCAGAGAAGTTCCCCATTGTTGATTCAAGGCTTTCAAAGCTAATGGAATCCCGTAATAGGTCAACATCAGTTGAACTAAAATTGGGGTTCCTTTTAGGAAACTAACAAAAAAGGCTTGTAATGGGTATATAAATCTAACTCGGTTGATTTTAACGATAGCAAAGATTAGGGCTAGCATGATACCAAAAAAGGCACCGAATACCGTTAACATCAATGTTGTAGGTAATTGCTGTACAATTCTTGGAATCCCATCAAAGACAGAACGCCAACTAAAAAGTTTGCCATCTGGAATATATTGCATCAAATTTTGATACCAATCAGATGCTAAAATCGTTGTAACATTCATAGAAACATCCTCTCAAGATAATGATTCATTCTATCATACTTATGCTCTAATTAAAAATATTTGCTACGAGCATATCAGATTTCATCTACCTTCTAGTTTATCATACTTTAAAAGTGGGAGGTTATATATTTTATCTATCAAGGAGATAGAAAAAAACTAATTCAAATCCAAGTTATTGTATGTTTTACGATAGCCAATTTGTTTTACAAGACCATTTTCAACTAGTATTGGACGTTTCAATAGCATACCATCACTAGCCAAGAGTTTGGCTGCTTCTTTGTTTGACAATGTTCCCAACCTTATCTTTCAATCCGAGTTCACGATATTTGATTCCACTAGTATTGAAAAAAATTGCTTCAATTCAAATCCCGAAGTTTTCGAGCCAGTTTAAAATGACCTTTTCACTCGGAGTCTCTTCAACGATATGAACGTCTTTATATTCTAGTCCGAGTTGATCTAATTCTTTCTTAGCTTTTTTTACAAGTTGTACATTTTGGATATTCGATAAATTCTAACATTTTTCTTCTCTTTCTATTTTTTTATTTTTCTTGATAACTTGCACCTTCATGCCTCAAGAGCCAAGCCTTCTTTTTCGAGTCCCCAAGCATAGCCTGTCAGACGTCCTCCAGCACCTAGCACACGGTGACAAGGTACAAGGATAGACCAGGGATTGCGACCTACTGCTCCTCCGACTGCTTGAGCAGAAGCCACCTGCAAGTCCTTAGCTATTTGCCCATAAGTAACTGTCTGACCAAAAGGAATTCCTCGCAAGTAGTTCCAGACTCTTTTTTCAAAGTCACTACCGACAGGAGCTAAAGGCATTCAGATAAGTCTTGATCTTGCCCCTTAAAATAAGTCTCTAAATAGGAAGTAATTTGATTTAAAATGGGATGACTCTCAACAACAGTCACATCATTTTCAGATAATCCCTTCTCAAAATCGCTCTCTTCTTCAATCCATATCCCAAACAAATAGTGGTCATCTGCTACCAGAGATAGGGGACCAATCGGTGACTTGTATAGCATCTTTACATACTTCTTAGACATTTGATTTTTAATTTTTTTTGATAGGCTAAGCGTTCCCCGTCTACTGGAACTTTACCAACCTGTTTGAAGCCAAGTTTTTCAAAGATATGCTGCATGGCTATGTTTTTAGCGTGCGTATCTGAACGAAAATCTAGGTAATCAAAGCCTTCAATCAAGCCTTCTAAAAAGGTCTGAGCAACACCTTGACCTTGCGCATCTCTAGCAACAGCAATACGGTGAAATACTAAGTATTCTGCTTCATTTCCCTCCCAGTTGCCATCATAAATTGCTTCATAAGCTTTTTCTGGGCTCTTAGTCACTGCTGCATAGGCTAAGAGGTCACCTTCGTCTAGGGCTACATAAGCTTGACCAGAGATGATATCTTCAATAATGGTATCTGCATCTGGGTAGCCGTTTTGCCACTGAGTGCTACCAGCTTCTGCTAAATATTTCTTGGCTCCCTCAATCACTTGCATAATTGCATCAACTTCGTTTGGAAAGGCTAAGCGAATCTCCATCATTTATCCTCTTTTCATACTATTTTCTCTCATCATAGCATAAATTATTTCTTTCTACAAGCACTTGAAACTTGACTTATTATTTCTAATATTTTATAATCTAGTTATTAAAAACTAGATAAAAAAAGGAGTTGAAAATGAATACTACTTTTTTCCTATCCAAAATGGGAAGAAATTCCAAGTATCAATCTCTATCTGGACCAGGTTCTGCTTTATGTCAATCAAATCTGTCCTCCTGCTTCTCCTGACAAGGAGAAAGGTTTGACAGCATCCATGGTGAACAACTATGTCAAACACGGTTATATCAGTAAACCTGAAAAGAAAAATATCAACGCAAACAAATCGCACGATTGATTGCTATTACCACTCTCAAGTCTGTTTTTTCTATCCAAGAAATTGCTCAAACCCTTAATACCCTGCACACAGACACTAATTCAGAAGAACTTTACAATGCTTTTGTGGACTATATGAATGAAGATATTGATCCAGCTAATCCCATTATCCAGGCAAGCTGCCAAACGGTCAAACTCTATCATCAAACACTTGCACTAGTCTATACAGAAATCGAAGAGGAGGAAACAAATGAATACTAGTTTCAAACTTAGTAAACGACTTAGTTTTGGAGAAGAAATTGCCAACAGTGTCACCCATGCTGTAGGAGCATTTATCATGCTCATTCTACTTCCCATTTCATCTACTTACAGTTATGAGGCACATGGTTTCTTATCGTCTATCGGTGTTTCCATCTTCGTCATCAGCCTCTTTCTCATGTTCTTATCATCAACTATTTATCATTCTATGGCTTATGGTTCAACTCATAAATATGTCTTACGTATCATCGACCATTCTATGATTTATGTTGCGATTGCAGGGATCTTATACTCCTGTGGTTTTTAACTCTGATGAATAATTGGTTTGGTTATCTCATTATTGCTATCCAATGGGGGACAACTATTTTCGGTATTCTTTATAAAATCTTTGCCAAGAAGGTCAATGAAAAATTCAGTCTCATCCTTTACCTCATCATGGGATGGCTTGTATTGGCTATCTTACCAGCAATCATCAGTCAGACAAGTCCAATGTTTTGGAGTCTTATGGTATCAGGTGGCCTTTGCTATACAGTTGGCGCTGGATTCTACGCTAAAAAGAAACCATACTTCCATATGATTTGGCATCTCTTCATTCTAGCAGCCTCTGCTCTCCAATACATTGCTATTGTTTATTACATGTAAAAAAGAAGTTGGGAAAAATCCCAACCTCTTTTTTTATTTACATATTCATAAAAGTACTGATGCAGGCGAAGATCATTTGTCAATTCAGGATGAAATGAGGTTACTAGCATATTCTTTTTCTTGTGCCGCAACGATTTGATCGTTCACAATTGCTAGAACATCAACATCCCTCACCAACTACTACTGATAATCGGGCCACGGATAAAGGTCATTGGAATTTTACCAACGCCCTTGCAGTCAGCTTCTGTATAAAAGCTTCCTAGCTGACGTCCATAGGCATTGCGCTCTACTACTATGTCCATAGTCGCTAGATGGCTTTCCTCTTGAGAAGTGATTTGTTTTGCTAGCAAAAATTAAACCCAGCACAAGTTCCCAAAGACTGGTAAACCATTGAGAATAGCTTCTCTTAGAGGAGTAGCATCTGCTGATCTCGTAAGAGCTTTCCCCATGGCCGTTGACTCACCTCCTGGCAAAAATCAAACCTGATAGCTCACTTCGATGTTGCTGAAAATCTTCTAGGTTTCGCAGTTCAATACTTTCAACTCCTAGTTGAGCAAGCATTTTTCTCGTGTTCTACAAAGGCACCTTGCAAGGCCAATATTCCGATTTTCATCTATTTTTCCTCGCTCAGCCATGAGAATTTGGATCTCATTTCTCGTTGATACCAACCATGGCTTCTCCCTAAATCTTCAGAGATTTCAGCTAGAATTTTGAGGATTTCTGATAATTCGTAACAGCCTTGACAATAGCGCTTGCACGTTTGACAGGATCACCTGACTTTGAAAAATCCCTGAGCCCAACAAAGACACCTTCTGCACCCTAGTTGCATCATAAGAGCTGCATCTGCTGGTGTTGCAACACCCTCCAGCCGCAAAAGTTGACAACTGGTAATTTTCCCATGTTCGTGGACATATTGAACTAATTCTACAGGGAACTTGCGAGTTCTTTTGCAGCAACATAGAGTTCGTCCTCACGGAGATTTTTGAATGCGACGAATTTCTTGATTCATCATACGCATATGACGGACTGCCTGAACGATGTCTCCTGTTCCCGGTTCCCCTTTTGTACGAATCATAGATGCTCCTTCAGCGATACGACGCAAGGCTTCTCCTAGGTCTTTAGCACCACAAACAAAAGGAACTTGAAATTCTTTCTTGTCCACATGGAAACGATCGTCAGCTGGAGATAGAACTTCGCTCTCATCAATATAGTCAATCTCGATAGCTTCTAAAATCTGAGCTTCAACAAAATGCCCAATTCGAACCTTAGCCATAACTGGAATGCTGACTGCTTCTTGGATTTCCTTAATCATCTTTGGATCACTCATGCGAGAGACACCACCCGCTGCACGAATATCAGCTGGGATTCGCTCCAAAGCCATAACTGCTGCTGCACCTGCAGCCTCAGCAATTCTTGCCTGTTCAGGATTTTGAACATCCATGATGACACCACCCTTTAAGCATCTGTGCCAAATTTCTTATTTAATTCATAACGATTTTTCAGTCATTTTTCTTTCCTCAATAGTTGTATTGGTAGCTACAGTTTTATTGTACGGTATAAAAGACTGCATAACAAGATAAAATAAATCAATTTGTCCGGGTACAATTATCTCTATCACAAAAAAAGCACCCACATCGGGTACTTTTATTTCTTAGATTTTTTAATACTTTTCACAAGATAAAAGAGATATCCTGAAACCATATAAGCAACAAAGATAGTTGCTGCCCATTTTAAAGACAAAGCCCCAACCATGTTTGGTAGCATTCAAAAAAAGAAATAAGGAAGGGACTATCCTTAGCATTAGGGACATCCATCTTTAGAACAAAACCGTTTAAGAGGGCAAAAAAATCATATAAAGCAAAGGAAGACTAGTCCAAAGCATGGGATCAACCAACTTATATTGACGACTCTTGTCAAAAATAATTGTATCTGCTAAAAAAACCAGAGAGGGACAATATAATGGCAAAGGAAATTTTTCCAAACGGTAAAAATCTGTCGTCAAAGGAGCTAGCATGAAATGATAGATGACACAAGTAATCATAATACTCATAGTGACGCCACCTTTGAGACGTAGAATACCAGGACTCTGCCAACTATCACCACCACTACGCATCTTTTAACAAAAAGATAACCTGTAAAAAGTACAACCAAAAGGTTAGAAAGTACTGTGTAGTAAAGCAACATCCCTAAACCACCGCGTTTGGTAATCTCCAAGTATACACCGGTAAAGGCTGCTATAAATAAAAAGATACGACTATAAAATATTACTTTTTCATTTTTAATCATGATTAAATCTTTCTTCACAAATTCTGATTTAAGTTTCATAGCACCAAAACCATCAATCTTTACAGTCGATGTTGTGGTCACCCTCTACAATACGGATGTTTTTTCACACGAGTTCCTTGTTTGAGGTCTTTTGGAGCCCTTTAACCTTTCAAGTCCTTTAATCAAAGGTTACTGTATCTCCATCAGCTAGTTTGTTTCCCATTTGCATCGATGGCAACAATGCCTTCTTCAACTTCTGCTTGCTCAGCAGGATTCCACTCATAAGCACATTCTGGGACAAACTAGAAGTGTGCCATCTTCATATACATATTCTGAATTACATTTTGGGCAATTTGGTAATTGACTCATGTTATCTCCTTAAAAATTTATGATTATTTGATTGTCAAATTTTTCTTTAACAGCAACTATTATACCTTAAAAACAGACTATTTGACAAATTATGATAAAAAAACGACAAACCGAAAATTCAGTTCATCGTTTTTTTATAGTTCTTACAAATGTTTTTTTGAGCTTCTGATTTAATTTTTTTCAACAACTTCTAAAATAGAGAGTCCAGTCGTATCCAAATAGATTGCATCCTCAGCTTGCTTGAGAGGTGAAGTTTCACGATGACTATCTTTATAATCACGCGCAGCAATCTCTTCTTTCAAAAGTTTCCAAATCTGTTTCGATTCCCTTTGAAAGATTTTCCTTGTAACGACGTTCCGCACGCTCATCTACAGATGCTACTAGAAAAATCTTCAATTCAGCCTGAGGCAAGACTACTGTTCCAATATCGCGGCCATCCATAACGATACCACCTTGTTGGGCAATTTCTTGCTGAAAGGGCTACCAATTTTTTTCACGAACAGCTGGAATCGCTGCAAAAAGCAGAAACAGCATTGGTTACCTCATTTTCTCGGATTGGATTTGTTACATCTACATCTCCAACAAAAACAAGCTGTTCTCCATTTTCAGCACGTCCAAAGCTAATCGGATATTGTTCCAATAATTCAAGAAGTTGAGATGGCTCATCTGGGCTAATTTGGTTTTTCAATGCGATGTAAGTCGCAGCACGATACATAGCGCCTGTATCGAGATAAGTATAGCCAAAAGTCCTTAGCGATAATCTTAGCTACTGTACTCTTTACCACTGGAAGCTGGCCCATCAATAGCAATCTGAATTGTTTTTCATTGTCACTCCTATCTTGTCTTAAGGACATCACCAGGATTTGCAAACCAAGTTCCTGAAGACATATGACCAGGGATTCAAGGCTTCAAGTTGAGCAATAGAGATTCCAGCGCGAGCCGCAATGGCTGCTTCCCCTTCTCCTGCCATGACTGTAATAGTTCCTTCAGAATCAGTATGTGCCTCTGTATGTTCTTGTTGAGTTTTCTCTGCTTCTGTTGACTCTGTTGACTGAGCAGTAGTAGCCACTGTTGTAACTTCTTCTACTTTTGGAGCTGAAGAATCATAAAAATCTTTCAAAGCTGAAGTGCGATCACTTCCGCCTGATGACAAGTAGACCAATACAACTACCATCCCAACAACAATGACAAAGAAAAGAACAGCCAAAACAGTTAAAATACGATTGGCCACGACACCTGAACCTTTTTTGTTTCGTTGACGACGCTCTGTTCTTGATTCCTCTTCTTGGTTTTCATAAATATCTTCTTGCCACGGTTCCTTTTCCATACCTTACTCCTTGAGTTTTTTTTAGTTTCTTATTACAATATAAATATGAAGATTAGACTTATACCTGAACGTTGCATCGCTTGTGGGCTCTGCCAAACTTATTCAGAATTATTTGATTACCATGATAATGGTATCGTCCGTTTTTACGATGAATCTGAGCAATTAGAGCGAGAAATTGCTTGCAACGACGACATTTTAGAAGCCGTTAAAAATTGCCCTACTCGTGCTCTGATTATAGATGAATCTTAAAATTTTTAGTGGAACATAGATCTCTAATTTTCCACTCCCTTCTAGTTTAGCATATTTTTTCTAGAAAATTATAGTCTTTTGCTAGCTATTTTTTTATACAATTTTACTTTTTATTTGTTCCAGCATTTCAATAATAAATAAACTGTTCTTTTTAAGACATTTTTTTCTATCACTTAAGCACTAATCAAATTTTTTTATTTCAACCACATATAAAAGTTATAAAAAGAGGAATTACTTCCTCTTTTTTTGTTTAATCAAACGATTAGTCTTCAAATCCATTTGGATGCTTGCTTTGCCAACGCCATGCATCTTCACACATTTCTGTAATACCAAGTCCAGCTTCCCAACCTAGTTCTTCCTTAGCTTTTGCTGGGTCTGAGTAGCAAGCTGCGATATCACCTGGGCGACGTTCAACGATACGGTATGGAATTGGGCGTCCAACAGCTTTTTCCATATTTTGGATAATTTCAAGAACTGAGTAGCCTTTTCCAGTACCAAGGTTATACACATTGAGTCCTGAGCCTTTTTGAAGCTTCTTAAGGGCGGCAACGTGTCCTTTTGGCTAGGTCAACGACGTGGATATAGTCACGAACACCTGTTCCATCTTCAGTATCGTAGTCATCTCCGAAGACTTGAACTTGTTCTAACTTACCAACTGCGACTTGTGTTACATACGGCAAAAGGTTGTTTGGAATGCCGTTTGGATTTTCTCCTAGGTCACCACTCTCATGCGCCCCAATTGGGTTGAAGTAACGAAGTAAGACAACGTTCCACTCTGAATCTGCTTTATGGATATCTGTCAAGATTTCTTCCAGCATAAGCTTGGTACGGCCATAAGGGTTGGTAGCTGAAAGTGGGAAATCTTCTAGGATTGGAACAGTATGTGGATCTCCATAAACTGTTGCTGAAGAACTGAAGATAATGTTCTTACAGTTGTTTTCTTCCATTGCCTTCAAAAGGCTAACTGTACCAGCAATATTGTTATCATAGTAGGCAAGAGGGATACGAGTTGACTCACCAACTGCCTTCAAACCAGCAAAATGAATCACACCTGTTGGCTCTTCATGTTTGAAAATATCGCGAAGTGTATCCGTATCTCGGATATCAGCTTCGTAGAAAAGGAATTTCAACTCCTGTAATTCTTTCCACTACTTCTAAACTTTTACGGCTACTGTTGACCAAGTTATCCACCACAACAACCTGATGTCCAGCTTGGACCAGTTCGATGACAGTGTGAGTTCCGATAAAACCTGCTCCACCTGTTACCAAAATCTTTTCTTGCATCATTTTTTTCCTCAATTCTTGAATTATTTTTTTCATTTTACCATTTTTTTGATAGGGGAAAGTCATTTGCTATCCCTAATCCTATCGTAAAAAAACTAGGTAAAAAGTTTACGATTATTTCTCTTTTAATATATCTTTCAGTCGGATAATCCGCTGGATCCAAGACTCCACTTTCTCCCTTGAAGCATTTGGGCTAGATGATAGCCTATAATGGGTCCAGTTGTCAATCCTGACGATCCTAATCCACTCGCAACAAATACTCCTGACAAGTTTGGCACTTGTCCGAAAAACGGCGAAAAATCACTCGTATAAGCACGAATCCCCACACGTTCACCACTTATCATTGCATCTTTTAAGCTAGGATAAAACGAACTTGCTGCTTCAGCCATTTGTTGGAGCAAATTCTCATCAACTGCTAGGTCAAATCCCATGTCATTTTCATGGGTAGCTCCTAGAGATAATTTACCGCCGGGAAATGGTATCAAATCCCACTCACCTTCCGGCATAACTACAGGGTAAGCTCCCATGTCTTGTGGCACTTGGTAATCTCGGAGTTGCCCTTTTTGAGGACGAACATCCACCTCATATCCTAAGGGCTCTAAGATGTGGCCAAGCCAAGCTCCTGTGGATAAGATGACTTGGTCAAACATTTGATTGTCTATCTGATAGCCCGATGATAGAGGGGTTAGACTGACCTCTTTCTTTATGACCTTCACTTGACTGGCTTCCCAGTAAGCGACTCACTAGAGTTGCCCATCTACTCGAGCTCCACCAGAAGCATAGAGTAAATCGTTCAAATCCCTCTAATCCAGGGAAATAAGTTACTAGCAGTCGCTTTGGTCCAAAATGGCTAATTCTCCAATCAAAGGAGATTCATCTCTACGTTGCAGAGCCAGTTGATAGAGCTCCTCTAGCTTAGAGTCATCGTTTTTTTAAGAAGAAAGACACCAGAACGCTGGTAAAAATCAACATTTTTGACCCGATTTTTCTAGGTCAGCTAATAAATCTACATAGAAATCAGCTCCTAGGCGCGCCATCTTATACCAAGCCTTATTGCGTCGTTTAGAAAACCAGGGACTAATAATTCCTGCCGCGGCCTTGGTTGCTTGGCCGTGTCCAAAATCAAAAACAGTTACTTCGATATCAGCTTCCTTAGAAAGATAGTAGGCAGCTGTGGCCCCTACAATTCCTGCACCTACAATGGCAACTTTTTTCATTGTCTTTACCTTCTAACTAGATATGATGGAATGGATTGGTGGACGCTTGACTTGCGATAACCTCTAGAGACCAAGCATTCTCTTCCTTCCATTCATTCAGGAACGCTGCAATTTTTTCAACAAAGAGAACTTCAATATAGTGGCCTGGATCCAGAGCCAACAAGCCGTCTGACAACATATCTTGGGCAGTGTGGTAATAGATGTCACCAGTAATGTAAACATCTGCTCCTTTTGCTAAAGCATCAGAGTAGAAAGACTGCCCACTGCCACCACAAATAGCTACTCTTGAGATTGTTTTTTGCAAATCAGTCTCTTTATAATACACCATACGAAGGCTATCTAGACCAAATACTTCCTTAACATGACTAGCAAATTCTTCAAACGTCTGAGGGCGAATATTGCCAATACGACCAATCCCACGTTCAGGACCTGTTTCCTGTAGATAAGTTGTATCCTCAATATCCAATAGTTGGCAGAACCAGTCATTAAGGCCGTTTTCAACAATATCAATATTAGTATGGCTAACATAGACTGCAATATCATGCTTGATTAGATCAATATAAATCTGATTTTTGAGGGCGACTAGCTACCAAGTCCTTTATCGGACGGAAAGATAGGGCGCGTGCTTAACGATAATCAAATCGACACCCTTTTCAATAGCTTCTGCCACCGTCTCTTCACGAATATCAAGGGCAACCATGACCTTTTTGGATGTCTTTATCTAAAGTTCCAATCTGCAGACCACGACTATCGCCTTCCATAGAAAATTCTTGTGGGCAATAGGTTTCATAACGCTTAATCACTTCACTTGCTTTCATGGAGCACCTCCTTGATGGCTTGAATTTTATCTACTAGAACCTGACGTTCTTCATGATTTTTTTCGGGGATTTGACTAAGGGCAAATTCGAACTTACTTGCTTCTCTTTGCCACTTTTGGACAAATACGGGGCTAATTTCTTTAGATAGAAAAGGGCCAAAACGGGTGTCGCTTGCTGACAATTTCATTTCTCCAGCTTCTACTACTAGAATCTCGTAAAATTTTCCAGCTTCTTCTAGAATACTTTCTGCTATGATTTGAAAACCATGCTCTTGTAACCAAGAACGCAACTCGTCTTCACGATTATTGGGTTGAAGAATCAAACGCTCAACATTAGCTAGTTTGTCCAAACCATCTTCTAATATCGTAGCAATCAAGCGACCACCCATTCCAGCAATAGTGATAACAGAGACCTGATCACTTTCTTCGAAAAGCTGCTAAACCATTGGCTAAACGAACCTGAATTTTTCTCAGTCAAACCATGACTTTCAACATTTCTAACTGCAGATTGATAGGGTCCCATCTACAACTTCACCCGCGATGGCAGCTTCAATATGACCCTTTTTTTCAACTAATTCAATCGGTAAATAAGCATGAGTCGCTCCCGACATCCAGCAAAACAGCTCCTTGAGGGAACAAAAGAAGCTACTGTTTCTAATCTCTTTGAAATCATCTTCTCTCACTTTCAAAAAAACTCTATTTCCCTTTATTATACCATATTTTATCTAGCAATCCTGCACTAAAAAGACCGCAATCATAGGATTGCAGCCTTTCTTTATCTTTTAACTTGATAACGACTTGTCAGAATGAAAATCACAGTAAAGATCGAGCATCATAATGCCCATAGACAGGTCAATGTTTGTCCTGTCAAGTGTTGAAATTTCAAGTAATTTTTTTGGATTCTTGGGAAATAGAGCTGTTCCAAGAAGCCTCCAACTGACCAAATAATCAATAGCACACGCCACAAAGCTAAATGGCAAAGCAAGCTCTAACTACAGACATGAAAACCAATCGATGCCAATAGATAATACAGAAAGTGTCGAAATTTCAATGGCTGTCCAGCCTTGACTGGTTCCAAAAAATTTTAACAAAGAGAACACTAAAGACTACCATCAAGGCACTTGGTAGAGCTCGAAGCATGGATTTTTCTGAGGAAGTTTTGTTCCACAGGTTTGATATTTCGTTCAAAAGTTAATACAAACGGTGGGAATCCTTCCACAAACTGGTCAATCATGGTAATCTGAATCGGGAATGAATGGGAAAAATCAAAAATCCATTCAGTACGTCCCAACAAAGCACTGGCAATACAGATGACTGCTAGCAAGAAGGAATAGATTGTCTTAATCAAGAAAATCGGAGCAATGTGGGCAATGTTATTGACCACGACGACCTTCGAAAGAGAATCTCAGGAACATCATTGAAATCTGAGTTCAAGAGAACCAGATTTGCAATCTGACGAGTCGCTGGGATCTCCTTCAGCCATAACGATGGAACAGTCTGCCTCACGGAGAGCTAGGATATCATTGACACCATCTCCCTGTCATTGCTGTAGTATGTCCTGCTTTTTTTCAGAGTTTGGATGATGAGTTTCTTTTTGATGAGGTGAGACACGTCCGAAAAATCGCTGTTTCCTCAGCCATGGCTATCAATTCTTCATCATTAATTTTTCGAACAATCTACATAGCTGTGATAGTCTGCAAAACCTGCTTTTCTGGGCAATACTTGAAACAGTGACTGGATTATCACCAGAGATAATTTTTCAATCCCACTTCCTGAGAACGAAGATAGTCTAGCGTCTCAGCAGCACCTTCTCGAATCGGATCTAGAATCTCAAGCAAAGCCAAAGCCTGAATATCAGATGGCTTTTTGTGGCTTTATGATGGTCAAGTTTTTCTTGACTGAGCGCTAACACCAAGACACGAGATCCTCGTTCAAGAGCTTCTCTAGCTTCAGGAACTTCAGCATCCAACAACATCTCCGGTGCGCCTAGGAAAACAGTTCCTAGACCTTCCAACTCCATTGCTCCCCATTTTCGATCACTTGAAAATGGAAGGCTAGAAAATCATCGGATAAAGCTACCTCTCCCGCAAAAACGCTTTCGAATAGCTTGGGCAGTTGGATTTTTATCCTCACTGTGTGCCATATAACTAGTTAGTATTTTGGCAATGGCATCTTTGTCGTAAGCTTGAGTAAGAGGAAGGACCGTCTCAACTTGCATCTTCCCTTGGGTGATTGTCCCTGTCTTATCCAAGCAGAGCATATCCACACGTGCCAAGGTCTCAACAGAATACATCTCCTGCACCAAAACCTTTTTCAACCCAAGCTTGATAACAGCAGTTAAGAGAGAGGTGATGGTCAAAAGGGCGATTCCCTTAGGCAACATTCCCAAAAGAGCTGTAGATGAATTGACTACAGAAGACTTGAGTGGCAGACCTTTTTAAGACCAAGGCTTCAAGCAAGAGAGCAATACCAAAAGGAATGATAATTTTCCCAGTAAAAACCAGCTAACTGGTCTAGCGATTTCATGATACGAGAGTTAATTGGCTTCACTGTCTTAGCTTCAAGCATGAGTTTAGCAGCATAGTTATCCGCCCCAACATGATGTACCTGAGCGAGGACAGAACCACTTGCAAGAAAGCTACCCGACAACATTAAGTCTTCTACTTCTTTTTGCACCAAGTCGCTCTCACCCGTTAACATAGCTTCATTGACTTCTGCAAAACCTTCTAATACAATGGCATCACTTGGAATCTGATCTCCTGCTGACAAGCGAATCACATCATCCAAAACAAGCTCTTCAGGGTCCAAAAGCGATCTCTTGTCCATCACGAATAGTGATAATCTTTTTCTTTATTCAAGAGATTTGAGTTTATCAACCATATGTTTGGCACGTAGCTCAGTTACAATCCCAGAAAAATGCATTAAAACAGATAACCGCAAAGAAAGACTAGGTTGCTCCAGGCTTGAACAAAAGGCGAGCGCTAGAGGCGATGGCAAAGTTTAAAGCATTGAATAAAGTAAAGACATTTCTCTTCACAATCTGCCATGTACTAGTACTAGCTGAAGCTTGGAAATCATTGACCTGTCCCTGTTTTCTGACGTTCTTTGACTTCTGATTGGCTTAAGCCCATACATTTTATTTTTTTATCCATAAATTCTATCATATCATTTTTTTGAATATTTCTAATTTCATATAAAAAGCTATTCCGCCTAAACAAAAAAAACATTTGCCTGTCCTAGTATGATAAGGTATAATAAAAGAAAAGAAAACTGAAGGAGACATCATGTTTTATACTTATCTTCGTGGGCTGGTTATGTTGATTCTATGGTCAATTAATGGAAATGCTCACTTTCACAATACTGATAAAAATTCCGAGTCTAGATGAAAACTATATCCTAGTTGCTCCCACATCGTACCTGGTGGGATCCAGTCTACATGGCATTTTGCGACAAAACCAAAAGCAATTTGTCTTTATGGCTAAAAAGAACTCTTTCTCAAATCGAATCTTTGGTTGGTGGATTCGTATGTGTGGTGCCTTTCCCTATCGATCGTGAGAAATCCCAAGTTCTTCTGCTATCAAATATCCAATCAATGTTCTTAAAAAGAGCAATCGCTCACTGATTATGTTTCCTAGTGGTAGTCGTCATTCTACCGATGTTAAGGGTGGTGTTGCCCTAATCGCGAAAGATGGCTAAGGTTCGCATCATGCCAGTTACCTATACTGGTCCTATGACTCTACAAAGGACTTGTCAGCCGTGAACGTATTGATATGAACTTCGGAAATCCGATTGATATCTCAGATATTAAAAAGATGAATGATGAGGGAATTGAGATGGTTGCAGACCGCATCCAATCTGAATTTCAACGCCTGGATGAGGAAACAAAACAGTGGCACAACAATAAAAAGCCAAATCCCACTGTGGTGGCTCATCCGTATACCCTGCCTTGATTCTAGCAATTATAATCGAATTCTGACAATTCTCTTTACCTTTTGTTGCAAGTTTTGTTTGGAACCCAGATAAAAAAAGAGACAATTACAATAGTCTAATTTTCATAAGCCCAAGTTTATTACTTGGGCTTTTTCCAATGGTTAGCATACTAATTAGCATATTGACAAAAGCTTAAATCTATAGTATACTTTCAAAGTAAGCTGATTTAGCTCAGTAGGCAGAGCGCATCCATGGTAAGGATGAGGTCGCCGGTTCGATCCCGGCAATTAGCATCAATTCATCAGTTCCTATCTAGGGAGCTGTTTTTCTTGACAAAGTATTGGCTCTATAGTAAAATAAAAGTCTGCGATGAGTCGATATGTAGCGAGAGCTACAATTGCGCAAAGGAGGTCATTAACGCAGGAGCGGACCTTGAGAAATTGTGTGAACCAGTTTCTCACATGGAGATGCCTCTCACACTTTCTGGTTTTTCCAGAGCTTTTTCTATTTCTTAAACAAATAGGGTTCTGGACCTATGAAACAAAAAGACCTATCATCCCAAGCTGTAAAGCCTGAGTATGATAGGTTTTTATATTAGATTAACGTACTGTACGGATACGCATTGTGTTTGTACGAACAGCTTCACCAAGTGGCACACCTGCAACGATAACGATATCGTCACCAGATTCTACAAGACCTGCTTCAACTGCTTTTACGTTCAGCGATTTTCGAACATATCATCAGTTGATGATGGAGCTTCTGTCAACATTGGGATAACACCCCAGTTCAACATCAATCCACGTTCTGTCAATTCGTCAAATGTCAATGCCAAAATATCAGCATTTGGACGGTATTTAGAAATCAAACGAGCTGTGTGACCAGTCTTAGTCAAAGTTACAACCAATTTGATATCCATTGAGTTTAGTAGCATCTTTAACAGCTGAAGCCATAACTTCTGTCTTAGAGTTACGTTCAAAAGTATCTGAGTTCAAACGTCCGTATTCGTTAAGAAGAGTTTGTGCGTTCTTGTCAATTGTAGCCATTGTTGTTACTGACTCAAGTGGGTATTTACCGTTTGCAGACTCACCTGAAAGCATTGTAGCGTCAGTTCCGTCGATAACAGCGTTAAATACGTCTGATACTTCTGAACGAGTTGCACGTGGTTTTTCAGTCATTGTTTTCAAGCATGTTTGTTGCTGTGATAACAACTTTACCAGCAGCGTTCACTTTAGTGATGATCATTTTTTGGTAAACTGGAACCATTTCGAATGGTACTTCGATACCCATGTCACCACGAGCGATCATGATACCGTCAGCAGCTTCAATGATTTCGTCCAAGTTATCGATACCTTGTTGGTTTTCGATCTTGGCGAACAATTGAACATGACCGTTACCAGTTTCTTCACAGATGGCACGAACTTCTTCAACGTCTTTTTGCAGTACGTACAGAATGAAATCGCGATGAAGTTGATACCTTGTTCCAAACCGAAAGCGGATATCAGCGTTATCGCGCTCAGCAAGTGCTGGGAAAGGAATTTTAGTGTTAGGGATGTTTCACACCTTTTCTGTTTAGCAATAACACCGTCATTTTCAACTTCAACGATCAAATTCACGACTTGCATCGTCTTTTTCGACAAATACGAAGACCCAATTTACCATCGTCAACCAATACTTGACGACCAACTTCAACGTCATCATAGATATCAAGAGCACCAGCAACGTTCAAAGCAATCACTTCACGAGTTGATTTGATTCCTTGTTTAGTAGCAACACGGATCTTTTTCACCAGTTTTGTATAGAGTACTCTTTAGCATCGCCTTCGAACAATTCAGTACGGATTTCTGGACCTTTAGTGTCAAGAAGAAACCAACTTTTTTTACCTGCAAGTTTTTTTCTGCAAGTTTAACAGTTGCCATACGGTCACCTTGTTCTTGGTGGTCACCGTGTGAGAAGTTGAAACGGAAAGTGTTAGCTCCAGCTTCGATCAATTGAGCAATGTTTTAGCTGAAGCTTCAACGTCAAGTTTTTCACCCCAGTATCCGTCATCACCAAATTTTTTTACCACCACGGATTTCTACCGCAGGACCCAAAGTTGCAACGATTTTTACACGTTTGTTCATGATTTTGTGACTCCTTTATATAATTCGACCTTTTATGGTCATTTTACCAGATTAGTTAAAGTTGATTATGACAAGCTCTTGTTCAAGTCAGAAAGTTCAATATCAGCTTTGTGAGGGTTATTGACAACAATCTTACCATCAGCTGTTAAGCTAAACAAAGCTCCCTCTTCTGCTGTTCCAAGAATTGGATTTTCAACCATTTTCTCGTTACGAATACCGACAGCAACACCACCGATTCCTTGTTTAAGGAGTTTAACAGCGTGTGCGCCCATACGAGATGCCAATACACGGTCACGAGCAGTTGGTGAACCACCACGTTGGATGTGACCAAGTTCTGTAACACGAAGGTCACTTGTATCGCCAGCTTCTTTTAGTTTTTGACCAAATTCAGCTGCTGACATGACACCTTCTGCTAAAACGATAATGTTGTGTTTTTTACCGTGTTCATATCCAGCTTTGATGCTTGCTACGATATCTTCAAATTTGAAGCCTTCTTCAGGGATGATGATTTCGTCAGCACCTGTTGCAATACCTGCCCAAAGAGCGATATCACCTGCGTTACGTCCCATTACTTCAACAACGAAAGTACGACGGTGACTTGATGATGTATCACGAATCTTATCGATTGCATCCATTGCAGTTGTTACTGCAGTGTCAAATCCGATTGTAAAGTCAGTACCTACGATATCGTTATCGATTGTTCCAGGAAGTCCAATAGCAGGGAATCCATGCTCAGTCAGGCGCATAGCTCCATGATAAGAACCGTCACCACCGATAACCACGACACCTTCGATACCGTGTTTTTTCAATTGCTCAATCCCTTTAAGTTGACCTTCGAGTTTTGCAAACTCAGGGTAACGAGCTGAGTGAAGGAAAGTACCACCACGTGAAATGATGTCTCCTACTGAAGCAGCATCAAGTGGATAAATTTCACCAGCAACCATACCAGCGTATCCATCATAGATACCAAAAACTTCCATTCCTTCTGAGATTGCTTGACGAACAACTGCACGAATGGCAGCATTCATACCAGGGGCGTCCCCACCACTAGTCAAAACAGCAATACGTTTCATTTGGTTTTGCTCCTTTTTCTTTAACATTCTAACTGATTATACCATATTTAAAGTTAAAAATTCTTTTTATTTTCATTGATTTTTAACGATAAATCGTTTTCATGACAATCTGTTTTTAAAAGATTCTTGTAAGCCAGCGTCTTTTTGCAACTAAATAACCAGGCAAAAGAATATTTTTTTGTTCATTTTTCATAACGAATGACAACAGGAATTTGTCCCTTGTACTGATCTAAAATATGATAAATTTCAGCATCGTGGTCATGATTGGGAACTTGAATCCAAAAAAACGCTCACTCACTGCCTCTTTTTAAATTATTTAAAACTAATTGAAGACGTCATCCTAGCCTGAACTTTTCCCATTTAGGTAATAGAAACTTCCTTCGTTCAAAGAGATTTTTTTAAATTGGCGGTACTGTTCAGAAAAAAACAGTGACCTCCAGACTTGTTTTTACTATCAGTAACTTTCAAAAAGGCCATGTTTTTCACCTTTTTTTAGTTCGAATCACTCGGATAGACTGAATCTCAACGAGAACTGTAGCTGTCTGTCCCTCGAAAGCTCAGATAAACTCACGATCGGATACAAAAGGATTCTTCGCTAAAACCAGCAATGGGTGTTGGCTAATTCCAACTCCTAACCAATCCTGCTCTTTTTGGAATTTTTCAATATTTGAAAAGTCCTCTGTATCTGTCCAACTATAGCTAGAATCTGCAAAGAGGCTACCTAATTCTTCTACAAAGATAAATAGAGTTGGTAGATTGGTTAAGATTTTTTGACGATTTTTATCAAATCCATCAAAAAGTCCTACTTCCACTAAAGGGGTTAAGAGGCTAATCTTTTGATAATTTTTGGGTAATCGTGTGATAAAATCTTCAACACTGCTAAAATGGACGATGCTCGATAATCCAGTAGGCAAAAATCACGAGGCATTCCCTTGATACTCTTAAGTCCTAGATGAATTGTCTTATCTGCTAACTTTATCTTGATATGGAACCGTATTGATAGAAAGCGGAGCTAGTTCAAAGCCCATTTCAAGCGCATCTAGAATATAATCCCCGCTAGCATAATTGAGCATGACCTGATAGAAGATTGCTGGAAAATGTGTTTTGAAAAGTAGGCAAGCTGAAAAGCTAAGGCAGCATATGCATAAGCGTGCGAACGGTTAAAAACCATAACCGGCAAATTTTTTTCCATTACAGCAAAAACTTCTTGAGCCTGTTTTTTGTCCATGCCCTTTTTCGAGGGCGCCTTGGATAAAACTCTCCTCCATCCGATGCATCTCAGCCGCATTCTTTTTTCCCCATAGCACGACGTAACATATCGGCTTTTCCCAAGACTGAAAACCTGCATAGCGTTGAGCTACTTGCATCACCTGCTCTTGGTAAAGCATGATGCCATAGGTCGGAGCTAAAGATATCTTCTAGCACAGGGGTCCAGAACCGTAACCTTTTTCTTTTGCCATGTTTTCTGGCAACAAAGTTATCTATATAGTCGCTCGCACCTGGTCGGTTCGAGGAAGTCGTCGCCACTACTTCTTCAAAAGTTTTCTGGTTTCACGCGCTTTCAATAAGCGAATAGCCCCAGGTTGTTCAAACTGAAAGATTCCCTTAGTCTTACCAGCTGCAAAGAGAGCTAAGGTTGCCTTATCTTCAAGATCAATATCCTCAATTCTTAGTGAAATACCTTGAGTTTCATATAAGAGCTCCTGCATTTTTTTGAGCGAAGGTTAAGTTTCGTAGACCCAAGAAATCCATCTTGAGCAAGCCATTTCCTTCAACTCCATGCGCATCATATTGGGTAATCAGCATATCCTCTCCATACTTGAGAGGGATGTAATCTGTTAGATTTTTATCACTAATAACGACACCAGCTGCATGGATAGAAGTCTGTCGTGGATAACCTTCAATCTTTTTGGCAATTTCAGAAAAGCCTTTTTGGTACTCCATCTTACTCTGAATGAGTTGTCTAAAACCAAGATTGCCTTCATAGGCTGTCGTTAGAGTATCTTTAGAACCAATTTTTTTGTAATAGCCGTCAACTCATATTCAGGGACACCATAACGTTTGAAGATATCTCGGATGGCCTGCTTGGCTCCAAAGGTCGAGTAAGTGACAATCTGCGCAGCATGGATACTACCATAGCGGTCACGAACATAGCTGAATAAACTCAGGGCGATAGATATCTGGAATATCAATATCAATATCTGGCATGGTGTAACGTTCACGATTCAAGAAACGCTCAAAGATGAGATTCTTAGCTACAGGATCAATTCCAGTAATATCTAAAGGCGTAGGCCACTAAACTTCCAACTGCGGAGCCGCGTCCCATTCCCCATATAATAGCCTTGAGAACGACCAAAACGTAAGAGGTCCCAGACAACTAAGAAATAGTCATCAAACCCCATATCATGAATCACAGACAGTTCTTCTTCTAAACGTTCCTGATAGACTGAATCTAGTAAGCCTTTTTGCTCCAAGCCCTTGATAGCTCTTTCTCGAAGTTCCTCAACAGCTGGTCTCTCTGGATTGAAACGTGGAAGCTTGAGACTACTATCAATCTCGTAGGAAGTATCCCTTGGTCAATCTTGCTAGGTTTTCGAGTGCTTGTGGAAACTTCTCTAGAAAAACCTGTTCTAGACGGTCAGCAGGCAAAAACAAGCCCTGTTGAGATTGAACATCAACCTCTCTCAAGGTCACGTTTTCTTTAATCGCTTTAAGCATCTGTGAGGGCTTCTAAATCCTCAGCTTCGAAAAGAATTAACACGATAAAAGTGGGAGAATAGGGGTGAGAAAAAAATTCGATTGAGGTGTATCTGGATACACTCCGATATAGTAGTCATGCCCTAAGTCCAAGTCATTCATTCCAGAATAATAAGGAACAATAACACAAATATCTTCAAGGTAGGAAGAGAAATCAGCCCATTCTTTTTTACCTGTCATCTTTAGAGACGACAGCTTCATCAGGTTTTGATAACCTCGGTTTGACAGGGCTAAAAAAACGTAGATTGATCCATTCATCTTTATGATGAACAGTCATCTCAAGACCTAATAAAGGCTGAATCCCTGTTTTTGGCATTCTTTGATGAAATAATAGGCTCCATAGAGATTATCTTCATCCATGATTCCAAGTGATGAATAGCCATATTCCTTCCCAGACTGACATATCTCTTGATTGAAACCATACTCTCCATGAAACTATAGACAGTTTTTCGTATCCAGTTGGGCAATCATTCTTTCTCACCTCCCTATTTTCTTTTTCTATTATACCATTTTAAAAAAATAGAAGCACAATTTCTTTTCTAATCATGAAACTAAAAACCACAGCTGTTGCTGTGATCTTTTAGTTTAGTTTTTCACGAATCACTTCTACCTTTGTATCCATCTGGATCTTTAACAAAGTAATAGTTTGGTTGTGTTCCTGGAAGTCCATTTGAGGTTTGTCACTTCGTAACCTTTTGTCGCTATGTTCTTTATGAAGAGCCCTCAAGGTCAGGTGTGCTTAGAGCGATGTGAGCAAAAACCGTCACCCTACAACATAAGGTCCATGATCGTAGTTGTAAAGTCAACTCCAATTCATAATCATCGCCATCAAGACCTAGATAAACAATGGTAAAAAGCGTGTTCTGGGAAGTCCAGACGACGCAATTCCTTAAATCAAAAGCATCTTGATAAAAAGCAATTGATTTTTCAAGATTTTTCTACTCGCAAGCAAGTGTGTAACATTTTTTGAAGCCATCTTTTTCTCCTTTGTTTAAAAAGAGCTGGGACAAATTTGCACCAGTCTTGTGAATAATTATTTACCAAGTTTTGCTTTAGCTGCATCTGCAAGAGCTGTGAAAAGCTGCTGCATCGTTAACAGCCAAGTCAGCAAGCATTTTACGGTTTACTTCGATCTCAGCCAATTTCAAACCATGCATCAATTGTGAGTATGAAAGTCCGTTCATACGAGCTGCCGCGATGATACGTGTGATCCACAATTTGCGGAAGTCACGTTTCTTTTGACGACGGTCACGGTATGCATAGTAGTAGAGTTCATTACTTGTTCTTTTTTGCAGTACGGAACAAGATGTGTTTAGCTCCATAGTAACCTTTTTGCTAATTTTAAAATACGTTTACGACGTTTGCGTGATACAACGCCACCTTTAACACGTGCCATTTATATTTCCTCCAATATTTCCTAGAATTGTTAACTTACAAATACGCGATTATTTCAAGCGAGTAAGCATTGCTTTGATACGTTTGAAATCTCCTGAATGCACCATAGATGCTTTACGAAGATGACGACGTTGTTTCTTAGTTTTTCCGTGGAAACGGTGAGAAGTGTAAGCACAGGAAACGTTTAGAGTCCACCAGAACCTGTACGTTTGAAACGTTTAGCTGATGCGCGGTGTGTTTTTGTTTTTGGCATGATATTTTCTCCTTTTTTAACTTTCTGACAGATTATTTTCTTGTCAGTTGCTGGGGACCAACTGCATGAACATTTGACGACCATCCATTTTTTAGCACGTTGTTCGATGATAGCAATATCTTGAGTTGCTTCAGCGAAATCAGCTAAAACTTTTGCTCAATCTCTTTATGGGTAATCATACGACCCTTAAAAGCGAATGAAACCTTCACTTTGTTCCCTTTTTCAAAGGAACTTTGCGAGCACTGCGAAGTTTCGTATCGAAAATCACCCTTATCAATAACTGGGCTCAATCGAACTTCTTTCACGGTCACAACGCTTTGTTTTTTGCGTTGTTCTTTTTGTTTCTTCTGGTACTCAAATTTGAACTTACCGTAGTCCATAATTTTCGCAACAGGAGGTTTAGCTTGAGGTTGAATGAGAACCAAGTCCACATTAGCGTCGTCCGCAGGTGCTTGCGCTTCGCAAGTGGTTTGATACCCAATTGTTCGCCCTCAAGACCGATTAAGCGAACTTCACGTACACGAATTTCATCATTGATGAATAAGTCTTGCTTTGCTATGGTTTTCACCTCTTTTTTTTTATTTTAGAGAAAAACAAGAGCGGACTTGCTAACGCAAATCCGCTCTACATGATTATAGTTCATTTCTGAAACTTGATCTGTAGGGGCCAGACAACGTTAGTCGCAAGGCGAGAAGTTCTCACTTCTGCTTTTCTCATCTTGTATATGATATCAAGTTTTTCCCTAGTTGTCAAGATAAAAATAATCTTTTTTAATTTTTTTCTAATATTTGAATTTAATTTCAACTATTGGTTACGAGAATAGTATATCTCATGTGGTTTTACATGATTCCCTAGTAACTCAGAGACTGTAACAAAGCTATACCCTTGTCCCTGCAAATATTCAATAACTTTTGGTAGTGAATTTACTGACGTCTGGTGAATATCATGCATCAATATAATAGAACCATCAGTCGTCTGACGTTGAATTTCTGTTAGAATGGCTGCTTCATTTTTACTCTTCCAGTCTAAGCTATCGACATCCCACATAATAAAGCTCAAATCGAGACTATTACGGATATCATCTGAGATGGCACCATATGGTGGTCGCATCAATTTTGAACTCTTTCCGAGAACACTAGTAATTGCTGATTCTGTATCCGTAATTTGTTTCTTAGCATCTTCTAATGAGAGTTGTGTTAAAACTGGATGGTTCCAACTATGATTTCCGACTTCATGGCCCCTCAGCCTGCATACGTTTGAGGATAGCTTCATTACCTGCAATATTTTTTTCCTTGTACAAAGAAAGGTTGCTTTGATTTTGTACTTAGCTAAAGATGTCCAAGGCTTGTGGTGTTGTATTACCATCAGGACCATCATCAAAGGTAAGAGCTACCACTTTTTTTATGTTTTTTTCTGCTTGAACTTTTTTTATAAAGTTCAGCATCTTTTTCTGTTAGATAGGATGTCTGAATATAATCAAAGAAATCTGAAATAGGCATTGCTATTTCTTCTACATTAGTCATTGCTTTGACTGGATATAGAACCAATTGACTATCTTTGTAAGCAAACTTCCAGCTTGACAATTCTGCAGCTGAGAAATCAGCTAAAACTTGGTCAACTACTGATTGATCTACTTTTTTATCTTGGAGAGCTGACTTAACACCCTCAAGGATTTTTTCTTTTGGCTGTGGATGGGTCTGTAAAGAGTTGATCCAGGGTAAAAGATAGAGCCATCCTCTTTCAGATACAGCTGGTCTAAAGTAGTATTTTCTAATTCAACGACATTAGAATTTGCTAAGTCATAGGCCTGTTTTTTAATCAAACGATTTTCAACCCCAGTTAAAGAGGAATCCCCTTTTTCCGAGTAATAAAAAATCAACTGTTCTTTACCTTCTACTTTGTCAGTGATGTCTTTTACGATGACATCTTTGACAGGGGAAATAAGGCTGTCTCCAACTAGTGGATAATAGGTGATAATTTCTGATTTCTCTTTGCGGAAATGCTCTTTTTGACTTCCTGGGAGTAGGCGTCATCTTTTTCCTTCTTGAGACTCTCAATTTTCTGTTCAAAGGCTTGTTTGTTCAACACTTTATAGGTAATCACACTACCGAGTGCTAACATTGTTAGAAACAAAAGCAAGACAAGAGTGCCAAGCTTTTTATTGTTTTTCTTCTTTACTTTATTCTGGGGTAATCTCTTTTTTTGTCATAGTCTTATCATATCAAATATGAGCTATAATTTCAATGAAAACATGGCATCAAAAAGATTTAAAATAGGTAAAGAAAAGTAAAAAGAACCCTAGAAAAATCTAGGATTCTTTTATCAAATTAGAAACGAATACTTTCTCTTGTTTTTCATAGAAGTAACGAAGCGATTGGTAACACCAGGCTCAGCAACTTCTAATGCTTGAGAGATTTTTCGAAAAGATGCTTGGTAATCAAATGTTGTTTCAAAGATATTCAAAAAAGCTTCTTGGAAAGCTTGTTGAATACGATCATCAAATGATCTGTAACGGTTTCGAATATTGAAGCAATTGTTCTGTCAATGTTGCATTTTTGAACGATACTGTATGTTTCTTCTTCTAACATATTCATATCATTTGTCGCAATCTCAAGGATACGATTCACAGATTCGATATTCACTTGCGCTTGTTCCAGCTCAGCCATCAAGTCTTCTGTACTGTGACTTGCATCAAAGAAGAGCTTCAAGAATTTTTTGTGGAATTCCTGGAAGATTTCTCTTCTCCATGTAGCGTTTAATCGTATGCAGACGGTTGACATATACATTTGCTTTTTTTGACGAGCATTGATGTCATCTTTTTCAATTTTGAACGAGACGTTCACTAACTACCGATTTGGTCATCTTCAATATCTTTTAATGTAGATTGGAGATTTTCAAACGTTCTTGTAAGACAGAATATGCTTCTGAAACTTCTGACTCTGCATGTAGTCATTTCTTCAATAGTAGCATTCAAGGCTGAGATATCAGCTTGAAGACGACGAACTCGATTCACATCGCTTTCTGAAATCAAATAGGTTTTTCCCAAGACGTTCGATATCTTTAACTAGTACCTGATTGTTTTCTTTCAAGTGTTTAAGATAGGTAGGAAGGGTAGTTACCAATTTCTCAAAAGCTTTATGAGCGTTAATTTCACGAGTGAAAATATCATAAAGTGCATTGATTTCTTCTTGGATTTGAGTATTTTCATCTCTGCATTATCCAACTCAATGTACGGATATTTCTCGTGATTATTCTTCAAGGCTTCATAGAGTAGTTGAAGACGAGATTCGATATCGGTTTTCTACAAAATGGTAGTTTTCATCTAAAAGCTTGCGGTAACCCTGCTTCTAAATCTTCAAGTTGTTCTGGCAATTCAGTAGTAAGCTTAGTGACAATCGCTGGAATTCTTTCAACGATATGTGTCAAAGCTAAAATATGATTTTCAGCGTTATCTAAAATACCTGCTGCTTCAACCGGATCTCCCGATGAATTCAAGGTTACAAATTGAGAAAACTCAGATTGGATGTTCTCCAATTGTTTTTCAATTTCTGGAAGAGCTTGACCATATTTTTCAGGATCTTCAGCTACAGTGTTTTGTAGTTTCTCAAATAAATCTAGGGCATGCAGAACACGTCCACTATTTTTTGACTCTTGTTTTTCCAACTCAGACAAGGCATTGCGAATTGCTGCAATATCTTCTTCAACAAGTTGGATTTGACTTTCAATTTGATCAATCTGGTGCTTAGCTTTCAAGAAAACGGAATGAGTTATTGTATCCTTCAGCTTCAAAGAGGTTATTCTCGATATCTGCAAAAGAGTTAAGAGACAAATCTACCCATTTTTGGTTCCATTCTCTAAAAGCAACCTGACTTTGACCAATCAGATGCATGTTTTTTACAACCTCTACCTCATCATTGACAGGAAGGTTATATAGTTCTTCTTTTTTTTCTTCTAAAGCTACAAGTCTACTCTCATTTCGTTTACGTAGCAAAATAGCCACTGCAAAGGCAATAAGAAGCAGGACTGCAATTCCAATCAAAGTAATAATCAACTGATTATTTGACATAACAAACTCCTTTTATACATGACACAATTGTAATGATTATATCATATTTTTTTCAAACCTTGAGAACTATTTCCCAATATTTTTTTATACGTCAAAGAGTACTGTAAACAGCGTTTTCTTCGATAAATTCTCGACGTGGTTCTACTCGATCACCCATGAGCATATCAAAAATCTTATCTGCTTCTGCAGCGTCATCTACTGATACACGAGCCATGAGACGATGTTCAGGATTCATAGTAGTTTCCCAAAGTTGGTGGTCATCCATCTCTCCAAGACCTTTATAACGTTGAATGGTTGGTTTTAGAACGACCTTCGCTATAGCGAGCTAGGGCTTCTTGTAGGCGGATTTCTTGGTCTGCTCCAGGTTGAATATATTCTTTAATCTCACTACCAACTTTGACACCGTAAATTGGTGGTTGAGCGATATAAACATAACCAGCCTCTAGAACGGGTTTCATATAACGATAAATCAGAGTTAACAAGAGAGTACGAATATGGGCTCCATCGACATCAGCATCTGTCATGATAACCAGTTTTTGATAGCGAGCTTTGCTAACATCGAACTCAGCGCCAAATCCTGTTCCCATAGCTGTGAAAAGACTGCGAATCTCCTCATTAGCAAGGATTTTATCCATAGTTGCCTTTTCAACGTTAAGGATTTTACCACGAATTGGTAAGATGGCTTGGAACTCACGATTACGTCCTGATTTTGCAGAACCTCCTGCAGAGTCTCCTTCGACGATGAAAAGTTCAGTTTCAGCTGGATTGTTTGATGAACAGTCCGCTAATTTTCCTGGAAGATTTGAAATTTCTAAACCAGATTTCTTACGTGTAACTTCACGCGCACGCTTAGCAGCAACACGCGCTTTGGCAGCTAAAATCCCTTTTTTTCAACGATGCGCTTAGCAATCTGTGGATTTTCCAAAAGGAAGTCAGAAAATGCATCGCTGAAGAGGCGATTGGTAATCTTCACAACTTCACTATTTCCAAGTTTGGTCTTAGTTTGTCCTTCAAACTGAGGGTTTGGATGCTTCACAGAGATAACGGCTGTCAATCCTTCACGGACATCCTCACCTGTTAGGTTATCTTCGTTATCTTTTTAGAAGTTTGTTTTTACGAGCATAGTCATTGATAACACGAGTTAAGGCTGTACGGAAACCTTGCTCATGTGTTCCACCTTCATGGGTATGAATATTGTTGGCGAAACTCATGACATTCTCGTGGTAACCCGTTGTGTACTGCATGGCTACTTCAACTGTGATATCATCCATTTCACCATCCGTGTAGATTGGTGTATCAAAGATAACATCCTTGTTTTTCGTTAATGTACTCAACGTAGCTCGCAATCCCACCTTCGTAGTGATAATGCTTGGTTTGTTCAAGTCCTTCACGTTTGTCAGTAATAGAAATTTGAAGCCCGCGGTTCAAAAAGGCTAACTCTTGAATACGTTTATTTAATTTATCAAAAATCAAATGTCGTTGTCTCAGTAAAAATTTCTGGGTCTGGAGTAAAGTGAACGATTGTTCCTGTTTTATCCGTATCTCCCGATCACCTCAAGGTCTGCAACAACATGTCCACGACGGTATTCTTGGTAGTGAATCTTTCCATTTTTTATGAACGCGAACATCCAACTGTGTTGAAAGAGCATTTACAACTGATGACCCTACACCATGGAGTCCACCAGATACCTTGTATCCGCCACCGCCGAATTTCCTCCAGCGTGAAGAACAGTAAAGACTGTTTCAACGGCAGGACGTCCTGTTTTTTTCTTGGATATCAACTGGAATTCCACGACCATCATCGATAACTGTAATCGAATCATCTGGCTCAATAAAAACCTCGATATGACTAGCAAATCCTGCCAAAGCTTCGTCGATAGAGTTATCTACGATTTCCCAGACTAGATGGTGAAGACCCTTCTTTGGCAGTTGATCAATATACATCCCTGGACGCATACGAACAGCTTCCAGACCTTCCAAAACTTGAATTTGACTGGCATCATAATCTTGTGCCTGTTGGTTTTTAATATCTTCTGTCATTTTTCCCCTTTTTCTTACATGTCTATTGCTTGTTTTAAGGACACAACATCCTCAAAGAGATAGGCATCTAAGCCTGCAGCATGTCCTGCTTCTACATCAATGGCACGGTCACCAATGACTAGACCTGACGTTATATGATACTTATCACGTAAATAAATCATCGATTCAGGATCAGGCTTGCGTTTAAAACCTGAACTAGCCGTCACTACTTCTGTAAAGTAAAGAGATATCTCAGTTTTCGCTAAAATCTCCAATACTTGATCGTTTCGATGAGAAACCAGAAAGTTACAGCCACCTTGGTCCGAAATATTTTCTAAAAGAGTAGGAATCCCATCAAACAAAACTGGATGTTCAAGCTCTCGGGCTTCATTTTCCTTATATTTTTCAAGAAAGTTTTCAATACCTGGAGCATACTTTTTGATGGCAAAGGCAGTCGAAACCTTCAAAGCCTCGTAAACACTATCGTGTTCCTGCTCAATCCCGAACTCTGCTAATGTTTCTACAAAAGCTGCTGTAGAAGTTTCATAATTATCAAGCAGGGTTCCACCTAAATCCCAGATGTAATCGTGATATTTCATACCCTTCATTATACCATTTTTTTATAAAAAAGCGATGTTTACCTTGGTTTTTGCCATTAAAAAAAGAGAAGAATCTTCTCCATCAAGAAAGATTCTCCTCAGTTTGTTCATTATTTTTCAAATAGGTCTGTGTAGAGCATGCCATTTCTTAGAGACTCAGCATCTCCCCTCAGTGTTTCAACCAAGTGGTAAGCAAAGGCTAAAAGCTGTTGCTGGTCCACGGCTCGTAATGATATTTCCATCCACTACGACTGTTTCTTTGTGGTAGTGACCGTCAGCAATTTGTTCTTGGACTCCATCATAGCAGGGTGAAGTTTCTTCCCTTCTAGGAGACCAGCTCGATTCAAAGCAATTGGAGCAGCACAGATGGCTGCTACCTTTTTACCAATTTTCTCAAATTTTTGAGTTCAGAGACCAATTGCTCATTGTCCCGCAAGTGGGCAGAACCAGGCATACCTCCTGGAAGGACAATCATGTCATACTCTGATAAATCACCATCAAACACTCGATCAGCTTGAACTTGAATAGCATGTGAACCTGTCACTTTATCTTCAAATCCTACCATATGGCAGGTGATATTTGCGCGGCGCATGACGTCTACGACCGTCAAGGCTTCAATTTCTTCAAAACCATTTGCTAGGATAACTGCAACTTTAGGCATAGCGACCTCCTTATTTCACTTTTTTCAACACAACTTTTTTACGTTTGAATCTTGTTCGACCACTCTTTTCATCAGCCAAATGGGTTTGGTAGCTCATCGATAACAGCAAACCGACACCAATTAGATTACTGATAATAGCGGAACCCCCTTGAGAAATAAAGGGTAAAGGAATCCCTGTCAGAGGGAGAAGACCAGTAACCGCACCAATATTTTTCAAAGATATGGAACAAGAGCATCATGATAAATCCAGTTGAGATATAGGGTATAAAATTGATTATTGGATTTTAGGGTAATCTTTAACATGCGATAGATGAGCAGTAGATAGAGTGCAACCACTACAACTGAACCAATAAATCCAAAATCTTCCGCAATTACTGTGAAAATCATATCACTCTCGCGGACTGGAATAAGGAGATTAGACACATTAAAGCCTTGACCAAAAATTCCACCGCTACCAATCGCAATTTGACCCTGAGCCTGTTGATAGGTAGTCGTTTGGGCATAATCAAAGGGATTGAGCCAAGCTAGGATACGATTTATCTGATATGTCGGCATCCCAATTTGGTGCATAAAGGCACGCCCGTCTTTTGTGATAAAGATTGCTAGGAAGCCTGCAATCGCCGATACAACTGCTACAAAAATTGGAATAATAATCTTCCAAGAAACACCAGACAATAAGACAAGTCCTGCAAAGATTGCAACAAAAACCATAGCTGTTCCAAGGTCACTTTGCAAGGCTAGTAAAACCATAACTGGCATCGTGAAAACGATCATCCACAAAATCAATAGAAAATCTAAGCCAATAGTTCGTTCTTTGTCTTTATGTTTCTTGGTAAAGGTTACGATAACGTATGCCAACATCAAAATATAGGATATCTTCATAAATTCGGAGGGTTGAAAGAGTGTATAACCACCGATTGACACCCAGTTTTTCGCACCAGTTGCAGCTACTAAACTCGGGTTGTAGAAGACTAAAGGCAAGACCATCAAAGGCTAGACCGAGTCCATATAAATAAGGTGTGGACTGCCAGAGAAATTTTGTGTTAAAAAACATGACTATGAAGCTAAAAACAATCCCTAGCGATATCCAAGCCAGTTGTTGTCCAAGTATGGGCCAAACATTGTTTGGGTAGTCATGACTAACTGCTATATAAATAGCTACAACTCCAATCACCAACAAACAAAATACTGGTAATATTAAACTATAATCGACCCTAGAGTCGAGAGAACGTTTCATAAAAAGGCCTCCTTCATTCTTTCAGGTATTCATTTCATTGTTTTTTTAAAAATTCTTGAACTTTTGAGAATACTTGCTCTCGGCTAATGACTCTAACACGATTGCTTCGAGCCAAAGACTTGCTGATTTGCTTACCATAGCGTTTGCTTACCATGCGGCTATCTAGAATCAGAACTGCAGAGCGTTGCCCCACTCGACGCATGGTTCTTCCAATCGCTTGCTTAAGACGAATAATAGCCATAGGAAGCTGATAATCGTAAAAAGGATTTTTTCCTTCCAAACGAAGTTCTTGATTCATCTTTTTAGTAAAAGGGATCTTCTGGATTTTTGGAAAGGCAAACGAGTCACCACTTCAATAACCCGCGGATGTCTTGAAAAATCGACACCTTCCCAAAAACTTCCCGCACCAAGCAAGAGCTCCCGCTCGCCTCTTTCAAAGCGTTTTTTCAATTGGGCAGGTTCACCGTGCTTATACTGGGCCAGATGGGGAACCCTCAAAGCATCTGAAACTTGCAACAATAAATCTTTTTGCAGTAAATAAGACTAGAATGGGTTCTTCAAAGCTGGAATAATTCTTCTAGAACTTCTACAATTGCTTGTGCATATTCCTCAGATGAAATTTCTGTCACCAACGGAAAATCCTTCACCAACAAGATTTCCTGATTTTCCTGAAACTGTTCGTCCATGCAGTAAAAGGCAGCTTGAGGAAAACCTAACAATTCTGGTAAAGAAACCCTACTACTAATTTCAAGGGTTGCAGAGATTCCTAAAAGTTGACAGGATTCTGGGAAAATCTGAGAAAAGAGCAAACGATGATTGCGACTAGAAGTGATTTCAACCTTCTTACTAGACACATCTGAAGTCGATAACCAAAATTCTCCCTCAGATGTAAAAAATCTGTGATAGTCTTTAAATTCTGGTAAATTCAACTCAGAAAAATCTTGGCGGAGCTTGTCAATGCTACTAGCTGGACACATCCTACGTTTACCAGATAGAAACTGATCGAGTAGGTAAGAAACTTCAAAACGAATACTTTCTAGCAAGCGTCTTTGAAGCATACCTTCTTCCCTCGATAGAGCTTGGTCTAGTTGATCTATCAAATCCGTTAACAAAATAAGATTTTTCGAGAAAGATTTTCCAATGTCAACAAGACTTTCTGGGCTTCATCTAAAATCAAGAGACGCCCTTCTAAGAGACTAGGATCATCTTCAAGTCGAGTAACGAGGTAAGCATGATTGGTCACAAGCAACTTGCAAGAACGAGCCTTGTCCTGACCTCGTTTCCAAAAATCCTCTAGCCAAAAGAGAGTCTTTGTGAAGGTTGCCATCATGAACCAAGTTCGGTAAAAACTGCTGGTAGCGATATAGCTGACCAATTTCGTCTAAATCTCCTGTTTCTGTCTCTAGTCAACCAAACTAGAAGTTGCATCTTGAAACGAGTATACAAACGATTGGACTCTTCTTCCTCTAGTGCTGCATGAAAGGCATCTAACTTCAAGTAATTCTGAGGACCTTTAAGACTATGAATAGAGATATGGAAAAATCTCTTCTAGTTTTTTAGCCTCCTCTTGCATCACCTGATTTTTGAAGGATTTTTAGTCGGAACACTGAGTAGGATTCCCTCTTCATTCTCAAGTGACAAGGCCGGTAGCAGGTAACCATAGGTTTTTCCCGATTCCTGTTTGAGCCTGAATAAAAGAAATGGCTTCCCTTGTAAAAACTCTTGAACCTTTTTGGGCAAATTCTTCTTGTTGACTTCTCTCCTCCAAACCTAGCAAGGCAATATTAGTTTGGAAATCTTTTGAGAGTTTGCGTGGAGAAAGGACTGGCTTCTCTTTTTCTTAAAAATAAGCCCTGCACTTCTACCAAATCATGCTCAACGAGGAGAGACTGTTTCTGATAAACTTCCTCGATGACTAGGTAAGATTCATAGAGTAAGCTGTCTGATAAACTCAATAAGCGCTCCAACAAACCCTTTTGGCAGTCGAAAACATCTTTTTGTCTCATACAAAGAAAGAGTTCTGCTGTTGCTTGGGCATCAGATAGGGCTGAATGGAGCTTGCTCTAGAGGAATCCCCAACTCTTGGCAAAGAATGCCGAGATTATACTTCTCAAGCTGAGGGTAAAATATTTGAGCCAACTCCACTGTATCGATACGAGGCGTGCGCAATTCATAACCCTCAAAAAGAGAATTCTGCCAATAAAGTTAGCATCGAACTGAACATTGTGCGCAACAAAAAAATACCGTCTTTGACCAGTTCAAAAATCTTTTCAGCCACCTGAGAAAACTCTGGAGCCTTTTGCCAAACGTTTATCAGTCAAACCCGTTAATTCTTTGATATGAGAATCCAAGCGTTCATGAGGGTTGACATCAGTAGCATACTGTTCAACAATCTCACCATCTTCAATGACTACAATTCCCACTTGGATGATTTTGCCTTACTTCCAGTACTTGTAGCTTCTAAATCTACAACCACATACCGATTATTTCTAAAAATTCATCACTAAAAATTATATCAAAAATTTGCACCATTTGACACCCCTGAACTTTATTTGAAGAGTCAAGTTTCTTGCAAGATTTGAAAAAAATGATTGAATAGAATTGTAGAAAAGGAGGGAACTCATGAACCCATTAGATTTGTTTAACCAAGTAAAAAGAACTCATTGAGAACAAAGATTTTTCTGCAGCAAAAAACTTTTTGTTGAAGAAAACAAGGATCAACTCGGTGAGTACCTAAGCCAAGCACAAGCTTTGGTTTCAGGATCAGAAGGACTTGACGGTCTTGTAGATAAGGTCAAAGGCCTCTTCTAATCATCAAAGACACCTGATATTTTTCAGGTGTCTTTTTATATTTTTCATGAAATGCAGGAATATGTTGACTAATCGTGGTTGGCAGAACTACAAAGTTGTCCTCAGCTAATTCTTGAGCAATTGCTGAATGTAGATAGGTCGCTACTGTCACTCTTTCATAGAGACTTGCTCGAGGAAATTGCCCTGCAAAGCCAGCAATCATCCCAGCCAGAGTATCTCCCATTCCCCCAGTCGCCTGATAAGGGACCTCCAACACTCAACTGATAACAATCAGTTTGACCAGCTTGCCAAATTCAGTAGCAGGACCTTTTTGAACTAGAATCGTTCCTGAAGGAAAATCTCTTCAAAGTCTCTCCTGTTTCCTCAGTTCCTTGGGAAGTCAAGTCTAATCCTGACAAGACTTGCCATTCCCTTTGGTGTGGAGTTAAAACAAGATGAGCTTTGGGAAATTTCATTTCAGCCTTAGCAAAAAAATAGATAGGGCACCACCATCCAGTATGAGGGTCTGATCTTGATTTGAAATGATGAAAGACTGTTTTGGAGAAGCTCTTCTCACGCTCATCATCCACTAGTCCAGGTCCGACCAAGACAACATTGCTTTCTGTAACTGTTGCTCGAAGTAATTGCTTATCATCAAGGTCAAAAGCCATAGCCTCTGGCAGATGGCTATGTAGAGCTGGAATATTCTCTTTATCCGTTGCTACTGTCACCAAGCCTGCACCGCTTCTAACCGCCCCCTAAAGCAGCCATAATAATCGCTCCCCCATGAGGATACGTTCCCCCAATCAAGAAGACGACCGTAGTCTCCCTTATGACTAGAACGAGGACGCTCGATGATTACTTTTTCAGTAGAGCTTGATCAATGACTTTCATAAGCTACTCCTTCATGCTTCTTACTTTCATTATACTACATAAAAATAAAGAAAAACATCAATTGAAATAAGTATCTTTACAGCAAATGAAAAAGTCGAGATATCACTATCTCAACCATTTTTCATCATAAACTTAATCTTTTATCCAGCGTTCTTAAAGCGACCTGATAAGTCTGTTCCATCAGCATGGTAATGGTCATGGACCAACTCCACCAGGTACAGGTGTGATATGACTAGCAATTGGTGCAACAGCATCGTAATCAACATCTCCACAGAGCTTGCCATTTTCATCTCGGTTCATCCCTACATCAATGACAACAGCACCTGGTTTGACAAAGTCAGCAGTCACGAACTTAGCACGACCGATGGCTACGACCAAAATATCGGCTTTAGAAGCTACTTGGGCTAGATTATGGGTGCGAGAGTGGGTCAAGGTTACAGTTGCATTTTTAGCCAACAGTAACTGGGCCATAGGCTTCCCGACAATATTGGAACGACCAATTACGACCGCATTTTTACCTTCTAAGTCAATCCCATATTCATGAAACATCTCCATAATTCCTGCAGGTGTTGAAGGAATCATAACTGGGTGACCAGACCAGAGGCGTCCCATGTTGAGAGGATGGAAACCATCCACATCCTTTTCTGGATCAATAGCTAGTAAAACAGCTTCTTCATCGATGTGTTTTGGCAATGGAAGCTGAACCAAAATCCCATGCCATGCTGGATCTTGATTGTATTTAGCGATTAATTCTAACAATTCCTCTTGAGTAATGGTCTCCGGAACTCGCACGACTTCACTTTGGAAAACCTGCGACGATAGCAGAACGCTCCTTGTTGCGTACATAAACTTGGCTTGCTGGATTTTCTCCGACTAAAATAACGACCAACCCTGGAACCAAACCTGTCTCTTCCTTTAATTTGACTGTTTTTTCAGCCAACTGTCCTTGTAGCTTGGCTGCTAAAGCCTTTCCATCAATCATCTGTGTCATGTATTTTTCTCATTTTCTAACAAATATTCTCTATTATAACAAAAATCGTTCTGCATTCTAACACTTCTTACCTAAGATACCCTATAGTCTGAAACTATAAGAAAAAAAGCCCACTTGGAGCTTTTTCATGATATTCTTACAAAAACCTTACTCAAGAAATCCTTGGTTCTTTGTTCTTGGGTTTGTTCAAAGACTTTGCTCTGGTGTTCCGTCTTCAACAACAACACCGTCAGCCATGAAGATCACACGATCTGCCACCTCACGAGCAAAGCCCATTTCATGCGTTACGATAACCATGGTCATTCCTGACTGAGCAAGTTCTTGCATAACTGCTAGTACTTCTCCTACCATTTCTGGGATCTAGAGCGAAGTTGGTTCATCAAATAGTAAAACATCTGGCTCCATGGCTAGACCACGAGCAATAGCGATACGTTGTTGTTGCCCACCAGACAGACTTTGTGGATAAGCATCTGCCTTTATCTGGCAAAACCAACCTTTTGCCAAGAGATCATGGGCTCTCTTCTCAGCAACTGCCTTACTTTTCTGCCTTTTGTCTTAATAGGAGAAAAGCGTGATATTTTCCATACCGTCATATTTGGGAAGAGATTGAATTGTTGGAAAACCATTCCCATCTTTTCACGCATGGCAAAGAGGTCATTTTTCTTATCCGTAATGTCAACACCTTCAAAGATAACTTTTCCTTTAGTAGCTTCCTCGAGGAGATTCATCGAACGAAGGAGGTTGACTTACCACTACCAGAAGGTCCGATAATAACCACTACTTTGTCCTTTTTGATTTCAAGATCAATTCCTTTTAAAAACTTCATTTTTCCCAAAGTTTTTATGAAGGTTTTCAATTTTTATAAGTGTTTCAGTCATTATTTCTTATCTCCTTGTCCCATACGATTTTCAAAAGCTTTCAAGGCCAGTGTCAAGATAGAGGTCATAATCAAGTAGTAAAAGGCCGCAAATAAGAGCGGTGTTAAAGGTAGGTAAGTAGTTGTTGATACCGTAGTAGCTCCATTCCACAACTCCATAACCCCGATAGCTGACAAGAGCGAGCTATCCTTGATAATAGTGATAAACTCATTTCCTAAAGAAGGTAAAATATTTTTGATAGCCTGGGGTAAAATGACATAACGCATGGCATTCTTAGGGCGAATACCTAGTGAATAAGCTGCTTCTAATTGTCCCTTTGGCACTGCATTAATCCCAGCACGAACTGTTTCTGATACATAGGCACCACTATTCATGAGATAATCAAAATCCCTGGAATCAATCGAGTCAGATCAACATCTAAGATCCCAATTTGAATAGTCGGAGCACTAATATGCATCAAGGCAAATGCAATCATAATCTGCACCATCATCGGAGTTCCACGGAAGATCCAGATATATAGATTAGCAAACCAGGCAAGTGGTTTAATTTTTGAACGTTGTGCAAAGGCCAACAGCACTCCTAGAATGGTCCCCAAGAAGACCACCAAGATAGATATGATAATTGTTACAACGGCACCATAGTTAAAATATGGTAGATATTTTCGGTAAAAAGAAAAAAATTCATGGATACTCTACTTTCTGTTTTTAATATTTAAACTTAAAACTTGTATAAGGATAACATATTTTGTATAAAATTCAACATTTTCTTCTAATATTTTTCAATAAATTTTCAAAGACGATAGAAATATGAGAAATCTTAGTTTTTTCTAGTCAAGTCGAGTCTGTTTATGGTAAAATAGTAAAGATAAGAAATGGAGGAGAATCAAAAATGGAATCACATTTGGTTAGAATCATCAATCGCTTAGAAGCAATGACTAAAAGATGGTGGTAACTTGAAACGTAACTTTGAGCATGAAGGAGTTGTTGTCGCAGAGGTTGCTTTTTAACCACGACGAAGAAAACGGACCACTCTTTTACACTTCGTGACGTTGAAGCTCGTGAAACATATACATTTGATAGCATCGACCTCATTGCGATGGAAATCTACGAACTTTTATACTAATTGTTGAATAAATGCTGAGAAGTCTCCTGCTTTGACCAATGAAAATCCTTTTTGCATGACAAATAGGGATTTTTCTTTTATCCTATATTTCATTACAAAACTCTTTTATCATGAGTTCTAAGACTCAATCTTTTACTTGCTTTCCCTTCAATCATGATATAATGAGACTAAAGAACTTTTGACTATTTTTGACCTTTTCGTTTTAGTCAAAGCCAAGAAAGAAACGAGGTAGTGGTATGCTCTGTCAAAATTGTAAAATCAATGACTCAACGATCCATCTTTACACCAATCTTAATGGGCAACAAAAGCAAATCGATCTTTTGCCAAAATTGCTACAAAATTATCAAAACAGATCCTAACAATAGCTTTATTCAAAGGCATTACAGATTTAAACAATCGTGATTTTGATCCTTTGGAGACTTCTTTAACGATCTGAATAACTTTTAGACCTTCTTCAAATAATAATGTTCCTCCAACCCAGTCAGGTGGTGGATATGGTGGCAATGGTGGTTTTGGTTCCCAAAAATCGCGGGCCAGCTCAAACACCTCCTCCTAGTCAAGAAAAAGGACTCTTGGATGAGTATGGTATCAACATAACCGAGATTGCCCGTCGTGAAATGTCGATCCTGTTATCGGTCGTGACGAAGAAATCATCCGTGTCATTGAAATTCTTAACCGTAGAACCAAAAACAATCCTGTTCTTATCGGTGAGCCTGGTGTTGGTAAAGACAGCAGTTGTTGAGGGTCTCAGCTCAGAAAAATTGTTGATGGTGACGTTCCCATAAACTTCAAGGAAAAAGTCATTCGCTTTAGACGTCGTTAGTCTTGTCCAAGGTACAGGAATTCGTGACAGTTTGAAAGAACGCATGCAGAAACTCATGGAGGAAATCCGTAAAACGTGAGGATATCATCCCCTTTATCGACGAAATTCATGAAATCGTTGGTGCTGGTTCTGCTGGAGACGGTAATATGGATGCAGGAAACATCCTCAAACCCGCCTCTTGCTCGTGGCGAACTTCAACTTGTTGGTGCTACTACTCAATGAATACCGCATCATTGAAAAGATGCTCGCCCTAGAACGACGTATGCAACCTGTTAAGGTTGATGAACCAACAGTGGAAGAAACTATCACTATCCTCAAAAGGTATTCAAAAGAAATACGAGGATTACCACCACGTTCATTATACAGACGCGCTATCGAAGCTGCTACTCTTTCTAACCGCTACATCCAAGATCGTTTCTTGCCGGATAAAGGCTATTGACCTCTAGATGAGGCTGGTTCTAAAATGAACTTAACCTTGAATTTTGTGGATCCAAAGGTTATCGACCAACGCTTAATCGAAGCAGAAAATCTCAAAGGCCCTAAAGCAACTCGAGATGAAGATTTTGAAAGCGAGCCTACTTCCGTGACCAGATTGCTAAATATAAAGAAATGCAAAAGACAAAAGTAACGGATCAGGATACTCCAATCATCAGCGAAAAGACGATTGAACACATTATTGAGCAAAAGACCAATATTCCAGTTGGTGATTTGAAAGAAAAAGAACAATCTCAACTCATCAACCTAGCAGATGACCTCAAGGCTCATGTTAGTGGTCAAGATGATGCAGTTGATAAGATTGCTAAGGCTATCCGCCGTAACCGTGTTGGACTAGGTACTCCAAACCGTCCAATCGGTAGCTTCCTCTTTGTTGGTCCTACTGGTGTCGGTAAGACAGAACTTTCTAAACAACTAGCTATTGAGCTTTTTGGTTCTGCTGATAGCATGATTCGCTTTGATATGAGCGAATACATGGAAAAACATAGCGTTGCTAAACTCGTCGGTGCCCTCCAGGATACGTGCAGGTTATGATGAAGCGGGTCAGTTGACTGAGAAAAGTGCGTCGCAACCCTACTCACTTATCCTCCTTGACGAGGTTGAAAAAGCCCATCCAGATGTTATGCATATGTTCCTTCAAGTATTGGATGATGGCCGCTTAACGGACGGTCAAGGACGCACTGTTAGCTTTAAGGATGCCATCATTATCATGACCTCAAATGCAGGTACAGGAAAAGCTGAAGCTAGCGTTGGATTTGGTGCAGCTAGAGAAGGTCGTACCAACTCTGTCCTTGGTGAATTAGGCAACTTCTTTAGTCCAGAATTCATGAACCGCTTTGATGGGTATTATTGAATTTCAAGGCTCTCAGCAAGGAAAATCTCCCTACAAATCGTTGACCTCATGCTGGATGATGTGAATAAACGTCTCTCAAGTAATAACATCCATTTAGATGTAACAGATAAGGTGAAAGAAAAACTTGTAGACCTTGGTTACGATCCAAAAATGGGAGCTCGTCCACTCCGTCGTACCATCCAAGACTATATCGAAGATGCCATTACAGACTACTACCTTGAAAATCCAAGTGAAAAAGACCTCAAGGCAGTCATGACAAGTAAAGGTAAAATCGTGATTAAGTCCAAAAATAAAACGGAAACAGTCGAGTCAAACGACTAGTTCCTCACATACAAAAGAATGTTCTTGCTTGACAGTGAGACATTCTTTACTATATAGAAAAGCGCACTCACGAAGGAGAACTTTATGGCAAATCCAACATTTGGAGAAAAAAAAGAGGGAGTAACCTACAAAAATAGATATGGCGTTTATGCAGTCATACCTGATGCAAACCATGAAAAGATTATCCTCGTACAAGCTCCAAATGGTGCATGGTTCTTACCAGGGGGCGAAATTGAAGAAGGCGAAAACCATCTCGAAGCTCTCAAACGAGAGTTGATTGAAGAATTAGGATTTACAGCTGAAATCGGCACCTACTATGGGCAGGCTGATGAATATTTCTATTCTAGTCATCGTGATACCTACTACACAATCCAGCTTATCTCTATGAAGCTACTTCTTATCAAGAAATCCAAAAACCTCTCGAGGACTTCAATCATCTAGCTTGGTTCCCAATCGATGAAGCTATTACTAACTTAAAACGTGGAAGTCACAAATGGGCGATTGAAGCTTGGAAAAAACAACATCAAATTTAAACTATCTCTCCAAATTTCCCAAAAAGTGCTATAATAGACATAGAAATACAGGAGGAAACCCTATGAAGCTTATCAATACTACAAATTCACACTCGCAACTTGTTAAAAGTCAGCTAGAAAGCTACCGACGCAACGCTTGTAGAGGTTTATTCTGCAGGAAATACAGATGTTATTTTTACTCAGGCTCCACTTCATTACGAAATCCTCATTTCCAATAAACATCGGGCAATCCGTGAAAAAGAAATGGAAATAATCAAAGAATTTTTCCTCAGTCGTAAAAATTAATCAACAGGCTATTGATAAGCAAATATTAAAACCCTCTATTCTGATAAATTGATTGAGATTTCAATCCTACAAAAATAGAATTAATCTACTACAGTTAAAACTGCGGGGTTTTTAAAAACCTTTTCTTGTTTATATCTTTAAAATAAAGTATTGTGAATAAAGCTTTTTGTAGAAAAATTCACATTTCAATCGAAAAATGTAGAAATTTCGTTATAATAGATAGAGAGATTTTAATGAAAGGAGTTTGATATGAAAGAAATAGTATACAGAAGCCAGGGCTAGATGAATACCAAAAATCGGGAAAGTGTTGACTGGATGCCTTTATGGACTACCCTTTTCATGACTCTTATCAAAGATGATTTAAAAAAGCAGAATATTGCCCAACATTCTTAGAATTATTGGATAGCCTTTCTGACCAAACTCTATATCAAAGGGAGAGACCTGTCTGATATGCTGAACAAGACAGGGGAAATCTGGCCGTTGCCTCTCCTGCAACAAAAAGGATTTTTCCATTCTATCTTATTTAGCTGAATGGTATGTCAAGCTTTTTCCGTTTTATTACTCCTCGCAATCTCTTGAAATATCTTGATTTGGTGGAACGTTCGAACAGCATTTGAAAAAGATCAGGAAATTTTTGACTGGTATTTGATGATGTTAGAGTCAATCGCTTCTAGTCAAAACCAAGGAATCGGGAGTGCTTTTCTACAAGAAGGTGTTGAACCTTATCTCAAATCCAAAGGCTGCAAACGCTGGAAGCGATTACTAGTACTGAAAAATGTTTGCTTCTATGAAAAACAAGTATGAATTACTAGATTCGATGATGTTGGAATACGGAGACAAAATCTATTGGAAACTGGGCTGTAAAACCTGGATAACTAATTTTAAACTAAAAAGATTGGTCTAAAGACCAATCTTTTTATGTTTACTTTAACTTTCTTTCAAAAGCTTCTACCTTATCCAAGCGTTCCCATGGAAGATCGATATCTGTACGTCCCATATGTCCATAAGCCGCTGTTTGACGGTAGAATTGGACGTTTGAGGTCAAAGCATTTGGATAATTCCTGCTGGACGAAGGTCAAAGATTTGACGCGTCTGCTTTTTCAAGTTTACTTTCAGCTACTGTTCCTGTACCGAAAGTATCAATACGGACAGATACAGGTTGAGCTACCCCCAATCGCGTAAGCCAATTGCTACTTCTGCTCTCTTAGCAAGACCTGCAGCAACAATGTTTTTAGCAATGTGGCGAGCTGCATAGAAGCTGAACGGTCAACCTTTAGTCGCGTCCTTACCAGAGAAGGCACACCACCATGACGTGATAACCACCACAGGTATCTACGATGATCTTACGACCCGTCAAACCTGAGTCTCTCGAGGTCCTCCGATAACGAAACGACCAGTTGGATTGATGAAGAATTTAGTCTTATCGTCGAGGGATACGACTGGAATCACTCTTTGATGACCTTGTTAATCACATTCTCATGGATTTGTTCATTGCTGACTTCTGGATCGTGTTGAGTTGAAATAACGACAGTGTCCACACGCACCGGCTGGTCATTTCATCATACTCAACCGTAACTTGAGATTTAGGTCTGGACGAAGGGTAGCTAATTTCACCAGACTTAGCGTAGCTCTGCCAAAGTGACGAACCAACTGTGCTGAGTGAGATTGGCAATGGCATCGAGTTTCCTTCAGTTTCATCAACTGCAAAACCAAACATGAGACCTTGGTCACCAGCACCAATCAAGTCAAGTGGATCTTGATCCGCATCTCACGAACTTCTAAGGCTCATTAACACCCTTTGAGCGATATCTGGAGATTGTTCCACCAAGATGGATGAACTCCACCGTCTCCTGAGAAAACCTGACTCAGTATTGGTATAACCAATCTCCAGCAATGAGATTATCCGAACCACTCGATTAATATCGACAGAAGTATTGCTTGAAATTTCACCACATCGCACTGAACCAGTATAAACAGCTGTTTTCAGCAGCAACGTGCTGCCTCTGATCTTGCTCTCAAAATAGCATCCAAGATAAGTATCTGAATGGTCTGCAATCCCATCTGGATGCCCCTCAGATACAGATTCAGGACGTGAAATAATTTACATTCTGACATAAAAATGTCTCTATATTCGTTATAGAGTTACAGAACTCGTAAAGAGTATTTACAATCAATCCCACCACCTTATCGGGACCATATAACCTAACTATTATAACACGAATCTTTACTGCATGATTACCATTTTTCTTAGTAAAGTCGTCTTCTAATCATAACGACACTCTTATAGATGAGTTTCTACTTTAGAGTGATGTTATACTAATTATTTCTTGATAAATTCAAACCGTTCTCCGACGTATTGGCTCTTACATACCAAAAAGCCGTTCCGTCATCAGTAAGTACTGAGTCAAACCAAAATACATGCCCTTTTCAACTTCTAGGTAATGAGCTATCTTTTTCTTTTGGCTAAACGTGCGTATATGGTCTCGAGATTTACAATTCGATAACCATGTTTGCAAGGTTTGAAAGAAAGTGCTTTAGTTACTTCTTCTTTTGAAAATTTTTGGATAATTTCTCAGGGATCGACGCCACTTATAGACTACAGGGACTTTATCGGCATAGCGAACACGCTCCATACGAATGATATATCAGTTGGCAGTAAACCGAGTTTAGCCACTTCTTTGCTCATTTGAATGGTTCGACGATAAGAAATCAAGTGACTAGATGATTTTCCCTTGAGCTCAACAACTCCGTAAAACCAGTTGTTCCACGCATTCTTTCCTGAACACTGTACTTTGAAACAAATATCCTACACGTCGTTCCAAACCCTCTTCAACAGAGAGAGATTGCTTGACGTGAGGTCATGCGGCTAACGGCAAATCTTTCTAAATGCTCACTTGGAAGTCTTTCTCATTTTCCAACTTCCTCATCAATGCCTTTCTCTGATTTGCGCGGATTTTCATATGCTGGTAACATGCTTTGATCACTTCTTTTCTTTATTTTTCCATTGTACTGCAACTCAGTAGGGAAAAGCTCAAACCGCACTTGCTTAGTCTGAAAAGTAATTGTAACCTCTATGATAGAATATTCAGAAGATATTTCTTTACAGTGAAAAGTATGAGCAGATTTCAACTGGATTTGCAAGGTATGTCAAAGAATCATCGCGACTATGGTAGCTAGTATTAACTAACCTCATCCCACGTCGTATCCAGTGAGATTGGTGTCTCAGAACCAGTAGTCGCAAGATTTCGGCTGACAGTCGTGCTATCAATCCTACCGGGATTGTACTTTGTCAGGTGGTCCAAACTCTGCTTTACGACAGTTGATCGTCTGATATTGATCCAGAGATTTTTGAACTTGGATATTCCAGATTTTGGGAATCTGCTGGTATGCAGCTATTGACTCACAAACTTGGTGTGCGGTTGTTCCTGCAGGTG